>Ga0265327_10000307_pt1 | contig 95145 bp, 91 predicted proteins | sample 41621metaG_FD_202089 | JGI IMG/M metagenome (GOLD analysis project Ga0265327, IMG submission 202089) | Rhizosphere microbial communities from Carex aquatilis grown in University of Washington, Seatle, WA, United States - 4-16-21 metaG | ecosystem: Host-associated > Plants > Roots > Rhizosphere...
AGACACTGATGATGCTGACAAGGTTGATGCCGAAGCGTGTTTGCAATAATTGGTAGTTTTTTGCTTGTGCTTTGGGGATCAGGTTGGTGCGCATCTGGCTTTTTGCCAATATGTGCATGTGCAGCAGATCCGGGTAGCGCGACAATACCGATAAATTCAATCCGACACGTTTGGCAAGGGTTGCCGGCGAAATGACTTCACAACTTACACCTTGCGTAGTCTCAAGCTGGGTTGCAAGATCTCCGGTAGGCGCTTCAATGCTTGGGTACACCAGGTGTAATTGCGTCTCTCTGGTCACCATGCGCAAACTGATGAGATAAAGACGCGTTCTTTCCGCTTCACTCAGATACAGCTTCTGGATCTTTTCCTCGCTGATACCTGAAAGTGGCGTTACGCGACTCAGGCGTAGCTGTTGGTCAGCGAAATATGTAAGACGCAAACCTGCCGTCTCGCGCGTCATCAGCAACAGGTTAGGCTGTTTTAATTTCAGTGCTTTCACGAGCATCTGGCTTACCATAGGTACCAGATAGACTCCTGCAATCGGGGCTTCGATGGCTTCCAGTACACTCACCCAAGGGGTAAGCAGATCAGAGTTGGTCAGCGCCATCATCAAAATACGATCATCGCGGCGTTTGTCCGTTTCCCGGCCTATATATTGTGCTGCGCGGTAGTTATTGTTGCGGTAGAGCTGTCCCAGTTTGCGTTGCAACATTTCGTTGCGTGCTCTACCTCCGCTATGCGGCATGGTTTCCAGCCGGTAGTCTTCTTCTACGGCATCAACGATCAGATGCACCGGGCTGTCGGGGTGACTACTGACGAAGAGCTGGTATTTAGCGAGCCCTGCTTCATCATTGGCAAATTGCGTGCACGACACAAAACGTCCCATACGCCACAGTCCTACTGTCGCTTGTTTGGAGCTTACGCTAAGAATGATTTTAGATAGCATGGTTTAAGTTTCAAGGCTCTAAAATTTCATATGCCCCATAGAGTCATATACCGGGCCCATCACAGAGAACATGATCAATGCCAGCAGTGCTCCCAACACGACCGTAAGCGCAGGTTCTATCAATGCCAGCATTTTATCTATGGAATCTTTAACATCACGATCATAAAAATAACTGATGTTTAACAATGCTTTATCAAGTGCACCCGTACTCTCACCCATGCGTATCATGCGGATCACCATAGGCGGGAAGAAACCCGTGCTGTGAAAACTTTCACTCATTTGCTCACCTGCACTGATTTGTTGATGCGCGCGCGCCAGACTATCTGCCACGACCTGATTGTCTACAATGGCTTCACAGGTTTTAATGCCGTCCAGAATAGGGATGCCCGTCTGGTACATCAAAGCAAAATATCTTGCAAAACGCGCCATGATAATCTTTCTTAAAATAGGCCCGGTGATAGGTAAGTTTAGCTTGATGTAATCAAAATTGTAACGTGCTCTTTCGCTTCTTTTGAGCGTGATGATGATGGCCACCACCACCACTATAGGGACGATGATAAAAGCCCACCAGTAAGTTACCAGAATGTGGGAAGCCGCAATCATGAATCTGGTTTGTATCGGTAATGTTTGTCCCATATTTTGCAGAAAGGCGGCCATCTGCGGTACCAGATATGACATTAAAAAGGCAGTAGCGCCCAATACTACAACCATTACAAACATGGGATAAGCCAGAAGCTTCTTGGTTTGCGACAGCAACTCATGCTGCCATTTCAGGGTATTGGATAGATTGTCGAAAACTTCCGTCAACTGTCCGGTTTGTTCACCGGCGGCGACCAAACTTATAAACACGTTGCCGAAGACTTTAGGATACTCTGCCATGGTCTGTGACATCATCTGCCCGCCTTCTACCCCTGACACCAAACCGCCCAATACCTCACGAAATCCGGGATTAGGGGTGCTATCGCGCATCTCAGCCAAGGCTTCGATCAAGGGAACGCCAGCCCGCGTCATTTGTTCCATCTGAAATGCGAACATGATGAGATCTTGTAATGAGGTCTTCGGACCGCCGAACATTGCCTGGCGCTTGCTGGCGATGTGTGCGGTGATAAGATCTACCCCCATGCGCTTAAGCCGCAACTCAAGGTCGATCTCGTTAAGGGCGTCCATTTGTCCCTGAGCCGCCTTGCCTTCCTGGTTAACCGCTTTGTATATAAAGACTGGCACTCAGGGTTTCCTTATCATCCGAGTCTGCTGGTGAGGTCGACGACGCGACCGATTTCTTCGATGCCGGTGTAGCCCTCCAGAACGCGGCGGATACCGTCTTCTGCTAAGGTGGTGAAGCCGTGCGAGATTGCTGCGTCATATAGCTCATCCAGATGTGCGCGGCGCGATATCATCGAGTCCAACTCTTTGTTGATGCGAAGAATCTCAAGCAGGGCGATACGTCCTTTGTAGCCGCTATAGTTGCAACGCTTGCAGCCGACATGGCGGTATATTTTAGTGGTTTCGCCAGGCTTTAGCCCCAGAATGCGCCGCTCTTCCATCACCGGCTCGTAGGCTTCTTTGCAATACTGGCATAAGGTTCGCACCAGACGCTGAGCAATGACGCCTATGATGTTGCCAGCCATGATATCCGGCGAGATGCCGATATCCAGCAGACGCGGAAACGTGCCGAGTGCCGAGTTGGTGTGTAACGTAGAAAATACCTGGTGCCCCGTCATTGCCGCCCGGAACGCCATTTCGCAGGTTTCATGATCGCGCATTTCGCCTACCAGGATGATATCCGGGTCCTGGCGCATGATGGAGCGTATACCATTGCCAAAATCGATCTTGTTGGCATCGCTGACCGAAGTCTGACGCATCAGGGTCACCGGGTATTCCACCGGATCTTCCAGGGTCATGATGTTGACATCCTCGGTGTTCACATAAGACAGCAGCGAATAGAGCGTCGTGGTTTTACCGCTACCTGTAGGGCCGGTGACCAACATGATGCCCTCGGGACGCGCCATCATCAGCTTGAGCAGATCCAGCACTTCCGGGCGCATGCCCATGCGTTCCATGGGGATAATGGATTTTTCGCGGTCAAGCACGCGCAGAACGATATTTTCACCATGGATAGTGGGGTGGCTGGCTACCCGGAAATCAATGGGTCGTCCGCCCAAAGTGATGCCGATACGGCCATCTTGAGGAGCGCGAGTTTCCGCAATGTCCATCCCGCTGACCACTTTCAGGCGCACTGCAATACCTGGCCAGTATGTTTTGTGCAGACTGCGGATCTGTTGCAACACGCCATCGATACGGTAACGGACACGTAAAAAGGCATGTTCAGGTTCAAAGTGTATGTCGGACGCACCGCGTTTAACGGCATCCATCAGCAATGCGCCCACAAGACGTACTACCGGTTGCGTGTATTCTTCTTCATCTCCGGCTTGCAGGCTGGCGTAGTCAATTTCACCGGTTTCGATCTCACGCAGAATCCCATCGACCGAGAGTTCGTAGCCGTAAAACTGGTCTATATAATCTTCCAGTTGCGCCTCGCCTGCCAGCACCGGCTGCACCTGAATCTGTCCGCCCAGCATCGCGCGCAATTGGTCAAGTGCGACCACGTTGAACATATCCGACATCGCCACCATCAAGGTTTGGGTGGCATCATCAAAAGCGACTGGGAGAATGTGGTTACGACGGGCGAATTCTTCAGGCACCAGTTTCAGCGCCTCAGGATCTGCAATGACATTGGATAGGTCTACGCTATCCTGGCCTATGGTGTGTGCGACCAGATCTCGCACCATGGCCTCGGTGACGAAACCCAAACGAACCAGCTGACGACCAAGAGGAATATTATTCTGATCTTGTTCCATCAACGCGATGCGCAACTGATCCTGACTGATCAGACCTTGTTGCACCATTAAATCGCCTAAGCGCATTTTTCGGCGTGCTTCAGACATATAAGCGTAAAAACCGATAACAGAATTAGTACCGATTATGCCTGAAATTGGCGAATAGAGGGGTGGATTACTAGTGCAGGCGCGGGTTTAACGCCAGACCTGAAGCAGATTACTTTCCAGTAGCGGACCGAAGCTGGTTGATGCGATTTTCCAGCGTCGCTTTATCAATTGAGCCGCCCTGCTTGCCCAGCAATGCGAGCGCTTGCTGGTAATAGTTTAGCGCCAGATCCGTTTTTTTCAGTTGATCAAGACTGACCGCCAGGTTAAAAGCGTATTCCGCATTATTGGCATCCAGGTTAAATGCCTGAAAATAAGACTGTTGAGCATCGGGCCATAGATTCTGATCGGCATATATTCCACCTAAAGCAGCATAAAGATGTGCTGAATCTGGTTGTTGCGTGATCATGGTTTTGAGCCGACTGATGGATTCGGTAGGGTTGCTCTGACCTAACAGGAGAATCAAGCCCTCTTGCGCGACACTGTTATTAGGATCTAATTCCAACACACGCTGATAATCATTCGCTGCTTCATTAGCGTGGTCTTGCCGGGCAGCAACGGCGGCCAAACCTAATAAAGCATCTATGTTTCGTGGATCACTTTGCAATAGCTGCTGATATAGTTGTCCTGCAGCAACGTCATCACCAGCCTGAAATGCCCGATAAGCGTCAGCTTGGGTGGCATCAATGGCAGGTTTGCCTTTGTTCAAACGTGATACTTTCATTGGCGAATCTGCATCCATCATTGCCTGACGATGTGATGCCATTGATTTTCTAGGCGTGCCAGATTTTGTCACGGGCCCAGATTTCGTAATTACGGTTTGCTCCATGCCCACGTCAGGAGATGTTGAGACTTGCGCTATTTTATCGCTAGTCTTGGCAGATTCGGCAGGTATGGGCATCGCTGTGGTTGCTTGTGCCGCAGGAGCTGGCTTGACCTCTGCGAGTACAGGTTGCGGCGCAGCTTGTGGCGTAACAATTTTGACGGATGTCTCTGGAGGGGGTGCCGAACCTCTGGCAGGTTGAATCGCTATCAGCTGCGTCTGATCCAGAGTTTGCAAATAATAATAAAAACCACCTCCTAAACCCAACAATAGAGTCAGCCCTGCCAACCCTAAGAAAAGGCTACGACGGTTGCCTGCGGAGCGTTTTTGTTCATTGCGGGTGGTCAGCAGATTGATTGCAGCTTGGCGTTGCTCACTGGTCGATGAGGATGCTGCAGTTGGGGCTGATATTGCAGCCACATCCAAGACTGATTCCTGGGTCGAGCTTTTAGCCGGTTTAGCTGGCTTTTCTGTTTTAACAGCAGCAGATTTTGTCGCCTTTGTGGATGGCTCGGAGAAACCAGCTTCTTCACTTAGAGAAAATCCGCTTTCTTCCATCAATGATGCGGCGATGTCATCCTGCACCAGAGTGTCCGTAATTGTTTGTTTTTTGGAGGAAGTATCTTCGGCTTTGGCTGTTTCACTTAATGCCATTCCACCAACAGCTGCATTTTGCGGCTTCGCGGGAACAGATAAGCCGGCTTCTTCGGCAAGCGACGGCGTATTTGCCTGAGGCTTTTCTTCTAATGGCGCAAGCTCAAGGGTCAAGCCGCTGCTGCCAGAGCTGGCTTCAGATTTATTGGCATCCTTACTTTGTTCAGCCTTTTTTAGGGCTTTAATTAGCAGGCTCATCGGCGGCGACCGGGAATTGGTTATTTGGCAGGTACTGTTTGAAGGATTTGAGCTCGTTACTATCCAGATTGGGGTTGGTGATAATGGTTGGACGCAAGAATATGACGAGCTCCGACTTTGTGCGAATGTCATTGTTGGATTTAAAAGCTTTTCCTATCAATGGCAGATTGGCAAAGCCGGGGACAGAATTATCGGTATTGTTCTGTTCATCTTGCATCAGGCCACCCAAAATCACTGTTTGCCCGGTGGTTACCTGAAGCAAGGTTTCCATTTCCCGTACTTGAATTTGAGGGACTAGGTTTTGCACCGCGAGCAGTGCAGGGTTGGGGTCGGGAATGTTCGCGATAATGCGGGAAATTGTCGGGCGTACATTCAGTGACACATTGCCATTGGAATTGATCTGCGGCGTAACGCTCATGACAACGCCTACCGGTACTACCTGCGGCGTGGTGGTATATGTTGCAGGACTACTCACCGAACCGGAACTGGAAATGGTGGCAGGCGTTACGTCGACTTTGAAATAGACAATATTGTCGACTACCTTGAGCAAGGCGGCCTGATTGTTAAGAGCCATGATCTTGGGACTGGAGAGTACGCGCACATCACCGAAAGTATTCAACAAGCGTATCGAGGCGGCTAGATTCCCTATCGCAGTAGATTTACTGAACCCCAATATAAACTGGTTGGTGGTAGCTGCTGCTGTTCCCGCCAGGTCTGTTGCGGTACCGCCCAAATTCTGACTGAAAGTAAATCCATTTTTACTACCGTTACTTGCCAAGCGGCTCCAGTCTATCCCTTGTTGAAACTGATTGTTCAAGGTAACTTCGACAATAGTGGCCTCGATCAATACCTGGCGCTGAACGGAAGCCATAACGCTGTCAATATATTGCTGAATGAAGGCATGTTGTCTTTCAGTCGCCATCACCGTGATGGCACCAGCCACCGGATTGACGATAACTTCATCTTTGCCTGCAGATATAGTGGTTGTGCTGGAGACAGGTGTTTTAAACGCTTCCTGGTATAGTTTGTCGGCTCCCGGGCCAGCTTTGCTTACAGCGTCGATCTGCTTCAGGCGGTCTTCCTGCTGTTGCTTTGCCGCGTCCGCTTCTGCCGCTTTCTCAGCATTTGCAGCAGCTTGCGATTTTGTACTGCTAAGAATGTTTTTTATGTTGTCGCCCAGCAGATCCCAAAAGTGAGCTTCGGCCTTGCTGGTAATGGTTACTGTGGATTGGCTGCCCCCAGACGAAGACGAAGCTGATCCACCAACGGACCCGCCAGACGACAATTCGGACCCAGCTCCCAAAGTCGTGGTCGTGTCTCTTTGCAAATTGACGTAATCAATTTTGTAAGTTCTTAATACGGGAAAATCGGGAGTAATTGAAATGACATTACCCTCGACTTTGTAACGTAGATCCAGTTGTTTGCCAAGGCGATCAAGAATCGCAGGCAGGGTCTGGTCTACGGCGTTTAAAGTGACTTTACCTTGTATAGTAGGATCGATATCAATATTCAGTTTGCTTTCACGTGCGAGAGCAAACAATACTTCCTGTATCGGCACCGAACTGACAACTACACTATAAGTCTGTTCTTTGACTTTTGGTTTAGGCGGCGGGACATAGGTAATCTTTTTGACAGGTTTGGGAATATCTCCGCTGGGAGGAATAACAAGCGCTTCCTGCTCGGAGCCCACGTGGCCTTGTGACGGAGGAATAGGCGTTTGATGGGCACAGCCAGCGAGAGCGGCTATGCTCAACAGGAGCCAGAGTTTTTTCATTGTCATCATTGGCCGTTTCCGCAGGGGTACATCTTCAATTTTTCCTGCCTATTTTTATAGATATTAAAACAAATTTTGAATTATTGTTGCATTTATCGCATAGTTTAGATTTAAATGCAAGCGTAACTTATTGAAGTTGTTTTATTTCTTCTGTTATACCTCCAACTGTTCTTAGTTGGGGATGATAGGTGCGTAATTGTTTGGGTAATTCAGCCAACGCTTGCGATGCAGTAGCACGGTCAGCGTAGCTCCCGTAAAGCACACTTATATAGGGTTTGCCACCTACATCGGTGCGGAATACGTACAGATTATCAATTTCTACCAGACTAGTCAGGCTCTGTAGCTGGCGACGCATTTGTTCCGTATTTTCTCCCACCATGATTTGAATGCTGACTGTGGATGGGCTTTGTTGTGATAGCCATAATTTAGTCGCTTCAAGTCTCGCATCTACAATCGTGACTGGCCCTTGGGGCGCAGTGAAAGATGCAGGTTGTTGGACTGGTGTAACTGTCACAGGGGTCGCTGGAGATGGAGGAACAGGAGATGCAGAAGGTTTTTCCGCAGGCGTTGCTGCAGCGTTTACCGGTGTTATCGCATTGTTAGCGGAAGGAGCCGGGTTTGCTAATTGCGCGCCAGTAGTTTGGGGTGCTGGTTTGACTGTAGCAATCACCGGTTTCGCTTTCGCCACAATAGCATGAGGTTTGTAAAAAAATTGTGGGGCTCCGAAGCCAATTCCCAAACCGATCAACAAGGTTGCAAAAGCAAGCCAGTAAGCTTTGTTGGAAGATTTGGCAGGTGTATCTTCAGCACCGAATTCGCTGTCGTTGATAGCGATTTTCAGATGCCTCGGGGTAATCGCGTAGGCATTTTCAGCAAATGCGGCCAGCATGGCTTTGTCAGCCAAAATGTTGATGCGTCGTACCAATCCCTCGGAAGCTTTTGCCATGCGCTTAACCGTAGCTTTGGTGAACAGGGGTGGCCCATAATAACCGGCAGTTCGCAACCGCGACATCAGGTAGTCAGCGATATCTTGCTCGCCCAACGGACCAAGGTTGAAGCTATGGGTGATACGCTCTTTAAGTTGGCGGATATGCTGTTCGTTTAGATTAACATCCAGTTCAGGCTGACCGAACAAGACGATCTGCAACAGCTTGTCATTGCTCGTTTCCAGATTCGACAGTAAGCGGATTTCTTCCAGCGTGGCTAGCGGCATCCCCTGGGCTTCCTCAACAAAAATAACCACCTGACGGTTTTGCGCGTGTCGTTCAATCAGATAATTTTGTAGCGCTTGCATCACTTGCAGGCGGTCCGTTTTCGCGGGGAGAGCTAATTGCAGTTCAAAAGCAATGGCATGCAGGATATCTTCAGGAGCGACGCTAGGGTTTGCAAGATAAACCCGTTCTACATTTTCCGGCAACATGCCCTCCAACATGCGGCACAGCATGGTTTTTCCGCTGCCGACTTCCCCTACCACCTTGACGATACCTTCACCACTCGTGATGGCGTAGACCAAGGCATCCAGCACCGCGCCACGATTTCCACCCGAAAAGAAAAACTCGGTATTGGGAGTGATTTTGAATGGAGGCTGTTTAAGGCCGAAGTGTTCGTAATACAAAGTTATTCTGCCTCGCTATCGGTTAACAGTTGCATACGACCATGCAGCGTAGTTCGATTAACATTCAAGATGCGCGCAGCCCGACTAACGTTCCCTTGTGCAATATTGAGCGCGGCCTCGGTATATGCTTTTTCCCATTGCTTCAGGATATTGTTAAGGCTGACGCTGGCTTGCGACTGCAAATGATGTTGCGCAAAGTCTATCATGGCGCGCGGATCTTCAAGCATTGCACTATCTTTCAACAAATCATCAGCAACCGGGTCTAACTCGCTGATCAATTGTTGCCGAGTAACGACTTTGCCACCGTATTTGGCAGTGAGTCGGATTACTACGTTTCTCAATTCACGTACGTTACCGGGGAAAGGGTATGCCTTCCAGCCCTGATACGCTTCTTTATCAAGCGTAAATGGAGCACAGCGAATTTCTGTGGAATAGAATTTCTGGAAATGCGCCAGTAACAGGAAACGGTCATCATCCAGCTCGCGCAATGCTGGCACCTTGAGTGTGAAAACGCTGAGCCTGTGATACAGGTCGGCTCGAAACCGTCCGGTACGTACTTCTTCGCGCAAATCACGATTCGTCGCCGCCACAATGCGCGCATGGCTATGGCGTATCTGGGTTTCACCAACACGCTGATATTCCCCGTTCTCCAGTACCCGTAACAATTTGGCCTGCATCTCGGTCGGTAGCTCGCCTACTTCATCAAGAAACAGCGTACCTTCGCCGGCATCATCAAAATATCCGGTGGTATTGCCCACAGCACCGGTAAAAGCACCTTTGGCGTGGCCAAACAGGATTGATTCAGCCAGTGCAGGTGATATGGCCGCACAATTTAGAGACAGATAAGGCCGGTGACAACGAGAGCTTTGCTCATGCAGACAACTCGCGACCAACTCTTTGCCGGTGCCGGATTCCCCCTCTATCAATACCGGAAATCCGGAATTGGCAAATTGGCTGATTTGCGTGCGCAAAGCTTGCAAGGCAAGACTTTCACCGATGAGTTTATGTGAGACGGAATCAGCAATCGATTCGGCGTCTTGCAGACGCAAGGCATTAATCAAAATTGTACGCAACTGATTAACGTCACAGGGTTTGGCAACAAACTCCAGCGCACCTAGCGCGAGTGCGTGGCGCACATTGGCATCGTTGTTCTGTCCGGATAGCACAAATATCTTGATACTGGGAGCATACGCAAGGAGTTCGCCTATGAGCTTGAATCCTTCATCAGGACGGTGTGGACTCGGAGGCAAGCCAAGGTCGACCAGGGCGACCTGAGGTGGTGATTCAAGTTGGCGCAACAGGCTTTTAACCTGGGAACGTGATTCAGCTACGCTGACATCGAAATCATCGTCCAGAACAAAATGCAGGGTATCGGTGATAAGCGGGTCGTCATCAACCAGAATCAATTTGGGTTTGGCTATGGACATAATGCGGAGATCATCTGATCGCTGCAGTAATGGAGCTTGGGTATGCCATTGCGCTGTCCTGCCAGAATGGCCGCTTGACCGAATTCTTGCGCTAATGCCATTGCTTTCTCCAGATTGACATGAAGTAACAACAAGCCGGGTTCTATCGGCCATTTGCCGGTATCAGGTACTGCATCACCCGGGAAATAGACCAGTTTCTGCGCGCTTACTGCGGATAAAAGCTTGCGGTGACGGCCAGCGTTTGCAGCTTCTGTAAGCAATTCAGAACCAGGATTCACCGCAGATATAAATGCCCATTCTTCACATTGGGTATGTTCAAGAAACTTACTGAGTTCCGGCGAGGGTTGATCAACCCTCAGTCGAATCGCTTCTCCACGCAGATGCATCAAATAAACGGTAGCGCGATAGGCCGTATCCAGTTCAGCAAAGGATAATGGAGAAGATTGGGTTTTACCGTTTTTTATCATCAAGCGATTTTATTCTAAAATAATTCTAATAAACACCATTGCCGCAGTGGAAATAAAAAAGGGAACCGAAGTCCCTTTTTACATATTATTCGCAGTAAGCAATGGCTGCATCCTACAAGCTCAAATAATCTAGCTTTATAATCCTAGCGAGCTCAGTATATCGTCTACATCATCCTGACCGGTGATATCGGCTTCTTTACCCAAATTCGGCCCGGCTGTCAGTCCTTCCTTGCTGATAAGTGAATCCTTGGAGGTAGGCGCGTACTCTTTCAAGATATCCAGCAGAATGTTTTCTATTTCGACCGCGGCACCAACGATCTTGTTGACCATCTGTCCCGCCAAATCACGATACTCCTGCGCTTCCATGATCAGCATCAAGCTTCCACGGACTCTTTCTTCATTAGATACTATTTCACCTAGCACAGTAACGGTTTCAGCGATCAGTGCAGCGTATTCCTTTGCTGATGCTTCCGCCAAACGCATGGATAAATCACCGATTACTGCGCGATTCTGGTTAATAAGTGGTAGTGAATCTTCCACAGAACTGATGGTTTTTTCAGATGCTTCATGCATCGCTTTGTCCACAAAAGACAGGCGATCACGCGCATCGGTCATGGTGGCCGCAGTTTTCTCCAGGTTACGAGAATGGCCGAGATTTTTGAGTAATTCATGCAAACGAGCCGTGGCCTGGCCGATTCGCTTCACTGTAGGATCAACAATCGGTGCTGCAGCAGCTTTCATTTTTTACGCCTGACAATGGTAAAAGACATACTAAACCAGTTTCTTGTTACACAAAGTTAATGTTAAACCACAATATAACACATACGTCAAGCCGTTTTACATAAATGGCAAGTGGAGCGGGTGATGGGAATCGAACCCACGCTATCTGCTTGGGAAGCAGAAGTTCTACCATTGAACTACACCCGCTTATATTAAACTGGACATAAAACCGGACTTGAGAATTGTGAACAGTGTATTGGTTTGCATGGCAATTGTCGCTTACAATGTGCCCGGATGCATTATAAATAAACAGATGTGGGCAGTTGATGTGCGCGCATAATCTATAATCGCATGCGAATTTTACTGCAAATCAATGCCTCAACAAAATGTAAGACTTTTTATGATCACATTGCATATCAACGGTAAACGACGCGATTTCGAGCAAGAAAACATGACTGTTGCGAATTTGATACAAATACTGGGGCTGGAAGGAAAGCGCGTTGCCATAGAATGTAATGGCGAGATTGTGCCGCGCGGGCGTTTTGTAGAAACATTTTTGCGTTCGAGTGACAAACTGGAGATCGTAGGCGCTGTAGGCGGCGGCTGAGAAGATGACAATTGATAACCTGGTGATTGCCAATCAATCTTACAGTTCACGTTTGCTGGTAGGTACTGGCAAATATAAGGATTTCGCCCAAACCAAAGCAGCTATCGACGCCAGCGGCGCGCAAATCGTCACTGTCGCCATACGCCGTACCAACATCGGGCAGACCGCAGGGGAACCTTCGTTACTGGATGTGTTGCCGCCATCTGAATATACCTATTTACCAAACACGGCAGGATGTTACAGCGCGGAAGATGCAGTACGCACCTTAAGGCTGGCACGCGAGCTGTTGGATGGGCACAGGCTGGTAAAGCTGGAAGTGCTGGGCGATCCGCATACGCTTTATCCCAATGTGATTGAAACCATAGCTGCTGCAAAGACGCTGGTAAAGGATGGTTTTGATGTCATGGTATACACGTCGGATGACCCCATCATCGCCAAACAGCTTGAAGAAATCGGCTGTTGCGCCATTATGCCGCTGGCTTCACTGATAGGTTCCGGTATGGGCATACTCAACCCCTGGAATCTGCAGATCATCATTGAAGGCAGCAAAGTACCGGTGCTGGTTGATGCTGGCGTAGGCACTGCCTCGGATGCTGCGATCGCGATGGAACTGGGTTGTGATGGCATACTGATGAACACGGCTATAGCAGGTGCCAAGGATCCGATTCTGATGGCATCGGCGATGAACAAAGCGGTACAAGCCGGCCGTGAAGCATTTTTAGCCGGCCGCATGGCGAAAAAACTTTACTCGGCATCGCCGAGTTCACCCAGCGCGGGCCTAATTTCAGGAAGCTCAAATTAATGACAACTGAAAAGAGCTACGAATTCTCGATTTCTGTTGAAACCGCCTACGTACCCGAACAATCGGACGAGTCTGATAATCATTATGTGTTTTCCTACACCATTACTATTGCCAATACCGGGAAACTGCCTGCACAACTGATCAGCCGCCATTGGATCATTAAGGATGCTACGGAAGGCGTGCAGGAAGTGCGTGGCTTGGGCGTGGTGGGTGCACAACCGTTTCTGCGTGGCGGTGAGCAATTTCAATATACCAGCGGCTGTGTGTTGACCACACCGGTGGGCAGTATGGAAGGTAGCTATCAGATGGTGGGGGAGGACGGCTCCTCATTCGAGGTGCCTATCCCCAGGTTTACTTTAAATATGCCTCGAGTTTTGCACTGATGCGCTTACGTTTTTTGTGCTTCGCATTCGCCGTGGTATTGAGTGGGTGTGTAGAGCAAGCAGTCAAACCGGATAACCAAACCTCCGCTGCACCATGCGCATGTGCTTCCGGCGAACTACCCCCGATTCAGATTCCGGATGTAGACCATTATAGCGCGCCGGTAGCGAAACCCGGAGAAGCGCCCAAAGGCAAAGAGTACGATCTGATGCGCCCCGCAGACTGGAGCCAAGTGGAAGGCTTTGACAAAGACAATCTTGGCGCCGCCTGGGGAAGTTTGCAGCAAAGCTGCGGTGTATTGAAAAAGAACCCACTATGGCAGAGTGCTTGTGAAGCCGTTAGCAAACAATCCCGCCCCACCACCAGCACCATTCGAGTTTTGCTCAAGGAGAATTTTCAGCCTTGGCAGGTAACCAATGCCGATGGCACGATTACCGGACTCATCACCGGCTATTACGAGCCGTTGCTCAAGGGCAGTCGCATCCGCACTGAACAATACCGTTATCCGCTTTATTCGCGTCCTGACGATATGGTGACGGTAGATTTGAGCAGTATTTACCCTGAACTGGCTAACCGTAAACTACGTGGACGACTCAAGGGCAACAAGCTCACGCCCTATTACAGCCGCGGCGAGATCGAAGTCACGCCTTCGCCCATCGCGGGAAAAGAATTGCTGTGGACAGATGACGTGGTGGATCTGTTTTTCCTGCAAATACAGGGTTCCGGTTTGATAAAACTTGATAGTGGCGAATTGGTGCATGTGGGCTATGACGACCAGAACGGGCAACCTTACCTATCCATAGGCAAAGTACTGATAGATCGCGGCGAACTTACCAGCGATAAAGCTTCGATGCAGGGTATCAAGGATTGGGGCAGAAAAAATCTGGATAAACTGCGTGATCTGCTCAACAGCAATCCCAGCTATGTATTTTTCCGCGAACTGCCAAAGGATCTTAGTGGCCCACCTGGCGCGTTAGGCGTGCCGCTTGCAGCAGAACGCAGCATCGCAGTTGATCCGCGCTACATACCGCTAGGGGCGCCGGTTTTCCTCTCTGCCACCTATCCCAACAGCACTAAACCTTTACAACGTTTGATGATGGCGCAAGATACCGGCGGCGCAATCAAAGGCGCGGTACGTGCCGATTTTTTCTGGGGTACGGGGAATGATGCAGGGAAACAGGCAGGTGCCATGAAGCAGCAAGGCAAATTGTGGGTGTTGATGCCCAAGGGTTATAAACTCGAAACTAACCCACCGTCGTTTTAATACTCCGCCTTAATCCTCACCCAGCATGGACAGCATCTCCGCCTGATGCTCTGCGGACAGCGCACCCACCAGCTCATCCAACTCTCCATCCATGACCGCGTCGATCTTGTATAGTGTCAGGTTGATGCGATGGTCGGTAATACGCCCCTGCGGAAAATTATAGGTACGGATGCGTTCCGAGCGGTCACCGCTTCCAATAAGACTTTTACGGGTAGCCGCTTCTTTCGATTGTTGTTCGCGCACCTGAGCATCCTTGATCCTTGCCGCCAGTACCGCCATCGCCTGTGCTTTATTGCGATGCTGTGAGCGGTCATCCTGGCACTCCACCACGATACCGGTGGGTAAGTGCGTGATACGTACTGCGGAGTCGGTTTTGTTGATGTGCTGGCCGCCCGCGCCAGAGGCTCTATAGGTATCAATACGGATCTCGGCCGGATTGATGGTCACATCGCTGACTTCGTCCACTTCCGGCATCACTGCCACCGTGCAGGCCGAAGTATGGATGCGTCCCTGGGTTTCGGTTTCCGGCACACGTTGTACCCTATGCCCGCCGGATTCGAACTTGAGTTTGGAATACGCGCCCGCCCCATCGATTTTGGCGATGATTTCGCGGTAACCGCCCAGTTCGGATTCGCTGGCGGAGACGACTTCCACCTTCCAGCGCTGGCGTTCAGCATATCGTGTATACATGCGGAAAAGATTGCCTGCGAATATGGCGGATTCATCGCCGCCGGTGCCGGCACGGATCTCCAGAAATATATTGCGCTCGTCATTGGGGTCTTTCGGCAGCAATAGCGTTTGCAACTCCAGTTCGCTTGCGGCCATTTTTTCCTTGCCGGTGCGGATCTCGTCTTCGGCAAAAGACTTCATCTCCGCATCGCCCAGCATTCCTTCCGCATCGGCGATATCCGCTGCGATTTTCATATATGCCTGATAATGTTCTACCACCGGGGTGATGTCGGCGTGTTCGCGCGATAACTTGCGGTAATTCTCCATGTCGCTGGTTGCGGTCTCGGACGAAAGCAAGCGGTTGAGTTCTTCCAGACGCTCACTTAACGTGGCGAGCTTTTTTTGTAGGGAAGCTTTCATGTATTCAGCTTTTGATCTGGTATAACTGGCGCAACACGGTTTCAACTTTTTCGCGTTGTTCACCGCTGACGTTGTTCAGTGCGTGACTGGGAGCATGCAGTAACTTATTGGTCAGGGCATTGCTTAATTGTTCGAGTACCTGTTGCGGGGTTTCGCCTTGCGATAAGGCTTTAAGCGCTTTTTCCACCTCATCACGGCGCAGCTTCTCGGCATGGTCGCGCAATGCACGTATGGTGGGAACGGACTCTCTCGTTTGCAGCCAGTGCATGAAACTTTCAACCCTTATAGTGATAATGTCTTCGGCCTCTATCGCCGCTTGCTGACGACTTCCCAAGCCTTGCTGCACTATTTCCGCCAGATCATCCACGGTATACAGAAATACATCGTCCAGTTCCGCGACTTCCGGTTCGATATCTCTGGGCACGGCCAGATCTACCATCACCATAGGCCGGTGGCGCCGTGCTTTGATGGCACGTTCCACCATGCCCAGGCCGACGATAGGCAATTGGCTGGCGGTGCTGGTGACCACGATGTCAAATTCACTCAGGCGATCGGACAAGTCTGCCAACAGAATGGCATCGCCATTGATGCGGCTTGCGAGTTCTGTGCCACGCTCCAGAGTACGATTCGCCACTGTAAGATTGGCAGGTTTTTGTGCGGCGAAATGATCGGCACAAAGCTCTATCATCTCTCCGGCACCGATGAACAACACTTTAAGTCCTGCCAGATCACCGAAGATACGTTGCGCCATTTTGACCGAAGCCGCTGCCATGGAAACCGAACTGGAACCAATATCGGTGGTGGTGCGTACTTCCTTTGCAACCGCAAAAGTACGCTGAAATAACTTGTGCAGTAGCGTACCCAGCGTGCCGGCGTGCTCAGCGATCTTTACCGCTTGCTTCATCTGCCCCAGTATCTGCGCTTCACCCAATACCATGGAATCCAGTCCAGCGGCGACGCGGAAAGCATGCTTCACCGCTTCTTGTTGCGGCAAGGTGTAGGTGTAAGGGGCAATGTTGTCCAGCTCGATATGATGATAATGGGCCAGCCAATCAAGCGCAGCTGCGGGTTCGTTGGTACGGCAATAAAGTTCGGTTCGATTGCATGTTGAAAGAATCGCAGCCTCGGTGATCGAGGTGTGCGTGGTCAAATCGCGTAGCGCTGAAGCCGTGTTTTCACTGTTAAAAGCGACATGCTCGCGGATAGAAATAGGGGCGGTGGTGTGATTAACGCCGAGGGCAAATAGATGCATTTGATTATTTTGCCTTTTTTGCCCACTTTAAGCAATTGCAGCAGGGCCTTCTGGCAATATGATTTGGATAGGTAATTTAGATCGAATTCGGGTACATGGAGCTGGTAGCAACCCCTGTATTCAGTTTGTGGAAAAGGCACTGTTCGAATCAAGCGACTTTTCCATTAGGCCAAGCTGCAGATTGGAAACAACGGGTCTCCACAATTTGGATTCCGCAGGAAACGGCCTCAATGTCCCGGTGAGTCGATAGCCGCGACGCTGATAAAATGAGATGAGTTCCTGACGCAGAGTAATCACGGACATCGCCATGCTGCTGACGCCCCATGCTTCCACAGCCGTCTGCTCGGCAAAAGCCAACAATTGTTTGCCTATACCGCGCCCTTGCTGGTGCGGTTGTACCGCAAACATACCCAAGTGAGCGACAGGCTGAGCAGCACTGCCGTGTTTTTCCAGAGTCACTGAACCAAGCAATGTTGGTCCGTCCAAACACAGCAACAACATACTGTTGTCGGCTGCAATCAGGCTTAATACTTCGTCGACTTCGGTACGTGCACCAGTCAACAAATCGGCCTCGGTGGTCCAGCCGAGGCGACTGGTTTCGCCACGATATGCGCTATTTATGAGTGCTGCGATGTTCTGGGCATCAGTGGTAGCTGCCTTACGAAACACTAGGTTCAATTGGTCTTGCCCACGAATTTTTGTACAACCATGCAGCCAACCATATCGCCTTCCACATTAACTACGGTGCGTACAGTATCCAATAGTCGATCGATCGGCAGCAGAATCACGATGGCTTCAGCAGGCAAGCCAACAGATTGCAGCACCATGATCATGGTTACCATGCCTGCACTGGGGATGCCGGGTGCGCCTATGGAAACCATCATGGCGGTGAAACAGACTACCAGCTGTTGCACCAGATTCAAATCCACGCCCGCAAGATTGGCAACGAATAGCGCCGCCGCCGCTTCGTAGAGCGCAGTACCGTCCATATTGAGATGTGCACCGAGCGGTACCACGAAGCCGGTGATGCTGGGGTCTACATGGAGACTCTTCTCCATGCAGCGCAAGGTGATGGGCATGGTGGCGGAACTGGAACTGGTGGCAAAGGCTGTCACCAGTGCTTCGCGTACCCCGCGGAAAAATCGCAAAGGCGACACACGGGTGACGGTATACAGAATCAGCGGCAATATCACCAGACCATGCAACACAGTAGTGCCTAGTATGACAATGACAAACTTGGCTACACTTCCCAGTAGCGCCACATTCTGCGTAGCTACCAGCTTGATCAGCAGTGCCATGATGCCCAGCGGGGCGATCACCATGATCCAGCCGACGATGCGCAAGCTCAGGTCAAATAACTCCTGCAATAGCGTCAGCAGGTTGCGGTAACGATCGCCTCCTACCACCAGTGCGATTCCCAGGAACAATGAAAACACCACGATCGCCATCACATTGCCTTGCGCCAAGGCGGTAAAAGGGTTCAGGAACAGGCTATGCAGGAAAGCAGCAAAGAACTCTCCCAACGACATATTTGTGCCAGCATAGCCATGCATCGCACCTTGGAACATGTCCAGACTCAGACCCTTGCCAGGTGCAAAAATGGTGGATGCAGTAATGCCGACAGTGACCGATATCGCCATGGTCACCAAGGAATAGATCAAGGTAGTGATCCATACTTTGTGAATCTGGTTATGCGCACGTAAATTGGAAACGCCGACGACGATAGAAGTAAACACCAGCGGCACCAGCACCATTTTCAGCAGGTCCACGAAAACGCCACCTACTAATCCCGCGAGGTAAACCCCCTGCTGGCTGATGGCGGCATCTTTGCCCATGGCGGCCAATGCTAAACCGATAACGATACCTAGCGCGGCACCCGTAAAAATCTGAAGATTGAGAGATATTTTCAAGTTTTTTCCATCACAGCTGCGAAGAAGCCATCGGTGCCATGAAGATGCGGTAACATTTTCAGGTTGACGCCAGTATCTAGTTCGACTTTTTGCTGGGCAAGAATATCTGCAGTGCTCACGCTATTGAATTCAGGGTGTTGTGCCAGGAATGCATCGATAATGGCTTCGTTTTCTTCGCGTAGCAAGCTGCAGGTAGCATAAACCAGCCGGCCACCGGGCTTTACCAGTTTGGCAGCGGCAGTGAGGATATTGCTTTGCTTGACAGCCAACTCTGCAATGTCTTTTGGTGTCTGGCGCCATTTCAGGTCTGGATTCCGGCGTAATGTGCCTAATCCGCTGCACGGCGCATCAACCAAAACACGGTCGAATTTTGCAGCCAGGCGTTTTAATTTCTGATCTCGCTCATTGGCGATCAGTTGCGGATGGATGTTGGAAAGTCCGCTACGAGCGAGGCGCGGCTTCAAGTTTGCCAAACGCCGCTCGGATACGTCAAACGCGTACAGACGCCCGGTGTTGTGCATGATGGCACCCAGCGCCAGAGTTTTACCGCCTGCTCCGGCACAGAAATCCGCCACCATTTCGCCACGCCGTGGAGCGACCAGCATGGCGAGTAACTGACTGCCTTCATCCTGCACCTCGATCACGCCTTTGGTGAACAGCACATGTTTGTTCAACACGATCTTGTCTTTCAACCTCACGCCATCCGGTGAATAAGGCGTGGCAGTAGCGGGGATATTTTCTTTTGCGAATAGAGCCAGCACGGTCTCGCGCACGCCATTCAGTCTGTTCACCCGCAGATCCAGAGGCGCCTGTTGCTGCATGCTGCGCGCAATGGCCAACGCTTGTTCTTCGCCATATTGTGCGACAAGACTGTCCCACAACCAATCCGGGACATCAGCCTGTATGGCGGGCGTTAGGTTTTCGATCACGACAGCTTTGATCTCTTGTGCTCTGGCCGTTTGTGCCGGCGATAAATGTGCCGAAACATCGCGCATACTCAGACCTTGTACGCGTAACAATTGTGCCATGAGCAGACCGAATGGGTCGGCACCGCCAGCGATGAGTTGCAAATAGCGTTTGCGGCGCAGTACAGCATAGCTTACGTCGGCAATGAATGCACGGTCAGTTGAGCCCAGCTCCTTATTCTCACGAAAGTAAGCACTCAGTTTTGCGTCCGCCGGTCCACCGGGAATCAAGGCGGTAGAAATGGCATGCATGGCGTGGTGAAGCAGATTTTTGTTCATGGGGTTCCGTCTAGCCTTATGGCGTTGATGCTGTTTTGAATAACTTTTCCGTCACTATTGGTTTTGCGTATCATGACCGGAAGGTAATGATAACTTTCGGCCAGCCAGATTTCTGTTTTTTCGTCACCTTTGCCGCTGCTCTTTGAAATATGCAGTGTACGCAGAGTTCCCAATTTGGTTTTGATCTCTTCTTCGCCTTCAAACAGGTAATGATAGGTTTTCACTTGCTTACCGTTGGTGATAACCAGTTGGATCTGATTCAGCGGCGGCGTAAACATGAATTGATACAAAAAGCTGAGCAGATCCTGGGTGCCATCCTCCAGAGCCTGACTTTGTTTGCTGTCACCGACCTCCATCACCAGCGTTTTTGCTGACCAGTCAAAGCTGGCTTTTTGTGCCTTCTTTGAATTTTTGCCGTATTGATAGGTAAAGGTTTCGGGGCGCAACCCTTGTGGAGTAACGTGTCCGGTGCTTTTCTGGTTCAAATCGGACAATGCCAGCGATAACAATCCCTTGGCTTCAACGACGCTGGAAATTACATAATGACCGTCATCGAAAACCTGATAACTCTGCCGCTCTACCGCGCTTGCGCCATCGTAATCTACCAGGAATTCAATCTCAATATGTTTGGGCGTAGGAGCTGGGGGAGGTTCGGATGCTACATCAGATTCCGCGGGTGACTCTGGAGCGGTTGCAGAAGGTGGGCTTTGTTCTTGCGTAGTAACTGGAACAGGAGTTGTGTCCTGTGGTGCTGTAGTGTCCTGTGGAGTCATAGTCTCCTGAGGAGCTTTGGCAGTCGTTGGAACCGGGGGCAAGGGCTCAGGTTGTGCTTTCGGTTCGGGGTCGGCAGGAGGTTGTTGTATGGGCTTGGGTGCTTGCTCTGCAATACGAACCGTTTTTTGTTGCGGCGGAATGGCCTTGGCTAGTGGCGGCGGGGATACCAAAGTTACTTCCAATGGCTCATCTTCCGGTAGCCAGCTAGGCAGCCAGCTTTCACTTCCTGCCACTAGCAGAAAATGCAGCAACACAGAGATTGCCAGCGCCCACCAAAGGCGCTTGTTGTTACGTACCAGCCATGTCCACAACATGGTGTTTACTCGATACTCAGGCTGGTCAGCACCTGTTCGATTTTGGCACCTGTTTCGTCACTCATCATGATTTTGGCAGGGATGAAGTGTTGCTCCTGAGATAACCACAAACTCTTTTCTTCGCCATTATCATCTTTGGCGGTGTTGGTAAGTCGTGTCGTTTTCAGCGCACCTAAAGTGGTGTCCAGCGGCTCATCGTGGTCGGCAATTTTGTAGTGGTAAGTACGCAATTTCTTACCGGTAGTCAACGTAATGGCGATCTCATCGCCTATGGGTGGTTTGAAAGCGAACTGATAGGCATAACTCGCCAGATCTTGTGTGCCTGCTTCCAGTGGCGAGGTAGAGACTTTCCCTTTGCTATTCATGGTCAGCGTGTTGGCTCCCCAGTTAAGATCAGCCGTGGCACCTATTTTGCTGCCCTGCGATTGCTCAAAATGAGTGGGACGCAATCCGTCTGCAGTCACCTCGCCATCACTGCTGAGCTTGCGCTTGCCAAACAAACCATAAACCCCTATGCCGCTGGTGATGCTTTCAATGTGATAGTGATTGTTAGTCTGGGTGAAAGTTTCGGTGACCGTGGCAAAAGCCAGCCCATTGCGTGTGGCGGCATAAACGGCAGTAATTTTTTGCGGCGAATCGGCTAACGCCTGAGCGGCATCGGTGGCGATATAGCACAGCAGCAACACTGGCAGCAGTGCAAAGGGCTTGTTCATATTCGGACTAACGTGCTGATCATCTTATACGATGACGGTCTGGGCTTCATTTGCATGCCTTTGACGAATGGCACCGATGCGCCATACCTGTTCACCTTCCAATGCTAACAATTTCATTGCCCGGGCTTCATCACCTGCCGCCACGATTACTGCCATACCGATGCCACAATTGAAAGTGCGGAACATTTCGGCGTCAGCCATGTTGCCTTGCATTTGCATCCATTGAAACAGCGGCTGCATTTCCCAGCTACCTTTTTTCAATTCGGCGGTAAGATTTTCCGGCAAAACGCGGGGGATATTCTCGGTCAGGCCGCCGCCGGTGATATGAGCCATCCCTTTTACCGGCAAAGTTGCCAGTAACTTGAGCAGCGGTCGTACATAAATTCGTGTCGGCGCCATGACCACATCGCGGAAAGGCTTTCCATGAAAGTCGCTATCCATATCGATGCCGGATAATTCGATCAGCTTGCGTATCAACGAATAGCCATTGGAATGCGCGCCACTGGAGGCCAGCCCCAACACGACATCGCCTACTGCAATGGTAGCGCCGTTGATGATATTTTCTTTTTCCACGCAACCCACGGCAAACCCCGCCAGATCGTATTCTCCCGGTGGATACATGCCCGGCATTTCCGCAGTCTCACCGCCCACCAGTGCACAACCTGATTGTTCGCACCCTTGTGCAATGCCCTTGATGACTTGAGCAGCGGTACCGACTTCCAGCTTGCCACAGGCGAAATAGTCGAGAAAGAATAACGGTTCTGCACCCTGTACCAGAATGTCGTTGACGCTCATTGCCACCAGATCGATGCCTACGGTATCGTGCTTGTTGAGCTGAAAAGCCAGCTTCAGCTTGGTACCTACGCCATCGGTGCCAGATACCAGCACCGGATGTTTGAATTTTTTCGGCACTTCGAATAATGAGCCAAAACCGCCGATGCCCCCCAGCACTTCGGGGCGCATGGTACGCTTGGCATAGGGTTTGATATCTTCTACCAGTGCATCCCCCGCCTCCATGTCAACGCCTGCATCGCGGTAGCTGATAGGTGTTTTTTCTGGATTTATAGCGCTCAAGTTGTGTGCTCGCGGTTGTTGGTGTTAAATGGTGCGCGGGATTCCCATATATGGCACATCTGGATTCCGCCTGAAAGAGTGAATTTTACCCGAAACCGCAGCAATGCCGAAATGATAACCATGCCTAACGTATCAGATAAATCGATAGCCAGCCTTAACCCTTTGTTGATAGCTGTGTCGCTGGCCATTGCCTTATGGCTGCTATGGCGTCTAAGCCCGATTCTATCGCCATTCTTGCTTGCCGCAGTGATGGCCTATGTCTGTAACCCACTGGTAGGATGGATGGAGCGGAAGCGCATTCCGCGCACCCTGGCCGTGTTATTGACCATGCTGTTGTTGGCCGGTGTTATTGCCGGCCTGCTATTGATTCTGGCCCCGCTGGTGCAACACGAAACACAATTGTTTGTAGAACGTCTGCCCACCGCGCTGGATTGGTTCAAGTCACACGCATTGCCTTGGCTGCAAGTCAATTTCGGCGTCGATGCCACAATGGACATGGATCAGGTCAGGGCTTATCTGATCGATCATCTCAAAAATGCGGGTAGCCTAGTGGGACAGCTATTGCCTTCCCTCAAATCAGGTGGCTTGGCTCTGGTCGGCATAGCAGTGAATCTATTACTGGTGCCGGTGGTATTTTTTTATGCGCTACGCGACTGGAAAGGTATGTTGGCACAGCTTGAAATTTTGATCCCGCGTCGCTGGCGTATCAATACGCTGCAAATCGCGCAGGAAGTTGATCAAGTACTTTCCGAATTTTTGCGAGGGCAGATCTCGGTGATGCTGCTGATGGCTACATATTACTCATTAGCGCTACATCTAAGCGGTCTGGAATTCGCATTACCCATCGGTATCGTCACCGGTTTGCTGGTATTTATTCCCTATCTGGGAATGGCGACGGGTTTGAGTTTAGCGGTGCTGGCAGGGTTGATGCAGTTTCAGTCTCTGCGGGAATTGATGCCGGTATTGATTGCCTTCGGCGTTGGTCAGGCACTCGAAGGCACGATCGTCACCCCGTGGCTGGTGGGCGAGCGTATTGGTTTGCATCCTGTGGCGGTGATCTTTGCTTTGCTGGCTTTCGGGCAGATATTTGGCTTCTTCGGAGTACTGCTGGCACTGCCGGCAAGTGCCGCACTGTTGGTCGGTTTGCGTCATGTGCGCCATCGCTATCTGGAAAGCGACTTTTCCCAGCGCTGAGATATCACTGTGAAGCAACTATTACTGGATATTCAGCCAGCCTCACCTCCTACACTGGAAAACTTCGTTGTAGGCGGTAATGATGAACTGCTGCAGGTGCTGCGTAGTCTGGACAAGCGTGATTACAGTCAGCGCTCACTTACATTGTGGGGAGGAGCCGGTAGCGGCAAAACCCACTTACTTCGTGCGGTGGTAGCAAATTCTCAGGGTTATGGCTTAACTGCAGCTTATCTTGATACCCCTCAGAGTGCTCAAATAGTCGCGCAGCAGGTTGATCTGCTGGCCTTGGATAATGTGCAACACCTGGACGAAACTGCACAGATCGCATTGTTCAACTTGTTTAATCAATTCAGAGATCAAGGTAAGCTGTTGGTAGTGGCCGCTGACGTCGCTCCGGCTCAGCTTACAGTGCGTGACGATCTTAAAACCCGCCTGGCTTGGGGGCTGGTGTATCAAGTCTGCGGCTTGACCGATTCGGAAAAAATCCAGGCGCTGAAAAGCCACGCGCTTGAACGCGGTATGCGGTTACCGGAAGATGTGGTGGAATATTGTTTGCGTCATCTCAGGCGTGATCTTCCAACTTTAATGGCAACCCTGGATGCATTGGACGAGTGGTCGCTAACGACTAAAAAGCCGGTGACCATTGCAATGGTAAGAGAGCTGGTGCAGATGCCGCTAGGTTTTTCCTAAGCGTTTTTCTTGGGCACTTAAAAGCGTAGATTCGAAAGGTGAGTTTGATGGCCAGCATACAAGTCAAAAAGCTGAATGAGACCACATTCGAAATCCTGGTGCAGGATCGAACACCAACCACGCACACCGTGAGCGTAACTCCGGTTTATGCGGCGAAATTGAGTGGGGGAAGCTTCAGCGTTGAACAGCTGATCATCAATTCTTTTGAATTCCTGTTACAGCGTGAATCCAACACCAGCATCCTCAGAAGTTTTGATTTACCGGTGATTGCTCGCTATTTTCCGGAATATGAACGTGAAATGCTTAAAGCAGCTTCTCTAACCAAAGCCGGACCGCGATAGATCAGCCCGCTATACAACTGAACCAAACTGGCACCAGCGTTCATTTTTTCCAGAGCATCCTGCCCGCTTAAGATACCGCCCACCCCTATGATGGGGATAGCATCACCCAGTAACGTTGATAGCTGCTGTATCACGCGAGTCGATTTTTCGCGTACCGGCGCGCCGGAAAGTCCGCCTGCTTCGGCAGCATGGGGTAACCCTTCAACACCTGTTCTGGATAATGTAGTGTTGGTCGCGATCACGCTGTCTATCTGGTGCTTTAAAAGCAGTTCTGCGATCTCAGCGATTTGTCCGGCTTCCAGGTCGGGCGCAATCTTCAGGGCGATAGGCGTGTATTTGCCGTGTTTATCAGCCAGTATTTTTTGCTCTTGTTTAAGCTTAGACAGTAAATCATCTAACGCCGATTTTTCCTGTAACTGTCTCAGGTTCTTGGTATTCGGAGAGGAAATATTGACGGTAATGTAACTGGCATCTGGATAAACTTTGCGCAGGCAGATCAGGTAATCATCTGCGGCATTTTCCACGGGAGTATCGAAATTCTTGCCTATATTGATGCCCAGAATGCCTTTGAATTTTGCTCGCTGTACATTGTGTATGAGCGCGTCCACTCCATCGTTATTGAATCCCATGCGATTGATAATGCCTTGTGCCTGAGGTAGCCGGAATAGACGTGGTTCAGGATTCCCAAGCTGCGGTCGAGGCGTGACCGTACCTATTTCAATGAAGCCAAAGCCTAGCGATGCCAGCGCATCAATATAGGCACCATTCTTATCCAGTCCGGCAGCCAGTCCAACGGGGTTGGGGAATTGCAAACCCATGACCTGGCGTGGCGAGGATGGTGGTGGAGCGAACAGCAAGCCATTCAAACCTACCTTTTGTAGCAGAAGCAGAGAGGATAAAGAAGCATGATGTGCTTGTTCCGCATTCAGTTGAAATAACAACGGACGTAGAAGATTGTAAACCATGGCTAATTTTAACGGTTTTAAAGACAGGCTGATACAATCTCTTGAATTTATAAAGATACCTGATTAAAGCTACCTATCATGGATTTTCACCTCAACTATTTTGTCGAAATTAGTGCTCTATGTGGGCTGCTGGTCGGCAGTTTCCTGAACGTAGTGATTCATAGACTTCCCATCATGATGGAGAGGGAATGGCAGGAAGGAGCTCAAGACAAGGCAAGGCAACATAGCAGCACATACAATCTGCTGACCCCTCGATCGTGTTGCCCGGCTTGCGGCCATCAGCTCACGGCGTGGGAAAATATCCCTATGTTCAGCTATATCTATCTGGGTGGTAAATGTAGCGCCTGTAAAGTACCTATCAGCTTGCGTTACCCTATTGTTGAGGCGTTGACGGCCGTACTAGCGGCAGAGATCGCCTCCAAATTCGGGCTTGGATTGCCTGCGTTTGCCGCATTTTTTCTAGTAGCAGGTTTGATTGCACTGACGTTCATAGATCTGGATACGCAATTACTGCCTGATAGCATCACCCTGCCATTGTTATGGTCAGGATTGTTGTTAAACGCGGTCAACGGATTTACCGATCTGAAATCGGCAGTGATAGGTGCAGTAGCTAGTTACTTCATTCCTTATATTGTGGCGAAGATATTCATTTTAATCACCGGCAGAGAAGGAATGGGTTATGGCGATTTCAAGTTGATGGCAGTCATCGGCGCATGGTTTGGCTGGCAGGCATTACCGGCGATGCTTGTGATATCCGGTGTTTCAGCTTCTGTGGTTGGATTAACGATGATCCTGTTCGGGAAAAAAGATCTTTTGAGTAAGATCCCGTTTGGGCCTTATCTTGCACTAAGTGCTCTGTGCCTACTATTTTTCAGGCCACAGCTCACCATGTTTTACCTATAAAGTTCCGATTTATGAAATTAATCATAGGATTGACGGGTGGGATAGGCAGCGGCAAGAGTACAGCGGCCGAAATGTTTGCCACGCTAGGGGTGAATGTCATTGATACTGATGCCATTGCGCACCAGCTGACGGCTGCTGGTCAGCCAGCGCTTACTACCATAGGAAAGCTCTTCGGAAAGTATGTCATGACTTCCGATGGCACGCTGGATCGTAGCAAGTTGCGTGATCTGGTATTCAACGATGCCGTTGCCCGGAAGAAGCTGGAGCAGTTTTTGCACCCGCTGATCCGCGAACAAGTACTCTCTGCATTAAAGCAACAAAATTCATCTGCTTACAGTATGGTTGTGGTCCCTTTGCTATTTGAAACAAAAGCATATGAGCACATTATCCAACGTAGTCTAGTGATAGATTGCCCCGAGCAATTACAGTTGCAGCGCGCATTAACCCGGGGCAACATCAATGAAGCAGCAGTACGCGCGGTGATGGCGGCGCAATACTCAAGACTGCAGCGATTAGCCGATGCTAATGATGTGATCGTTAACGATGGCGGAGTTGAAAAATTAAAAGAAAAAGTGGAGGAAATGCATGAAAAATACTTATCACTTGCATAGTTATCTAATTCTCCCCATAATCCACACGAAATAAGGCGCTTAACTTAATAAGGCGTCTAACTTAGCGTTATCTTAGCGACATAGGGTGTTAAAAGGTTTTTCGTGCCAACTTACGACTATCCTTGCAATGAGCGTATCCGCATTATGTTGCGGCTGGAAGATTTGTTCGCCAAAATGCGCTTCTTTACCACTGGTGAGCATGAGTTTCATCACCATACTGCTTTAATCACCATGTTTCAGGTACTGGAGCTGATAGACCGCTCCGATCTTAAGTCCGACCTGCTGCAGGAGCTCGATCGGCAAAAACTGATGATGGAGAGTCTGCGTGGCAATCCGGTGATTGCCGAAGATACGCTCAAAACTCTATTACAAGACATTTCCCAGGCCCTTGTGGGCCTACGCAGTATGACCGGTCGTATCGGTCAACCGTTGCGGGATAACGAGTGGCTGATGGCAGTAAAGCAGCGCGCCGTGATTCCCGGCGGTGCATGTGAATTCGACGTACCTTCATATCATTTCTGGCTAGGCCTGCCTGCCGAATCGCGCCAGGCAGATCTGAAAGTGTGGATGGAACCTCTGGAAGCGCTGGAGATTGCGTTGCGTGTTATTTTACATATCTTGCGGGGTAGCGGCGCGCCCATGGTCTGTCAGGCAAGCCAAGGCGGATACCAGCAAATGTTAAGCGGTGCCAAACCATCGCAGATGTTACGTGTCAGCTTGCCTGAAGATACCACCTGCTTCCCTGAAATCAGTGCCAACAAATACGCAATCAATATCCGCTTCAGCAGTTATGAAGGTGCACAGAAATCACGTGGCTGCGAGCTGGATTTTGAATTTCAGCTTGCGTTATGTAATCTCTAAGCTTTATGTAACCCGTAACCGTAAATCATGGCCTCAACCCGTAAAGTTCTTTGCCCAAGTTGCGGCACGTATTCTGAATATTCCCCCACTAATCCCTGGCGACCATTTTGCAGTGAGCGATGCAAAATGATAGATTTAGGTCAATGGGCGAACGAAGGTTACCGCATTCCCGAAGCCCCGCCACCCTCATTGGAAGATGAACATGATTAAACGCATGAGTATATTCGCACTATTATTTTTCAGCATCACTGCTATTGCCGATGTCACCGCCAGTAATGCCTGGGTGCGCGAAACCAAGCCAGGCCAGGAAGTAGGTGCTGCCTACATGACGCTGAAAAGCACTGCCGATACCCAGCTTATCAAGGTGGAAAGCAAAATGGCAGGCACTGTAGAGATCCATGAGATGTCGATGAACAACGGTGTGATGAAAATGCGCATGCTGGACACGCTAGCATTACCTGCAAACAAGGCAGTTGAATTATCCCCAGGCGGTTTTCACCTGATGTTGTTCGATATGAAAAAACCGTTCGCGACGGGAAACCAGGTTGATATGCTGTTAACTTTCAAGGACAAAACCGGCAAGATTTCTAAACAAAAGATCACAGTGCCGGTTAAATCAGCGCCCTGATTTTAGCTCCAGGCTCCGCGCAGCATGGCGATACCATGCGCACCATGCTCCCAGGCGATGACGATATCTCCCATGCCCATACCGCCCAATGCGTATATCGGTAAAGGTTGATATTGAGCCAGCGCTGCAAAATTCTCCCAACCAAGCACCGTTCCATCCGGATGACTTGCAGTCGCTTTCACTGCCCCTAGCAAGGCATAGTCCAGTCCAAGTGCTGCGGCATGCGCAATCTCTGCAGCATTGTGACACGAGGCGCCGCATAATAAACCATCAGGTTTTTTGCTGGTGGACATGAGCAATGATGAGGGTAGGTGCAAACCGTCTGCCCCAACTGTTCTCGCCAACTCTTCATTGCCATTGATGATGATTTTTGCGCCGTAAGGTCTGGCGACGGCAATCAATTGGGTTGCAAAATGCTTTTGCTCAGCTAAGGAAAGTTGCTTTTCACGCAGCTGAATCAGTTCCAAGCCTTTCTCCAAGGCAGCCCGTAGTGCGGTAAAGAATGCAGCCTCTCCCATTTCCGCCAGATTAGTGATGGCGTAGACCGGAGAAAGACGCAATGCCTGCATCACCGGCAGGTTGGCCGGCAACAAGGGGCTGACGGAACAGTTATACGGGTCTTGCCAGGAAAGTTGTTGGCCTTCTTTGCCGAACGCTTCACCCTGCCATTTCCATATGGTGAAGAAATGCAGCCTGACCGTACGTTCCGGGTAACTGAACAGGCGTGTGATCCATGGGTAAAACTCTTCGACCGCGATACCCAACTCTTCATGCAACTCACGTTTCAGCGCGGCGCTTGCAGTTTCGCCGTTTTCTATCTTGCCGCCGGGGAATTCCCACCATCCGGCCCAAGCCTTGCCTTCGGGACGTTGCGCCAGCAAAACCGTGCCATCGCTACGCAACATCACTGCAACTGCGGCATCTACGATTTCAGTCATGGAGCTGGTGTTGTCCTGCCCAGTCGCGGGCGAATTGCCACGCCACGCGACCACTACGCGAACCTCGTCCTTGCGCCCATTGCAAGGCAGCACGGCGCATATTGGGGGTCGTCCTGGCAATACCGAAATGCTGTAGCCACGATTTCACGATAGCCAGATACTCATCCTGATCGAAAGGATAAAACGAGCACCAAAGACCGAAGCGTTCGGATAAAGCGACTTTTTCTTCTATTGTCTCGCCGGGACGGATCTCGTCATTGTGATAAGTCGTCTCCAGGTTTTCAGCCATGAATTCCGGCATCAGGTGGCGACGGTTGGAAGTGGCATAGATCAGCATGTTGTCCGACATGGCGGAGACAGAACCGTCCAGCGCAACCTTAAGCGCCTTGTAACCTGGATCATCGACGTCGAACGACAGATCATCGCAAAAAATGATGAAGCGTTCGGAACGGTCTGCCAATAGATCGGTGATCTCCGGCAAATCCACCAGATCCTGCTTTTCAACTTCTACCAGACGTAAGCCCTGATCGGCAAAGCTGCTCAGCAAAGCTTTCACTAGTGATGACTTCCCCGTTCCCCTGGCACCGGTAAGCAAGACATTATTGGCGGGTACACCTTGCAAAAACTGGCGCGTGTTGCGCTCCACCGTTTTCAGTTGACTGGAGATCCCTATCAGATCACTGAGTTGTAGAAAATTTGGGTGCGTTACTGCTTGCAAATAGCCGCGGCCTTGCTGTTTGCGCCAGCGCCATGCCAGCGCAGACCAGTCAGGCTCGCTTACCGTCTGCAGCAGCAGCTTCTCGATACGGCCAAGTAGCAGCTCGGCGCGCGTGATGAGGTCATTGATATCTGACATCAGGAACGATAATCCGCGTTGATCTTCACATAATCGTAGGAGAAATCGCAGGTCCATATCCTGGCCTCGGCCGCTCCGCGTCCCAGTGTGATACGCACCAAGATCTCCGCCTGCTTCATCACCCGCTGACCATCGCTTTCCTGATAAGTGGGTGCACGGCCACCATTTTCGGCGACCAGTACATCATCCAGGTATAACTTCATCAGGTTAACATCCAGATCATTCACTCCTGCGTAGCCGACTGCAGCCAGTATGCGACCCAGGTTAGGGTCGGAGGCAAAAAACGCGGTTTTGACCAAGGGCGAATGTGCAACGGCGTAGCCGATCTTGCGGCATTCAGCTTCATTGCGTCCGCCTTCGACCTGGATAGTGATGAATTTTGTCGCCCCTTCGCCATCTCGAACAATAGCTTGTGCCAGCAAGGCGGCAACCTCAGTGACAGCATCGCGCAAGGCCATGTAATCTGCGCTGTTGCCATCGGTGATTTCAGCATTTCCGGCTTTAGCGGTTGCCATCAGAATCAGCGAGTCATTGGTAGATGTATCGCCATCCACTGTTATGCAGTTGAATGAGCGGTTCACTGCATGTGCGATCAATTGTTCCAATACAGTTTGCGCAATCGCGGCATCGGTAGCGATATAACCCAGCATGGTCGCCATATTGGGATGGATCATGCCGGAACCTTTGGCGATACCGGTGATGGTGATGGTTTTGCCGTCTATCGTTATCTGCCTGGACACCCCCTTGGCCACGATGTCGGTGGTCATGATGGTTTCTGCCGCCGCCGCCCAGTTATTTTCAGCCAGATAATTGATACAAGCTGGCAAGCCCGCGATCACGCGCTCTATGGGTAATGGCTCCATGATCACGCCGGTGGAAAAAGGCAACACCTGATTGCCTGAAATGCCCAACAAGCTCGCCAGTTCTTCACAACTGCGCAATGCGTGCTGTAAACCTTCTTCCCCTGTCCCTGCGTTGGCATTGCCGGTATTCACCAGCAATGCACGAATGCCCGCGCCAGACTGCAAATGCTCGCGGCACACCAGCACCGGAGCCGCGCAAAAACGGTTTTGTGTGAACACGCCTGCGACACGGCTACCGGGATCGAGTTGGATCACCAGCAAATCCTTGCGGTTAGGTTTGCGTATTTGCGCCTGGGCAAACCCCAGGGTAACGCCTTTAACCGGCAATAAACTTGCTGGGTCGGGATTTTCTAAATGAACAGGCATACTGATTCCGCTGAATAAATAAAAGGGGGATTTTACCTTGATGCAGACAGGCGTGAAATCTGAATTGTTGTTTGAACCCGCTTAAGCGTGGTAAAAAGCACTTAATAATTAACTGGAGTTTAGTGTGACCAATAACGATGTGCTAAGAAGTCTGCGTTACGCCCTGGATCTGAGCGAGATTAAAATTGTAGAAATTTGCAAACTGGCGGATGTGACGCTTGAAAGAGCAGACGTTGCCAGCCTGCTCAAAAAGGAAGATGAAGAAGGTTATGTCGAATGCAATGATGAGATCATGTCGGCCTTTCTGGATGGCTTGATCGTGTTCAAGCGCGGCAAGCTGGAAACGCAGTCGGTGCCTGACAAGAATCCGCGCGCCCGGCTTTCCAATAACACCAAGCTCAAGAAGATCCGTGTTGCATTCGAACTCAAGGAAGAAGACATGCACGTTATTCTGGGGTTGGCAGATTTCCAGATATCAAAGCCTGAATTAAGTGCGTTATTCAGAAAAAAAGGTCATAAAAACTATCGTGACTGCGGCGATCAGATACTACGAAATTTTCTCAAAGGCCTGACGATTCGCTTACGCGGTTAGATTCCCATGAAACTTATCTTTGCTGGTACGCCAGAATTCGCCGTTCCTGCACTGGCTGCATTGATTGCCGCCGGGCATACAATTGTGTTGGTGCTCACTCAGCCTGACAGGCCTGCTGGACGTGGCATGAAGTTGAAATCCAGTCCGGTGAAAGAGCTGGCATTAGCGCATGATCTTCCGGTTTTCCAACCTGAAACCCTTAAAACTGCAGATGTCCAGGCGCGCATTGCAGCAGCTGACGCTGATGTCATGGTGGTAGCGGCATACGGTCTGATCATCCCGCAAGCGGTGCTTGATATTCCTAGAGAAGGCTGCCTGAACATCCATGCCTCATTGTTACCTCGCTGGCGCGGTGCCGCGCCGATACAGCGCGCCCTGCTTGCGGGAGACAGTGAAACCGGTGTCACCATCATGCAGGTAGTGCTGGCACTGGACGCAGGTGCGATGTTGAAAAAGGTGGTCATTGCTATCACCTCCCAGGATACGGCGCAGACATTGCACGATGCGCTGGCAGCGCAAGGCGGCAGACTGATGGTAGAAACTCTAGCCCACCTGAAATCATTGAAGGCCGAACCTCAGGATGAAAAACTGGTGACCTATGCGGAAAAACTGCAAAAAACCGAAGCACCGATCAACTGGCAACGCAGTGCCGTAGAGTTATCGCGCCAGGTGCGCGCATTCAATCCGTTTCCGGTGGCGACCGCCACCATGAAAGGAGAAGTCTGGAAGATATGGTTTGCAACCGCCGCGCAATGGCGCGGAACGCCGGGAGAGATCGCAGGCCTGGATAACGGCATTATCGTTTCCTGCGGAGAGGGCGCACTTTGTATTACCGAGCTGCAAAAACCGGGAGGTAAACGTTTAGGCTGGAAGGAGTTTCTGGCAGGGAACGCACTCAAAGTAGGTATGCGCTTTGATACTTGAATTTTTGCGAACTTCCACCATCTAAGCTTGACCGTAACAACCCAGGAAAGGTAGTTTTGTATGTTTGGTAATTGGTTGAAAACCTCTATTTTGATGGCTGGTATCGTTGCTTTATTCGGTGCGGTAGGTGCGGCACTGGGCGGTGCGGGAGGTATGTTGATCGCCTTATTGCTGGCAGGTGTGATGAATGCCTACGCCTATTGGTTTTCGGACACGGCGGTACTGAAGATGTATAACGCGCAGCAAGTGGACGAAAACAGCTCGCCCAGGTTCTACAACATGATTCGTGAGCTATCGCAGAATGCCGGTTTGCCCATGCCCAAGGTCTACATCATAGATGAAGCTCAACCTAACGCTTTCGCTACCGGCCGCGACCCGGAACATGCAGCAGTAGCGGCCACCAGCGGCATCATCAGCATGCTATCGGAACGTGAGTTGCGTGGCGTAATGGCGCATGAATTAACCCATGTCAAACATCGTGACACCTTGATTTCTACCATCTCCGCCACTATTGCCGGTGCAATTTCCTCCATTGCGCAATTCGCCATGTTTTTTTCCGGGGGCAGCCGCGATAATGAGCGCAGCGTCAATCCGATAGTGGCTTTGCTTATCATGCTTTTTGCGCCGATTGCTGCAATGCTGATCCAAATGGCGATTTCGCGTTCACGCGAATTTGAGGCTGATCGTGGCGGCGCGGAAATCTGTGGTGACCCGGAAGCGTTAGCTGCGGCGTTGAAGAAGATCCATAATTATGCCCATCAAATACCGATGGATACTGCCGAGCAGCATCCTGAAACCGCGCAAATGATGATCATCAATCCTTTGTCTGCCAATGGTCTCAGAGGTTTGTTCAGCACCCATCCACAAACCGAAGAGCGTGTGGCACGGCTCCTGGCTATGGTATGAAGAGCCCGTGAATAGCTTGTGAATCAAGTTCAACTTCTCGCCGCACAGGTGGTGCGTCAAGTGCTTTCCGGGCGCAATCTCAATCAGGTGCTGGAGGAGATGCGCCCTAAACAATTTACGCCGCAACAACGCGGCATACTGCAAGATCTGAGCTACGGCACTTTGCGCTGGCTCACGCGGCTGGAAGCGCTGCTGGCGCAATTGCTGAACCGCCCACTGACTGAAGAACGGGTGCGTGATCTATTACTGGTGTCACTCTATCAGCTGGAATACAGTAAAAATGCGACGCACGCAGTCGTCAACAGCGCTGTGGAAGCTGCGACTCAGTTCAAGCAGCCTTGGGCAAAAGGTTTAGTCAATGCAGTGTTGCGTAATTATTTGCGCCAACGCGCAGACCTGCTGAAAAACTTGCCGAAAGACTCTGCCACCCAACATGCGTGGCCGCGCTGGTGGGTCATGCAATTACAAAAACAATATCCTCAGCAATGGGAAGCCATGCTGGTGGCAGGCAATCAGCACCCGCCGATGACTTTGCGCGTAAACACCCGCAAGTTGTCGCGTGAGGCGTATATGGCCAAATTAATCGCCGAAAATATAGAAGCCGAAGTAGTGGGCGAATTCGGTATCCGGCTTACAAAACCGGTCAATGTAGATAAAGTCCCCGGTTTTTTTCAGGGCGAAGTTTCTGTGCAGGATCTGGGCGCACAATTTGCCGCCCCTGCCCTTGATGTGCAACCGGGAATGAGAGTGTTGGATGCATGTAGCGCACCGGGCGGGAAAGCCGCACATTTACTGGAATTGGCGGATATCGATCTATTGGCGCTAGACCATGATGCCGCACGGCTGGAAAAAGTCAGCAGCAATCTGCAAAGATTAGGGCTGACAGCCAAAGTAAAAGCGGGCAATGCGGCCGAACCGCAAAACTGGTGGGACGGGCAGGCATATGACCGCATTCTGGCCGATGTGCCGTGTACGGCATCGGGTATCGTACGTCGCCATCCCGATATCAAATGGTTACGACGCGAGGACGATATTGCCGGTTTTTGTGCGCAACAAGCAGCTATCCTGCATGGTTTATGGTCAACATTGGCAAAGGGTGGTAAATTGCTGTACGCCACATGCTCGGTATTTGAACAGGAAAACCAGCAACAAATAACGGCATTTCTCGCATCGCATTCTGATGCCAGAGCATTGCCACTACCGGGCGTGAAGGAACAACAACTGATACCTTGTGACCAACATGACGGTTTTTATTACGCACTTCTACAGAAAACTTAGTGCTTGCCTGATGGCCTTGCTGCTGCTCGCCGCTGCCGCTGTGCATGCTGAAGGCATCACTGTTGAACGTGCCGAATTACAGGCAGAAGATGAAACTTACCAGGTCAATGCTGATTTCGGGCTTACTTTTAGTCGCGAGGTAGAAGAGGCTATCAACCGAGGCGTGACGCTGAATTTCCTGGTGGAATTTGTACTGATGGAGCCGAATAAATACTGGCTGGATCAGGAAATCTCCAGTGCCAGCTTATCCATGCGTCTCAGTTATCACGCACTCTCCAGGCAATATATATTAACCACGGGCACACGCCAATCTACTTACGCGACCCTGCAGGAAGCCGTTGAAGAACTGGGTAAAGTGCGTGCGTGGACGGTAATGGAAAAAACAGCGATTAAAAAAGAAGCCCCTTACTATGCCATGTTGCGTATGCGACTGGATCAGAACAAATTACCCAAACCTTTGCAGGTTTCTGCTATCGGCTCGGAAAGCTGGAACCTGGTGTCGGAACGTCACCGCTGGACACCAGTGCTGGAAAAACCGGAAGCCGGTAAGTAGATAGGCATAGCAAAAACCGTGAAATACATCGTCGTTATCGGAATTGCACTGGGTGGAGCGCTGCTGTACTTGCTATCGCACGCAAGTGCCAATACGGCTGTGTCAGGCCATAGCTATACCATCTTACTGGGTTTGAACATCGCGTTGGCAGGTTTTCTGGCAGCGCTGGTCGCATGGCAATTGTGGAAACTGTCACGTCAGATCCGCAACCATGTCATGGGCAGTCGCCTGACGTTACGTTTATTGGGCATGTTTGCCATGATGGCGATTATTCCCGGCTTGCTGGTATACGGTGTTTCGGTTAATTTTCTTACTCGCGCCATCGAATCATGGTTTAACGTCAAGGTGGAAGCGGCGCTGGAAGGCGGGCTGAAGTTAGGCCAGAGTACGCTGGATATTATGCTGCACGACCTGGAGGACAAGAGCGAAAATATGGCAGCGTCGCTCGCGTTACAGGGGGTTAGTACTCAAGTCAGTGCACTGAATGACCTGAGAGAAAAATCCGGTATCCAGGATGCCGTGTTGCTGACGCCTCAAGGTCGTATCGTGGCTTTTTCCAGCAGTGATTCTTCCAGCTTTCTGCCGGAATTGCCCAGCATCGAACAAATCAGAAAATCCAGACAACGCGCCCATGGCGAGATAGACCCGATTTCCGGCAAAGGGCTTTATTTAAGAGTCATCACACCCGTTAATACACAGGATTTACACGGTGAATCCCGTATGCTTCAATTGATGACGCCGGTACCAAAGGCGCTGTCAGATACCGCAGAATCGGTACAAGCGGTGTATCAGGATTATCAGGAGTTGTCTTTCGCGCGCGACGCGCTGAAAAAGGTATTCGCGCTCACACTCACTTTGGTGTTGATGCTAGCGATGTTGTCGGCGGTATCGTTCGCTTTCGTTCTGAGCCGGCGCCTTTCCGCCCCGCTGGGTCTGCTTGCGGAAGGCACGCGAGCGATCGCCAGCGGTAATTATGACATCGTGCTGCCTGCGCAAGGCAAGGATGAGCTTGGCATTCTGGTGCGCTCATTTAATAGTATGACCAAACAATTGCGAGAAGCCACGTTGGCTACGGATAAACATCGCAGTGAGATCGAGGCAGCCAGAGGTTATCTGGAAGCCATACTCGCTAACTTGTCTTCCGGGGTGCTGGCACTGGATGATCAGTACGCAGTACGCGCCTGTAATCCTGCAGCGGTGCAAATTTTAGGCGTCACTGAAAAATCTGTGCAGCAAGCGACTTTGCTTTCAATTGCTGAAAAGCAGCCTACATTGAAAAGCTTTGCAGATGCAGTGATGGTACATTTACACAAGCCCGATATTCTTGAGTGGCAGGAACAACTTGAAATCTCAGGACAACAAGGAACACAAGTATTGCTGGTTCGTGGCAGCCGCTTACCTGCCGGTAGTGATAGCGGTTATGTGGTTGTGTTCGACGACATTTCCAACCTGATACAGGCGCAACGCAATGCAGCCTGGGGGGAGGTGGCGAGACGTCTGGCACATGAGATCAAGAATCCGCTGACCCCCATCCAGCTTTCGGCAGAACGGCTTGAACATAAACTGACCGGCAAACTCGATGCCGCAGACGCGCAGGTGCTACAGCGTGCCACTCACACCATCGTCAGCCAGGTGACAGCATTAAAAAGCATGGTGAATGAATTTAGTGAATATGCGCGTGCACCCGCACTGAATTTGTCCGAACTGGATGTCAATGGCCTCATCATGGAAGTTTTGGCATTGTATGAGCCGTCAGGTATCAAGATCACCCTGGACATCCCTAAAACCAGTGCTCTGGTACGCGGTGATGCCACCATGTTACGGCAGGTATTGCATAACCTGTTGCAAAATGCGCAGGATGCGCTGCATGAAAAGCCTGAACCCAGTATCTTGATCAGCAGCTTGAAAAGAAATGGCATGATCAGGCTAACCATTGCCGATAACGGTAGCGGCTTTCCTGAAGAACTCATTACGCGCGCTTTTGAGCCGTATGTGACAACCAAGCATCATGGTACGGGCCTAGGTTTGGCAATCGTGAAGAAGATCGTGGAAGAACATCATGGAGAAATACACATCAGGAACCGCACAGAAGGAGGCGCGGCGATCACGATCGCGCTGCCTCTAATAGAAACGCATCTGGAGCAAGCCGCATGAGTGCACGTCATATTCTGGTGGTAGATGATGAAGTTGGCATACGTGAACTATTGCGCGACATCCTGGAAGACGAAGGTTACCACGTGGTTTTGGCTGAGAACGCGGCCCAGGCGCGCGAGTACCGCCAGCATCAGCAGCCAAATCTGGTATTGCTGGACATCTGGATGCCCGACTGCGATGGTGTGACCTTGCTGAAGGAATGGGGTAGCGGTGGTTTGCTCACGATGCCGGTAGTGATGATGTCAGGGCATGCCACTGTGGATACTGCGGTGGAAGCGACGCGCATAGGGGCTTTTGATTTTCTGGAAAAACCGATCGCCTTGCAAAAGCTGCTAAAAACGGTGGGCGCGGCACTCAAACATGGCGAACGCATGCCTCAGCAAATGCTGAGCCTGATAAATCTCGGTAAAAGTCCACCGATACTGGAATTGCGTCAGCGCCTTGAACATGCGGCAGAGTTAAAAACTCCTATTTTGCTGATCGGTGCCCAGGGTTGCGGTGTTGAATTGTGCGCACGTGCTTTGCATAAACCGGATACGCCTTTACTGGTGTTGGAAAACCCAGAAAAACTTGTGCAAGCGCCGTTGGAATTACTGGAATTGGCACAGGGTGGCCTGCTGTTCTGCCATGAAATCTCCGAACTGAACAACAACCAGCAAAAAGGCTTGCTGTTATTACTGCAGAAATACGATAAGTATGACGTGCGTATCGTATGTTCCACATCGCGCGACTTACTCAAGCTGGTACTTGCGCATCAGTTCGATGATGCTTTACTGCAAGCGGTCAGTTCACTCACTGTACGTATCCCTGCGCTGGATGAGCATAAGGAAGACATTCCGGAACTCGCGCGTGCGCTGGGTGATCAGGTAAGTGCCAGTGACACCATAGGTTATCGTGAATTTGATACGGCGGCTTTGAATATGCTACGCAATGCTTCATGGCCGGGAAATCTGGCACAACTGGAAAATGTCGTACAAAGATTGATGCTAGGGTGCTTGGGGGATATCGTCAAAGCCGAGGATGTGCAGCGTGTATTACAGGAATTCGAAGGTCTGGAAGCTCCCATGCATCAATCCGATACGGTTACGATGACGGTACCGGTTTCCCTGGATCAAACTTTGCGCGTAGCCAGAGACCAGTTCGAGCGTTTGTATTTCGAGCATCAAATCGCCAAAGCCGCCGGTAATATGAGTCGTGTGGCAGATGCAGTGGGGCTGGAACGTACGCACCTTTATCGCAAGCTGAAGCAACTTGAGATCAAGGTCAGGTAAGCATATATAAATTTAGCTATCTGTAATCAGAGGTAATGTCACCTCAACACGGGTTCCGCGACCTTCAGCTCCGGGATGCAGCGTAATCTCAGCATCGTGCGCATGCACGATTTCGCGTACGATCGCCAAGCCAAGACCGCAACCTATACCGTTGCTATCCGACACGCGATGGAACCGCTCGAATACCTGCTCACTTTCGGCTTGCGGAATACCAATGCCATTGTCTTCGACCACCAGTTTTGCATAGCCCAGATATGATAAGACGCTCACCGTTACTTCACCACCCACTGGCGTGTACTGGATGGCGTTATCGACGAGATTGGATAACATTTCCCGCAGCAAAACAGCATCACCAGACACCATCACCGGGACAGTCGCCGCTTCATATCCCAAATCTATCTGCTTCGCCAGTGCCGGAGCGACCCATTCCGAGGTCACTTCGCGTGCCAGCGATGCCAGATCCAGCGCCTCTAAACCCAGGTCGCGTCCAGAACCTGGTTCTACGCGTGCCAGTGATAGTAATTGATGGATGAGATGTGAAAGTCTGACGGTACTGGCACGAATATGTTCCAGGGCATTACGCACAGCTTGGGGATCCTGCTCGCGCAAGGCCATTTCGGCTTGCGTTTGCAGGCCGGCCAGAGGCGTGCGCAATTGATGCGAAGCATCGGCGATGAAGCGTTGCTGCAAGCCTATTGCTTCATGTACCCGTTGCATCAGATCATTCATAGCAGTTAATAACGGTTGTACTTCCAGCGGCGCACCTGCTTCGGGAACAGGACTTAGGTCGCGATGCGAACGCAGACTGAGAGCCAGACGTAATCGATCTAGCGGCAACAGTCCTCGCTTAACGCCATAGAGCATCAATAAAGTCGCCAGTAAGGTGATCAGTAACTGCGGCATAATGGTCGCCTCCATGATCTCTCTTACCATGGTTTCGCGTTTGGAAAGGGTTTCCGCTACCTGCACCAGTACATCGCCATCGGCACTCGTGCCAGTCAGTGGCAAAGAAAATGCCGTAACCCTCACTGGTTTGTCATCGAATACAGCATCGTAATAAATATGCTTGCCCGCTTGCGGCAAGTGGGTCGGTGGCGGTATGCCTTTATCCCCGGTTATCAGTTCACCGTGAGGGCCGGTCACCTGATAATAGATCCAGTCATCCTTGTCGTACTCGAGCAGATCAAGTGCTTCCTGCGGTAGATCAACGATCACATGCCCGCGGATCACTTCTACCTGATCGGCGAGTGCCAGCGCTGCGCGAAACAGGGAGCGATCATAGGCCAGGTTGGCAAAATAAGATGCCCGATAATAGGAAGCTACCGCCCCTATGCTCAAAATCAGCGTAAGGGAAATGATCAGCCAGAATAACAATTGCCGCCGTAATGAGATTTGCTTATTCATGCTCTAGCAAATACCCCAAACCACGGATAGTACGAATACGCGCCCCGGAAAACTCCAGCTTCTTGCGCAGGCGATGGATATAGACCTCGATCGCATTGTCACCAATATCCGCATCCCAGTTACACAAAGCTTCCATGATCTGCTCTTTGTTCACCACTTTGCCTTGCCTTAACATCAACACTTCGAGAACACCTAATTCTCTCGCCGACAACTCAATGGCTTCACCATCGCATAACGCCCTATGCCCGGCGGTATCAAAACTCAATTTACCGCAACTCAGTGCAGCGTTGCTGCCTAGCTGGCCGCGACGGATAAGAGCACGGATACGTGCTTCCAGCTCGACGAGATCGAACGGTTTGGTCAGATAATCATCGGCACCCGCATCTAACCCTTGCACCCGGCTTTCCACCGCATCGCGGGCGGTAAGAATCAGCACCGGAGTGCGTCCGCCGCGACCTCTCAACCGACGCAGAACCTCAAGTCCGTCCAGTTTTGGCAGTCCAAGATCAAGTATGGCCAGATCGTAAATCGACTCCTGCAACATCAAGTTGGCCTGTTCGCCATTGCTGGCGCTGTCTATCGCATGCCCAGACTGTGTGAGTGACCGAATAAGGCCGTCAGCCAGAGTGGGGTCGTCTTCAACAATTAATACGCGCATGAAAGGTTCACGAAAGGTTATAGAGATATTGTGCAGCACTGAAATGCATGCTGTGGATTTTAGATTGCATTTCTATCTTTAGTTTCAATTTTTTATTTTAAGGGAAAACCATGAACAAGTTTGTTGCCGCACTGATTGCTGGTCTGTTTGCTGTTTCTGTTAACGCTTTTGCAGCTGATGCTGCCGCTCCTGCTGCTCCGGCACCGGCTGCTGCTCCAGCTGCCGCTGCTCCAGCTGCTGACGCTGCCAAGGCCGAAAAGCCAGCTGCTCCAGCTAAGAAGGCTAAGAAAGCTAAGAAGGCTGTAGAAAAGAAGGATGACGCTGCTGCACCAGCTGCTAAGTAATTAGGAAGTATCATTCGTTTGAAAAAGCGGAGCTTATGCTCCGCTTTTTATTTTCATCAAGTATCTAGTTCAGCCACCACCGGCGCATGGTCCGAAGGTCGCTCCAATTTGCGCGGAGCTTTATCTATCCAGCAGGCTGTACAGCTTTTCACCAATGACTGAGACAGCAGAATATGATCTATGCGCATGCCAAAGTTGCGGCGAAATCCCATCATGCGATAATCCCACCAGCTATAACTTTTATCGGCTTGTTCAAACAGACGAAAAGCGTCTGTCAGCCCTAAACCCAGCAGAAGTTGGAAAGCCTCTCTCTCCAGCGGACTGACCAGTATCTGTCCCACCCACGCTGCAGGATCATGGCAGTCTCTATCTTCAGGCGCAATATTGTAGTCGCCTAACAACACCAGCTTGGGATACTTTACTAACTCTTCGGCAAGCCATGCGCCAAGCGCCTTCAGCCACTTCAGCTTATAAAAGTATTTGTCGGAGTCTACGGCTTGCCCATTGGGGATGTAGGCGCAAATCAAACGTATTTCACCTACATTAGCTGCAATGACACGTTTTTGATCATCAGCAAAGCCGGGAATGTCAGTTTGTATATGCGTGAGTGGGTGGCGGCTCAGAATAGCCACGCCATTGTATGTTTTCTGACCATGATGGATCGCCTGATAACCTGCCTGCGCCAGCTCCGCAAATGGAAATTTGCTGTCCTCCTGTTTGGTTTCCTGCAGGCAAAGTACATCTGGCTGGTTGGTTGCCAGCCAGTCCAGAACATGCGCCAGGCGCACATTCAGAGAGTTGACATTCCAGGTAGCAAGTTTCATCAATTTTTGTAAATATTATTAGCTGTATCTAATTAAAGTCATTAGGATGTTTTACCAGTATATCGCTATCATGTATAAAGTAGATTGTTGTTACTTTAAGGTTGCATCCTTGGACTGGCATGTATTATAAGATTCTGCGTTCCAACTACTGTATCTTGTGGAAGAGAAATTATTCATGAGTGAAAAAATGTGGATAGAAGACCTGCTACAGTTCGCCATTGACGATCGCACAGACTGGATCTTCGTTAAGGATGCACAACACTGTTATCTGCGGGTTAATTCTGAATTCGCAGCGATGCTTAATCTCCGACCACAAGACTTGATAGGCAAGCCCGACACTGATTTCTGGCCTGAGGACATGTGTCTGGGAAATGCCGAAAAAGGTTGGCGCGGCTTTCATCAGGATGAAGACATCGCCCTATCGGGAGAAGCGATATCAAACGAACGCGATTGCATCATGTTGCCTGATGGCAGTGAGCATTTCTTTGATACTTTCTACACTCCCCTCAGAGACGAAAATGGAAAGGTTTACGCGGTCCTTGGGCGCTGGTGGAGAGTCACCAACCCTAAGGAGATCATCAATGCACTCAGGGAAAGTGAATTTCGCCTGCGTACGCTCATTGATGCTTCTCCCAATCTGATCGTCTTCGAAGATAGTGATGGTCGATGGCTGAGCGTGAATCAGGCTGCAGTGATGATGTTTGAATTGGCCAATAAGCCATGGCAAGGGAAAACGGTACGAGAAATTGCTTCTTTGCTATCACCGCCTCTACGCGACACATTGTTGCGATGCATGGAAGCAGGTGAACAAGCCTGGCTAAGCGGGCAGAGTTCCATTACAGAAGAATTCATCTCGCAACCGAATGATGTACGCAAGGTTATGCATATTTCCATGAAGCCGTTATTTGAGAAAGATGGTAAGCGTAAAGCGATGGTGATGCTGGGCCGGGAAGTGACTACTTACTTAAACGCGCAGGCGCGTTTACGTGAGGAGCAAGCTTTATTGACCGGCGCGTTACAGGGAGTGAACGTAGCCACCTTTGTCATCGATGCCGATCACACAGTACGCGTGTGGAACAGGGCTCTGGAGGAGCTGACCGGTGTCAAAGCGGCCGACATGGTCGGTACCAAGGAAGTATGGCGTGGGTTCTATACTTCTGCGCGTCCGTGCCTGGCAGACTTGATCGTGAGTTACCGTCATGACGAGGTTCAGAACTACTATAGTACTTGCGCCAATGCGATCTATGCAGGGGATACTTTTCGAGCTGAAGGTTGGTTCAAGCTTCGTGGCAGACGTCGCTACCTCAATTTTGAGGTGACTCCCATCCTTGATGGTGCCGGTAAACGCATCGCTGCCGTGCAAACCTTGCACGATATCACTGAGCAGATCGAATCTCAGCCACGTGATCAAAGCATGCTTGAGATCCAGACCGATATCAAGACCAAAGCCAGCAAGAAATAACTTTCCAGCGCAGCTTAATCCAAAGCTTCTGCCACCATGCCGTTATGACGTAATAATGCGTCGATCGAAGGTTCGCGGCCTCTAAAGGAAATGAAAGATTCGAGTGCGGGACGAGAGCCGCCCTGAGCCAGTATTTCATCCCAGAAACGCTGGCCGATGCTGGCATTGAGACCACCATTTTCTTCAAACAGGCTGTATGCATCGGCCGACAAAACTTCCGCCCATTTATAGCTGTAATATCCAGCTGCATAACCACCGGCAAAAACGTGGGTGAAATTATTGGGGAAGCGGTTATAGGCAGGAGGGCGCACCACTGCCACCTCATCTCTTACTTGTTCCAGTAGTTGTAACGGAGACTGGGAACCATCCGGGTCGAATTGACTATGTACCAGCATGTCGAACAGCGAGAATTCCACCTGGCGTACAGCCTGCATCCCCGCCTGGAAATTCTTGGCGGCGATCATTTTTTCATATAATACGCGCGGTATGGGTGCTCCGCTGTCAACATGCTGCGTCATGTTTTGCAGAACATCCCATTCCCAACAGAAATTTTCCATGAATTGGCTGGGTAGTTCCACCGCGTCCCATTCCACTCCTCGGATACCGGATACCCCATATTCCTCGACCTTAGTCAGCAGGTGATGTAGACCGTGACCGAATTCATGGAACAAGGTGATGACTTCGTCGTGCGTGAACAGGGCTGGCTTGTCGCCTACAGGTGCGGAAAAATTGCAGGTGAGAAATGCTACCGGCGTTTCTATTCCATGAGGTTTGCGGCGGCGGGTGATGACTTCATCCATCCATGCCCCACCGCGTTTCTTATCCCGGGCGTAAAGGTCAAGATAGAACTGGCCAACCAGCTGACCATCTTTGCCGATGATCTCATAAAAGCTGGCATCTGCATGCCAAACGGCGGCCTTTGTTTTACGCACCTCGACGCCATACAAGCCGTTGATGACGCGGAATAATCCCTGCAACACCGGGCCTTCAGGAAAGTATTGCTTCACTTCCTGATCGGAAAAAGCATATCGTTGTTCACGCAGTTTTTCGCTGACGTAGGCCACGTCCCAGGCTTGTAGCTGGTCGAGTCCCAGTTCGCGGGCGTGATTTTCCAGATCGGCCATGTCACTTGCAGCAAAGGGTTTGGCACGCTGAGCCAGATTGCGCAGAAAATCCAGCACCTCCTTGGCGTCTCTGGCCATTTTGGCGGCGAGTGAAAGCTCGGCATAATTTTCGTAGCTCAACAACTTTGCTTGTTCCATGCGTAATTTAAGAATCTGGGCTATGAGGCTGGTATTGTCCAATTCCGGCTTGCCGAATTCTGCTGCGCGCGTGGCATAAGCGAAATATAGCTTTTCGCGCAGAGCACGGTTTTCTGCATACTGCATCACCGGCATATAACAGGGGAAATGCAATGTCAGCTTCCAGCCGGATTTTTGTTCTTTTTTGGCGGCGGCGGTGGCGGCTTCCAATACGTCGGCAGGAATCCCGGACAGTTCGGCCTCGGCTTCTATGAATAAGGCAAAAGCGTCGGTGGAGTCCATCACATTCTCTTCGAACTTCGCGGTCAAAGCAGATAGTTCCTCTTGTATGGCTTTAAAGCGTGCTTTTTTGTCGGCTGCTAATTCGGCTCCCCCCAGACGAAAATCCCGTAACTCGTTTTCCACGATCTTCTGTTGCGCAGCACTGAGCTTTGCAAATTCAGGTTGTTCGCGCAATTGTTTATAGCGCGCGTATAACGCTTCATTCTGGCCAACATCCGCAAAGAAAGAGGTGAGCTGGCTGAGATTGGCGTTGTAGGCTTCTCGCAATTCCGGAGTATTGACTACGGAATTGATGTGCGAAACTTGCGCCCATGCACGACTCAAACGCTCTTCTGCGTCGTCCATGGGGCGTACGAAATTATCCCAGTTCGGCGTCGTGGTATCCGCTTCCAGCTTTTTGATCAGCGAGCGACTTTCCTCCAGCAGTTGTGAAATGGCTGGGGTGACATGTTCCGGTTTGATCTGGTCAAACAGCGGTAAGCCGGCGAAGTGCAACAGAGGGTTTTGCATTACGTTCATTCCTTAATCACTAAGCCTCAAGAGTAGCGGCTTGAGACAGTGAAAGCAATCAAGAAAACCCGCAAAATCAGGCAATTTTTGTGTTGGTGAGTTAGGCTAGAATGGCGCTGTCGTGAGTTCAGGAGCAGGAATTTTTGAAACAAATATCGCAATATCTGGCCGCAGCCCAGCAACAGCTGGCGCAAGTGCTGGGGCTACCGGTATCAACCGCCAGTATTGAAGCGCAATCGCTGCTGCGGGCGGTGCTGCCGACGGCAACCCGTGCCTGGCTGATCGCGCACGGTGACGAATATCTCCCCACTGCATACCAAACTGCGTTCGAAGCATTGCTAAAGCGACGGCTGGATGGTGAACCTGTAGCCTATATTTTGGGTGTACGCGATTTTTACGGTTTGCAATTCAAGGTATCGCCCGAAGTGCTCATCCCGCGTGCAGATACCGAGACTTTGGTAGACGCTGCGTTGGCAAAAATACCGAGCGAGCAACCCTATAAGGTACTGGATATGGGTACCGGTAGCGGAGCCATCGCCATCAGTATCGCTCTATTTCGGCCACAAGCGCAGGTAACGGCGATAGACGCATCGCCAACCGCGCTCCACATCGCTGGGGAAAACAAGCAAAACCTGGCAGTTAACAATCTGATGCTACTGCAAAGTGATTGGTTTAGTGCATTGAACGGAGAGAAGTTTGATGTCATTGTGAGCAACCCACCCTATATCGCCTCACAGGACATGCATTTAACACAAGGTGATTTGCGATTCGAACCGCTGCAAGCGTTGGTTTCCGGTAACGATGGTTTGGATAGCATACGTCACATCGTTACAGAAGCCCCACAGCATTTGAATGCGCAAGGCTGGCTGATGCTGGAGCATGGCTATGACCAGGCTGTAGAGGTGCAGCAATTGTTATCAGTAGCAGGCTTTGCCGAGGTCGTTTCGCAGCCCGACATGGCGGGAATATTGCGGGTTACCGCAGGGAAAAAACGGGGCTAGTGCAAACGGCGTCGACCGATGCTGGTCGGCATCTGTGTTGAAGGCAAGTCTTCCATGATGTCGTCATTACTGAGCTCGCCTTTGCGTTCGCGACGAAACAGGCTATTGACCAGCGCCAGCACTTCGTTGGTGGCGGACTCATCAAAATGGCGCCGTAATAACAGGCTGATCTCTTCGGCCATGCGGCGGCGTTGTGCATCGTAGATGGCAGCACCGGTGGGACCCACAAAGATCAGTTGATTTTCGTCACGACCATCTTCGTGATAAACAATCACTTCCACCGTGGTTGCCTGTTCCAGCAAGCGCCCCATGTTATTCATGGCTTTTTCCAGTGCGGAAAAGAAATTGCTGCCCACTTCCATGGTGCAGCATATCTCCAGGCTGAAATCACGTTGATGATAGACGATACCGGGTTGGTTTTCTTCCAGGCTTTCGATTTCGCCCATATTGTCTACGTCCAGATAATCGAACAAGGGACGTAGGGCTACCTCAACCTGTTTGCGGCTGACACCTTCGCACATTTCCAGATGGGCATGCAGGTGAACTTCTAGGCGCATGATGAAATCCTTAAGATTTGCAGTTACAGACTGAATTATAGCTTATTCAACCCGGTTCTACGAATACTCGGACCGTGCTGCCGTAAAGCTAGGAGCCACTTGTTCAGTGGCATCGCTGACCATAGTATAATTACGGGATGTCCGAATCTTCTTCCGTTGGCGTTGTTTCGCCGAAAACCGCACATTTCAGCGAACCCCTCACGCTGAAGTCTGGAGCCGTGTTGCCTGCGTTCGACCTGATCTATGAAACTTACGGCAAGCTCAATGCAGACAGCTCCAACGCCATTCTGGTATGCCATGCCTTGTCTGGTACCCACCATTTGGCGGGAAAATACAGTGAAGAAGATAAATATCCGGGCTGGTGGGACAACATCATAGGCCCCGGCAAGCCGCTGGATACCGACCGTTTTTTTATTATCGGCGTGAATAATCTCGGTGGCTGTCATGGCTCTACCGGCCCTATGAGTATTAATCCGGCTACCAATCAACCCTGGGGTTCCAGCTTTCCGGTAGTGACGGTGGAAGACTGGGTCGCGGCACAAGCTCGACTTGCCAATCATCTGGGCATCAATGCATTTGCGGCAGTGATGGGCGGCAGCCTGGGCGGGATGCAGGCGCTGCAATGGACTTTAAGTTATCCGGCACGCGTGCGCCATGCTTTGGTGATCGCTGCTGCACCCAACCTGACCGCACAGAACATCGCTTTCAATGAAGTAGCACGCCAGGCGATTTTGACCGATCCTGAATTTTACGGCGGAGACTTCTATGCGCATGATGTGGTGCCCAGACGCGGGCTAAGGCTGGCGAGGATGCTGGGACATATCACGTATCTTTCGGATGATGCCATGGGCGAGAAATTCGGGCGCAAACTCAAGCATGATGAAGTCGAGTACAGTTTCGACGTCGAGTTCGAAATGGAATCGTACTTACGCTATCAGGGCGACAAATTTGCCGGCGAATTCGATGCCAATACCTATTTGCGCATGACACGGGCGCTTGATTACTTCGACCCCGCACTGGCTTTCGACGGTGACCTGAGTGCCGCGTTAAAGGTGGCACAAGCTGAATTTCTGATCGTTTCGTTCACCAGCGACTGGCGCTTTTCGCCTGCGAGATCGCGGGAGATCGTAAAAGCGTTGCTGGAGAATGAGCGTCGCGTCAGCTACGCCGAACTGACAGCGCAGCATGGTCACGATGCTTTTCTCATGCCGGACGACCATTATCACGCGGTGATACGTGCATATCTGGAGCGAGTCGCATGAGCACGCCGAACTTCATTCAAGCAGCTACAGAACGCCGCGATTTTGCCGCGATCGCACGCTGGATCGCGCCCAAATCTAAAGTGCTGGATCTGGGCTGCGGTGATGGCTCGCTACTTGGTTATCTGCGCGGGGCACTGGATATCACGGGTTACGGTATAGAGAAAGACGATGCCAATGTGTTGGCTTGCGTCAAAAACGGCATCAACGTCATTCAGATGGACCTTGAAGCTGGCTTGTCCGGCTTCGAGGCTCAGTCGTTCGATGTGGTGATCCTGTCGCAAACCTTGCAAGCGGTGTATCACACCGAACACATCGTGCAGGAGATGCTGCGCGTGGGCAAGGAAGTCATCGTCACATTCCCCAACTTCGGTTACTGGAAACATAGATTGTCCATCGTTATCGGCAACATGCCGGTTTCCAGGAATCTGCCTTACCAGTGGTACGACACGCCTAATGTTCACATGTGCACTATTCACGATTTTGATGATTTTTGTGCCGGTCATAGCATCCATATCCGCGAACGTCTGATCCTCACCGATGGCAAACCAGTGAACTTGCTGCCAAATCTCTTGGGCAGTTTGGCCATGTATCGGTTTGCCAATACCCTTGCCTAAACTACTCGCCTCTAAATCACTCGCATCTAATTCAATGGCGGGCTGCGGCATCGTCATTACCCGCCCTAAGCAGCAGGCGCAAGCGCTGGCTGAGATGGTGCGTCAGGCAGGCGGCGAACCGTTGTTATACCCGTTGCTGGAGATCGTGGGGCTAGATGATTACACGGCATTTGATCATGTCATGGCAGATCTTGATCGCTTTGACTGGGCGATTTTCATCAGTAGCAATGCCGTGCAGCATGGAATGACAAGACTGCTTTCCCTGCGTGCACTCCCAGCCGATCTTAAGTGGGCTGCAATCGGTCCCATGACCGCTCATGAGCTGCATAGCTATGGCGTTGAGCAAGTGCTCACCCCCATCGAGCGTTTCGATTCCGAAAATCTGCTGAAAATGCCGGAGATGAAGGCAGTAAAAGGCCGGCGTTTTGTGATTTTTCGCGGTGAGGGTGGCCGCGATGTACTTGCCGCTCAGCTCATTAAACGAGGTGCAGAGGTAGTATTCGCAGAGAGTTACCGGCGCATCACGCCCGCTCTCGACATCACGCAACTACATGGCTTGTGGCAAAATGAGCGCATGCACGCCATTGTTGTTACCAGTAGTGAGGCGTTGCGCTATTTGCTGGAATATGTGGAAGCGAACCCTTGGCTCATGGAAGTGCCACTTTTTGTAAACCATGCGCGTATCGCCGAGAATGCTGTCAAACAAGGATTACAGGCAATCGTGGCGCAGGAGTTGGGTGATGAAGGCATGTTACAGGCGCTGATCGCATGGCGCGGAACTAGTGGGAAATGATGACTGAAGAAGTACAACCCTCTCAACCTCAAAACTTATTACGACTACTATCACCGGCACTGGTGATCGCAGTCATTGCCATCACTCTGCTGGCATGGCAATGGCTGGATACGCGTCAACGTTTGACTGCGCTGGAATTGTCATTGAGCCAGAAACTCAACAGTTTTGACATGCGTAATGTGGAAAATACGGTCACTGCCAAACAAGCGGAAGAAAAAGTAGATCAGACCACGGCGCGGCTGGCAGTCATAGAACAAAAGCTGGCAGAGTCGCAAGATCAATTGGAAGCTTTGCAGACTTTATATGCCGAGTTTGCCAACAATCGCGAAGAACGTACCATCTCGGAAGTGGAGCAGTTGTTGGTGATTGCCAGCGAACAATTGCAACTAGCCAACAATCCCAAGACGGCCTTACTCGCCATGCAGACTGCCGATAACCGTTTGCAACAGCTGGATAAGCCGCAGGCGATCCAGCTACGCAAGCAGCTTGCCAAGGACATTACCCGCTTGCAGGCCTTGCCAGCGGTAGATATGGTGGGTACCAGTTTGCGCCTGGAGGTGATGGCGACGGAGGTACAGAAATTACCGCTGATGAGTGATCATCATCCGCGTGTCGATGAGAAACCCATCGCGCCGGATTACCAGGCCAGCCACTGGCAGCAACTGGCAGGTGAAGTGTGGCAGGACATACGGCAATTGATTCGTATCGAGCGCATAGATCACCCCGAACCGCCGTTGTTGATGCCAGAACAGACTTTTTTCCTGCGCGAGAATCTACGACTCCGATTGCTGACCGCGCGCATCGCTTTGCTGCAACATGACCAAGCTACTTATCAGGCCGACCTGAGCGCAGCAGAAAGCTGGATCAAACAGCATTTCGATACCTCCGATAGCACCGTGCAAAATACCATCGCCACCATGCACCAGCTGGCGAGCAACAGTATCTCTATTCAGTTGCCGGACATTAGCGATAGCCTCAACGCCGCCAGCCGCTACAAGCTGTTCCTGCAAAAAGGCAGTAAATGAAACTGCTGGTCTGGCTATTGCTGGTGGTTATTGCCGCCGCGCTGATTCCTCTGACCATAGGTGCGGGTAACGGCTATTTGTTGCTGGTGCAGCCGCCTTATCGCATTGAGCTGTCCACCAGCATGTTCCTGCTGCTGGTAACGCTGACTTTTGTGTTGGTGTATGGCCTGCTACGTCTGGTGTTCTACACCATGCATCTGCCGCAGAATGTACAGGCTTTCAAGTTGCAGCGCCGCCAGAAACAAGCAAATGCAGCGCTGATGGAAAGCATCACCGCGCTGGCCGAAGGGCGTTTCGGACAGGCCGGCAAATCTGCAGAGAATGCGCTGGAGTTGGGTGCAGAGGCGCTTATCCCTACCTTGATCGCGGCACGTTCAGCACACAAGCTAAAGAACTTCGAGCGCCGGGATTTTTTCTTTGCAGAATGTGAGCGTCTCGCGCCTGATAACGAAATGGCGCGTCTGCTATCCCAATCCGAACTACTGCTGGATCAACGTCACTTCAGTGAAGCGCTGGCCATCATACGCCAGCTGGAAAAACGCGATGCAAAACATCTGCCTGTTTTGTTGCTGGAATTGAAAGTTCAGCGCCAGCTAAGCAACTGGGAGCAGGTGCTGGAACTCATAGACCAGTTGGAGAAGCGCAACGCTATTGAACCCTTCATCTCCACCCAATGGAAGCGTCAGGCATATCTGGCACTGCTGGATCGAAATGCAGAAGATGTCGCCAGTTTGACCAGGCAATGGCAAAAAACACCGGAAGATGATCGGCTGGATATTTATTTGGCCTTGGCCGCGGCCAGGCATTTTGTGCGCGCTGGAGCACCACTGCAGGCGGCTGAGATTGTGGAAATGAGCCTGACCAAACAGTGGAGCAGTGCGTTGGCTGAATTCTACGGCGAATGTGTGGATAAGGATGCTGCCAGACAGCTGAAACAAGCCGAATTCTGGCTTACTCAACACCATAACGACGCGGGACTATTGTTGTCTTTGGGCAAGCTTTGTATGCGCCAGGCATTATGGGGTAAGGCGCAAAGCTATCTGGAAGCAAGCATCAGCGTCAAGGCTACCAGTGCCTCGCATCTGGCATTAGCGCAGATGATGGAACAATTGGGAAAGACAGAAGAAGCCAACCGGCATTACCGGTTGAGTTTGCAACTCAAGATAGCTGAGAGCGCTTAAGCCTCTTAGCGCTCTAACTATTTAAACACGCCCGATTAAACACAATCGCACAGATCGTCTATACGGCTGACCAGATTTTGTCGTTCGGCCGCTTGTTGTTCCTGCTGGTTATTCACTACAGATACCGCTACAGAAATATCTTGTGTTGAAGCTTTGGGGCTCAGCAGGTCAAAGATCGCGTTGAGCGGAGATGGGCTGGATAAAACAGAAGCTTGTAATGTCATGAAACTTTTTCCTTTTGGGATATTTAATAAGTCGGGATTGTGTCCCGGTATCGCTTTGATACAGTCTCCCGCCAAATAGTTCACGGAAAACGGTGCAATATTATTGAGATAGCATGACAGCGTGATGACATAGCAAGCGCTAGAATATTAGCCATGAGAGATATGGACGAATTATTCAACGCGCTGGCTAAATCCGATTTTCGCCGCGGGTTTCGTCTGCGCGGCAAAGAACTCGCTATCCTGCGCCATAAAGGTTTTGAGGTGATATTGGTTCATGCCCAAGACATTCTCAGCAAACGCCTGGTACCTGCCGTCATCGCCAATGACGGTAAACAGACGCCATTCCGCGGACACCCGGTGTTTGTCGCGCAGCATGCTACAGCCTGTTGCTGTCGGGGATGTCTGGAAAAATGGCATCGCATCCCGCGCGGGCGGGAGCTATTGGCGGAAGAAGTGAATTACGTATTGCGAGTGCTGGAGCGCTGGTTGCGGCAGCAAATTATAGACAATTAACGCTTCTGTTTCTGAGGTGGTGCCGCTTTCGGTGAGCTCATGGTCGAGCCGACCGGTACCGCCGTTTTATCTTTTTTGGGTTTCTTCGTTTCCTTGTTACTGCGTAGCTGACCTTTAGCCATGGTGATTCTCCTCAATATTGCCGGTGATTTAGCCGAATAACCTTATCATAGGTTGATATTCGGAGTAGTGGAATTTTTGTTCAAGCGGTTTCCAGAACTCGCGCGATCTCTCGTAATTCTTGTTGCGGGTCGCTGAAGTCCTCATAATTGCGGCCTCGCGAGCGGGCGTACCAGTAGCGACTGTTGGACGCGTCGCCTTCTATTTTATGCAGCACCGCATGTATCCAGCATGCCATGGCATCGTTGTAATCCTGAGCGATGTTGTGCGAGGCATCCCACTCACCCGCCAGCGCATGAGATACAGCAGATTTTAAATTGTGGTTCAGGGTGTCGTTTAGATTCATCATGTCTCCAGTGATTTAAAAGACAACATTAACCATATTTAATGCGCGCCGCTGGACGCTGCTCCAGCAGCTGTTGCGGATTTCACAGGTTTGGCTAACCATACCAGCCCGATCAACCCCAGGCAGATAAGTGAAGAGACATAGAATATGTCGTCCGCCGACAGCATGGCTGCTTGCTGGGTGACCACCTGATTGATCTGCGCTGTTGCTTGACCCAGCGTCAGCCCGCTTTGCTGTAATTTATTCAAAGCATCGCTTGCCTGGTCATTGTACGGTGAAATATGTTCGATCAGCTGCGTATGGTGCAACGTGGCGCGATTATCCCACAACGTAGTGGCGATAGATGTGCCAAAAGCCCCTGCGGTGATGCGCAGGAAATTGGACAATCCGGAGGCCGCAGGAATCTGATCCGGCCTCAGCCCCGATAAGGTCAAACTTACCAACGGAATGAAGAAGAAAGCCATGGCGATGCCCTGGATGATGGTCGGCACCAACAGGGTGTGCACATCGGTCTGCGTGTTGAACCCGGACCGCAGATAGAATACCAGCGCGAACACCATGAAGGCGACACTGGCAAGCAGACGCGGGTCTACCCTGTTTACGTTCTTGCCGACGATAGGCGAGAACATGATTGCCAACACTCCTACTGGGGCAGTCACCAGCCCCGCCCAGGTAGCGGTGTAACCCATGTATTCCTGCAGCCATAGCGGCAGTAACACCACGTTGCCGAAGAATACACCGTAGCCTAGCGACAGCGCGACTGCGCCCACGCTGAAATTGAGACGCTTGAACAGGCGCAGGTCGACCACCGGGTGTTCGTCGGTAAGCTCCCATATCAGAAAAACCACAAATCCGACCAGGGCGACCAGAGCCAGCGTCAGGATCAGCGGCGAAGCCAGCCAGTCCAGTTCCTTGCCTTTATCCAGTGCAATTTGTAGCGAACCTACCCAGATCACCAGCAGTGCAAGGCCTACCGCGTCCACCGGCAATTTGCGGGTCGGAGATTCGCGCTTGCGGTAAATCACCCAGGTGATCCAAGCCGTGGCCAGGCCTATAGGGATGTTGATATAGAAGATCCACGGCCAGGAGAAGTTGTCGGTAATGTAACCGCCTAGCAATGGCCCTGCCACGGGTGCCACCAACGTGGTCATCGACCACATTGCAAGAGCAGTGCCGGATCTGCTGGCGGGATAACTGGATAAAAGCAAGGATTGCGATAGCGGAATCATAGGTCCGGCGACTGCACCCTGGATCACTCGGCATACGATAAGCAATTCGATGGAAGGGGCAAGGCCGCATAACAGCGAAGCCAGCACGAACAGCACTACCGACCAGGTAAACAGACGTACAGCCCCGAAGCGCATGGTCAACCATCCGGTCAACGGGATCGAAATGGCATTGGCCACAGCGAACGAGGTAATGACCCAGGTCACCTGATTGAGCGATACGCCCAGATCGCCGCCGATAGTGGGCAGGGAAACGTTGGCGATGGAACTGTCGAGCACGTTCATGAAAGTGGCTAACGACAATGCGATGGTGCCCAGTACCAGAGAACCGCCTTTCAGCGGTCCTGGAGGTGCTGGGGTGTTTGCCGTTGTCGTTTGCTCAGCCATGAAGTTAAGTCAGATGCAGATCAGGATTGTCCGGCGATGGCTGCAGGAACTGCCCCTGAAACTGCTCGTCCAAGGTTGTTGCGGATGATCTGCTTCACCAGCACCTCTGCGGCGGCGGCTTGAGTGTCCATCTGCGTGGTGGTGGAGATCGGCGTGGTGCGCACAGCATCCGTAAGCAGTTTGCCGCCGTCATCAGTGACATTGATCTCGGCTTGCATCGAAAGGCCGACCCGTAGCGGATGCGTTTTCAGTTGTTGTTTATCCAGCTCGACCCGCACCGGGATACGTTGCACGATCTTGATCCAGTTGCCGGTGGCATTCTGCGCCGGTAGCAGCGAAAAGGCAGCACCGGTTCCTGCGCCGAGGCCGACCACGTGGCCGGAATACTGCACCTTGTTGCCGTAAATATCGGCACGCAAATCCACCGGTTGATTAATGCGCATGCGGCGCAACTGAACCTCCTTGAAATTGGCGTCCACCCATACCTGATCCAGCGGAACGATAGCCATGAGTGGAGCACCAGTCTGTATACGTTGCCCGATCTGCACACCACGTTTGGCTACCTGGCCTGCGGCGGGGGCGGTGATGTCGCAACGCGCCCGTGCCAGATAAGCCTCGCGTACCCTGGCTGCCGCGACTTGCACGCTGGGATGTGTATCCACTGAGGTGCCATCGGTTTGCGCCCGGCTGGAAAGCAGTTGTTGTTGCATGCTGGCAAGGCTGGATTCGGCCGCGGTCTTTGCACTGAGCGCATTGCTGAGTGCAGTTTGCGCATGCTGCAATTCTTCCTTGGATACTGCGCCGGATGCGATCACCGACTCGCGCCGTTGCAGGTCTTCCTGTGCATTGCTGGCGTCGGTCTTCATCTGCGCCAGTTCGGCCTTACTTTGGTTGATGTTAGCCATCAGCACTTCGTCATTGGAATACAGTGTCCTGGCCTGACGCACCGCCTGAGCCAGTTCAGCCTCCGCCTGCTTGAGCGCGAAATCGGCATCGGTCGGGTCGAGCCGGATCAGCACCTTGCCCTGGGGCACGAAATCGGTGTCGTCGGCATTGATCTCAACCACCGTGCCGTTGACTTGTGGGGTGATCTGGATGACATTACCGGCGACATAAGCGTCATCGGTAGACTGATAGTTCCGGCCCACCAGAAACCAGTAGGCGAACCATGCGGCGCCCACTAAAAGTACGAATACCAGTACGCCAGTGAGTAGCAGTTTTCTGTTGCCGTTGCTGGCAGGGGCGGCGGTCGTGGATGGATGGGGTTCACTCATGGTAGTTACTCCTTAATTGCATATTCGTAGTCATAATGATGTTCATGATGGTTTCCCAGCCTCGGTTTGCGAGGTGCTGTCGAACCCGCCGCCCAGGCTTTTGATCAGCGCAATGTTGAGAGCGATTTCGCGCGCGTGCAAATTGACCATGCGGCTGCGTTCGCGCAGCAAAGTATCTTCTGCATTAAGTACGGTAAGCAGAGTGGTGAGACCGGCCTTATAACGTATGGTGGCCAGCCTGTAGGCCGATTCCGCCGAATTGAGCGCTGCCTGCTGATCGTCCCTTTGCAGACGCACCGCTTTGATGGAAGTCATCTGGTCGGCAATGTCATGTATCGCTTGCAGCAGTACCTGGTTATAGCTGGCGATGGAAATATCGAGGTCGGCATTCCTGGAGCGCAGATTGGCACGCAACTTATCCGCGTCGAATATCGGTAAGTGTATCGCTGGACCAGCGCCAACGATGGTGCTGCCCAAATCTAAAAAATTAGATAGACCGAAAGAAGACAGGCCGATAAATGCCGAGAGGCTGACGTTGGGATAGAACTCCGCTTTGGCGCTGGCAGTATCGGCAACGGCTGCATCCACTCTGGCTTTTGCAGCAGCCAGATCGGGCCGGCGACTGATGATATCTACCGGGATATCATCAGGTAAGGACTGCGCTTCAAAAGTCGGCAACAATGGTTGCAAAGCGGCCACAGCCTTTGGTTCTGAAGCCGTTAAAGCAGCCAGTGCGTTTCTGGTCAACTCGGTCTCCTCCCTCGCTGTATCCACATCTACACGTGCGGTAGAGACGTTACCCTGGCCTTGTTGCAATTCCACATTAGTATCCAGCCCGGCTTTGATACGCTGTTTTACTAGATCGAATTCCTGTTCGCGTTGCTTGAGGGCTTGTTCGGACAATTGCAGCTGCTCAACCTGGCGCGCAAGCTGGTAATAGGTTTGCGCTACGGCAGTCGAGACCATCAGTCTGGCCGCCGACTCTTCTGCTTTGGCCGCTTCGGTCTGCGATAAGGCGGACTGCAGCAAGCTGCGATTCTTGTCCCAGAAATCGATCTCCCAGGAAGCATTCAGCTGCGCGTTCACAATGTTCTCGAAAGAGCCGCCGAAAGGTGGCGGAAAATAGGAGTTCTCGGTCAGTCGCTGGCGATTGAAATACGCATCGCCACTCAGTTGCGGAGCGAGCGCAGATTTAGCGGTAATGGTGTAAGCCGCTGCTTTCTCCATGCGCTTGGCAGCCTGTGTGATGGAGGGATTTTCCTTTAGCGCTTGTTCGATCAGACGATCCAGCTCGGGATCGTTCAGGCTTTTCCACCATTGTTCGGCAGGCCAGGCATCGAATTTGGCGTGCGCGCCTATTGTCGTCGGATCGCGCAAGGCCTGGTCATGCACGATACCGCTGGAGCTGATACAGCCCTCCATGCTCATCACCGCAGCCAGCAATATGCCGTGCAGCAGCTTTGGGCGAAACTTGCGGACAGAATTTTGCGACGCCTTGTTCAAGATTCAGTCTCCTGAGTTAGCAGTAATGCGCTTCAACATCGATTTCAAAGTTTCGACTTCTTCCTTGCTGAACCCACGCAAATGATGATTCAAGGTCTCGGCAACTAGAAAAGGTACTTGCGATACCAGAGGTTGTGCTTCTGCGGTGAGTTCAAGAAATATGACTCGTCTGTCATCGGCACTGCGTTTACGGGTAAGTAGCCCCTTGCCTTCAAGCCTATCCAGCATCCGCGTCATCGAGCTGGTTTCAACGCCAAGGCAACGCGATAGATCTGCAGCAGTACTAGGGGTTTTGGAAAGAGAGATAAATAGCAGAGGCGCCCATTGCAAGCCGGTCAAATCCAGCGCAGACATCTTGTTGTCTATACTGCGTTGCAAAGCTGCCTGTGCTTTCTTCATCAGGTAGCCGATAGATTCCTCAATCACATAATCTTGACCGCTGTAAAAATCCATTATCTCAGCCTTCATTAAGTTGGAGATGACGCTTTTATGATTTACGATGCGCATACAATAACTGCATATGCAGTTATTGTCAATACAAGTATAATAAACTTGGTTAACGAAACATTAACAATCGACCCTGTTGCGACTACGATAATATTCAATATCGATTTTCTGGCATTGAGTTTTAAATTATGATTTTCTATTTGAGGAGCGGTATTAATGACGACCGGATACGCAGCAGTTGATGCAAAAGCCCCGCTGGGATTATTTAATTTTGAGCGCCGTGCGCTTCTTCCGAACGATGTGAGCATCGAGATCTTGTATTGCGGTGTCTGCCATTCGGATATCCATCAGGTGCGCAACGAGTGGGGCGGGAGCGTTTACCCTATCGTTCCCGGTCATGAAATCGTAGGACGAGTCACTGCGGTAGGTTCCGCAGTCAAAAAATACAAGCCTGGTCAGTTGGCGGGTGTCGGCTGTATGGTGGACTCATGCAGGCATTGCAGTGAATGCGAAGATGGCCTGGAACAGTTTTGTGCGCATACCGTGTTCACCTATAACAGCCCGGATAAACACACGGGAAAGGTGACTTATGGCGGATATTCCGAGCAGATTGTTGTAGACCAGGACTTCGTGCTGCGCATTTCGGAAAAGATGGCAGCTCCAGAAAAGTTGGCGGCAGTGGCGCCGCTGTTATGTGCGGGTATTACCACTTATTCTCCACTCCGGCACTGGAATATAGGCAAAGGGGATGTGGTGGGCATCGTCGGGCTAGGCGGACTGGGGCACATGGGTTTGAAATGGGCACATGCTTTTGGCGCCAAAACTGTACTGTTCACCACTTCGCCGGACAAAGCGGCCGATGCGATGCGCATGGGTGCGGATGAAGTTGTAATCTCTAAAGACGCGGAAGCGATGAAAAAAAATGCAAAGCGTTTCGACTTTATCATCAATACCGTCGCCGTGGCACATGATTTGAATCCCTACCTCACAGCACTCAAGCGTGACGGCGTGTTGTGTATGGTAGGCGTGCCGGATAGTCCTCATCCACCGGTAGATACAGCCAATCTGATCTTTCAGCGTCGTTCACTGGCAGGTTCGCTGATCGGCGGAATCAAGGAGACGCAGGAGATGCTGGATTTCGCCGCAGAGCATAATATTGTTTGTGATATTGAAATGATCGCCATCCAGGAAATTGAAAATTCGTACCAACGTATGTTGAAAAGCGATGTTAAATATCGTTTTGTTATCGACATGTCCACATTAAAAGCCTAAAGGAAAAATCATGCGACAAGTGACTCAAACAATAATGTTAAGCATTGCCGTGACGGCATTGAGCATTTCCAATGTTTATGCAGAGGATGCCAAGCCGGTGACGGAACAATTGGTGGATACCATGACCAAGCTGGCAGGTGGCCCACATGCAGGTTATCGGGCTAACCACGCCAAGGGTATCGTGACTGATGGCGAATTCACACCGGCTGCATCTGCCGCCGCTATCACCAAGGCAGTTCATATGCAGTCTACGACTGTCCCGGTGATCGTGCGATTCTCCGATGCTACCGGCGTACCAAATATCCCTGATGCCAATGGCAATGCCTTTCCCAAAGGCATGGCGATTCGCTTTCAGCTTCCGGATGGCGGCTATACAGACATCGTCGCCATTTCGATCAATAGCTTCCCTGCAGCAACTCCTGAAGATTTTCTCGGGCTGCTGAATGCAATTGCTGCAAGCGGGCCTGACGCAGCAAAACCTAGCCCTGTTGAACAGTTTCTCGGTTCACATCCCGCAGCTCTGAAATTCGTAATGATCCCGAAGCTGGCTCCTGTCAGTTTTGGCACGCAAGCTTTTTACGGCGTTAATGCATTCAAATTCACAAACTCCAAAGGAGAAGCGCAGTATGGTCGTTATCGTATCGAACCGCTGGACGGGCAACAATTCCTGAGCAAAGAAGATGCGGACAAAGCATCGCCGAATTACCTCATGGATGAACTGCCTGCAAGACTGCAAAAAGATACCGTGAAATACCGCATCTCGGTACAGGTGGCTGATGCAGGCGATCCGGTCAACGACGGCAGCATTAGTTGGCCGGAGACAAGAAAAATTGTAGAACTGGGCATCCTGACCATAAAAAAGGTAGATCCGGAAGGTGAGAAATTCGAAAAAAGCAATATGTATAGCCCGCTGGCTCTGGTGGATGGCATCGAGCCCAGCGACGATCCTATCCTGTTGGCAAGGCCGGCTGCCTACGCAATCAGTTATGGCCGCCGTCTTGGCCAATAGCCACTGGGCCGTATAAAGTCGAAAACCAAGTAGTACTGCGCTCCACTTGGAGCGCAGTATTACGGAAACTACCGCGAATCTTTTCCCAATCCGGGATCTCCACCAAGTCATAAACCAACAAAGCTTGATGTATATCAAAACTTAGTCACGTTAAAGCGACTAGGCTTAAAATATGCAAGCAGTCTATCCTAAGCCTGAATTCATCTCAGCGCCCGAAAGGGAGGCTGTTCACTGGATAGCGCTGGATGATCCGCAGGAATGGGCGGAGTTCAGCCATCCCTATGGTGATTTTCCACCCAACATTTGGGAATCCAACCTGGCCATAGAAGGCATGCATTGCGCAGCTTGCTCGCTCAATGTGGAGCAGGCCTTGAAATCAGTCGATGGCGTAATCAGCGCTGAAGTCAATGCAAGCAGCGAGCGTGCGCGGATCATTTGGTCAGCCGCTTCAACCAAACCGTCGGACTGGATGCGTGCAATAGTCAAGGCGGGATATCGTGCCCTGCCTGCAACGGATACGTCAATGTTTGAAATGCGACGCAAAGAGCAGCGCCTTGCGCTATGGCGCTGGCTGGTCGCCGGCTTCTGCATGTTACAAGTGATGATGTACACCATGCCTGCCTATGTATCAGGGTTCGGCGATATGACACCGGATGTCAGAATGTTGCTGCAATGGGCTGCATGGATATTGACTCTGCCGGTGATGATTTTCTCTTGTGGACCATTTTTCAGCAGTGCCTGGCGCGATATCAAGCGGCGCCAGATCAGCATGGATTTTCCTGTTTCACTCGGAATTATCATCACCTTTGCCGTGAGTACCGCTGCGACTTTTCAGCCTAGCGGTTGGTGGGGCCAGCAGACTTACTTCGATTCTCTCACCATGTTTGTTTTTTTCCTGCTAACCGGACGCTGGCTGGAGCTCCGACTCCGGTCACGAACAGCTGGTGCGCTGGATGATTTGATGCGTCGTCTACCTGATAGTGTAGAACGGCAAAACGCAGATGGAAGTTTTACCAGGGTTGCCGTACGCCGGTTAGTGCTGGGTAATGTGGTGCGTGTACTTGCTGGTGAGTCGTTTCCTGCGGATGGCACGATTGTTCTGGGTGAAACGCAGGTAGATGAAGCATTGTTGACAGGAGAGTCGCGGCCGGTAGTCAGAAGTGTGGGATCAGGTGTAATCGCAGGTAGTCACAACCTGAACTCTGCGGTACTGCTAAAGGTTGAACAATTGGGCAAGTCCACGCGTTATGCGCAAATCGTGGCATTGATGCAACGAGCATCGGTAGACAAGCCGCGGCTAGCGTTGCTGGCAGACCGTATCTCCAAACCTTTTATCCTTTTAGTATTGCTGGCGGCCGCGGGTGCAGCCGCTTTCTGGTGGAACAACGACCCCGGACGTGCATTGATGGCAGCAGTGGCGGTGCTCGTAGTTACTTGTCCATGCGCATTATCCCTCGCCACTCCTGCTGCCATGCTGGCGAGTGCCGGTTCCTTGGCACGCAGAGGAGTATTGGTGCGTCGTTTGCAGGCATTGGAAACTTTTGCGGGGATAGATACCGTCATTTTCGACAAAACTGGCACGCTGACCAGCGATTCCATGCATATCGCGTCAATCGAAGTGCGCGAGGGCGAATCTGAAGAAATGGCATTGCAGACGGCAAGAGCTGTTGCACAACACTCCATGCATCCAGTGTCACGTGCGCTGGTGGCTACCAGTAATGCGGCGATGGTGAAGAGTGTGAGCGATGTTAAGGAAATTTTGGGGCAAGGACTCAGCGCCAATTCCGATTATGGTCGGATACGACTAGGTTCAGCAAAATTCTGCGGGATGGATACCCTGCCTGCAGATTCGGTGCAGCTTTATCTAGCAGATGAGCTTGGCTGGCTCGCCAGCTTTTCCATTGATGAAGATATCAGGCCGGATGCACGCAATGCTGTACATGCGTTGCAGGAAGCCGGCATACAGGTACAGGTGCTTTCGGGCGATCGTTTGCGGGCAGTTCAGCGAGTAGCAGCGCAGGTGGGGATTTCCATTGTTGCCGCAGACTGTACTCCTCAGGACAAATTGACGCATCTTCAATCCTTGCAACAGCAAGGACGGCATGTGGCCATGATAGGAGACGGGCTAAATGACGGCCCTGTACTGGCGAGCGCACATGTGTCGATAGCGATGGGAAAGGCGGTTCCAGTGGCACAGGCTCAATCCGACTTTGTGGTACTGAGCGGACAACTGATACTGATTCCCCAAATGCTGACACAGGCCAGACGTACCATGCGCATCGTGCGCCAGAACCTGATGTGGGCTGCACTCTACAACGCAGTTTGCGTGCCGCTGGCAGTAATGGGCTGGCTGTCAGCCTGGCTTGCCGGACTGGGCATGGCGCTCAGTTCACTACTAGTCATTCTCAATGCTGCGCGACTGGCACGTTCGGTTGAGGTGGACTAATGGATATCCTGTTTTTACTCATTCCCTTGTCGGTGGTACTGGTACTCATCATTCTGGGCGGATTGTGGTGGGCGGTTTATCAGGGTCAATTCGAAGATATAGAACAAGAAGGCTCAAGAATTCTGGAAGACGATTGACCTATATCAAAACCTACCAAGAATTGATTGGGCAAACTGTAAGCGAAATTTCTAAAATAAGGGTACTGACATGAGTGATAAAAATATGCAGCCTGCCGTGTATAACGATAGCGTGGTGAGGCAGTTCTCCATCATGGCCGTGGTTTGGGGGGTAGTCGGGATGTTGGTCGGGGTGATCATCGCCGCACAACTGATCTGGCCGGAACTTAATCTTGGTTTGCCATGGACCAGCTACGGGCGTTTACGCCCCTTGCATACCAATGCGGTGATTTTTGCCTTCGGTGGCTGTACTTTGTTTGCCACCTCCTACTATGTTGTCCAGCGAACTTGCCAGGTACGGTTGTTCTGCGACAAATTGGCAGCTTTCACTTTCTGGGGCTGGCAATTGGTGATCTTGGCAGCAGCTGTATCGCTGCCTTTAGGTTATACCACTGCCAAGGAATACGCCGAGCTGGAATGGCCGATAGATATTCTGATCGCAATCGTCTGGGTGTCTTACGCTATCGTGTTCTTTGGCACTATTGCCAAACGTAAGGTCAAGCATATCTACGTTGCCAACTGGTTCTTTGCCTCATTTATCATTGCCGTTGCCATTCTGCACATCGTAAATAGCGCAGAAGTTCCAGCGGGCTGGATGAAATCCTATTCTGCTTATGCCGGGGTGCAGGATGCCATGGTGCAGTGGTGGTACGGGCACAATGCGGTAGGGTTCTTTCTGACCGCCGGCTTTCTCGGCATCATGTATTACTTTGTACCAAAACAGGCCGAGCGCCCTGTTTATTCATATCGTCTGTCCATCGTCCACTTCTGGGCATTGATATTTACCTATATGTGGGCAGGACCGCACCACTTGCACTATACCGCTCTGCCAGACTGGACGCAGACGCTGGGTATGGTGTTCTCGCTGATTCTGTTGGCGCCCAGCTGGGGCGGAATGATCAACGGCATGATGACCATGTCCGGAGCATGGCACAAGCTGCGTGACGACCCGATACTGCGCTTCCTGATCGTGTCGCTATCGTTCTACGGCATGAGTACTTTTGAAGGTCCGATGATGGCCATCAAAACTGTCAACGCGTTGTCTCACTATACCGATTGGACCATCGCCCACGTGCATTCCGGTGCCTTGGGTTGGGTGGGTCTGATTTCCATGGGTTCGCTCTATTACATGATTCCACGCCTGTTCGGTATGAAGCAGATGTACAGCAAAAAGGCGATTGAGCTGCACTTCTGGATGGCGACCATAGGGATCGTGCTTTATATCGCATCAATGTGGATAGCCGGTGTAATGGAAGGGCTGATGTGGCGTGCGATTAATCCGGACGGCACGCTTACCTATACTTTTGTCGAGGCAGTCAAGGCTACCCATCCGTTCTATATGGTGCGCTTGCTAGGTGGCATGCTTTATCTGGGCGGTATGGTGGTGATGCTGTGGAATGTGCTGAAAACAGCCACCTCGGGACATCCAACCGATGCTGCTATCCCACATCTCGTAGCTCACGCCTAAGGAAAAAGATTATGTCAGAAAAGCAATCAAACAAAGGCTTCTCTCACGAGAAGATCGAGACCAATAATCTGTTGATGATCGTCCTGATTCTTATGGTGATCGCTTTTGGAGGAATAGTGGAAATCGTTCCGTTGTTCTTCCAGAAATCAACCACCGAACCGATCAAGGGCTTGTTACCTTATACCGCGTTGCAATTGGCAGGTCGCGACATCTACGAGCGTGAAGGTTGCTACAACTGTCACTCGCAGATGATACGTCCGTTCAGATCTGAAACTTTGCGTTACGGACATTATTCGGTCGCTGGCGAGTTCGTGTATGACCATCCATTCCAATGGGGAAGCAAGCGCACAGGACCCGACCTGCATCGTGTGGGTGGGAAATACAGTGACGAATGGCATCGTATCCATTTGCACAACCCTCGTGATCTGGTGCCGGAATCCATCATGCCCGCTTACCCCTGGCTGGAAAAGAACATGGTCGATGCGCAGCAAATGGCGCCGCACATGAAGGCATTACGCACGGTGGGCGTGCCTTATACCGATGCTCAGATCGCAGGTGCCGCAGCAGAAGTCACCGGAAAGACGGAACAGGACGCGCTAATCGCCTATCTGCAGATTCTGGGTACCAACCTCAAGTGATATAGGAGCCATCATGGACATCAATATTTTGCGCATTTTAGCCACTGTACTCAGCTTTGTCGTTTTTGTCGGGATTGTGGTTTGGGCTTCATCGCGTCGTAACGATAAAGATTTTCAGGAAGCAGCTAACCTGCCTTTCGAACAGGATTAAGGGATAAAAAAATGAGTGATTTCACAAGCGGATTCTGGTCTATTTTTATTTCAGTCATTGCACTGGGGGGTATTTCTGCGTGCATGCTACTGTTGTGGATCACCAGCAAAAACAAGCAAAAAAGCACTATCGACGGAGATTCCAGCACCGGGCATGTGTGGGACGAAGACTTGCGCGAAATGAATAACCCGCTACCGCGCTGGTGGATGTGGTTGTTCATTCTCACTACCTTATTCGGGCTGGTTTACCTGGTTATTTATCCCGGCTTGGGATCTTTCAAAGGCAAACTTGGCTGGTCCGAGGTGGGCGAATATCAAAGCGATATGGAAAAAGCCAATAAGGAGTTAGAGCCGATTTACGCCAAATATGCCGCCATGAAGGTGGAGGATGTTGCCGCCGACGGTCAGGCCAAAGCCATAGGCCAACGTCTGTTCCTGAATAACTGCGCTCTTTGTCACGGCACGGACGCACGCGGTAGCAAAGGTTTCCCCAACCTGACGGACAATGATTGGCTGGGTGGAGGAACCCCCGAAAAGATCAAGGCAGACATCACCAACGGGCGCATGGGCATCATGCCGCCGATGGCAGCGGCCGTAGGTACAGCGGAAGATGTGAAGAATGTGGCCAACTATGTTCTCAGTCTATCCGGCAGCAAGCACGATGCACAACGCGCATTATTGGGAAAACCCAAGTTCGAAACCATATGTGCGGCTTGCCATGGCGTTGACGGAAAAGGCAATCAGGATATAGGCGCACCCAATCTGACAGACAATATCTGGCTGCATGGCTCCGGCGAGAAAGCCATCATCACGCGTATCAATGAGGGCAAGACCAATGAGATGCCTGCACAAGGAGGCAAATACACTGCAGCTCAGATACACCTGCTGACGGCTTACGTCTGGGGCTTATCGAACAAGCCAGGAACTCAGGCCGCTCCATAAGTCTGGATTATGGCAACGTCTAGAGGTGTGTCGGGGAAAGTGATTCCCATCGCGGCAGAAATGCCCGATGAGGTCATGATTTCGCTGTACGAGGCGCAAAAAAAGATTTATCCGCGTAGCGTAGCCGGTATTTTTACCAATTGGCGCTGGGGTATGGTGTGGCTGACGCAGATCATATTCTATGGTCTTCCATGGTTGGAATGGGGTCAGCGGCAGGCCGTATTGTTCGACCTCGGTGTCCGCCGATTCTATATTTTCGGCCTGATCCTGTATCCACAAGACCTGATCTACCTCACCGGATTACTGGTCATTTCTGCGCTATCGCTGTTTCTGTTTACCGCGCTCGCAGGCCGCTTATGGTGCGGGTTTGCCTGCCCGCAAACGGTTTATACCGAAATATTCCTATGGATAGAACGCAAGATCGAAGGGGATCGAGCTTCTCGTATACGCTTGGACAGCTTGCCACTTTCTGTGGAGAAAGTCGGTCGTAAAGGAGCGAAGCATCTTGCCTGGATAAGCGTTGCGCTGTGGACCGGATACACGTTCGTCGGCTACTTCACACCAATACGTGAGTTGGGCATGGAGTTCTCTCAGGCTGCGCTGGGTCCGTGGGAAGGCTTCTGGGTATTTTTCTATGGCTTCGCCACCTATGGCAACGCAGGGTTCATGCGTGAGCAAGTTTGCAAATATATGTGCCCTTATGCGCGGTTTCAGAGCGCGATGTTCGACCACGATACCCTGATCGTGACCTATGACACAGAGCGTGGCGAACCGCGTGGCGGACGTTCACGCACGGTCGATATCAAGCAGCTTGCTTTGGGTTCCTGTATTGATTGCAGTTTATGCGTGCAGGTGTGTCCCACCGGAATCGATATCCGCAATGGCTTGCAGTACGAGTGCATAGGTTGTGGCGCATGTGCCGATGTATGCGATACGGTGATGGACAAAATGGGCTACGCACGCGGCCTGGTGAAATTCTCCACACAGAATGCTGTTGCCCTGCATTGGTCGCAGCAGGAGATGCTGAAAAGACTGTTACGCCCAAGAGTGCTGATTTATGCATCTGTGCTGGCTATCATCAGCATTGGTATGCTGGTAAGTCTGAGTTTTCGCACACCGTTCAAGGTTGACATCGTGCGCGATCGCGGTGTGATGTCTCGTATCGTGGAAGGAGACAAGATTGAAAACGTTTATCGTCTGCAAATCATGAATGCCACCGAACATCGACAGCATTACAAGATCAGCGCAGGTGGATTGCCGGGTCTGGGAATTGAGTCCGACGGCGATGAGTCTGATGGTCTGGTGCTCATCGAACCCGCTCAGTCCAAATGGGTTACCATACATTTACAAGTTCCGGAGGAGACTGCAGTACCCGGTTCGCACAGCATACAGTTTGTTGTTCAAGCACTTGATACGCCAGATCATGTGAGTGAGAAGTCAGTGTTTCTGGTACCACGATAAGGAGAAGAAATGATGGAAACCAAGCAATTGCAACCCTGGTGGAAATATGGATATGCCTGGCTGGTGATCTCTGGACCGCTGATTGTAGTGGTAGCCTCTTTCACATCGCTATACCTTGCGCTTTTGACACCGGATCTGGTGGTGGATGATTACTATCGCAAAGGGATAGAAATCAACAAGACCTTGACCGCACAAGGCACTTCACTTGCCCCAGCCATGATGGCGCGCAATCATGCAGCAACTGGAGTCGTACCTCCCAGACCTGTGGACGAATAAAAACCGAGGAGAAGATCATGCTAGGTCAGCGTCTGATGTGGATTGCTTGGCCTGCCTTTTTAATGGCAGGAGTGCTGGAGATACTGGTATTTTCGATGCTGGATCCGAGTAACCTTGACTGGTTCGGTGCTCCACTTGAGATATCCCGTCAGGGAATATATACGATTGCGTTCTTTGTGTTCTGGCTCATTACCCTGACTTCTAGTGCGTTGACCACATTGCTGTCGCTATCTCCATTCGAAATCAATCGCTGCCCGTTACAGGCAAACGAGCGTCCTGATGGCTGTCCCAAGCAGGAGAAGTGTTGCTAAACCGTCAAATACAGGGCTGAGGGTTATAAATTTGCGTGAGAGCGTTCGTATCGAGAATGCGCACATCGCGTTGCTTGACATCGATAATGCCATCTTCACTGAACTTGGAGAAGGTGCGGCTAACGGTTTCCAGTTTCATCCCCAGATAGCTGCCGATTTCCTCACGCGTCATGCGCAGTACGAGCTCCGACTGGGAGAACCCGCGTGCATGTAGACGCTGCACCAGGTTCAGTAAAAAAGCCGCAAGTCGTTCTTCTGCACGCATATTTCCCAGTAATAGCATCACTCCGTGTTCGCGCACGATCTCACGACTCATGATCTTATGCATATGATGCTGTAATGCAGGGAAATCACGCGACAGCGTTTCTAAATGGGCGAACGGCAGTACGCACACTAAAGCATCTTCCAGCGCTACGGCATTGCAACTGTGATGGTCGCTGACAATGCCGTCCAGACCTATGATTTCGCCTGCCATCTGAAAGCCTGTGACTTGCTCACGGCCATCTTCTGTGATGATGCAGGTTTTAAAAAAGCCGGTTTTGATCGCGAATAGTGAAGTGAAGGCTTCGCCATTCCGGAACAGCAAGTCGCCGCGCTTAATCTTGCGTCTGGTATTGACCACCTCGTCCAGTTTGTCTAGATCTGCGGCACTGAGCCCCACGGGCATACACAATTCGCGAAGGTTGCAATTTGAACAAGCAACTTTAAGGAATTCTGGATTCATATTAATTCCAGATGATAGGTCATGCATGGAGCTTACCTGTTTTACCTCATTGAGGCTATACCGCAAGCCTGTAAATTGTCAGTTGATGATCCTATTGACCTATATCAAAACATTACTGGCCCATTGGTGGCAAAGTTGTCGACATATCAGGAACCGGTGAATGATTAGTCAAATGAATGCTCCTAGTGAAAGCAAGATGCAGTCCCTTACCCCGGAGCTGTTGCGGCGCTATGACATCCCTGGCCCTCGCTATACTTCCTATCCTACAGCAGATCGCTTTGTCGAAGCCTTTTCCGAAGCACAATATCAGCAATCACTGGAGCAAAGGCGTGTGGGAGGTTTTGCACTGCCTCTATCATTATATGTGCACATCCCGTTTTGCGAATCGTTGTGTTTTTACTGTGCCTGCAACAAGATCATTACCAAACACCATGAACGCGGTGCCGAGTATCTGCGTTATCTCAGCCGGGAAATAGACCTGCATGTCGCCGGTCTGGGCGCGGGTCAAACCGTGACGCAGTTACATTTGGGTGGCGGCTCGCCGACCTTCCTCAGCGATGCTGAACTCAAGGAATTGATGGCCACGCTGAAACGTAATTTTAATCTGGCCCCAGGTGGCGAATATTCCATAGAGGTTGATCCGCGCACCGTAGACAAGGATAGACTCGCCAACATCGCTGAATTAGGCTTCAACCGGTTGAGTTTCGGTGTGCAGGACTTTGATCCTGCGGTACAGAAAGCAGTACATCGCATACAACCTGCCGAACAGGTATTTTCACTGGTGGATGCCGCCAGAAAATTGAAATTCGATTCGGTTAATATTGATCTTATCTACGGTTTGCCGCAGCAGACACCCGAGTCGTTCGACCATACTTTGCTACAGGTGCTGCAGCTCAGGCCGGACCGTATTGCTCTTTACGCTTATGCCCACCTGCCGGAGCGATTCAAACCACAGCGTCGCATCAGCATTGCAGAGCTGCCGGATGCCACGGCCAAACTAACCATGCTGTCGCGTTCGATTACAGCGTTTCTGAATGCAGGATATGTGTATGTGGGTATGGATCATTTTGCCTTGCCCAACGATGCGCTAGCTATAGCCAAGCGGCAAGGCAGATTGCATCGCAACTTTCAGGGTTATACCACGCAGCCCGATTGTGACCTGATCGGGCTCGGTGTTTCAGCAATCGGTCATGTTGGCGCATCCTATAGCCAGAATTCCAAGTCGCTAGAGGAATATTACGACCACCTCGACCAAGGTAAAATCCCCGTAGTACGTGGGTTTTCCATGTCGCGTGATGATCTGGCGAGGCGGGCAGTGATCAAGGCGCTGATGTGTCAGGGTTACGTGCAGTTCGAATCCATAGAATTAAGTTACCTGATTAATTTCAAAGAGTACTTTGCACCGGAACTGGAGTCGTTACAGGAGCTTGCTACCCACGGCTTGGTGACACTCGCCTACAACGAGGTGAGGGTCACCGAATGCGGCTGGTTCTTTGTGCGTGCGATTGCAATGGTATTCGACAGATACCTGCAGATTGACCATAATCGGGCTCGTTTTTCCAAAATCATCTAAAGCATGCAATTCTCACTGGTAGCGACGACTTTTTTCATGGGGTTGGCTGGCGGTCCTCATTGCGTAGCCATGTGCGGGGCAGCATGCGCGGGTATCAACAATAACACCAAGAATAAATTTGGCATCTGGCGATTCCATGCTGGGCGAGCATTCGGCTACGCTAGTCTGGGTGCGATTGCGGCGGCTTCGGTACAAGGTCTGGCCTGGTTTAGCAGCCAGACTGCAGCATTGCAGCCAATATGGACATTTTTCCATGCGCTGATGCTCTGTTGGGGATTGATATTGATACTGTACGCACGGCAGCCTGTATGGGTGGAAGGCTTTGGACGCAACGTATGGTCACATGTACGCCAGCTATCATTGACAAATGGCGGCGTATTTCTGACAGGCGGATTATGGGCATTGATGCCATGCGGCTTGCTGTATTCGGCATTATTGGTGGCAGCATTGAGCGGTAGCGCATTGGGCGGTGCTTTCAGCATGGTCATGTTCGCTCTGGGAACCAGTCTTTCGTTGCAGATAGGCTCTTCATTGTGGCTAAGGTTAAAGCGTGGTAATCAGCAAATGAGCATGCGTATTGCCGGACTATTGTTAAGTATGGCGGCAAGCTGGGCGATCTGGATGGATGTGACTCACCCGCATCGTATCTGGTGTAGTTAGCACCAAACGATTTCATTCCCGCAGACAACTTGCAATAATTGGTCTGCAGATAGGCCTAGTTGTTATCTGTTTGATGTATGTCAACTTGTTACACGACCCCTCTCATTAGAATTAACTCATGGCATTCGATTATGGATGTTCGGTTAAATTTTATTAAGGGGATAGTGATGAAAAAGGCGTTATCGGTTTTCGCAGTAGCAGCAGTATTATTACCCACATTAGCAATGGCAGAAGCAGGCGACATCGTTGTCCGTGTTCGTGCGGCTTATGTAAGTCCGGATGAAAGCAGCCACCTTGGCAGCCAATCCGCTGCATCCGGCCTGGGGGGCGCCCTTAGTGCCGGTTCCAAGCTGTCGGTTGACGGCAACACCATCCCTGAGATTGACTTTTCCTATTACATCACCAAAAACATCGCAGCGGAGTTGATTCTGGCGACCGGCACCAGGCACGACGTCAGCATCAAAGGCAATACCGGCGCATTGGGAAATCAGCCGCTGGGTTCAGTGAACTTGTTGCCCCCAACTTTGACACTGCAGTGGCACTTTTTACCCGACCAGACTATAGACCCATACCTGGGCGCTGGTGTGAATTACACACGATCCCTGGATCGCAATCTGGCAACGACCGCGGGGATTCCTGGTCTGCCTATCCATATTGACCGTAACAGCCTTGGCTTAGCCTTTCAAGCTGGCGTTGATGTCAACCTGAAAGATGGCTGGATGGTCAACGCCGACATCAAGAAAGCATTCATCAGTACCGATGTCACGGTTAACGCAGGGGCAGGCTTTGTCAAGATTGATAATCTCGATATCGATCCCTGGATAATCGGTTTAGGCGTAGGCAAAAGATTCTAGATATAGACTTTAATAATCTCTTTACTCCACCCTCACCCCTGGCTTGATGCAGGGGTTCTTTTTTTGTGCCAGACCATTTGTATCGGGACAAGTGCTACCCAATCAAATTTTTTGTCATTCGGGCTATTTCGAGTTCTTCATCAGCCGCGACAATCAGTATTGGCTTTGAGGATGAGAGGTTCAAAACGGTTTGGTGATTCTGATTGGAATGCTGGTTCAAAGCGAATCCGAGAAACTCCAGCGGCTCGCATATCATGGCACGCACTAGTGCCGAGTGTTCGCCTATCCCGCCAGTGAATACCAGCGCGTCTATGCCGCCTGCTTTGGCAGCATAGGCTCCTATGCTAGCGCGTATCTGGCGTGAAAAATACTCGATCGCAAAACGTGCGGATGGACTCTCGTTCGCCAGCAATTCCGACATCTCATTGCTTATGCCGTCAGAGAGGGCAAGCAAGCCCATACGCTGGTAAATTAACTTTTCAAGTTCGATGCTATCAAATCGTCGGCTGAGTTCCAGCATCACGCCAGGATCCAGATCGCCGCTACGCGTTCCCATCGGCACACCACCTGCCGGGGTATAGCCCATACTGGTATCTATCGATTGCAGATTCTCCATCAGGCATAAGCTGGCGCCGTTACCGAGGTGTGCGATCACCACTCGCCGGCGCGCAATGTCGCCTATCAATTGCGGTAACTGCCGAGCGACATGGGCATAGTTAATGCCGTGAAAACCATAGCGTCTGTAGCCCAATTCGACGGGAATCGGCAAGCGCCATGATATTTCCGGCAGAGTCGCGTGAAAAGCCGTGTCAAAACAGGAAACCTGGGGTACATCGAAATGTTGCAGGCATAAATCAACACCTAGCAGGTTGCCGGGCATATGCAATGGCGCCAGATGGATAATACTCTCCAGCCTTGCGCGTTCGGCGGCATCTATCAACCTTGCAGCATCGGTGATGTCACCTCCATGCACCAACCTGTGACCGACCGCAGCAGGATGGTCGTCGCCGAGATCAGTCAGCAGCGCAGCAAAAGCCTCATGATGATCGTGCGGAAAACCGTGGCCTATGTGCTGGTAGCTAAAATCGCGCCGCGCACCGTCTGTTTTGAACAGGCTGGCTTTAAGGCTGGAGGAACCGCTATTGATGGTTAGTACGGCCATACCCACTTATCGGCTTCTGGTAAATCTATCCCATGCTCGTAGGCATAGTTGCTGCACTCAATCTGCTTGTCTCGCAGTCTGGCCTTGAAGTGTGCGCCATCTATTTGCAGCATGGGAACTCGGTCTATGGCATCGATTGCCAGACTGAAGCGGTCTATCTGGTTGCGTATGGCTAATTCCAACGGGGTATTGATGCTCCCTTTTTCCTTGTAGCCGCGCACATGCATTTGCTGGTTGTGGCGACGGTAGGTGAGGCGGTGGATCAGCCAGGGATAGCCATGAAAATTGAACAGTATAGGTTTGTCGGTGGTGAACAGGCTGTCGTAATCTGTATCGCTGAGGCCATGCGGGTGATCGCTGGCAGGCACCAGCTTATACAGGTCCACGACATTGACAAAGCGTATCCTGAGTTCAGGAAAATGCTCTCGCAGCAATACCACCGCAGCGAGGGCTTCTTTGGTGGTAACGTCTCCCGCGCTCGCCATTACCAGGTCGGGAGCACCGTCGTCGTCATTGCTGGCCCAGTCCCATATATCTATGCCTTTGGTGCAATGTATGGTTGCGGCTTCCATATCCATATATTGCAGGTGCTGCTGCTTGTCGCAGACGATGACATTAATGTAGTCGGTGCTGTTCAGGCAGTGGTTTGCAACAGAAAGCAAACAGTTCACGTCAGGCGGCAAATAGATGCGCGTGACCTCCGGACTTTTATTGACCACGATATCCAGAAAGCCGGGATCCTGATGGGTGAAACCGTTATGATCCTGCCGCCATACGGTAGAGGTGATGAGCAGATTGAGTGAAGATACCGGCGGACGCCAGGGAATCACTTTGGACATGGCCAGCCATTTGGCGTGCTGGTTGAACATGGAATCGATTACATGCACGAAAGCTTCATAGGTGGAGAAAAATCCGTGACGTCCCGTCAGCAGATAGCCTTCCAGCCAGCCTTCCAGCGTGTGTTCGGAAAGCATCTCCATCACCCGCCCATCGGGTGCGAGTTCTCCTCCATCGGCATCTTCCGGCAGCATCTCGGCAAGCCAGGTTTTTTTGCTGACCTGATAGATGTCGTCCAGTTTGTTGGAACTGTTTTCATCCGGGCCGAACACGCGGAAATTGTGCATGTTCTCGCGCATGATATCGCGCAGGAACTTGCCCAGCGGGCGGGTGTTTTCTGCCAGCACCTTGCCCGGTCCTGGCAAAGTCGCCGCATATTCGCGGAAATCCGGCATGCGTAACGGTTTGCGCAACAGGCCGCCGTTGGCATGAGGATTGGCACTCATGCGGCGGTTACCTGCAGGAGCTAACTGCTTTAACTCCGCCAGCAAGGTACCGTTGGCATCGAATAATTCCTCAGGCTTGTAGCTGCGCAACCAGGCTTCCAACTGCGCCAAATGTGCAGGATTTTCGCGCACTTGCGCTAACGGTACTTGATGTGCCCGCCAATATCCTTCGACCTTGTGGCCGTCAACTTGTTTCGGTCCGGTCCAGCCTTTGGGCGAGCGCAGTACTATCATCGGCCAGCATGGGCGCTTTTGTTGACCACCATTCCGAGCCCCCTGCTGAATACTGCGAATATCCAGTATGCATTGCTCCAGGGTTTGTGCCATATTGCGGTGCATGGCATCCGGATCGCTGCCCTCAACGAAATGAGGTGTCCAACCGTATCCCTTGAACAGATTCTCCAATTCTTCATGTGGAATACGCGACAGCAATGTGGGGTTGTTGATCTTGTAACCGTTGAGATGCAGTATTGGTAATACCGCACCATCATGTATCGGATTCAGAAATTTGTTGGAATGCCAGGAAGTCGCAAGCGCAGCGGTTTCTGCCTCGCCGTCGCCAACGACTACGGTTACCAGCAGATCGGGGTTATCGTAAGCTGCGCCGAACGCATGTGAGATGGAATAACCCAATTCGCCGCCTTCATGGATGGAGCCGGGTGTTTCCGGAGTGCAATGGCTACCGATGCCTCCGGGAAATGAAAATTCCTTGAAGAAAGTGCGCAAGCCTTGTTCATCTTCGCTCTTGTTTGGATAAATCTCACTGTAAGTACCTTCCAGATAAGTCGGTGCCAATACACCCGGTGCCCCGTGACCGGGACCGGCGAGAAAGATGGTGTTGAGATCGTAACGCTTGATCAGCCGGTTGAGATGAATATAGATGAAACTCAGCCCCGGGCTGCTGCCCCAGTGCCCCAGCAGACGATGTTTGATGTGCCTAGGTTCTAGCGGTTCGCGCAGTAACGGATTATCCTGAAGATATATCATTCCTGCAGCCAGATAGTTACATGCTCGCCAGTAGGCATTTATAGACCGAAGTTCCGCATCCGTCAGGGTTGAGTTAGTCATGGGGAATCTCTAGAAGGAAATCAATGCATAGCAAAAGGACTTTCAAAAAGTCGTTTCACGCGATAGGTAACAAAAAAATAGAAGCAGTGTCGCAAGTTTCCATAATGTAACTCACGATGGTGACGGATGTGTGTCTATATATAGGCTAATTTGCGCGAATGAACTGGAATAGGCAGTCAAGCCACCGGTTGGTCAGGGAAACATAATTCATGGCGATTCATCCATTCCGCTCCGACATAGTTAATGATGAGGGTTTTGCGTACGCCATTAATGGGGCGTGCCTTGAACCCGTGCCATGTATCTTCACCGGGTACGAAAATCAGCCCGCGATTATAACCAGCGGGAGCGCGCCCGAAATAGGTGTGCTGGTCGCGGTAGATGTCGGTACCCCACTCCACAGCTTCAGGCTCCGGGTTGAGGTAGATAAGCATGGTGAATTTCTTTATACCGATGTCGGTATGCGGCTCCAGCCAAAAATTGCCAGTGTCCTGACAGAATTCGATGCGCAGCGAAGTGCCACTCAGCGACACATCTGTGAGCAACTCAAGCGCGTCTACTGTCCGCTGATCCTGGAATACGTGGGCTAGCCTGTCCATCACCGGATACTGGGTGCGATTCAATTCGCCAAAATGAATACGGCTATTGTTATGTGTTTCTCGTCTGCCTTGAGTATCCGCTATTTCAGCAGGTTGAAACGGTAGCACGTAAAAGGCGGCGGCCATCTCTGACGGCAGGCAGTTCTGCAAAAGCCAGTGAGAATAGGGTTCATCATTATGTCTGCTACTAAACAAGCTGCTTACCAAGGCATGCTGTGTGCAGTGATCAACTAAAGTTTGATGGGGGTGGGGACTGTTCATGGCGGTACTTTCTTCCTCAGAACCGATTCTGCCGTTGGGGAGTACATGAGCGGTGACGGTTAACGATTGAGGAGATAGCCCATCACCGCAAGCATGATGCGGCTAGTTCAGTCCGCACATTACAACCTTACGTGATGCAGGTTTGTGCGCTGTTGATCTAGGTCAAGATTTTTTCGTTTTTCAGGAATGACATGGTGTAACCCATAAAAAAAGGCCAGCTTAGCTGGCCTTTTTTCTTAACCGCACTTACTCTCGCCACAATTCAAGCAAGTCAAGCAACCATCCATGATGATGGCAGCTTTTGTACTGCATTTGGCGCATAGCTGTGCGCCCGGCGGGAAACCTTCATTGTTTGTAGCTTCATGGGCGTGCTTTTCCATGTATTCGGCACGTTTTTCGGCGATGAGCTTTTGCTGATGCTCATCGGGTATCGACTTGCTCAGCATTCCGATCTCCAACAGGTGTTGCTCTACTACTTCACCGATCTCGGCCACCAGACTGGGGATGTATTTGCCACCTTTTTTGAAGTAACCTCCACTGGGGTCGAACACAGAGCGTAGCTCTTCCACCAGAAAGGTGACATCACCGCCTTTGCGGAACACGGCGGACATCACGCGGGTGAGAGCGACAATCCACTGGAAGTGCTCCATGTTCTTGGAGTTGATGAATATCTCGAACGGACGGCGGTGCTCTTGCGCCGTACCTTCGTTCACCACCACATCGTTGATGGTGATGTACAGCGCATGCTCGGTGACCGGGGTCTTGACCTTATAAGTATTGCCGACCAGTTTTTCTGGCCGACTGAGCGGTTCGCCCAGTTGTACGATGTTGTTCTGCGCCTGTGCCGCCGCCGCTTGTGCGGCTTTGTCATCTTCACTGACGACGTTGTAACTGGTGATCTTTTTATCTATTTTAATTGCCATGTTTTTCTCCTTGTGGGGATTACCCAATTTAGGAATTGCAAACGTTACGAGCGAAGTTAATACGCGACTTTTTTGGATTTTTTACCGGAATGTACAAGTAGTACATGAGGATTAAAAATTCAAATGCAACAATGTATTAACGAGCGCAGTAGTTTGCAATCCTAAATTTAGAATTTTCCGTAATAGCCTTCTTTTAGCGCATCATACAAATTAGCTGCGCTGTGCATCTCACCATCGTATTCGATCTCTTCATTACCCTTGGCTTCAACAACTGTACCGTCTTCCAGAGTAAATTTATAGGTGGTGTTCTCCAGATCTTTTTCCGTGACTAATACACCCTGGAACGCTTCCGGGTTGAAGCGGAAGGTAGTGCAACCCTTCAGCCCTTGCTCATAGGCGTACAGGTAGATGTTCTTGAAATCTTCAAAACCATAATCGGTAGGTACGTTGATGGTCTTGGAGATGGAACTGTCTATCCATTTTTGTGCTGCAGCCTGGATGTCTACATGTGCTTTGGCCTGGATGGTAGAGGAATCCAGGAAGTAGTCCGGCAGCTTTTCTTCTTCGGATTCGCCGAAAGGCATGGCTTTGGGGTTGATCAATTCGCGGTAAGCCAATAACTCATAGGAATAGACATCCACTTTTTCTTTGGATTTCTTACCTTCGCGGATGACGTTGCGGTTGTAATGATGCGCGAAAGAGGGCTCAATGCCGTTGCTGGCGTTGTTGGCCAGACTGAGCGAAATGGTGCCGGTGGGTGCAATGGAGCTGTGGTGAGTGAAACGCACACCTTTGTCGGCGATCTGATCACGAAGTTCTTTGGAGAACTGCTTCATGTAATTACTATAACGCCCCATCAGAACCTTGCCCGCGATTTTATCGCCGACGCGGATACCATCAGCTGCCAATTCCGGACGCTTGGCCAGCATATCCGAAGTAATCTCGAACTTCTCATTCATCAGCGGTGCCGGGCCTTTTTCTTCTGCCAATGCCACGCCAACCTCCCAGCCTACCTCGGCCATTACGCGGGTGACTTCTTCGGTGAATTTAAGAGATTCGGCCTCGCCGTATTTCATCTTGAGCATGGTAAGGGTAGATCCCAGACCGAGATAACCCATACCGTGACGGCGTTTACGCACGATCTCGTCGCGTTGCTGTTGCAAAGGCAGGCCGTTGACCTCGACTACGTTGTCCAGCATGCGGGTGAAAATACCGACCACTTCGCGGTATTCATTCCAGTCGAAGTGAGCTTCATCTGTGAAAGGCTTGCGCACGAAGCGGGTAAGATTGACTGAACCCAGCAGGCAGGCGCCATAAGGTGGCAGTGGTTGTTCGCCGCATGGGTTGGTGGCGCGGATATTCTCGCAGAACCAGTTGTTGTTCATTTCGTTGACACGGTCTATCAGGATGAAACCAGGTTCGGCATAGTCATAGGTGGAGGACATGATGACATCCCACAACCGTTTGGCCTTGATGACTTTGTAGACGCGACAGGCGGTTTTGCCGTCTTCACGGGTCAGATAGCGGTTTTTTACCGGCCAATCGCGCCACACCACTTTGCTGCTGTCGTTGACGTCCAGTTCGTCGGTTTGCGCTTCTTTTGCCGTCACCGGGAATGCCAGCTTCCACTCGGCATCGGACTTCACGGCTTCCATGAACTCGGTGGTGATCAGGCAAGACAGATTGAATTGGCGCAAACGGCCGTTCTCGCGCTTGGCTTTAATGAAATCGACCACATCGGGGTGGGAAATGTCGAAGGTCGCCATCTGCGCGCCGCGACGGCCGCCGGCGCTGGAGACGGTAAAACACATCTTGTCGTAGATATCCATAAAAGATAGCGGGCCGGAGGTATAAGCCCCCGCGCCCGCTACAAACGCTCCCTTAGGGCGGAGCGTCGAGAACTCATAGCCTATGCCACAACCGGCTTTGAGTGTTAAACCTGCTTCATGCACTTTTTCCAGAATGCCGTTCATGGAATCTTCCACAATGCCGGATACCGTGCAATTGATGGTGCTGGTGGCGGGCTTATGTTCCAGCGCACCTGCGTTGGAGGTGATACGGCCAGCGGGAATGACACCGCGGCGCAGCGCCCATAGAAACTTTTCGTACCATACAGTGCGATTTTCTTCGGTGGTTTCAACGTCAGCCAATGCCTTGGCGACACGGCGATAGGTGTCATCGATGTTTTGATCAACTGGAGCGCCTTGTTTGGTCTTAAGGCGATACTTTTTGTCCCATATATCCAGCGATACCGCTTGCATTGCTACCTGCTCTGTTACTTCGTGCTCGTTATCTTGTGCTAATTGAACTGCTTTGAGCATGCCATTCTCCTGTTTTTTATAACCGGGTTGTTTTTATTAAGGATTTACTTGTAATGCATTCCTACCACAATATATTGTGGCGAGAGGGAACAATAAACCCCTTAGTTGTGTCGGTCAAGCGTTTTGCCAAGAATATTTTATGCCGCTGGCAGGCACTAAAGATGTGCGAAAATAGCACCATGCCGCGTTTGCTTTATACACTGCTGATTTGCCTTTTTTTGCCCCTTACGCCATTGCGTTTATTGTGGCGGGCAAGACGTCAGCCGGAATATCTGCAGCATGTGGGAGAACGGTTTGGATTTTTCAAGGCATTTCCGACCAAACCTGTGATCTGGCTGCATTGTGTATCGGTGGGGGAGACGCGTGGCGCCGCGCCTCTGGTGCATAAGCTCATTGAACGCTATCCGGACCACAGCATCCTCATCACTCACGGCACGCCTACGGGTCGTGCGACCAGCGAGCAACTGTTTGGTGATAAAGTGCTACGCTGTTATCTGCCCTACGATCTGCCATTTGCCGTACGGCGCTTTTTGCGCCACTACCAGCCGCAACTGGGTTTGTTACTGGAGACCGAGCTTTGGTTCAATCTGATCCATATTTGCCGCGAGCAAGCGATACCCCTGCTTTTGGTGAATGCCAGAATGTCGGAAAAATCTGCCAGGAGTTACGCCAAACTTGGCAGGTTGGCGCGCCAGGGTCTGCAGCAATTGACGGTGATCGCCGCGCAGACTGAACAAGACGCCAGCCGTCTTTCCGCATTGAGCGGACAACATGTTGAGGTCACCGGGAATATCAAATTCGATGTCACACCCACCGCTGAGGCTATCGCTGCTGGTGTTGCCTTGCGTCACACATGGGGTATCGGGCGTCCGGTGTTCTTAGCTGCCAGTACCAGGGTCGGGGAAGAGGAATTGATCTTGGATGCAGTAGCACGTTTGAACGTCCCCGGCTTATTGACTGTAATCGTCCCGCGTCATCCGCAACGTTTCGCGGTGGTGGCTGCACTGTTGCAGAAACGAGTTATTGCATTTGCACGGCGCTCAGACCTGGTCACGAAAGGCGGTGTTGCAGTGATACTGGGAGACAGCATGGGGGAGATGGATGTTTATTACGCTGCCTGTGATGTCGCTTTTATCGGCGGCAGCCTGTTGCCTTACGGCGGGCAGAACCTGATCGAGGCTTGCGCTCTGGGTAAGCCAGTGCTCATAGGAGTGCATACCTATAATTTCACGGAAAGCACATTGCATGCGGTGGAGAGCGGTGCGGCACGACGTGTGCACGATACGCAAGAGCTGACGAATATTTTGCAGACTTTGATGACTGATAGCGATCAGCGAAGCCGTATGGGAGAGGCCGGAATAATTTTTGCCGAAACCAATCGCGGTGCGACACAACGTACGCTGGAATTGATACAAAGGCATTGCGCAAGAACCACAGAATAAGCTGCAGATGCACTGGATTTGCGCTAGACTGATCGCCCGGTAATGCGCGAAAAACTCTGTTCCTAAAAGCTCCCTGATGGAGGTTGCCATGGATAACAAGTACGCTTTAGGTAGTACCAAAGTTGCTGTTGAACATCATGATGCAAAGCTAAAATCAACCAAACCGCCCTTGGCTTGTCGTTTTTGCGGGCATGCACATCTGACTTTCAACCCTACGATGAACGACCATCGGTGCTTGGACTGCGGCGAATATCAGAACGACATTCCTCAGGGATATTCCAGCGGGCGTAGCGAAAACTATTAGAGCGCAGGGTTACTCTAGCGGATCAATCTGCTGATCTGCTTGAAAGCTTCGCCTTCGGCGACTTTAAGCCATTCAAACACCACAGATTCGGTATTACTGACGATTACCCCGGCCTGACGCAAACGCAGCAAGGCGTTGCTTTTGTTGGCTGGATTGCGCGAGATCACTGCGTCTTCCACTACGAATACCTGTTTGCCGGATTCCTGCAATTGCAGTGCGCTTTGCAACACACAAATGTGGGCTTCCATCCCAGCCAGTATGATTTGCGGGCGGTCACCACGCAAGCGCGAACGAAACAGGCTGGAATCAACACAGGAGAAACAGGTTTTCTCTATGCGCTGAGAGGTGTCCGTATATAGCGCCAGTTCAGTGAGCGTGGTTCCCAGCCCTATTGGATATTGCTCAGTAACGATGGTGGGAATTCCCAGCAATTTTGCAGCGTGCATAAGGATGCCGCAATTTTTGGCTATGGAGGCCAAGGCGGTAGCGTCCATTACGCTGCTTAGTTTTTCCTGCACATCCACAATTACCAGCTGGCTGGTTTCGTGTTGTGAAGTGAACGGCAATTACAGGCCTTCCAGCAGGTTATTGGTTTCCGCAAAATCCTGTTCGTTGAGCACGCCCGCCGCCGCTTTTAGTTTGATTACAGAAAGCATCCAGGTATAACGGGCTTCCAGCAGGTCGCGTTTGGCGCTGTACAACTGTTGTTGAGCATTGAGCACGTCCACACTGGTGCGCACACCTACTTCATAACCCAGTGAGGTAGAGTCCATAGAGCTTTGGCTGGAAATCAACGCCTGCTCAAAGGCTTTGACCTGCGCTACCGTGCTGGCAACGGTTAAATAAGCCTGTCGGGTCTGGAAATCCGCATTGTGTCTTGCCAGATCGACATCATCCTGGGCTTTTTGTTGATTGGAGGCAGCTTCGCGTTCTTTGGAGCTGATGCTACCACCCTGATATAAAGGGATTTCCATTTTCACGCCTATAGTCAGCTGCTGCTGGTCGCTACCGATGGCATTGACGCCGCCATTCGAGCGATTGTCGGCCCAAGTGGCCACCGCATCCAGCGTGGGATAATGACCTGCATGGGCGCGGTCGATTTCCTGCGTAGCGATTTGTACCGACTGATCCTGCACCTTGATTTGCGGATTTTGTTCTTCTGCGATCTTCACCCATTCTTCCATATCTTGCGGTGCAGGAATCATGATATTCAACTTGTCTTTGGCGCTGGCAAGTTGCCCGGTCGGTAAGGTGGTGATGGTCTGGATAGCGCGTTTCTTGACCTCGAACTCATTCTGCGTCGCGATTTCCTGGGCGATGAGCAGATCGAATTTTGCTTGCGCTTCGTTGACGTCGGTGATGGTCGCGGTACCCACATCGAAATTAGCCTTGGCTTGCTCGAGCTGGCGAGTAACAGCCGCCTTTTGTGCTGTGATCAAGTCCAACTTGTCCTGGGCCAGCAACACATCGAAATAGGCGGTTGCGGTGCGTACCATCAGATCCAGACGTGCAACATTCAGGGTGTTTTCTGCTTGTGCTACCTGCACCTTGGATTGCTCGTATTGCACGCTGTTTTGCTTGCGCCATAGAGGCTGGGTGAGGTTGACGTTATAACCTATGCTGCCAAAGTTTTGCCGACCACCAGTGAATGGGTTGGCGCCAGATCCGCTATATACGGTATTTGAATTATTCTGGTTGGCTTCGGCATCCAGAGTGACGCTAGGTAGTATCAGTGCCCTGCCCTGCACCACTTTTTCCTGCGTCGCTTGATACAAGCTTTTAGCCGAAGCCCAAGTCGAATCGTGGGCCTCTGCTTGCTTGTAGACTTCCAGTAATCCTTGTAATTGGCCATCTGCCCAAGCATTTTGAGATGCCCCGAACAAAGTCGCTATGAGAAAAGTCAGCGTTTTTATTTTATTGGAATTCAATTTCTGAGCCTTAGGTTCAATAATTTATTCATTAAAAGCGTGCATTAAAAATTAAATTGCTGCGGTTGCACCGCGTTGACCAGTTGCGGTATGCAGGTTTCAAACAATGAAATACGGCTGTAAACGCCTGCTGAGATACAAGTGATCAGCATTGCTTCCATCACGGGAGCCTCGCCCACCACCGCCAGCAAACGTCCGCCGGGGTTGAGCTGATGCTCGAATGCCGTGGGTAACATGGGGACTGAACCGGTCAATACGATCACATCGTAGCTGCCATCGCTCCAGCGATTGGCACCATCTCCAATTTCCAGAATGACATTGGATATACTGTGTGCCACCAGCTTTTGTGCAGCGTTTGAGCTTAATTCGGCAATGCGTTCGATGCTGTAGACTTCTTTTGCCATTTTGGCCAGAAGAGCAGTCATATAGCCGCTACCGGTGCCGATTTCCAGCACGGTCTCGGATTTGCTGATTTGCAATGCCTGCAACATACGTGCTTCGAGTTTGGGGGAGAGCATAAACTGGCCGTGGCCCAGCGGTATCTCCAGATCAGCGAATGCCAGACCCTGATAACGTTCCGGCACGAAATCTTCGCGCGGGACTTGATTCAATAACTCCAGAACCACGGGATCCAAAACTTCCCAAGTACGTATCTGTTGCTCGATCATATTGAATCGAGCTTGTTCACGCATTTTCAGTGCTAAAGCAGCATCCATCTAGAGCTTTCTATACAAAAGTTGTCAGATTATAACGTTTGCTTTTAATTTGTGGTCGGCATTTTTACGCGGTACCAGGCCGCATATAGCGCTGGTAAAAACAGTACCGTCAGCAGAGTTGCAACAGTCAATCCACCCATGATGGCAACAGCCATGGGACCAAAAAAGGCGCTACGTGTGAGCGGGATCATGGCCAATATGGCTGCCGCAGCAGTCAGTACAATAGGGCGGAAGCGGCGGATGGTAGATTCCACAATCGCTTGCCATTCAGCGATACCGGACGCTTTGTCCTGGTCTATCTGATCTACCAGTATCACCGAATTACGCATGATCATGCCCGATAAGGCAATGGTGCCCAGCATCGCTACAAACCCAAATGGTTTATCAAAGATCAGCAAGAACAAAGTGACGCCGATAATGCCCAGTGGTGCCGTTAATACCACCAAAAGCACGCGCGAGAAACTCTGCAGCTGTACCATCAGGATAGTGAGTACCACGATCAGGAACAACGGGAAACCGGCGGCGACAGAGGCGCTACCTTTGGCCGATTCTTCAACTGCGCCTCCGGTTTGCAAAGTCACGCCCAAAGGTAGTTTCAGCAGTTTCAGTTTTTCCTCGACCTGGCCTGACACTACCGGAGCCTGTAAATCCCCCTGCAGGTTGGCGCGTACGGTAATGGTAGGTACACGGTTGCGGCGCCAGATGATACCTTCTTCGAATTCGGAAGAAAATTTGGCGATCTGTGACAACGGCACGCTGACACCTGACTTGGTAGGAATCATCAGATCAGGGATATGCGACAGATGTGTGCGTTCACTCGCGGCACCCCGCACCATCAGGTCTATGCGTTCGATACCTTCACGATATTCGGTGGCATAGATGCCCTGCAGGGCGCCATTCAGGATATTGGAGATATCCACTGAAGTGACGCCTAACAATCTGGCTTTGGACTGATCGACGTCAACGCGTATCACCTTGCTCGGCTCTTCCCAATCCAATTGCACATTGGCCAGGTTGTTATTCGCACGCATTACATCGGCCACCTGATGGGCAATATCACGGATTTGTCCGATATCGTCGCCCGATACCCGGAATTGCACCGGGAACCCTACCGGCGGACCATTCTCCAGACGTAATACCGAAGCGCGCAAGGTGGGGAAATCATTGTTGAACAGAGAGATCAGTTTTTTGCGCAACTGTTCGCGCGCCGGGCTGCCGCTACTGAGTATCACGATCTGACCGAAATTGCGTTGCGCCAGTTGTTGATCCAATGGCAGATAAAAACGCGGACTGCCTGACCCTATATAGGAAACATAGTTTTCTATGCCGTTTTGATGCGCTAACCATTGTTCCAGTTTTCTCACTTCGGCATCGGTGGAGGCGAACGATACACCCTCTGCCAAACGCAGATCGACGATCAACTCCGGTCTGGTGGAATCCGGGAAAAATTGTTGTTGAACTTTGCCGAAACCGATCACTGCCAACACGAACAATGAGAGCGTGATCACGATGACAGTCTTGCGATAACGTACGCAAGCTGTGACCAGCGAGCGAAAACTTCGGTAGAACGCCGAGTTATAGATGTCGTGGTGATGCAACTCCTGATCCGGGGTCAGCTGGGGTATGAAGCGACTGAGCCATATGCGCAGTTTTGAAGGCTTGCTCGCCTCGGCATAATCGGGCAGCATGTGAAAGCCCAGATAAGGCACAAAAACCACCGCGGCGAACCAGGAAGCGATAAGGGCGATGGCAGAGACCTGAAAGATCGAACGCGTATATTCGCCGGTAGACGAAGCGGCCAGTGCAATGGGCAGGAACCCGGCAACTGTCACCAGCGTACCAGTCAGCATGGGCATGGCGGTCGAGGTAAAGGCAAACGAGGCCGCTTTGGTTCTGTCCCAGCCTTGTTCCATTTTTGAAGACATCATTTCCACCGCGATGATCGCATCGTCCACCAACAGACCCAAAGCCAGGATCAGCGCGCCCAATGAAATCTTATGCAGGCCGATGTGGAACAGGTTCATGAACAGGAAGGTCACTGCCAGCACTACAGGAATGGTGACCACCACCACCAAGCCGGTACGTAACCCCAGTGATAGCAGGCTTACGCCCAGTACGATGATCAGCGCTTCGGTCAGTGAGTGCACAAAGTCGCTGACGGAATGGGTCACGATGCGGGGTTGCGAAGTAACGGTGTTGAACTCCAGCCCCACCGGCAGATTCTGTTTGATATGCTGGATGCGGCTATCCAGCCTATGCCCCAATTCTATGATGTCGCCGCCTTGCGTCATACTCACGCCCAGCAATAGCGTGGCTTGACCGTTGTAGCGAACTTGTTGGCTGGGCGGATCTTCAAAGCCGCGATATACCCGGGCTATATCACCCAGACGAAAATCATGGTCGTTGGCACGAAAGCGCAAGTCGCGTAATTGCTGCAGCTGGTCGTAACGCCCAGACACGTCAATGCGTATACGTTCATCTTTGGCATCGAATGCGCCACTGCTGAGGACACTATTCTGGGTGCGTAAAGTTTGTAACAGCGTTGCGGTATCTATGCCTAAGGTTGCAAGTTTGGCATTGGATAATTCCACGTATATGCGCTGCTTCTGTTCACCGAAATATTCCACCTTTGCGACATCGGGCGTCTGTAGCAACTCGGCTCGAATCAACTCTGCCTGACGCTTTAATTCGGCATAATCAAAACCATCCCCTGTAAGCGCATAGATATTGCCGAACACGTCACCGAACTCATCGTTAAAAGTGATGCTTTCTACGCTATCGGGCAAAGTGTTCCTGATGTCGCTGACTTTTTTGCGTACCTGATACCAGGTATCCGCCATATCTTCCTTGGCGGTAGAGTCTTTAATGATGACGAAGATCAGCGACTCGCCCGGGCGCGAATAACTACGCAGAAAATCCAGATGCGGTACTTCCTGTAGTTTCTTTTCTATCTTGTCAGTCACCTGCAATTCGACTTCATGCGCGCTGGCACCCGGCCAGCCGGTGCGCACCACCATCACCTTGAAAGTGAAAGGCGGGTCTTCCGATTGTCCTAATTTGGTATAGGAAAATAAGCCGGATATGGTCAATACCAGCATGAAATACAGCACCAGCACCTGATGGCGCAGTGCCCAGTCAGACAGATTGAATTTCTGTGCCTTATCAGTACTAGCGTTGTCAGTGCTCAAGGCTGAACTCCTACTTGCTTGGGTACCACGGTTTGACCCGGTACTAGGGTATGCACGCCGGCAACCACCACCAATTCGCCCGCAGTCAGGCCGCCGGTGATGAGTACGCCATCTTCACGGAACTGGCCGATACTCACTTCGCGTGGCTGTACCGTGTGGTCTTGCGGGTTGACTAGCCAGATCGCTGGTTTGCCATTGCGCTGCGTGACGGCGGCGGTAGGCAGTAACAAGGCGCTGTCCTGTTCATCGGCAAAACGTACCCCGGCAGTCATGCCCTGCCGCACTGATTGATCAATATTCAGGATAGAGACTTTTACCTGAAAGGTACGCGTTGCCGTATCTGCAGCAGGGGCCACTTCTCTGACTTTGGCTTTATAGGCTTGGTCGCGGGTCGCCCACATTCTGACCACCGCACTCTCGCCTGCTTTGACGCCCTTCATGCGCGACTCGGGCACTGCGATCACCACTTCCAATTGCCCAGGGTCTGCGATACGCGCGATGACTTCACCGGCTTGCACCACCTGGCCGGGTTCGGCGTGGATGTCTGTTACTACGCCGTCGCGGTCGGCGGTGAGAGTTGCATAGCGTGATTGATTACCGGAGACAGCGGCTTGAGCACGTACTTGTTGTGCTCTTGCGCTGGCCGATTTGAACTGGGCTTCACGGTTATCCAGAGCAGAGGCGGAAATGAATTTTTCGTTATATAACTTGCGTTGCCTGTCCAGTTCGGATTGCGCCAGTGCCAGGTCGGCTTCAGCCACTTTGACATCGGCTTGAGCCGCTTGAGCGTTCAAGCCGGTATCAGCCGCATCCAAACGTGCCAGCACTTGCCCTTTTCTGACCATGCTGCCGGTTTCCACCTCCCGTTGTATGATCTTGCCCGCGATACGGAAGCCTTGTGCCGATTCATAACGCGGGCGTACTTCTCCTACTAATGCCATGGCCGTATCAGAACTGCTGGCACCAGCTTTGATCACCAGCGCGGGACGTGGGGGCGCTGGCGGTTCAACGGGTTTCTGGCAAGCTGTAAGCAGGCTGAATAATATGGATAGAGCAAAATACCGCATCGTGTACTCCTTAAATGTTTTGTTTGAGCAAGCCGCGCAACAAACTTTCTTGCATCAGGTTCAAACGCTGTTCGATATCGCGCCAGTTCACCCAAGCGTCACTGGCAAGCGCGATCTGCAGTGAACAAACGCCGTGTATCCCGGCCCATAGGGTCTGGGCGATAAGTTCGGCATCGCTCAATTCAGGCCTGAAACATCCGGCATCGAAAGCTTCCTTTACCACCAGCTTCAACTGGGCATAGGCATCCTGTTCAGGGTTTTCCTTTTGCAGGCTGGAAGCTTCAGGGTCACACACACGCGGGGTCATGAACATCAACCGGTAGTGGTTGGGGTGGCTCAAGGCGAATTGCGCATAACCGTATGCAAGAAGGTTGAGACGCTTGATCAGGTCAGGCTCGCGCATGATGGCTTGTATCCCGCTCGCCAATGCCAGGAAATCGGTATCGCAGATGGCCTGTAAAATGGCATCCCTGTCTGCAAAATGCAGATACAGTGCAGTAGGCGAATAGCCGACTTTTTTGGCAATTTCGCGCATGGTGACGGCCTCTACTCCATGCTCAATGAACATCACGCGCGCTGCATCGATGATCGCGTTGCGCGTTTGCTGTCGTTGCTCTTCGGTTTTATGTTTAGGCGGCATGGATGTGAACTACGATGTGAACTAACTTGCGGAAGAGTCTTTGAGGATAGCGCCGGAGATTCTCAGTAAAGCCTCGCGTGATGGCATGGTCATGCTGCCCAGGGCCAGTATGCGGTTCTTCCAGCCGGGAACCACATTTAATTTGCCCGCCATCATGGCTTTATAGCCCAGCTTGGCAACAGTGGCTGCATCCATCAACCCGCCGTTTTGCAAATTGGCGGCGTTTTCCATATTGGCGCGGCTCACAAACCCGGTTTCTGTCACGCCCGGATTGAGTACGGTTGCGGTTACGCCTGTTCCTCGCAATTCATAATTCAAGGCTTCGGTGAAGTGCATCACATAGGCTTTGCTGGCGGCATACACTGCAAGGTTCGGTCCGGGCTGGAATGCGGCGATAGAGCCGACATTCATAATCCTGCCGGATCGGCGCTGTTTCATGTCATTGACGAATAAGGCCGTCAATTCGGTTAAAGCAACGACGTTTAGCTGCAGCATGTTGTGGTAAATCTGTATTTTGTCGGCGTCGAACTTGCCGTAATCGCCATAACCAGCATTGTTGATCAGATATTCCACTTGCAATTCGTGATGCTTACAGAATTCGTGTAGTGCCTGCGCCTCGCCTAATGCAGACAGATCGGCGACACGTATTTGCACACTGACCCCGAAATTTTTCTCCAGGGTAGTTTTTATTTCTTGCAATAGATTTAGACGTCGTGCAACGAGAATAAGGTTGTGACCTTTCGCCGCCATGACTTTTGCCAGCTCCAGGCCGATGCCGCTACTGGCACCGGTAATCAATGCGTATTGCATGGTATTACTCCTTTTCCTATTCCGTTTAGGTACGTATAAAAGAATGAACGACGTTAATATAACAACGTTAAGTTAACGCTGTCAACTATTCTTTATCCTTGCTTTATTTGCTTGTTTCAAGTACTTTTACAGCATTGCTAGGGGTCTGGTACGCGGTGTGAAAACCAATGCGAAAACCAGTGAGAAAAACCCTTTGAACCTGATGCGGTTGATGCCGCCGTAGGGAAGCATCCATGTCGATGCCCCTTACGTTTTTTCCTCCAAGGAGTATCGAATGAACGCCAATCCAAAATTTCTGAACATCTCCGCCGAGCTTGATCCTGAAGCAGTCAAGGCATTTCCAAAATCGCGCAAGGTATACATACAAGGGAGCCGTTCCGACATTCAAGTGCCTTTTCGTGAGATTAGCCTATCGGATACGCCTTCGGCTTTTGGCGCTGAAAAGAATCCACCCGTGATGGTGTATGACACATCCGGGCCCTATACCGACCCGGATGTACAAATTGATATCCGCGACGGTTTGCAAGCATTGCGTGCAAATTGGATCAACGAACGCAACGATACCGAATTGCTTTCCGGCCCAACCTCGAGTTACGGGTTACAGCGCAAGACTGATCCACAGCTGGCAGAACTACGTTTCAACCTGACGCGCCCACCGCGTCGTGCGAAAAAGGGCATGAATGTTTCGCAAATGCACTATGCGCGCAAAGGCATCATCACACCGGAGATGGAATATATCGCTATCCGTGAGAATCAACGCCGGGAACAAATGTCGGAACTTATACTCAAGCAACACCCAGGACAGAATTTTGGCGCATCGACCCCTAAGCCCATCACCGCAGAATTCGTGCGCGATGAAGTGGCGCGCGGCCGTGCCATCATTCCCGCCAATATCAATCATCCAGAATTGGAACCGATGATCATAGGCCGTAATTTTCTGGTCAAGATCAACGCCAATATCGGTAACTCCGCGCTTGCATCTTCCATTTCCGAAGAAGTGGAGAAAATGGTGTGGGGCATACGTTGGGGCGGCGATACCGTGATGGATCTCTCCACCGGCAAGAACATACACGAAACGCGCGAATGGATCATACGCAACAGCCCGGTGCCTATCGGCACGGTACCCATCTATCAGGCGCTGGAGAAAGTGGATGGCAAAGCAGAAGACCTGACCTGGGAGATTTTCCGCGACACGCTGATCGAACAAGCCGAGCAAGGCGTGGACTACTTCACTATCCACGCAGGTGTACGTCTGGCCTACATTCCGATGACGGCCAAACGCATGACCGGTATCGTTTCACGCGGCGGTTCCATCATGGCCAAATGGTGTCTGGCGCATCACAAGGAAAGCTTTCTCTACGAGCATTTCGAGGACATCTGCGAGATCATGAAGGCCTATGACGTGAGCTTTAGCTTGGGTGATGGCCTGCGTCCGGGATCCATTTATGATGCCAACGACGAAGCGCAATTTGCCGAGCTGGAAACACTGGGTGAGTTGACCAAGATTGCCTGGAAACACGACGTACAAGTCATGATAGAAGGCCCTGGCCATGTGCCTATGCACTTGATCAAAGAGAATATGGAGCTGCAGCTGAAGCATTGCGACGAAGCGCCGTTCTATACCTTAGGGCCGCTCACCACCGATATCGCTCCTGGCTACGACCACATCACCTCAGGCATAGGCGCGGCGATGATAGGCTGGTACGGTTGTGCCATGCTTTGCTATGTCACCCCCAAAGAACATCTGGGTTTGCCGGAAAAAGAAGATGTGCGCGTCGGCATCATCACTTACAAAATCGCTGCGCATGCTGCCGACCTGGCCAAAGGTCATCCGGGAGCGCAGATACGCGACAATGCCCTATCCAAAGCCCGCTTTGAATTCAGATGGGAAGACCAATTCAATCTGGGATTAGATCCGGAAAAAGCCAAGGAATTTCACGATGAGACCTTGCCGCAGGAAGGTGCGAAGCTAGCTCACTTTTGCTCCATGTGCGGTCCTCATTTCTGCTCCATGAAAATCTCTCAGGATGTGCGTGATTATGCCGCCACTCAAGGCGTATCGGAGCAGGAAGCGCTGAACAAGGGCATGCAGGAAAAAGCGATCGAATTTGTTAAAAAGGGCGCAGAGGTTTATCACAAGGTTTGATATTTACCAGCACTCTCCCGGCAAGGGATAGTGCTGGTAAAAGCATCGTTAGAGCTTAAGTCGGATATCGTCCCAGATTCTCCTGAACAATCCGGCAACAGGGATCTCCTGTGCGGTAACAAGGTTTTGCTCCAGTATGGTTTTCCCATCCAGATCGAAACGTATCTTGCCGACTTGCTGGTTTTGCGCCAAAGGGGCAAGCAATGGCTGAGTGCTGGTGATGGTGGCTTTAACATCCGAGTAGCGGCCTTTCGGATAAACAATATAGAGGTCGGACGCTACAGTGGCAGAAAGCATGTCTTGCGGAGCTTTCCATAATTTAAGCTTGCTGATCTCTTGTCCAGCTTTGTAAAGCAGTCGCGTTTCGAAGAACTGGAAACCGTAGTTCAACAGCTTCTGGCTCTCGGTCGCCCGTGCATTGTCTGATGGCGCTCCTACCAATACCGATAGCAATCGCATATCGCCATGCTTGGCAGAGGCTATCAGGCAATATCCGGCAGCTTCCGTATGCCCAGTTTTCAATCCGTCTATACTCGGGTCAACCCATAACAGGCGGTTACGATTGGGTTGCGTAATGTTGTTATAGGTATATTCCTTGATGGCGAACAAGCGTTTGTATTGGTCTGGAAAATCACGAATGATCGCAGTCGATAGTAGCGCCAGATCATTGACCGTAGTGTAGTGATTTGGGTCCGGTAGACCATTGACGTTGGCAAAATGGCTGTTCTTCATGCCCAGTGTTGCAGCTTCCTTATTCATCATGCTGGTAAAACCGCTCTCGCTTCCGGCGATGCCTTCTGCCAAAGCGATAGAGGCATCGTTACCGGATTGGATGATCATGCCATGCAGCAATTCATCTACCGTGACCGGGATATTGGGTTGGATAAACATGCGCGAGCCTTCGGCTTTCCAGGCTGCGGTGCTGACAGGTAGTATCTGATCCAGCTTGAGCTGACTATCTTTCAGTGCTTTGAAAGAAAGATAGGTGGTCATCAGTTTAGTAAGAGACGCGGGTTCTATGCGCTCGTCGCCACCCTGTTGGGCAATGATCTTTCTGCTGTTGACTTCCATTAACAGAAACGCCTTGGCGGCTACTGTGGGTGGAGGCGGAAGGTTATCGGCGTAGCTAAGGAACGATACTAATAATAAACCAACAAAAAACAACGTCTTATTGAGTGATAACAATGGCGGGGATTCCTAGAGAGTTTTTGATATTGGACGCGGCGCGACCGGCTTCTTCGTTACTGCTGTATGGACCCAGGCGTACCCGATAAAGATCCGCGTTAAGTACACTATCTACTTTAACACCTTGAGCCAGACCCTGATTTTGTATTTTGTCGCGTAATAGATTGGCATTGTCTTGCTGACGGAATGCGCCCAATTGTACAAAAACACCGCCTGCTGCAGGCGCCGCGGATTGTGGAAGTGGCGGGGCTTGCACGGATGCTATGGGTGGCGCAGTTGTCGAGGATGGCGCTGGCGCAGAAGATTGCACTGGCGTTGAGGAGAAAGATGCTGTTGAAAAACTTTCCGCATGATCGGGATCTATCAATTCCACCTCGACCAGGCCACTGCCTTTCTGCGCGATGCCTAGCTTATAGGCTGCGGCATAGGACAGGTCTATCAATCTATCTTTCTTGAAAGGCCCTCGGTCGTTCACTCTGACGATCACCGCGCGCCCATTATCAGGGTTGGTGACGCGAACATAGCAGGGAATAGGCAAAATGGTATGTGCGGCACTCATGCCGTACATATCGTAAAGCTCGCCGCTGGAGGTCTTTTGGCCGTGGTAACGCTTGCCATACCAGGAGGCGATGCCTTGCTCCTTATAAGGTTTGTATTCGGTCATCGGGGTGTAGCTTTCTCCCAACGCTTCATACGGACGGCAACTTGCAGCGCGGATAGGTTCCTTTTTAACCACCGCGTCGGGAATGGCATCAATATCGGCCGGAGCATTATCACCTGGGCCATCGTCCAGATAATATCCTCCGCCTCTTGCGCCACGGGAAGAACCGGGTTTTGCGGCAGTAGGTTTAGCGGGTTTTGCAGGCTCAGTTGCCGACGGTTGGTCTGATCCCTCACGCTCTATCACCGGCGCTTGCGTTCGGCCTAATGTGCCGCAACCAGATAGCGTCACTGCCAACAGCCATATTGCAACAAGGCCCGTGGCTTTAGATGTCACCTGTAATTCTTTACCATCGTTATACTTTACCATCGCTATGACCCG
>Ga0265327_10000308_pt1 | contig 94808 bp, 82 predicted proteins | sample 41621metaG_FD_202089 | JGI IMG/M metagenome (GOLD analysis project Ga0265327, IMG submission 202089) | Rhizosphere microbial communities from Carex aquatilis grown in University of Washington, Seatle, WA, United States - 4-16-21 metaG | ecosystem: Host-associated > Plants > Roots > Rhizosphere...
TGTTCGGCCTGCGCACGGCTTCGCAGATCGCTTCCGCATCGGCCATGTCGTTCTTGTTCGTTTTGACATAGGGCTTCACGAACTGGGGGGCCATCAGTTTGACCGTGTGACCGTAGCTTTCCAGCTTTCTCGCCCAGTAATGCACCAAAGGTAGGCAATCCGCATCCAGCCTGCGGCTGGGCGGAATTGACACCGCGCTGCCGCAAGCCTCCATGCCAATCAAGCACGGCTCCAAGTTGGCAAAGTATTTCGACATCTCCGCACGCTTCAATTGCTTGCGCGCCGCCATCTTGCCGCGCTCATCCACGCCGTGTACCTGAAAAACTATTTTTGCCAAATCAAGCCCAACTGTCGTAATCTTCATTTTTGGATGCCCCTTTCTATGTTTAGTGGTAGTAATGCCACCACTACTTTGGCACTTTGATGCCGTATTAGGAAGTGGGCGTCCATTCCATTACGTTCGAGCGGGACTGTAGGCAATACGTCACCTATGCGGGATTGAGTCAACACTTCTTTCTTGCCTTTGGGGAGGTTGGAAGTTAAGCTTAGCCAAATGTTATTTGGTAAGGAGTGTATTGATGTCAATCGCAGAACAAATTTATGAGGTCGCCAAGCCGTTACCGGAATCTTTGGCGCTGGAAGCTCTGCATTTTATCGAATACCTGAGCAGTAAAAATGCAGATCGCGCCGAGATGTCCGACTTGACGCGCGCGCAGGAAATTGTGATGAAGCATGTTTGGGATAATCAGGATGACGAGGTTTGGAACAATGTTAAAACACTCTGACATTGTTCAAATCCCTTTTCCTTTTTCCGACCTAACGCACCAAAAACGTCGCCCGGTTATGTTGCTTACTTCCCCGGATGCATTTGGTGACTTCCTCGCTGTGGCAATCACTTCTCAAGCAGGGCATGACGATGCCATTCCGCTACAAGAGAATGATATTGCCAACGGACGATTACCGAAAATAAGCTGGGTACGAGCAACGAAGCTGTTCTCTTTGAACCGTGACTCTGTCGTAGTTGTGTTGGGAACTCTAAGGCCGGAAGCCTTCGGGCGCATCCACGGAGAAATCTGTGTGATGCTCGGTTGCAAGCCATGCAAATAAACTTGTGCTCATAGTATTGAGTCCCTTGCCCAAAGCCCAACCTAACGTTCGAGCGGGACTGCCGCGAAGCAGCCCGCGTCAGCCCCTCAACTTAACTACAAGGGCTTCCCCAATTTAGCAAGCGCTTTTGATGTTTCTATTCCATTGCCATTCTCCGTTCAGTTTTATGTTGCGCCGCTTGCATCGTGCGAGAAGGTGAAGGACTGCTAAACTACAAACGGTCATGTTGGGCTATTGCCCGGACCCTGATGAAAGACGCGCGCCGGGACCTCATTCGTTAGTCGGGTGTGTGCTGCTTCCCCCTAAAGTTGATCAGGCTCTCCCGGCGCGGGTCCAACCCGCTTCACATCAACGCTGGCATAACCAGCCACTTGCACTGCTTTATCGTGCTTAGTGGAATGGCTAGTAGTTCCATCAGTGCATCGGTGATTCTTTGTCGCCGCCCGGCGGCGCGTATACCCGGCAGCAATTGCCGTTGCAAGTCCACCGCTAGAAATCGCGGGCTGGTATCAATGTGTTTATATCGCGCCATTTTCTTCTCCCAATTTTCGACCTTTACTTCGACATTGATATTTATTTTGGTTCACGGCAAGATGCGCGTATCAACATACTTTTTCTACAGCTTCGTTAGGCTTCATTTCCCTTACTTTCAGCGCTGACCTTGATTTATACTATGCCCATGCATACACCAACCGCCACCGCCGAATACATGAAACTGTCTGTCTCCGAGCGCATCCAGCTCGTCGAGGACATATGGGATAGTATTGCCGCAGAGGCACCAAATACCGTTGAGTTGTCACAAGCTTAAAAGGCTGAGTTGCATCGTCGCGTTGCAGCACACCGAGCCGACCCTTCCACAGCCATCCCATGGGAGCAGGTTCGATCCAAATTATTTCCAAGTAAGCCCTGATGTTGGTCGTGCTCCGTCCAGAGGCAGGGCAAGAGCTTCTGGAGGCTCAGGCTTGGTATGAGGCAAAAGCACTTGGGCTGGGTTTTGAGTTCGCCCGCGCCGCCGACGCGGCAGTGGCATCGGCACTTCGCAATCCATTTGCGACATTTCGCATCGAAGAAGAGTTCCGTCGGGTTCTATTTCGTAAATTTCCTTACACGCTTATTTATCTGCCGAGCCCAGATGAGTTGCTGGTGGTTTCATTTTTCCATCAGCATCGTAAACCGGGGGTAATGATGCTTCGATATTTGGTTACAACATTCCGCACACCGCAATTTCAAACATCCGTCATCGACGAACACTATGCATTCCTTGATCGTTTGAGGCGGCAGGGGAAGCTTGAGTTGGCAGGCCCGTTTACAGACAAGTCTGGTGGAGCTTACCTAATTAAGGCTGCCAATCTGGAAGAGGCCAGAGCATTGGCCTTTAGTGATCCGGTGCATACCTCAAAATCCTCGATAGTCACAGTCTACGAATGGAATGCAAAGTGACAGACATGCCCAACCCTACGCTCAAGCGTGTCTATATTTTCCGGCACCCAATGGCCCCGATAAGCGATAAGATTTGGTAGCGACGGTTGGCAGGTGGCCAGATTGAGACGCTTCTGGGCAATAGCGAGTGCATGACGATCAAAAAGGTTAGGGGAGGCCAACTCAGTCCCCACACGGTAACGCACGGTTTACCGGTAAAGGATAAATTCAGGCAGAATGTTTGTATGGTTAATTCTGTACCCAACTATTTCGGCCTGTTCGCGTGCCTGTGCACCGTCATTCTGTCCGCCTGTACCCCCGCCGAACCACCGGCAAAACCATGGCGGGAAGAATTAACCGTCATAGTTGCGCAGGGAGAAAATAGCGCTGATACGGAATTTGAGCAGCAACTCATTGCCCTGTTTGCCAAACAATTACAGGTTAAAACCAGACTGCTGCCCATGCCGCTGGACAAGGCCACCCCTTCCCTGATGACCGGCAAAGCCCATTTTGCGGCGGCCGGGTTGCGCGGCAACGAGTCGGGAGGGTTACGATTTTCCTCCTCCTATCAGACGGTAAGCGAACAGGTGATATGCGTTTCTCCGCCTCATCACTTGAACGGCCTGGCAGGCAAAACCATCGCCGTAGTTGCCGGTTCGGCGCAGGAAGCGGCTTTGCGCGAAGCCCAACAAAAACTGCCCGCGCTGCATTGGGAATCTCGCCAACAAACTGTTGCCAGCCTTTTGTCCGAAGTGGATGCAGGCAAACTGGAGTGCACCCTTGCCAACGATGAGCAGTTGACCATGGCTCGCAATTACCACCCCAAACTGGAAGCGGCATTCGAACTGGATACCCCCTCAAAACTGGCGTGGGCCTTCCCTCCCGACGGGGACGAGGCATTGTTTGCGGAAGCCCAGAAATTCTTCGCCAATATCAAACAGGATGGCACCTTGCGCCGCATGCTGGATCGCTTTTACGGGCACAATGAGCGGCTGGAACCGATTGATTCCGTCACCTTCATTACCAAGGCTCAAACCGAGTTGCCGCGTTTGCGCAACCTGTTTGAAGAAGCGGGAAGGGTAACGGGAATTGAATGGCAGTTGTTGGCTGCCATTGGTTATCATGAATCGCACTGGAACCCGCTCGCAACCTCTTTCACCAACGTGCGCGGCATCATGATGCTGACCGGGGAAACCGCCGACCGCATGAAAGTTACCGACCGGCTTGATCCGCGCCAGAGCATCATGGCAGGCGCCCGTTACCTGCAAATGCTCAAAGAACAACTTCCCCCGCGCATAGCCGACGAAGAGCGCACGTGGCTGGCGTTGGCGGCCTACAACCAGGGCATGGGGCATCTTGAGGATGCGCGCGTGCTGACCGCGCGAAAAGGGCTTAATGCGGACAGTTGGGCGGATGTAAAAAAATTGATGCCGCAGCTGACTATGCCCGGAATTTTTGAACAAACCAAACACGGTTATGCGAGAGGCGGCGAAGCCGTAGTGCTGGTCGAAACGGTGCACCTTTACTACGACATGCTAAAACATCTGGACACGCATGAGATACCGACCCTGCCGGAATCGCCGTTCCACCTGAAATTGCCGGACGGATTTAAATTCAACTTGCCCTGATCACTTCCAGCCCGCCCATATAAGAACGCAGCGCTCCCGGCACCTGCACGCTTCCATCCGCCTGCTGAAAATTTTCCAGCACGGCGACCAGGGTACGCCCCACCGCCAAACCGGATCCGTTCAGAGTATGCAGCAGTTCCGGTTTGCCTTGCGCGTTACGGAAACGCGCCTGCATGCGCCGTGCCTGAAAAGCTTCAAAATTGGAACAGGAAGAAATTTCGCGGTAGGTATTCTGCGCGGGTAACCACACCTCGATATCGTAAGTGGTCGCGGAAGAAAATCCCATATCTCCGGTGCACAGTTTAACCACGCGATACGGCAGATCCAGCTTTTTCAAAATGGTCTCGGCATGCCCCAGCAACTGCTCCAGCGCATTGTAAGAGTCATCGGGATGTACCATTTGCACCAGCTCGACTTTGTCGAACTGGTGCTGGCGTATCATGCCGCGCGTGTCGCGCCCGTAGGAACCGGCCTCGGAACGGAAGCATGGCGTGTGCGCCACATATTTCAACGGCAATTGTTCCAACGGCACGATGGCGTCGCGTACCATGTTGGTCACGGGAACTTCAGCGGTTGGAATCAGATAGAAATTCTCTTCGCCGTCGCCCATCTGGCGCGGTACGCGAAACAAATCTTCCTCGAACTTCGGCAATTGCCCGGTGCCGCGCATCGACGCTGCATTGACCAGATACGGCACATAGGTTTCGGTGTAACCATGCTGTTCGGTATGCGTATCCAGCATGAACTGCGCGAGTGCGCGGTGCAGCCTCGCCAACGCGCCTTTCAGGAGCGAAAAACGCGCACCGCTAATCTTGGTGGCCGTCTCAAAATCCAGCCCGCCCAGACCTTCGCCAATGCTGACGTGATCTTTCGGCTCAAAAGCGAACCGAGGAACATTGCCGACCCTGCGTACTTCCACATTGTCAGCCTCGGATTTTCCTGCCGGTACGCTCCCGTGGGGCGTATTGGGAATAACGGAAAGAAAGGCATTCAGCTCTTGCTGTACTTGTTCCAGCTTTGTTTCCAGTTGTTTGAGTTCGTCGCCCAGGTTGGCGACTTCGGCCATAATTACCGAGGTATCTTCGCCCTTTGCCTTGGCCTGACCGATCAGTTTGGATGAACTGTTACGTTTTGCTTGCAGCTCCTGCGTGCGCGTCTGGATATGTTTGCGCTCGGCTTCGAGTTGTGAAAATCTTCCGGTGTCCAGTTCAAACCCTCGCGTCGCCAAGAGCGTCGCCACACCTTCCAGATCGTTGCGTAATGTTTGTATATCTAACATCTTTGCTCCAGTGTTGGTCGGGTTAGCGTAGCGCAACCCGACATGAAATTTAATCAACGGCAAATTGTCGGGTTACGCGATGATGCCGCTAACCCGGCCTACATTTTATTTTTTCGCCTTTGCATCCAGCTCGCGCAAATGCGCCAACTTTTCGGCAATCTTCGCTTCCAGACCGCGGTCCGTTGGCTGGTAAAAACTAACCCCAGGCATTTCATCGGGAAAATAATTCTCGCCCGCCGCATAGCCTCCCGATTCATTGTGCGCATAACGGTAGTCTTTACCGTAATCAAGTTGCTTCATCAACTTGGTCGGAGCGTTGCGCAGATGCAGCGGCACGTCGCGCGAACTGTCTTTCGACACCCAGGCACGGGCGGCATTATACGCGACATAGCCCGCGTTCGACTTGGGTGCGCAGGCAAGATACAGCACGGCCTGTGCAAGCGCCAACTCGCCCTCGGGCGAACCGAGCCGTTCGTAGGTTTGCGCCGCATCATTGGTCAGTTGAATCGCGCGCGGATCGGCCAAGCCGATGTCTTCCCAGGCCATGCGCACGATGCGCCGCGCCATGTAACGCGGATCTGCCCCGCCATCCAGCATGCGCACCAGCCAATACAATGCCGCATCGGGATTGGAACCCCGCACTGATTTGTGCAGCGCTGAAATCTGGTCGTAGAATGCTTCGCCCCCCTTGTCGAAACGGCGCAGATTTTGCGCCAGGGTGTTATCAAGAAAGGTGTTATCTATCTTGCTTACGGCGGCGGTTTGTGCGGCGGTCTGCAATTGCTCCAGCACGTTGAGCAAACGCCGCGCATCGCCGTCGGCGTAACCGATGATGCGCTCGCGTGCCTCGCCATCAAACTGCAAACTCCCCAGCGCGAACTTGAGAGCATGTTCAAACAATGAGTCCAGCTCTTCCGTCGACAGCGCATGCAGCACATACACCTGGGCGCGCGACAACAGCGCATTATTCACTTCAAACGAGGGGTTCTCGGTGGTGGCACCGATGAAGGTCACCAAACCCTGTTCAACAAAAGGCAGGAACGCATCCTGCTGTGACTTGTTGAAGCGGTGCACTTCGTCCACGAAAAGAATGGTGTGGCGCCCGCGCTGCTGCAACACCTGCTGCGCCTGCGCGATGGCCTCGCGGATGTCCTTTACCCCGGACAATACCGCCGACAACGGCATGAATTCCGCATCAAAAGCCGAGGCCGTCAGACGCGCCAGCGTGGTTTTGCCCACACCCGGCGGCCCCCACAGGATCATCGAATGCAGCTTGCCGGATTCGAACGCCAGTCTCAGCGGTCTCCCCGGCCCCAGCAGATGCGACTGGCCGATGACTTCATCGATATGTTTCGGGCGCAGCCTTTCGGCCAGCGGCGCAGCGGCAACCTTTCCCGAAAACAAGTCCCGGGTTTCAGCAGTCATGCATCACCCGTTGGCTCCGGCGAACTCTTCCGTTCTCGCCAAAGATTGGCGGTTCATTCACCCAAAACATCAGCACCTTTCGGCGGAACAAAGTTGAATAACTTTGGGGACAAATCGGGATTGCGCTGCATGCCGCTGAAACGCAAAACCGTTTTGTGACCAAAGGAATCATGCAGTTCCATAATGGCCAGATTCGACTGCGCATCGAACGCCATGAGTATTTTTTCAAAGCTGGTATCGGGCGTACGCGGCACAGCCTGCATCCATTCCAATCCGTCGCGGGTATCCGAATTTTTTAACACAAAACCATGTTCGATCTCGTTGTTGCCGGACAACAATGCCGCCGGACTGCTGCCCAGCGCGGCATCCAGCTTCTTCACCGTGACTTGATTCAGGTCGGAATCGTACAGCCAGAATTTTTCACCATCCCCCACTATCAGTTGCTCATAGGGTTTCCGGTAAACCCAGCGGAATTTTCCCGGACGCACAAACTGCATGGTGCCGGATGCGGATTGAATTTTCTTGCCCCCTTTGTCCAATACATCCTGGGTGAAATTTGCTTCGCCGGAACGGGAAGAAGAAATGAAATTTTTTAGCTTTTCGATGGCATCAGCGTGGGCAGAAAGCGGAAAAATTAAAAGTACAAATTGAATACGTCTCAATGCATTGAAACTAAAACTTGACATTACCACCCTCCGCCGTTGATTGCATCATTACAGCTTAGCATCTTATTGGAACTTTGCGCACCAACTTGATCCGTTAGGTTGAATCTTATCCAGCCGCATAATTACCATGAAAAAAGAGTGGCCACCGTCCATACTGCTAATCAGGAATCGAACTGATTCCCCTTTGCAATAACTCAAACTGTTCGATCTGTAGCGGTTTGCCATATAGGTAGCCTTGCAGGCAATCGCACTGATGTCCCATTGTCAGAATGCAGCTTTGTGCCTCTGTTTCGATTCCTTCGGCAACTACTTTGAGGTTCAGGCTGTGCGCCAGACTGATAATGGATGAACAAATTACTGCAGAATTTTCATCCGATCCAAGACCGGTGACAAAGGAACGGTCGATTTTTATCTGATCCAAAGGAAGTCTGCTCAGGTAAGAAAGTGATGAATATCCGGTTCCAAAGTCATCCAGCGAGAACCCTACCCCTCGGGTCTTTAATGTTCTCATCTTGGTGATAACACTTTCAATGTCATTAAGCAACATGCTTTCGGTCAGTTCAAGCTTGAGTCGTTGAGGGGGAGCGCCAGTACGTTCGATCACTGCCAAGACATTTTCCGCAAAATCAATCTGGTGAAATTGATGTGCACTCACATTGACCGCCACGGTTAGGCGGGATGTTTCCGGCTGGGCGGACCATTTGACCAGTTGAAGGCAAGCGGTTTCAAGTACCCACTCACCAATTGGCAGGATCAAGCCAGTATCTTCAGCCAGCGGGATGAATTCTGCCGGAGAAACTAGACCGCGCTCAGGGTGAACCCACCGAATTAATGCCTCAGCACCGAATGACCGTTGCGGATCGGAACCATCAACCTGTATCTGGTAATACAAAATAAACTCATTGTTTTCAATTGCCCCGCGTAATTCTCTCTCAAGGGCCATGCGGGCATTAATCCCAATTTGCATTTGTGGGTCAAAAAATCGCAGGGTGTTGCGCCCCTCCTTCTTGGCCTGATACATGGCGATGTCTGCCTGCTTTAACAGTTCATCTATTGAGTCCAAGGTATGATTAAACAGTGTGGCTCCAATACTTGTGGAACTATGATACAGATGAGAGGCAATCATGTAAGGCTGGTTCAGCAAAGCCAGTATTTTCTCCGCAACAACACCAGTCTGCTCTGCCGCTTCACGGTCTTTCCCGCTCAGATCTTCCAGCATCACAACAAATTCATCGCCTCCCAAGCGTGCTACCGTATCACCTTCCCGCACACAGGATACAAGTCGCTGTGCGACCTGTTGTAAAAGCAGGTCCCCAATATCGTGACCCAGGGTATCGTTCAGTATTTTGAAATTATCCAGATCAATAAACAGCAACGCGCCTTGCTTTTCACTTCTTTCGATAGAGGCTAAGGCCTGCTGAAGCCTATCTAGTAACAATCGCCGGTTGGGCAACTCGGTGAGTGAATCGTAAAATGCCAGATGTTGAATTCGTTCCTCCGCCTCTTTACGCAAAGTAATATCGATGAACGAGGCGACATAATTCGTGACGATTCCATTTATATCCTTTACGACGGTGATGGAAATGTGTTCCGGGTATATCTCACCACTTTTACGCCGATTCCAGATTTCTCCTTCCCATATCCCTGTTCGGTTGATGCTGTCCCACATGGTTGCATAGAATTTCGCATCCTGACGACCAGAACCAAGCACCTTGGGATTTTTACCGATCAGCTCCGCTGCAGCGTAACCGGTGATAGCGGTAACAGCCTGATTTACTCGCAGGATTTCATTATTGGTGTCAGTAATTAATATGCCCTCCTGGGATTCGAATGCAGTGGCCGCAATCCGTAAATTATGTTCAGTTTGCTTACGCTGTGTGATGTCACGAGAGGAGTTAAACAATACCGGCTGGCCACCTAACTCAAGTGAAACACTGCTGATTTCAACATCAAGTGTGGTTCCGTCCTTACGTCGGTGACAGGTCTCAAACTGAAATCGTTCTTGTTTGGCATAAAGTTGCTTGAGCATTTCGGACATTTCTTCATCTGTAAATTTTGCATCCCACTGCAAAATATGCATCCCAATCATCTCTTCACGCCGGTAGCCAAGCATGGAGCAGAAGGACTCGCTTGACTCGATGATATTCCCAGTCCTATTGATAATATGTATTCCATCACTGGCATTTCTCAATAGCGCAAGATTCTTCTCGCTCTCCATTTTCAAGGAATATTCTGCTCGCCTGCGGTCAGTGATGTCTTGCACAATCGAATAAAGCAAATGTTGATTGGTCATGGTAATGGCACCCGAGTGAACCTCGACATCGCGTATCTCTCCGCTTGCAAGTCTGTGCCTGAAATTGAAAATGAATTTATTATTGCGCTCGGCACGTAACATTTCCTCTGCAATTTCCTGGCGCGTTAGGGTGTTGATCTGATCAATATTCATTTGACTTAATTGACCGTGCGGATAGCCGTAATAGTCTTCGGCTGCGGCATTGATATCCACGATCCCGCCGTTCATCGGATCAATCAACAGCATCGGAACTTTTGCCCCCCGAAACAATGCCCGATAGCGTTCCTCACTCACCACCTTCTCATTCTGCGCAATGATCAGGCTGGACAGGATTTGACTGGAATTACGCGCCAGAGCAAACAGTCCGGCACTGAAAACAAGGAATAGGACACCCATAGCCGCAAACATCGCCCTGACTTCACTGCCTGGCAGTATGGCGAGAATAAAGCCTATGGAGGTCAAAAATAAAGTTGGTAAAAAAAATGCCACAAATGAGGGGAAATAGGCGTGCCATGAAACCGATGAGCCCGCCATCATCCCGAGAATCAGTACCAGCAGAAATATCTGCTGGGGAATGGCGCTAGGCGGGAACAGCAATATCCACGACAAGCCCCAAATAATCCCTGATAGTGTCGCCCCCCAGACTGCTACTTTTTTCCAGTAACCCAAATTCTCATTTTTAGACTTATCTTGATCGTACTTAACCAATAAGAGAAATCGAACGGCTGTTATCCCGATCACCGCCACCATCCAAGTCAACAATGTGCCGGTTGAAATGGTGCCCCAAAGAAAGGCCCCCACAACCATTGCGTTGATGACATTGATGGAATAAACAAACCGTGCACGGGAAAATAGTGCGCTTATCTGTGCAGATTCTACAAGCGCAACATTTGCTTGATCATTATTCAATCTTCTGTCTCCTCCTGATCTCGCCTCTCTCAAATAGCTCTGAATTCCAAGCTCCTTCCTTAGTCGGCGAACTTCGATCCGGTAAATAATTCTGACAAATTGGCATCGGTTTCCCGTAAGCGGCACTTCAAACTTTTGGATACATAGCTTTAGTCCAGGATATAAATCAAAGTATCAGAAAAGTAGTTTCAATAACTTGGGGACAACGCTATATATACGGTTTTGACCGCGACGCTGGATTCTGTGACTAGCAGTATTCCAGCCTGTGCCGGAATGACGGTAGGTGTGGTTTCGCAGGCTGAAGTCATTTTTGTAAAGGACAATACTTAACAAAATCTCACTTGCCAGCCCGCCAAGTCTTCCGCGCTCATTGGTCGAGCAATACCATAACCCTGACCAATCTCGCATCCCATATCAAGCAACGCTTCATATTGCTCATCGGTTTCAATACCCTCGGCCACGGTATTTCGTTCAAAGGCCTTCGCCAGGGCAATAATGCCATGCACAATAGCCATATCCCCCTTATCTTCCAGCATATCCCGAACAAAGGACTGGTCAATTTTGAGCGTATCAACAGGCAAGGCGCTAAGGTATGAAAGGGAGGAATAGCCTGTACCAAAATCATCTAATGCAAACCCCACTCCGATCCTCCTGCAAGACTCAATGATTTCCTGAACAACTTTTATATCACTAAGCGCGACCGTTTCAAGCACTTCGATTAGGAGATTTCCAAACTGTAAGTTCGGATAGTTTGCAAACTGTTTCTGAATCTGGCTCATAAATGCGGCAGATTCCAGATGGTAACCGGAAATATTGATACTCACCTTGATATCCGCCCCGGCACTTTGCCAATAATTCATTTGGGCAAGTGCGGTAGCAATGACCCATTCACCAATTTGAATATCGAGATCGGTATTCTCAATATAGCGAAGAAATTCAGCGGGTGAGAGCAGTCCTCTTTCCGGATGCCTCCAGCGGATTAGTGCTTCTGCGCCAACCATCCTTTTGGTACGCAAGTTAACCTTGGGTTGATAATGCAATTCAAATTGATTTTTCTCAAGAGCAATGCTGATGCTTTTTTGGAATTCGCTTTGTTTTTTTGCCTTTATATCAAGATCAACATCATATATTTTGAAGCGACTTTTACCAGATTGCTTTGCTACATACATTGCATGATCTGCATGGCGTAGCAGTGTGTCCGCATCTTCGTTGTCTAACGGAAAGATACTGACCCCAATGCTGGCAGTGACAGAAACATTTGTATTTATGAAGCTGATCGGCTCAGCTACAGCAGCAAGTATCCGTTCTAGAGTCGCAACACACTCTTCTCCCTTATCAAGTCCCAGTAACAAAATAACAAATTCATCACCGCCCAGACGGGCGACTGTATCCCCCCCTCTCACTGTGCTCCCAATGCGCTTGGCTATTTCGATTAATACTTCATCACCCGCATGGTGACCAAAGTTGTCATTGATGGGTTTGAAGCAGTCAAGATCGAGATAACAAACTGCCATCATGCTTTTATCCCGGGAAGTTTGATAAATGGCTTGCTTCATTCTGTCTGCAAGCAGAATCCGATTGGGAATACTTGTCAACAGATCAAAATGGGCAACCCGAATTAATTCAGATTCGTGATCATTTATGCTTTTCTCTTTTTGGCGAATGGCGCGTAAGAGCATGCCACCTCCAATCAGCAAAGCGATTATGCTTCCTGCTGAGATTGCAGAAATATATCTTGCTGTACCGTACCAGTTTGCAAGAAATACTTCCTCTGTAACCGTCAGGTTAACGATAAAAGGAAGCCGTTCCAAAACCCGTACAGCGCCCAAGCGTGCTGTAGGTCTATTTGAGTTTGATTGCCGGGGGCCATCGTTGTAAATTACATCGTTGGTTTTCTTCATCACTTCAACAACCAGGCGTGATGTCCCCGCAACGTTTTTTGTACCAAGAAGCTCATCCTTTTTGGGCCAACGCGTCATATACGTAAAATCATCCCTGAAAAGAGTAATGCTTGCATCTTCACCAAGGTTATCGCATAGGTGTTCATAAAATTCGTTAAAGAAATCGATGGAAATACCGACTAGTGCTAGCCCAAGAAAATTTCCGCTCTTATCGCTGAGACGGCGGCTTAAATAATATACCCACTTGCCGTTGCCCCTGTTCTGCACGGGCGCGCTATAGAAAATTCCAACTTTTTGAGTCTTAGACTGTGCCTGAAAGTAATCTCTATCGGACAAATTAATTTCAGGTGCGGGAAAAGATCGGGTAAAGTTGATTAAAGTACCATCCGCTGAGATTATGGAAGCAACGTCGATCTGAGGAAGTCCGGCAATAGTGTCTCGCATTAATGCGTAAAATTCCTTGGTGTGAACTTTGGAAAATAAATCAGCGCCATTCCTGACGCCAAAAGTATTTACATGCCCGACAATACTGTCCAAAGCAATTTCAGCTGATGACATTGATTGATCGGTTTGATCAGCCAGAACTAGAGACAAATTTGAAAGCTGCCGTTTCCATGAATCGATTTCCCGATTGCGCAGGAAAAATATCGACACAATTGAAATAGAGACAACAGAAATTACTAGTAATATTAGTATTAATATTACATATTTACCTGTTATAAATCTTCCGTCAGACATCAGATTTCCCCTTTGCCCCACACATGTTTAGAATATTAATTTTTTTCTGCAAACAGCGCGGTTAGACATCGCAAAATTCAATATGCGAATCTGCATATGGGATTTAGCATTAACGAGTTTGAAATAAAATTAGAACAAGGTCACTGCTTCAATCTTTCCATTACCCAACTTGAAGCTATTTACCACACTAATCGTTTGCCCCGCCAGCGCTGCGAAATCGGTCGCCGTTGAGGCAATCAATTGGGTTGCCTTTTGCAGTTCGGATGAGATTCCCGCCACACGATTGATGTTGCTTTCAAGGTCGTGCGACATACCGGCCTGCTCAACCAGCGACAAAGAAATATTGTTGATTTGTTCGGCAACTAAAGTGAATGCGTTTTTGACCTCCAGAATGGAATCATTTGCCCTTTGCGCGTTCTCCGAGCCAATCTTGGTGACTGCGACCACTTTGTTCATACGCATAATGGCATTTTCCACAACGTGGATAATTTCACTGGAGAAAGTCTGGATCTCCAACGTTGCAAAACCAGTTCGCTCTGCCAGTTTTCGAACCTCATCAGCGACTACCGCAAAGCCACGTCCCGATTCCCCGGCACGTGCAGCTTCAATTGCCGCATTGAGCGCTAACAAGTTTGTCTGTTCTGCGATTTCGCGAATAATGGCTACTACCGAAGTAATACTTCTGGATTTGTCACCCAGTTGCGCAATATCCTTTGAGGCATTTTCAATGGATTGGGCAATATCACTCATTTCAGCAACTGTGCTGCTGACAATGTGCGATCCCCGAACTGCAGCCTCTTGTGTTTTTGCAGCAATTTTCTGTGCTTCTGCGCTATTTTCGCTAATACTCTGGATTTTTATATTGATATTGCTTGTAGCCTGCTGCATGAACTGTACCGAGTCATTTTGATCGTCGACTGTAACGGCCATCCGGTTTGCCGAACCCGACAGTTGAAATGATGTGTTGGAAAGATTCGAAGCGGAAGCGTGCAAATCAACCAGGACTTTGCGCAGATCATTGCTCATCGCAAATACATCACCCAACAGTCCGCATTGATTATCGTGTTCATGTGCGTATGACAAATCTCCCAAAGCAACACTCTTGACGACTTGCGCAACTTCAGCGGGATCTCCCCCCAGATGCCGGAACACTGATTGACGTGCTTTGAACAGTAGAAATGCAATCCCTATCATCATTATCATCCCGAGCAACAAAGTGATCTTCCAGTTAGTTTGAAATGCTTTGTCAGTCAACGTGTTTCTTTCGTCGATCATGCTATTCTTGGCTTGATTAGTCAGTTCATTAATCGCATTGAATTTTTCCGAGAATAACGTATCCATCCCGCTGATAGACTCCTCAAGGGAAGGAACCGCATTGGCACCTCCTGTTGCAAAATTGGAAATTCCAATCGTATAAACTATGGAAATGTTCTTCTGAGCCTCGTCCAGATTATCAATCTCTGAAATTATCTGCATCCAAATCGCGTCGCTGCTTGATTTATTCATTTCAACTGACGTTAATTTTGCAGCTCTCAATTCATTCAAGACTTCCTTAAGGCTACTCTCGACTTCTCGCCGATGCTTGTCTGACTCTTCGACCGAATTGTTGTGCCGCAGGACTTCCTTGAAATGCAATGCCTCATTTTTTGCATGCAAATTTGCACGCGCAATTTCGTCAACCAAACGATCCACCAGGAGCATTCGATCGATGTTTTCACGCGAGATGTTGTGAGTTTGATAAATTGAAAATATTGCTTGCGAGGACAATAACAACGTACCGATCGAAACTAATATGGAAATCAATCTTAATTGACTTCTTAGCGTAGGGCTTTGCCACCAGCTCATAATCGTTCCTTTTTTGATATAACGATCATCATCTTTTGCTTTCTGCGCAGTTACAATCCTTCGAGCAGCCTTTTTCGAAGTAAAGGTACCCCTTGAGCATTGAGTTTCTGCAATATTGGCGGGTGACGAACAAGAGAAAAATACTACCGCAAAATAGCAATATTATTGAGGTAAAACAATTAACACTAGTGGGTAAGCGTATTACCCACTAGTGGGTAACATTAGAAGTACTGCTAAATAGGCTGAAGCCCTTCGCGTATTGCATAGCGAGTAAGCTCGGCAGTGGAAGAGATGCCCAGTTTATGTTTGATATTGCGGCGGTGGGTTTTAACTGTTTCCGCTGAGATACAAAGCTTGTCGGCAATTTCAGTCGATGACATGCCGCTTGAAAGCAGGCGCAAGACGGCCAGTTCTCTTTTTCCCAGTACCGTTGTCGGCGGCATATTGTCGGCTGAACTGGCATGATTTACAGCCCTAGAAGTTACTTCTGCAGAAAGAAAAACCTTACCTGCAATGACAGAACGGATAGCGCGAAATAGATCATCCGTCCCGGCGGATTTCACCACGTAGGCATGAGCACCGGCTCTTATCATCTCGCTAACATAAATACGATCTGAATATCCGGATAACACTACGATACGTATCGACGAATGACGTGCCAGAACAAGAGTCGCCACTTCGATTCCGTTCATATCCGGCAAAGCGATATCCAGTACTATCACGTCTGGCAGCATGTTATCGAGAATCTTCAGGAGTTCATTGCCTGTAGCTGCCTCGGCAACAATTTCAAAGTCCGGTTCAGCGGCAAGCGGAGTCCGAAGCGCTTCTCTGAACATGAGGTGGTCGTCAACCAACATTATTTTTGTCTTCATCCATTCACCTCTTCGTCAGCAACACCCATGGACTCGGATGGCAATTTTATTACAACACGAACCCCTCCGGCTTCCTTCGAGTTCATGTCCAGACTGCCACCGAGAAATGTGATTCGCTCACGAACGCTGGACAAACCGAAACCCGGGTTTCCTGTAAATGCTAGCGGAATATTGCTTATCCCTATCCCATCGTCCTCTACAGCCAGAAATAAATTACCCTCCAGATAGAACATCTCGATAATTGCAATTTCAGCCCCAGAATGTTTAACCACATTAAATAGTAACTCCCGTGCGGCACGGAACAAAATTGAATTCTTCACATGAGAAAGCTTGATGGGGATATTTTCAATGCGTGCCTCAACTACCAGACCGTAATTCCGTTCCATTTCATCACGCAACCATAAAAGTGCAGGCCCCAGACCAAAATCATACAGCGCAGGCGGAGCCAATTGCGATGTGAGTGACCGCACCAAGCGGCTCGCCTCAGCGATGAGTGAATTTAGTTCTAATACTTGCACCTCCAAGCCACAGGAAAGTGTTTTTGACAGACTATCAAACCTGATCTTGGTTATATGCAATATCTGCCCTAAATCGTCATGCAAGTCACGCGCAATTGCCAGGCGCTCCCTCTCCTCGGCGAGCGTCGCTTCTATAGCAAGCTGCCGCAACTGCTCGGTACGTTCGATTACGCGTTCTTCCAAATGAGATTTCGCATCGGCAAGTTGTTTCATTGTTTCTTCTTGGCTAAACACTAAAGAAAATGCACGCGTTGCATGGAAGGCCCTGATTACCCCATAGCTGAGAATTGTAAAGCCAGATGCTGAAATAAGGTGCGCTAGCCACCAGAGATGATTCCATGGCTTGGCAAGAATAAAAACCAACGATCCCTGAGCAAAGTATGCAAGCGAGATCATATAGATCATCATTATCCAGGATTGGATTCGACTGATAAATATATACGCTATGCCTCCCAGCATGAGCGATGCTGAGGTTACTTCCATTGTTATTCGAATGACTTGAAAACAATCTGGCGGTATTAGCTGAATACAAGCTATAACAATATCAATTGTCAGAAAAAAAACTATCCAGCCTAACCAAAATTTTCCACGAGTACGATTGATTTGCGGGTGACAATCCCTCCCATATGACAGAAGGCCCGCAATCAGGCAGATTGACAATGTCAAACGGGATACAGGCCCGTATATTTGAAATAGTGACATATGGTTGTCACTAAGCGGGGTGAGTATCCCATGAAAGCCATAGATCAACGTATAACCCAAAAACGACAAGGTAAGCCAACGCATTAATGGCTCACCGGATGAAATATAGCAACGCCAAGTTACATAAGCTATAAAGCCGCTCTGAATAATGGCTATGCCAATAGCAATTTCATGAAATTCATGATCGACAAATAATAGGAAAGGATCCTGAAAGAAATAGATATAACCGACAACAACCAGGGGAATCAACGTAACAACGAGTATTTGAACGCGTTGGTACAGATGTGTCAGAGAAAATACCCAATCGTTTGATATAAACTCTGCGTGTTGAATCTCCATTTCAGTAGAGATTACTTTTCCCCGTTTGTATATATGCATCTAAATTCCTTGTAAACGACCACAGTAGAGTAGGCTATATCGAAGGCGATGTTCTTAGCTACATGGGGCAAAGGAATACGCGGCATGTCAAAATATGCCCCGAAAAATTTTGCAATTCGTCAAAGAAACATTGGCTGGTTGAGCGTGTTGCCGACATCAAATTTATTCTGCTCTTGCCGGAGCCAGCACCTCGCGGTTGCCGTTGCTCTGCATCGGCGTTACCACTCCGGCTTTCTCCATCTGTTCCACCAGACGGGCCGCGCGGTTGTAACCGATACGCAAATGGCGCTGCACCAGCGAGATGGATGCACGACGCGACTTCACCACAATATCCACGGCCTGATCATACAAGACATCCGCTTCGGCATCTGCCCCCCCGCCTTCGAGATCGCCGCCCGCTTCCGGTTCGTCCAGCGAGGTCAGCACACCCTCGATGTAATTCGGCTCGCCCTGCGTCTTGAGATATTCCGCCACGCGGTGCACTTCCTGATCGGACACAAAGGCCCCATGCACGCGCTGCGGATAACCGCTGCCCGGCGGCAGGTACAGCATATCACCCTGCCCGAGCAAAGCTTCCGCCCCCATCTGATCCAGAATCGTGCGCGAATCTATCTTGCTCGACACCTGAAACGCGACTCGGGTCGGCACATTGGCCTTGATCAGCCCGGTAATCACATCCACCGAGGGACGCTGCGTCGCCAGCACCAGATGGATACCGGAGGCGCGCGCTTTCTGCGCCAGTCGCGCAATAAGTTCTTCGACTTTTTTGCCCACCACCATCATCAGGTCGGCCAGCTCGTCGATGAACACCACGATCAAGGGCAATTCTTCCAGCGCTTCCGGATTGTCCGGCGTCAGCGTAAAAGGATTGGTCAGCGGCTGCCCGGCTTTGACCGCATCACGCACCTTCTGGTTGTATCCGGTGATGTTGCGTACCCCCAGCGCTGACATTAATTTGTAGCGCTTTTCCATATCCTGCACGCACCAGTTCAAGGCCGACGCGGCAAGACGCATATCGGTAACCACGGGCGCCAGCAAGTGCGGGATGTCCTCGTATACCGACAGTTCCAGCATCTTGGGGTCAACCAGCAACAGACGCACTTGCTGCGGTGTCGCCTTGTACAGCAGGCTGAGGATCATGGCATTGATCGCCACCGACTTGCCGGAACCCGTGGTGCCAGCCACCAGCACATGCGGCATCTTGCCCAGGTCGGCCACCACCGGCTTACCCGCAATGTCCTTGCCCATCGCCATGGTAAGCGGCGAGTGCATGTCTGCATACGCCTGCGAGCTCAGTATCTCGGAGAGCTTCACAATCTGGCGTTTTGGATTGGGCAATTCCAGTGCCATATAGGCCTTGCCGGGTATAGTCTCAACCAAACGGATGCTCACCACCGACAGCGCGCGCGCCAGATCTTTCACCAGATTGGTGATCTGGCTGCCCTTCACGCCGACAGCGGGTTCAATCTCATAGCGCGTAATCACCGGCCCCGGGTAGGCCGCGACCACTTTTACTTCAACGCCGAAATCCATGAGCTTGCGTTCAATCAGGCGCGAGGTAAATTCCAGCATATCGGCGGATAACACTTCGACCTCATGCGTGGGCTGATCCAGCAAATGCAGCGGCGGCAAAGGGGAGTCGGGCATGTCGGCAAACAGCGGAACCTGCTTTTCTGTCTCTACACGCCTGGACTGGGGCACTTCCAGAACCGGCTGCTCAATGTAAATGGGCTGGTGGTCTTCCACACGCTTTTTCTCGACCTCCACCACCACTGAACGCTGGCTGAGCGCTTGCACGCCGATACGTCTATCCTGCCAGGTCTGCCAGGTATTGCATATCCAGAAATAACTCACCTCTATAGCCGCTCCCAGCCAATCGGTAAACCGCAGCCATGATAGTCCGGTGAACAAACTGAAACTGACCGCCATCAGCGTCAGCAGAAGCAGGGTGGCGCCGGTAAATCCCAGCAAATGCGCCAGCATCTCTCCCAACAATGCGCCCAGCATACCGCCCGGGGCCAGAGGCAACGCAGCTTTCAAGGAATACAGACGCAACGCTTCCAGTGCACTTGAAGACAGCAGCAGCACGGCAAAGCCGGGTAGTGCCACCCACAAAGTTCTGCGGTCGAACAGGCTATCGGGAGCAATCCCGCGATAACCCGCCCATACCCGCTGCACTAATAATGCCGCCCACCACCATGCAGAAAAACCGAAAACATACAGCAGCACATCGGCCAGCCACGCGCCGAAAACCCCGCCCGGATTATGCGGCACCATGCCGCTTGCGCTGTGCGACCAGGACGGATCATTGCGGTCGAAACCGGACAAAACCAGAATCAGGTATAGCGCCGCGCACAGCAATAACAGCCAGCGCGACTCCCGCAATAGCGCCACCAGGCGACTGGGTAATGGAGTTGAATTATCGAGCGTTTCGCCTAATGCCATGGGACATTCCGCACAAGAAATAGCGCGTTCATGGATTCGATACCGGCTCTGTCAACAAACCCAGACGTTGAGCGGCATGCACTGCCTCTATGCGCCTGTTCACCCGCAAGGCCTGAAAAATCGAAGCGACATGTATCTTGACCGTCCCCTCCGCCAGACCGATAGCCAGCCCGATATCCTTGTTCGACATTCCGGTAGCCAGATACTTCAGCACTTCCATCTGACGGTTTGTCAGCCCAAATTCATTGGTGCGCCAACTCCGTTTGTCTTCCCGCAACTCGCCCAACGCGAGTTGCAAAATTTGCGGTGGCAAATAAACCCCCCCGTCCAGCACGATACGCAGCGCATGCACCATATCCTGCCCGGATGACATCTTGGAAATAAAGCCCATTGCACCGTAGTTCATCACCTTCTCGATATCATTGCGCTGATCTGTTCCGCTTACCACCACCAGCGGAACATCGGGTTGACTGGCATGAAATATTTTTACCGAAGCCGCGCCTTCGCTGCCCGGCATATTAAGATCAAGCAAAGCAAGATCGAGATCGGGGTTATCTCTCGCCGCTTGCAGCGCGTCAGGAAAATTACTCGCGTCCACGATCACAACCGTATCTTCCAATTTCCGAAGGACATAATGCATACCATCGCGAAATAGGGCATGGTCATCTGCCAACAGTATTTTCATCCTTTCCCCCAGCCTGATTTAATCAGGCATATCATACCTCAAGCGCCAAAAACCTTCCCGCGCCCGGGAATATTAATTTGTCGCATCCAGCAGTAACTTTATATCCTCTTCCAGGAACTCCGTACGCTGACCGTAAGGAGAAAGCAATACCGTCCTGCCGCTCTTGCCAATAAGATAAGTGCCATCGGAATGGTCCAGCGAATAGCCATTCTTTTCGGCATGCTTTGCATAGCTCACCGCGAAGACACTGGCGGTCCGTGCCGTAGCCTGTGCATCTCCATACAACCCCAAAAATGCAGGATTAAAAAAAGGAACATATTTTGCAAGTACTTCCGGTGTATCCCGTTCCGGATCCAGCGTAACGAACAGTACCTGCACTTTCTCCGCGGCAGCCCCCAGCCGGTGCATTACCCGGGACAGATCGGCCAATGTAGTCGGGCAAACTTCCGGGCAATGCGTATAGCCGAAGAACAGCACCACCACCTTGCCCCTGAAATCAGACAGAGCACGCATCTTGCCGGTAGCGTCGTTCAGTTGGAAATCCGCTGCAGTTTGCTCATAACGCCAACTGATATCAACCGCATGGGTTGGCAAAGGGGGATGGTCTTTATTGCATCCGCCGAGCAAAAGTAACAACAAGAGCAGATTACGCATTTTCGGGTACATTGGTTCTCAGAAATCCGATATTCAATTGTGTGGCCGCCGCGCGGGCATCCGGCGATTTTTGATATTCAACCACACCCAACAACGGGGAATTCAGCCGCTGCTTCAACGCCCCGATATTGTCTTGCAGTGCTGGCATCTCCGCGTCCAATATATTGGCCACCCACCCCGCCAATATCAGTCCGTGCGCACTAATGGAATCAGCTGTCAGTAAAGCATGGTTCAAACATCCCAGACGCATACCCACCACCATGATCACGGGTAACTTGAGTTGTTGCGCCAGCTCGGCACTATCCTGCTTCTCGTTAAGCGGCACCTTGAAACCGCCTATGCCTTCCACAATGACTTCATCCGCCTGGGAACTCAATTCACGGAAGGAGGTCAATATGCGCGCAAAATCGATGGTCACCCCTGTAATCCGTGCCGCGATATGCGGCGCAATGGGGCGGTAGAAAGTGTAGGGATTGATTTGACCGTAACTCGCCAGAATATTTCCGGCTGCCCGCAACTGCTTCACATCCTCATTATGTCCGTCTTCATCGCATCCGGCCGCCACCGGTTTCATGCCCACTACGCGACGCCCCCTGTCCGCAAATGCATGCATAAGCGCGCAACTAATCAGAGTTTTTCCCACTCCGGTGTCAGTGCCTGTAACCAAATAGCTCATAGGGTATCCTACAGTTTGAACGGAGTCTGAATAATTTGGGCTCCGCTCGATGTCATCTTCGGTTTGGGTTTCCACGCATGCCCATAGACGATCTCGAACGTCGCGGGTAACTTGCCGGCACGCCGGAAGCTTTCGTAACGCTCCGTCACTTGTTTCCACGCCGTCTTCCCCATCATACCCTGCCCGCGTCCCGCAGTGGCATTGTGCGCACCGATACCGCGCAGATCCTGCATCACCGATTTTATATCGTCATAGGTAAGCGTGATGATTTCCATGTCCATCACCGGCTCGGCAAAGCCGCTGTGTGTCAGCATGTCCCCGATATCGTGCATATCCGTGAAGCGGCTGACATGGCTGTGCCCATCCACCCCCTGAAAGGCGAAACGCAATTCCTTCAGGGTGTCCGGACCGAAGGTACTGAACATGACCAATCCGTCTGATTTCAGCACACGATGAAGCCCGATGAAGGTGGCAGGCAAATCGTTACACCATTGCAGGGCGAGATTGGACCAGACCATTTCCAGACTGTTGGGAGCCAGCGGCAACGCTTCGACATCGGCACAGAGCTGGCTTTGCCTGCTCCCGGAAAATAATTTTCGCCACCAGCCCGACTGCTCCCGCGCCACGCTCAACATGCCCAGCGCAATGTCCAGCGCCACCACTTGTGCGGCGGGATAGCGTTGCGACAATTGGCGCGTTCCCCAGCCGGTGCCGCTGCCCGCATCCAGTACCCGGTCAGGATTCAGTTTAATGTAATCCAGCCGTTCCAGCATGCGCTTGCAAACTTCGCGCTGCAATACCGCTGTGGCATCGTAATCGGGGGCGGCACGGCTAAACGCACGGCGCACCTGTTTCTTGTCTATCAGAAATTCATCCATGCAAAAAATCCGCTATTTCAGTTACAAAAATTTCGGGGTGGGACAGGAATGGCACATGTGCCGCATCGTCGATTTCCACCAGGCGTGCATCCGGCAATTTTTGAGCCATATGCACAGAGGCGGAAGACGGAGTCAATTTATCCCTGTTGCCTGCAATCAGAAGCGACGGCTGGCGGATAGCGGACAAATCCCCACGTAAATCCGCATCGCGCAAAATTTCCAGCCCGGCGCGCAACGCGTTGATATCCGGCTCGCCACGAATGAACAGACGGGAGCGTACATCAGCCAGGAGCTCGCGTTCATTCGCGCTGCCCCGGAGCTGCAAGGCCAAAAAACGGCGCAGTGTGGCGGCATGATCCCGTTCCAGTTCGGCGGCAAACTGCCGCAATGTTTCCGCCCCCATGCCGAACGGCCAATCTTGGCGTTCGGTAAAGCACGGCGTGCTGGCGACCAGTACCAAACGCTTTACCTGCCGCGGCACCCGCCGCGCCCAGCGCAGCGCAACCAGCCCGCCCAGCGACCAGCCGCAAACATTCAGCGGCCCATCAAACTGCGCTGATAGCTCATCCACGATAACATCCAACTGCTCCACCCACAGACAGGAGAGGGTTGGGGTGAGGGGCTGAACTAACGGCGGAAGGCTGTGTTCGTCGATTGCTCCCTCTTCCCCAGCCCCTCTCCCGTAAACGGGAGAGGGGAGTTTGCTGTATCCATGCCCCGGCAAATCCACGCAATGCACTCTAACGTGCGGTGCCAGTTGAGGAACGATGGTATCCCATATCCCGCTGTGCATCCCCCAGCCGTGCAGGAGTACCAACGGGGCGCCGCTTCCGTGAACGTCAACGTGCAAGGTCACGCAAAACCTCGATCAATTGGCTGACATCCCGTGCATCATGCGCGGCAGACAGGGAAATACGCAGCCGTGCCGTACCCTGTGGCACTGTGGGCGGGCGAATGGCTGGCACCCATATTCCGCGCGTAAGCAAGCCCTCACTCAGTACCAAAGCAGCTTCATTGCTGCCCACTAGCAAGGGCTGGATAGAGGTGCCCGAATCCAGTATTTTCCAGGGAAGGCCTGCCAGTCCGTTGCGTAACTGTTCAATCAATTCGTTTAATTTTGTGCGCCGCCATTCTTCCGTGCGTATTAGTTCCAGGCTCGCGAGCAGTGCCGTTGCCAATGCCGGTGAACTTGCCGTAGTGTAGATGTAACTGCGGGCGGTATTCAGCAAAGTCTCGATCACCACTTGCTCGGCTGCAACAAACGCGCCGGACACCCCCGCCGCTTTGCCCAGAGTTGCCATATAGATGATGCGGGGCGAATCCAGATTAAAGTGCGCCAGCGAACCGCGCCCCTCATCGCCCAGCACGCCAAAACCGTGCGCGTCATCCACCAGCAACCATGCATCGTAGCGCTCGCACAAAGCCAGCAATTCCGGCAATGGCGCTATATCTCCGTCCATACTGAATACAGCATCGGTGATGATAAGTTTGCGCCCACTTTCAGTGTGTTCCAGAAGTTGTTGAAGATGCGCCACATCATTATGGCGGTAGCGCTTTATCCCGGCACGCGACAACAGCATGGCATCGTTGAGGGACGCATGATTCAGCTTGTCGGCGAACACCGTATCGCCGCGCCCGACCAAAGCCTGCACCGCCCCCAGATTCGCCAGATAACCGGTGGAAAAGACCAAGGCGGCAGGTTTGCATACAAAGTCCGCGAGCTCATTTTCGAGTTGCCGATGTACGTTAAAGTGACCACTCACCAAATGCGAAGCACCGCTGCCGACGCCATACTGATTTGCGCCCGCTTGCATCGCGGCGATCACTTGCGGGTGATGGGCGAGGCCGAGATAATCGTTGCTGCAGAAAGACAGGCAGGGTTCCCCCCCCACCGTGATGCGCACGCCCTGGGGAGATTCCAGCTCGCGACGACGGCGCAACAAACCTTGCGCGGCGCGTTCATCGAGTTGATATTGGAGTTCGGTGAATGGCATAAGTGAAATGCTGCTCAGGTTGGCGCCGTGTCACCGACCAGATGCAATGTCGGGTGACGTGATCCCGCCACTATGCCAAGTTGTTTTTTTCTGACAGGGAATACATCCCCAGCTTATCCAGCAGCGCCCGGTCACGTTCCATTTCCGGATTGCCCGTCGTCAACAACTGTGCGCCATAAAACATGGAATTCGCTCCCGCGAGAAAACACAGGGCCTGCACTTCATCGCTCATCTGCTCGCGTCCCGCAGATAATCGCACGCGTGCCTTGGGCATGGTAATGCGTGCCACGGCAATCGTGCGCACAAAATCCAGCGGATCGAGCGCATCAGCCGATTCCAGCGGGGTGCCCTCCACTTTGACCAGATTATTAATCGGCACGCTCTCCGGATACGGGTCCAGATTGGCCAGTTGCGCGATCAATCCGGCACGCTGGGTAAGATTTTCGCCCATGCCGACAATGCCGCCGCTGCACACATTGATACCGGCTCGGCGCACGCGTTCCAGCGTATCCAGTCTATCCTGGTAGTCGCGTGTGGTGATGATCTCACCGTAAAACTCGGGGGCCGTGTCGAGGTTATGGTTGTAGTAGTCCAGCCCGGCCGCGCGCAATTGCTCCACATGTTTATCGCGCAACATGCCCAGCGTGGCGCAGGTCTCCATGCCAAGATCGCGTACTGCCTTAACCATTTCCAGCACACTCTGCATATCTTCGTCGCTGGGTTCGCGCCATGCCGCCCCCATGCAAAAACGTCCGGCTCCGCTTTGCCGGGCAACTCGGGCGGCCTGCACCACCGACTCGACATCCAGCATTTTCTTGTTTTCCACTCCGGAGGAGTGAAATGCCGACTGCGGACAATAGCCGCAATCCTCGGAACAGCCCCCGCTCTTGATGGACAATAATGTGGATAATTGAACCGCATTGGGGTCGAAATTTTCGCGGTGTATCTGTTGGGCCCGGAACAGCAAATCGGCAAATGGCAGCCTGAATAATGACTCGACTTCGGCAACGCTCCAGCGCTCATTCTTTTCGACAGCGGATGCAGGACGGATAAATTGTACGGTTTGTGTTTGCATGGGGGTTATTTAGAGTAAATTGCACAATATGCCATCATCCGTGAAAGGGCAGCATCTTGTCAATTTTGACCGATAGTTTTTTGAACATCCGATTAAAATTATGGCAATCACTTCCTGATCAGCCTTGCCTGCTGTGCGGCTCGTTTTCACATAACGGCTCATGGTGCCCCGCTTGCGACAGGTCTCTGCCCTATCTGACCCAGAAGCATTGTCCTGTTTGTGCGCTCCCCGCGCCAAATGGGGCCGTCTGCGGACGATGTTTGAAACACATGCCCCGGTTCACCCGCACCCTTGCAGTATTTTCCTACACCTTCCCGCTCGACAAGCTGGTTCAGTCGCTCAAATTTGGAGAAAACCTGATGCTGGTCAACGACCTCGCGGACTGTCTGTCAAATCGTGTGGAGGTTCGCCCGGATTACATCATAGCCATGCCGCTGCACCGATCCCGTTTACGCGAGCGCGGTTTTAATCAGTCAATGGAGCTGGCCCGGCGCGCGGCCCGCAACTTGAAAATTCCCCTGCTCTTGCACGCTTGCCAGCGCGTGCGCGATACCCCGCCGCAATCTGCCCTGAAATGGAAGGAAAGAGGACGAAACATGCGCAAGGCATTTACTTGTACGCAAGATTTTTCCGGGAAACATATTGCGGTGGTGGATGATGTGATGACCAGCGGTGCATCCCTGAATGAAGTTGCTTCGGCTTTGCGCCGTGCCGGTGCGGCTGAAGTCAGTGCCTGGGTAATCGCGCGAACATTGCCGCACTCCTGAAGATTTATTAAGGGTATCTATTTTTGGACGACAGCTACTTGATCCGCTTACAACTCTTTCAATTGTTGCGTCACGAAAGATTGCAAATCCGCATTCAGGGAATGCGTATCCAGGGCATGTTTAAAAGCCGCGCGGGCCTCTTCATTGCGCAGTATTGCCTTAAGCGATATTCCTTCCCCCATCAGCCAGATGCCTGAATCCGGCGATGATTGCAGCGCAATCTGATAATGCGCAACCGCTTCCTTGTGGAGCCCCATGCGCTGCTGAACTGCCGCGATAAAAGCGTGGTAATCGGCCTGTTGTCCCGCATAAGGAAGTGTTCTTTGCAAAGTTTCCAATGCCTGGGCCAGGGCACCGCGATCCACCTGCAAACGCGCAAGCAGCATGGCAAACCCGCTCTGCTTTGGATTGTTGGCCAGCCCCTGCTGCAATATCGATTCCGCATCGGCATTGCGCTTGTTTTCCAGCAGCAACCCCACCAGAGCCTGACGGGCGGCATCGTGCCCCGCTTCCAGCTTCAGCGCCGTTTCATAGCCGGCAATTGCTTCGCCGTTGCGCCCCTGTTGCATCGATACATTCGCCTTGCGATACTCAATGTCAGCCTGTTGTCGAACGCTAAGCTGTCTGATTTGTTTGTCCACACTGCCCAGCGAAGAAGCAATAGGGGCAAGGGGAGTAACGGGAACAGCCTTCTCGGGAGGCGGTGCAGAAGATAGTGCCGGAGCATTGCCAGTCTGGCTGCTTCCCTCACTCTGCGGAGTTTGTACGGTGAATCCAAGCGGAGCAGAGATCACATTGCCGGGATTGATAACCTCGGCACTCCATGTACCCGGCATCGAGCCGAAATTCGGTTTGATCACAAGTTGATTGTCACTCCGCGAAACAACGCGACGGTTTGCAAAAGTCGCCCCTTTCGGAGCATGCAACGTTACCGTTGCACCTCTCGCAAAATGGCTCCCGTGAAGCGTGAACGTCAGGGCTGCGCCCCTGGTAATTACCGGTTCCGGACTCACACCGGTTACTACTGGAGGCGCAGTCTGAAATACGCCCGGATGCGGTTCACCGGGCGCAACTCCGGCTCTTTCCACAGATACCGCCCCCGCTGATTCCGACTGCTGCAATTTGACCGGCTGATTCGACGCTTCCCCGGCCTTTCCTTGTGAAGCCGCAACATTTTTATGCCCCTTAACAGACAAATCTGCGGAAAAGGGAATGGCGCTTAATTTTGTACTGAGATGAAAGACAGGAGTCTCAACTCCCTGCACTGCAATTGTGTCCGATGAGCTATCTGTTTGTGTGCTTACCCGGGGCACTGAAACAATTTGATCCGCAAGACCTGTCTGATGATGCTTCCACCCCCATCCCGCCAGCGCCAGTGCCATTAACACGCCCGCCAGCAGATACACCCCTTTCCGGTCTTTAGCCTGCACGGCGGCCGGACGTATCGCGGGATCGCCGCCCGCATCGCCGGCTCCGCGCTTTTCCAAATCAATCAATACCTGATTGATCAAGCTCATCGCAGCAACACCCAGACTCCCCCGAGCAACACCAACGCCGCGGCTATGCCCAGGCCGCCCCATAGCAGCCAATCGCGCTTAGCCTCGGGCGTATCGGCGGCAGCTCCGCGCACGTGTTTTGACTGCAACTGGCGTCTCCCCTCGCCATACGCCATCAACAGGGCTTTGTGCGCGATTATATTCACCAGACGCGGCGTTCCGCCGCTGACACGGTGCAGCACAGAAACCGCACCCGCGCTAAACAATGTCTCGCCGCTAAACCCTGCAACGGCAAGGCGATGGCGCAGATACCGGTCCAGTTCATCGCGTTTCAAACCCTTCAGATCATATTGGAAGCTGATACGCTGGCGTAACTGTCTTACCGAATTTTGTTTTAACCGCTCATCCAGTTCCGGCTGCCCAAACAGCACTACCTGCATCAGTTTGCGCTTTTCAGTTTCCAGATTGGTGAGCAGACGTAAAACTTCCAGACTTTCGAGCGGCATCGCTTGCGCTTCATCCAGACAGACGAGCACACGTTTTCCCTCTTTGGCGAAATTCAGCAGCGCGGCCGTCAACCCCTTCAGCATGAGGTGCTGATCCACGTCCTGATCAAGGCTGACGCGGAATTCGTCCGCCAGCGCCAACAGCAAACTGCGGGGTTCCAGATAAGGATTCGGAATGTAGGCAGTAACAAAACGTGCCGAACTTTGCCCGGTTGCATTCTCATCCCGGGTGCCGATGAGCGTGGTCACGGAAGTTTCGTCGCGGTTGAGCGTGGCTAAAAATTTACGGCACAGCAAAGTTTTGCCGTTGCCGACTTCGCCCACGATTTTGATGAACCCTTCGCCATTCCGCGCGGCCACCAGCAGGGTGTTCAGCGCTTCCTGATAATTGGAGCAGGCGAAAAAAAAGCTGGTATCCGGGGTTAGCCCAAAGGGAAGTTCGCGCAGGCCAAAATGCTCAAGATACATTTCAGGAAACGGGGGATAAACGACGGAAGACCGTAACCTGAGTGGCGTTAGGCGACCCGTCCATGTTGAGAGTGCGGTGCGGGAGCCTCAAAATGCCGGTTGTCAGCATCACCTTTTTTCGCCCGATGCATTATCAATGCTGTTCATGCGATCACGGCTATGCGCAATGTCTTCCGACCAGTCGCGCCCCCCGTCCACCACCGTTGGTTTCAGCAAAATAATCAGCTCCCGTTTTTTATTTTGCTTGCTGGTCTGGCCGAACAGGCTCTTGGACATCCCCGGCAAACCGGATTGGTCGTTGCTTGCCTGTTGATTGATCAGTCCGCCGATAACCACAATCTGACCATCGTGGGCACGCACAATACTATCCGTCTCCGAAATAGTACTGGAAGCCAGCGGCACTGTTCCTGTCGTTCCTGCGCCACCGATCAACGCCTGTTTGTCCACCGTCCCCACGCTGCTTACCGAGGGATGCACATGCAATATGACCTCGCCGTTTTCATCAATGCGCGGCGTTACGTCCAGCGCGATTCCCGAGAAAAACAAACTGTAGTTCGGCGTAACGGTTTCCGGAGCCGTAAGAATACCGTTGCTGTATGAGGCAGGCAAGGCTGTGAAACCGGTGGCAAAATATTCGTCCGTACCCACTTTCAACACGGCCTTTTGATTATTCAGAGTGGCAATACGCGGGCTGGACAATACATGCACATCGCCCTGTGTTTCCAGAAAATTCAGCAGCGCTCCAAAGTTATTGGTCTGAAATGCCAAACCGAACACGGCTCCCGCCGTCCCGGGTATTCCCGCCAGAGACGCGCTGGGTGTGGCTGAAAGCACCGAATTAGCCATAGCCTGGGCGGTTCCAGCGGCATTGGGCAATATCGTGGTGCCCGGAGAAACCACCCCAAACGAACCGTTGCTGTTCGGGCTATGTTTCAAACTGCCGAAGCCCGCCCAGTTCACCCCGGATTGGGAACTCTCGTTCAATTGCACATCGACTATCTTCGCCTCCAGAATCACCTGTCTTTCAATGGAAATCTGCGAGGCCTTGAGATAGGCTATAACATTTCTCAATTCATCCGGCATCGCGCGTACCACGATCACACCCGACATCGGGTTAAGTTTGACGGTGCGCCCCTTTTCCGTGCCGATGATGGCCTTGATAGACTCATCCAGTTCTGTCCAGAAATCCTTGCTCGATGATTTTGTAATGATGCTGCTGCTCTTTTCCGAACCGGCTGTTTTCCCCCCGGTTGCGGCTACGCTGTCCGAAGAGGTAACGGTAACCGTTGATTCGCCTATGCGCTCCCCGGTCAAATAATTCACCTGAAAAATCCGTGTCTGCAAAGCGGCGGACTGAATATAAATTCGGGTTCCGTCTATCTTGTATTCATACCCGTACGACTGGCGGATCGCCTCCAGTGCATCCAGCACCGTTACATCCTTGAGGTTGAGGGTAATATTCCCGGTTACGTCGGGCGGCACCAGCATGCTATAACGTGTTCCCGACACAATCGCCGTGAAGACTTGATTCGCCGGTGTATTGTTCACAGCGAGGTCGAAACGAATTTCCGGCAGCTTATCGTCAGGCTTGGGCATCGAGACCGCCAGCGGGGGCAACAATGCATTGTTCACCGCATCAGACTTGTTGGACTTGGCAACTTCCTGTGCTGCGGCATCCATCTCGTGGCGGATAGCATCCGCCGTGGTATTGCGCCCACCCGGCGAAGCACAGGCAGACAAGACCGCCGCCAATACACACATCCATAACACTGGCCTCATTTCTTTCCCCCCTCAATCTTTTTAGACTGTACGGCATGGCCGACTGACTTCCCGGTTCGCTTTTTCTTGCCGGTTAATTTTTTCTTGACTACCGGTGCAGCTTCTTTTATTCCCGGCTGCAGAGTTTCCTTTTTCTTGATTTCCACGCCCGGGAATAATGTAAGTACCTGTCTACCCTGCGCGCTCTGCAGCACGACCTTTCCTTCTTTTACTTCAACCAGCGTTGCATCGCCCACCATTTCCCCCGTTTTCACCAATTGCCCGTTGATGATAGCCGCACGGTAGGCAGGTGAAATAATGACAGACTGCAAATCAATCTTCCTGGGTGAAGGCGCTTGCACCGCCGACGCCGCCGACATACTGAGCTCGGCGGGCTGCCTGATAGGATCAGGCAGAATCTCTTCAGCACAAGTCGCAAACGAAACCATACACAGCAAACCCGCGAGTATGCCACCGGTTGCGCACGACAGGGCGTATTGCCATACGCCCCTGCGATGGCGGCGGGGGCGTATGGCAATACGCCCTGAACCGGCAAAATGCATGATTGAATTCCCCTTTAAATCTGCAACCATGTCTTGTCCAGGCTCAAAGTATAGAGGGTTAACGTCAGTTCGGCTGTTGAATTCTGCACCACTTTCATCGTGGCCCCGCCCCAGAACATCTGCATCGGCAAATGTTCCAGCGTCGTGAGATATTGCAATATGTCCTGATAAGAACCACGCACGGTAATTTTCACGCGATGCGTGTAGACCTGATTTGCATCTCCTGCCGAAACCGGCTTTGATCCGTCCTCGATTAACGGGGCCGCCGGCAAGCTTTGCAAACTCACCAGTTCGAGTTGGCCTTCCTTCCTGAGCACCTGCTGCAGCAGGTCTGCCATTTTTTCCGGAGCGACCAGACGGTCACGCAAATTTTGCAGATACGCATCGCCCTCTTCGATGCGTTGTTTTGCCTGACTTAGTTGCTTGCGCAACGGGGAATTCGTATCAATTTTTTGGGCTTGCTGCAGCGCCTCCATCAGGGCGCGCGTTTCCTTTATTTTTTCCTGCTGCTGAGACATTTGATCCGTGAGACTTTTCTGCTTCGCCAGCAGCGGGTCAAAAAACATCAGATTCAGCAGCGCAATCAGCACAACAACAATGGCGGCAAACATCAAGCCGCGCTCACGCAACGACATGGCATCAATTTTTGCGGCCAGATTTCTCCACTGTTGTTTCATGGAGCCTTCCCGTGCGTTTCGCCATTTTTGTCGCCGCCGCCCTCGACTGACTGCAGCGTAAATTCGACATAATGGGCTGATTTTGCGGTACCCGGCTTGGGTTGCTGCATTTGCAATGCCGCGAATGATTTCCCGTGCATCACTTTTTCCCGGCTCAGCCTTTGCACATAGGCCGGCAGCAAATCGGGCGACAGCACGCCGCCGCTCATATTCAGCTGCGTCGCATCCCCCGCGATATCAAACCCGGTCAGCCACAAACCACTGACCACCTGCCGCGCAAATGCCCGCATGTATTCGGAATAACCCGAAGTATTGCCCAGCACCCCGCTTTTCAAGGTGTCGACCAGCACCTGCTGCGAATTTGCCCGGGCTTGAATTTGCTTCAGTTCGTTCTCCAGCAATTGGGAATTTTGCTGAGACGAAGCGCGTGCCTGCAATTCGGCCAGCCGGGTTTGCTCTGTTGTGTAACGCTTGCCGGTCTCGGCAACCAATCCTGTCAGTTGCCTGACCTGGGATGACGCATATTCATAGAACAGGCCTGCCCCCAACACGATCAGTATCAGCGCCTGAATCATGGTGATCGCGGAAAAATATTTTTTCTGCCTGCGGAAAGCCGGATTAAATAGATTGATCTGCTGGCTCACTGGACTTGCCCTTCATAGCGCAAAGCCGCACCGAGAGCGGGAAGCAAATGTGCGGCATATTCACTGTCGGACAATTCCGGCGCCGCACTGATATCCAGCACCTGCGACAAATCCAGCTGGGCGACCGGCACATCCACACTGGTGGACAAGCGTTGCACCAACCCGAGCTGGGCCGGAGCGGAAACCAGCAGGCGCTTCAGGGAAATATGATGGAATTGACGCCCGAAATAATCCATCGAGCGCTGCAACTCCAGTTCTACACGATCGGAATATTGCTCGCGCAGTCGCTCATCGGCATCCTGTAATTGTCCCAGGGTAACCTCCATGCGCCTTGCCAGCACCAATTCACCGTCAAGAGTAAAAGTCAGCATTCCGCCGGAGTCGGTGAAGGCCAGCAATGCCAGCCCGCGCCCCGCTTCCTCGAATAACGCGGCGACATTGCGCTGTGCGGTCTCGGGAATGTCGATGACCTTGAGTTCTATATTAGCCTTGTCAAATAATCCTGTGCATTTGAGCACCACGCTGTTCTGCGCCGAAATCGCGTACACGGATTTAGGACGGTCGCCTCCGGCTTTGTTGGGAGGAATCTGCAATACATCCACCGTGGCATTGTCCACCGGATAGCTCAGTGCGTCCTTGATACTCCAGCGCACGGCGGTTTTGAGTTCGGCTTCCGGTACATTGGGTGCATCCACCAGCATCATCTGATATTCGCCAAGGGCAAGCAGGGTAGTAAACTGGAAATTTCCGATGTGTTCATCCTTGCGCAGCTTCTCCAGCGTTTCCGACGTCACTTGCGGTGAGGGGTGGAAAGTGCAGCGTAACACCTTGGGCAGGGTGCCGGTGCGCTGCACATGAACCAGTTGTACACCCTTGTTATTTGCGCAGACGGCAAACCACCCAGCTTGCTGGCGGGTTGGCTTAAAAAATCCTGACAGAATCGGTATTTGCATGAGTATTGTGAAGGTAATTCAACAACTCATTGTTGTCAATGGATTTCATGATTAAAAACGGCATCGCCAAGAGTAAATTCGCTTATTTCGCGCAGTAAGCGCAATAGCACAAAAACCAACCCCCCTCAGTCCCCCTTGTCAAGGGGGAAGCGTTCAGCTCCTCCCCTGACAAGGAGAGGTTGGGAGGGGTTTTATCTGCGTGGATTCATGCGTTACCAGCTGCTAGTAATTTTCCCGTATGTAAATATTATTGCGATTCCCCGTAAACACACCGAACGTCGCCCGGCCTGTGGTGAAAGGCAAATAGGGGGGGGCATTGGTTGTCACGTCCACGCTGCCTCTTGCAGTAAAAGTTCCGGAAGGTTTGGATAGGGTAATCCCCCAAACACCATTAGTGGCCGTTCCGCTGGGCAGGGTAAGCGATGTGGTCCAGGTATCTCCCGCCACTTTACGTTGATAATTTCCCAACAGAATGTTCGAAATCAGCAACAGGGTATTGGCATCATCCGTGCTGGTGACCCAGTCGCCATTACTCCAATACTGTGCGGTCAGGCTGAGCGGCAACGGGAGTACATTGGAACCGGTGGCATTGGCAATTTTCATGCGCCCATAGCGCACCTCTGTCGTCCCGACCGTGACATGATCGAACGACGGAACCCCCATATCAAACGCACTGCTTGCCGCCGTCACCCCGTCGGCATCGACAGGAGCAACGCCGATGCTCAATGCGGTGTAATTCCCGTCCGGTGACGTGCCGCGCGTAAAGCCAATGGGCGCGGCGACAAGTACAGAGCCGCCGCTGAAACCGTTCCATATATTTGTGTCCACCAAACTCCGATCCAGGCGGGAAGTCAGATTGCCTGAGCCTACCTTGTCAACCGCGCCTAACCCCAAGCCGCCGTCTATCGCCTGTTGGGTCGCATTCGGTTTGGCAAAATTATTCGCAGCCGTGGCCGAGTAAGCATAGTTCTGCGTGGTTCCCCCGCCCAGATTGTTTGCAATCAAGGTGAAATTGGCGACCAATTTTTCACCCATGTAGGTGAACCCCGGCGCAACTATGCAGGTGGTGACCCCGTCCGCCACCAGCACCCCGCCCACACAGTCCGCTGCGGGCACACAAGCGGTTACCCCATCGGATGCCAGTCCCAGCGAACATAAATTCTGAACATTGGGATCGCTCGTGTCATAGCGGTTATCCAGCGGAGAATTGGCATCGGGTACCACGCTGAAATGATCCGGATAAAATCGGCCGATATTCCCGCTGGACAAATACACGTTGGATCCGCTGGCGGGCGCTGTTACGGTGGTAGCAGCACTGTTAGCCAGCGTAATAGTTGTCCCGCTTACCGCAGTCGCGGTAGTTGCAAAGTTACCTCCGCTCGCTCCCGCACCGACCACGATCAAGTTACTGCCCACCGAAATACCCGTTGCAGACCCGACGGTGAGCGTCGTGGAACCCGATGAAATGGCACCCGTTGTACCCACATCGCCCGCCCCCATGTAGTCGCCATTGGCGATGGCTGCAGCCATTCTCAAAATCCCGACCTCATTCCACGCGAAGTTGTTTCCCGTTGCCGCGCCGCCGCTAAAGGCGCCCAACAGGGGGACACCCGTCGCCGAATTGCAGGTCGTGGCATTCGTCGGATCACTACAGGTAATCGTGGGATTACTTGCCTGCGATCCCATTACGGGTGACAGGGCAGAGATCATCTGAACGCCCTGCGTGTTGACTTCATGTCCAAAGTTGGGGGTGGCCGTTCCGCTCGTGTTCACCGCAGTAACGGCCAGACTGAACGCATCGCCCGCCTCAATAAAGGCGCCGCCGGTTGCATCAGCAGCAGCCGGATTATTTCCCGGCGTAGCCATGGCAAGCGCTCCCGCCCCGCAACTCGCGGCATTCGCTGTGGTACAAGCTATGTTCGACAACACGAAAGCCGCCGGTTTCACCACCAGCGGATTGCTTTCGCTGAAAATGGTGGTTCCGCCGTTGACATAGTTCATGTATAGCGTGATCTTGCCCACATCGGCATAGGCCATCGTAAAGGGCGCGCGCGAATTGGCATTGAAATTCATGGAAACATTGGTGTACTGACCGGAGGTCGGCAAGGTTCCGTTCCCCACCCCTTTTTGTAGCGCGGTCGCTGTTCCACCGGACGGCGTAATCGTCACTACCGCAGGGGCATTCTGGCAGGCGATCGGGTCATTACATTCGGTAGCAAATTGTATCGTCTGTGCGACCGAGTTAAACGCCGAGGCGCATGCATTGTTTATCGCATACAGATAATAAGTGGGTGAAGTTTGCCCTGCCACCATGTTCAGATTAGTTACCGGAACAGGGGTACCACTGGCATTGCTGATGATGGAAAAACTGCCGTTAGCCGAATAGGAGATACTATTGGCCAACTCTCCGCCGGGTGTTTTAGTCAGCAAATTTGTCGCGCCCGTTGCCACTCCCAGGGTAATCGCACCCGTGGTGGTATGCGTCAGATTCAGCGTTACGCTGCTTTCCGAGGAAGAAAAAGCATAAGTTGCAACCCCGTCATTGGCCGTGCCGTTGTTTAACGTTCCCGAACCCGTAACCAGCGACCAGTCGCCCGTACTGTCCGAAGTGGATAGCGTGATCGTTCCGCTCCAACCCGTCAATAACGTGTGGTTAGCATTATGCAGAGTAATGGTAACCGCTCCGGGATTGCAGGTTGAGCCCACATTGGAAGCATAGACAGCGACATGATCGGGAGCCGAAGCCGGGAGCGTATAGGACACGGTTATTGGCATGTTATCCACGCTTACCGTACGGGATGAAGTTCTCGTCGAGGTATTGGTGGCAGCAAATGCAGCGCCGAAGTTAGTGCTGTTGATATCCGCCACTGTCCAGGTTCCACTCCACAAATTGGTGGGCCCCCCATGATCCTCAAATACAGGCGTATTTTGTGGATAAGTTGTCGGCATGGTTTGGTCCGTAAGCTGGACTGTTGCTACACCATTCACGTTTTTCACTAAACGCATCAAATAGTCCTTGACCGTTCCACCCGAGCTCATGCGGTCAACACTAACCGTAATGCCGTTGATGATCGATCCGGCTGGAATAGCGAAACCGTAATTGGTACACACCAGTGATTTACTGATGGCACCATTGGTAAGACCGGCCTGCGCATACTTCCCATCGACGGCTTGAGTCACTGCGGACAGCGTACTGCCTGAAGGGTTAGGAATCCAGTCCACGGAACCGGCGGAGTTGCCCGTACCAGGCAAACTTGAGCAAGAAGCCGGAGAGTTGGTTGCCGATCCTCCCCCGGTCGCGCAAGTCGAATGAAACACAGAAAAATTGGTTGGACAGTGCAATGCGGTTCCAGCCAAATTGTAGTACGTGTTAAGCGGAGACAATACAGGGGAGGTAGGCGCGTTATAACCAATTTCGACATCAGCCGTTTGGGTGCCGTTATAAGTAACGGTGTTGCCGGTGGCAGAGGCATACAACGTGCCAACCGTTGAAGTCATCGATACCGTCAAGCTGGAATAGTTTCCTTGTGTCCATTTGTTGGACGAAGAGCCGTTAGAAGTTTTATAGGTAATTTTCTGCACTGTCACAGATCCGTTGTTGGTCACTGTTGCCGTTGTAGACTGATAGGCAATCGCTGCATTTGCTGCGTTGATTATCCCGGTGCTGCCAATGAACGTGCTGGCACTATAGAAGGACATCAAAGTGGCACCCGACGTTTGCGTCGACTTGATCGTGCCATTGATAGTCAGCACCGTAGAAGCCGCAGTTGAAGAACCGGTGCGCCCTATGCGTATCGAGGCTGAATTGGCGAAGGTTAGCGTGGAACCTGCTGCGATTGAAGGCGTAGAAGACGAGTTGCTCGTAGGGGCGCCAATATATAACCGAAGGCTTCCGGAATAGGTGCCTGTGCCGGAAATAATAGAGTTGCTACCGAGGGCTTGGAGAATTGAACTTCCGGAAGCGGTAATCGTACCGTTATTGGTGATATTACCGCTGACGTTCAATGTTGCATTCGATTGACCACTACCAAACGTTAACGTTCCGCCACTGTTGACAGTGACGTTGCTTATGGAAAAGGTTTGCTGTTGCTGTTGCTGTTGACTGCCCAGTGTAACGTTATTGGGCGAAGCGATCGTAGCGGTATCCGCTGCGCCAGGGGTTGTTGACGAAGTGCCATAGTAGGCAATGCCGGCATTGGCAGAAGCTGCATTGGCGGTCAGAGTCAAAGAGGTATCGCTGGCTATGGATGATATGGTGCCGATCAGGACACCGTTCGGGGTGTAAAGTTTGCTACCGACAGCCAGACTGGTGAAACTGGTTCCAGTTCCGACCACGGTGGTTGATGCTGTGTCTGTGGTAATGGTACCGGACTTTAAAACGGCCCAGGTAGTTGCCGTACTCCAGCCTCCGGTTGCGATACTTACGTAGGAATATACACAAGCTGAAGTGGTAAGGGTCTGGTCAAAACCATTGGCCGAGCCGTATGAGCTAACTCCCTTTGCACGAAAGTGATAAACCGTGTTGCAGGTCAGGCCGCTTATAGTGGCAGTAATAGACGTCCCGTTTGCATTGCTTGCCAACGGGCTTTGATCGGCCGTTGCCGAGCTGCCATAATTGGTGCTCGTCCCGTAATCAAAACTCGCCGTGGTGCTTGCCCCGTTGCTGCTCACTGTGCCATTCAGCGTTGCGCCCGTGGCAACTAATGAAGTGGCGGAATTGGTAGTAACAGTAGGCGCGGGACAGGCGGAAGTGGTGAAGTTGAGGTCAGAACCATTGGTCGTGCCCGCAGTATTTCCCCCAATTACACGAAAGTGGTAGGTTGTGTTGCACGTCAGGCCGGTCACGGCGGCAGTCACAGATGAATTGCTTGAACTGGATGAAAGTGGGCTGGCGGTGGCGGTGACCAAACTGCCATATGTTGTGTCCAACCCGTAGGCAAAAGTCACCGTGGTACTCGCTCCATTGCTGCTCACTGTACCGTTCAGCGTCGCCCCCGTGGAGCTTAATGAAGAGGCGTTGTTGGTTGTAACTGCGGGAGCGCAGGCTGTAGTGGTGAAAGTTAGATTAGAACCATTGGTCGCGCCACCCGTTACTCGAAAGTTATAAGTCGTGTTGCAGGTGAGGCCGGTCACGGCAGCAGAGACCGCCGAACTGCCGGTGACCGGGCTTGGCGTGGCGGTAATCGAACTGCCATAAGATGTGGTCAAGCCGTAGTTGAAAGTTACAGCAGTGTTTGAACCGTTGCCTATGGTGCCGTTCAGCGTAGCGCCCGTCGCGGCCAATGAAGTGGCTGCGTTGGTGGTAACTGTCAGCGGAGCCGCCTGGGCAATGCCCGCCAGCGATGCCAATAGCAGGAGAATAAATTTAATGAATAATTTCTTCATATCTCATTGTTGAAGAGTCGCGCTCACCTTGCGCTCGACGTAATCCGGTTGTCCTGCCGTTCCCTGTATCGCCAGGGAGACTATCGAATAGATGGTAACCGTATTGCTTGCTGTACTCATGTCGCTATACGCCGTTGAAGTGCAAGTCACCGTTACGGTGAAACTGCTCAACGACCCGCCCAGTGCAGGGAGCGTCGTCGAGGCGGCACACGTGCCACTGTTTTGCAACACCTGATACGACGCCCATTCTATACCTGCCCGGGCGGCTTGGTAAGCACGCGAGCCAGCCACATCCAGGGTCGAACTTTGTTGCTGGGCAGTGAAAAACGTCACCATAACCGCGCCCAAACCGGCCAGCACTACCAGCAGAAAGATGGCAGTGACCAGGGAAAAGCCCGCTTCCGGATTAGGGATTGCGATTTTCTGATTGCGCGGCACTTTATTTTATTCCCTTCATATCGGACTGGCTTTCAAGGAATATTACTGACGTGCATCGTACTGTATAGCGTCACACTTTCATTGGTTCCGCTGTTGACGTTCTGCTCGGTGATAGTCAGCCTCAGCGTTACCAGGCCGTAATTTTGCGCCACCACAGAGGAGTCGTAAGTAAAATGGCAAATGCTCGCGTGGCTTGCCAGCAACGTTCCGCTATTGGCCGATTGCAAGGTTGCCAGCGCGGTCGGCTGTGCTGCCTGTATTGCGTACCCACCATAGCGCGTTAGCGTTCCTGCCGTCTGGTTACAAACATAGGTGACCGGCGTTTTTACCACCTGAAAGCGACACCCTCCCACCACATTTCCGAAAGTCGGCGAACTGGGAATGTTGTCGTGAATGCAGGAGTCAAAAGGGAAATTGGCCGTTGAGGTAATGGTTATGTTATTTCCCGCCACACTGGCAACCGCGCGCCGATTGTCTGTGGCCGCAGTATTGCCGCTATAGGCATCCGCACCGGGAATGCCCAGATTGTAAATCACAATCTGATCGCCGGTGGCCACTGTTGGCATGGTTCCCAAAACATCGAATGTGGTATCCGCCGAAACTCCGGAAGTAAAATCCAGCGTATCCCCCGCGCCCGCGCTATCTACGGCATCGCGGTAACGCGCGCCGTCGGTGGTCGGCAGATATTCCAGAAAATCGCACGTCCCCGCCCCGCCGGGGCATGCAGCGCCGGTATAGCGTACGCTGTTGGGCAACGCCGTGCGCAAGTCCCGCTCGACACGGCGCAAGGCAGTGTCGGCGATATCGGTCATTTCGGCGCGGAGCGCACTATCCATATAGCTCTGTACCGGGGCTTTGATAAAGATTGCCACCATGCCGCCGAGTATTCCGGTGATCACAATCACCACGATCATTTCGACCAAAGTAAAACCTTGAGGCTGTTTGCGTTTGATGATACTTTGTTTGCCGGTTGGCTTCGAAACGTTAGCCGGCAATTGGAAATCCTCCCCTGTAAGCTGATTTTTCATAATCGTTTAAAAAGAGTTCGGCGCGTAACGGGCCCGATAGCCGTCCATGACCACCTTGTTGCCGTCGGGCGCGGTGACAGTCACGGTAATTCTTAATGCAGCACTATTGTCTGCGCTACCCAGAAATGCAGTACCGGCACGTGAAATGGCCACGCCGGCCGAATAGCCGCCCAACCCGGTAACTGCAGTGCCTGTAATATCGGTGATTCCCGCGTTCATCTGATAAGCGCTATAGTCCGCCACGTTATCGAACGGATTACTCAGCGATCCGCGGGTTTCCGTGCCCGGAATCGGCCCTGTAATGACGTCTTGCGACAACCCCGCAGTACAGCCTGCGGTACTGACCGCGCTCGCGGCATTGACATCGTTCGGATCGCAAAAGGTGAACGGCATCAGCTCAACTTCTTCAAGCAGGGAGGAGGCAATTGCCAGAGATTGCTTGCGCAACATCGCATCGGCACTATGGCTGTTGGTCAGGCTCATCACTTTCATTATCCCCGTCACTGCCGCACTGATAATGACAATAAACATGATGAGTTCGATCAGCGTGGCACCAGCCTGGCGGGAGAGTGTAAGCATTTGCAAATTTAAACTCCCGTTCCCCGCCGTCACTTGCCTTCTCCCCGCTTTGTAAAAACGGGGCCGGGGGGGATTTGCCGTTGTGGGCTCAATGCACATAACCCGTCTCCGCCTCGACAGTGATAACCGTGGTACTTACTATCTGGATAGACCCCGCCGCACTCGCCCGCCCCAAGGCATCAAAGCTGAAAGCTGCCGGAGTAGTCAAGAATGTCGCCTTGCCGCTGGTCACGGTAGCCGAAGCCTGTCCGCCCGGACTGGCGAGCGCACTACCCGGACAAGAGGCTGTCGGATGTGACGCACTTGGCGCAACAGTATCGTAAGTCAGTGTGACCGTGGCCGGACTGGAGACAAATGCAACACAGACGAAGCGGCGCTGGGCAATCGCCGACTTTTGGGCATAGCGCAAGGTGGAAATTACCGCGTCGCGGAATCCACGGCTGTCAAAAACGTTGTTGGTGCTGTTATCGAAAAATCGTGGCGCGGCAATCGCCCCGATGATGCCGATGATGACCATGATGGTAATCAATTCGACCAGAGTAAAGCCGCATTGCAAGCTTGAACCACGCTCTCTCTGACAGTGCGTTGGGCAATTCATGGAAAGTGTATTTGTTCACTCATCAAGAAGTATGAGACCTCGGCACTTGCAGTGTAGCAAAACCGGATACATGGGCGAAAAAACAGGGAGGCGCAGCCCCCCTGTAATTACAGCGACAAACCCCGCGAACCGCAAGGCGGGCACCTGAAGCACCCGTACTGTTTGTACTCTAAATTAACAACCGCCACTGTTAGCTGTAGCCGCTGTTATAGCCGGAGGCACGGACGAAGAAAGCGGCTCGGTATAAGTAATTTGGCAAGTCCCCGCATTGGAAGCACCATTGGGTGAAACCGTGAGGGGGTTAGTGGCCCCGAGCGTATAATTCGCCGAAGTAAGTCCCGCCAATGCCGCAATATCCGTTGCCTTCGGATAGAAGTTTACCAAGGTATAGGATGTTCCTTCCACCGTAACGGAGCTGGCTGCTCCCGCGCCGGAAGCCAAGGCAGCCGCATGAACCATACCGGCCGCAGAACGAATGGACCCTTCTGCCGCTTGCAGCGATGCGATACGCGCACTTCCGCCGAGATTAACAAACTTCGGCAAAGCTGTGGCAGCCAGAACGCCCAGAATTACGATTACTATGATCAACTCTATCAGAGTAAAACCTTGTTGTTGCTTCATATTGAACTACCTCCTTAAAATATAAATTGCGCCGCACTTTTCCGCGTGATAACTCAAACAAGCAGCCGGGACAGCCAGCATCCGCAGCATAATCTTTTCACTGAATCCGACACAGTTTAACAAAATCCTGCTATTACGCAAGTATTTGAAAGGAAATTTTCAAATATCCCAGCGGTACGCAGCAACCGGTTCGAATGAAATACCGCCCCCCCCTTTTTTGCCCCCCGCATTCGGAAAGTTATTCTTCTCCAGATTGACGCGGTAACGTATCCAGTGTTTTTCCCCCCCCATGATAGTCAGGTGCCGGTCGTGCTCGGGCATATAAATTAATTCACGCGACTTGAGATCGAAAGCCCAGTTCCCCGGAACAATTTCGTCCGGTGCCGGATCGAAAATTTCCCCGACATAGTTTTGCGGTTTCAGTTCCAGCCAGCCCATCGGATTAACCATTGCAAGCATATGTATTTTTGATTCTTTCCCTTGTATACGCAGATGGGACTGTTGCAAGATCAGCGCGCTCTGCACGGCGGACACCACTCCGACCATAGCCCACTTCTCGGCCTGCTCCTGATAGAACAGCACCCGCCCATAAAATATCACCACCAAAATCATCACAATACAGCTCACGATGACCAATTGAAACAGGGAGAAGCCGCGTTCAGAAGATCTTGGGCTGTGTGCTACTGCGCAGGGTGATTTACTATTTGATAGGGCCACGTCGTATTCGTGCCCAGATTCTGCCTTGTGTCCTCTGTTCTGTTCCATCGGACTAGTGCCATGTAACGCTAAAACTACCCCCCCTCAGTCCCCGCTTGCACCCGCAAGGAGTACACCAAAGGTAGGCAATCCGTTTCCAACCTGCGGTTGGACGGAGTTGACACCGCCGGTGGGTACCCCGCTGCTTTGCAGCGACCCTCTCGCTGTCAGGGGGGAGGCGTTCAGCTCCTCCCCGGACAAGGGGAGGTCGGGAGGGGTTTGGATTGCGAAGGTTCATGAATTCCATCGGACTAGTGTATCGCCGCTTTGCCCAGATCCCACATCGGAAGAAAGATACCCAGCGCAAGAACCAGCACCATGATACCCAGCACCGTGATCATGATAGGTTCGATTTGCGCACTCAGGGTTTTTACCTCATATTCAACTTCGCGTTCATACATGCCGGCCACTTCAAACATCAGGCCGTCCATATCCCCGGTTTCTTCGCCTACGGCAATCATCTGCAATACGGTGGCATTGAACACCCCGGATGCCACTGCCGTACGCAAAATGCTTTCCCCGCGCTCGACCCCGTCGCGCATTTTTTCAACGCAGGTGCGCATGTATTCATTGTCCACCACCATACTCACCACCGTCAGGCCCTGCACGATAGGAATGCCGCTCTTGAAGGCCAGCGCAAGACTGCGTGCAAAACGCGCCAGACTGCCTTTGAAAATAATCTTGCCCGCAATGGGGATTCTGTATTTCAACCTGTCCCACTTGAAGCGGCCTTCGGTTGTATTGGTATAGGAGCGGAAGCCGAATACCGCACCTATCATCAATGCCAGCAACAGGGGCCAGTAATGAACCATAAAACTGGAAAAACCCATCAGTATCCGTGTCATCAGGGGAAGCTCGGTATGAAAGCCCTCAAACACTTTGACAAATGAAGGAATCACGAACAAGTTGATGATCACAATTGCGACCGCCATGGCAATCGACACGAAGATCGGATAGCGCACGGCGGTGCGTATCGATTCGCTCATCGACTTTTCGAATTCGAGATGCGCGTACAGGCGCATGAAAGTCTCGTCCAGCATACCGGTCATTTCGCCGACTTGCACCATGCTGACGTAAAACATCGAGAATACTTTCGGGTGCCGGCGCAATGCGGCGCTGAGCTCGCGCCCGCTGTCCAGACTTTCGCGCAGATCCTGCAATACTTCCGTGAATGCCGCATTTTGCGATGACTCCTGCAAACCGGCCAGTGCCCGCATGATGGGCACACCCGATTTGAGCAGCGTGTACATCTGGCGGCTGAACAACATCACATCCAGCGACGTCACCTTTTTTTTATTCAATGCCTGCCAGAGCAACATGCCCTGGCTTGCCGCTCCGCTCACCCCGAGGGTGGGCTTTATTTCGGTGGGAGTAATGCCGATGTTGAACATCTGGTTGGCAATGTCGCTGGAATCTATCCCTTCCAGCGTGCCCTGCATCAGGTCGCCGTTTGCATTTCGTCCCTTGTAGGCAAATGCCGGCATCAGTCTTCCACCTGGTTACTGATGCGCATCAACTCGGCTATGGTGGTGCGTCCCTGTTTGACATATTCCAGCGCGTGATCCGAAAGGGATCTACCTTTCATCGAATTACTCGCGGCCTGCATAAAGTGCTGCGCATCGTCGTGCGCGGCCGCCTCCGACAATGTCTGGGTCATTTCCAGCATTTCGTACACACCCATGCGACCGTGGTAACCGGTTCCGTTGCAGCGCATGCAACCGCGCCCGTGCTGGATGGAACCCCAATGATCCCGGTGTACCCCTTCGTGATCCAGCCATTCCACTTCTTGCGGACTGGGCTGATAAGGTTCCTTGCACGAGTCGCATATGCGTCGCAACAAACGTTGCGCCAGCACGACTTGCACCGAGGACGCCACCATGTATTTCGGCGTACCCATATCCACCAGACGGAACAGCGTACCCGCCGCATCCCGCGTGTGCAGAGTTGAGAACACCAAGTGTCCGGTCATCGCCGCACGCAGGCCGATCGACGCTGTTTCCGCATCGCGCATTTCCCCGAGCAGGATGACGTCCGGGTCGAGACGCAAGGCGGAACGCAGCACGCGGGAAAAACTCAGATCAATTTTTTCGTTTACCTGCACCTGCATGATGCCGGGCAGCCGGTATTCCACGGGGTCTTCAACGGTGATGATTTTCTGATCCATGGTGTTAATTTCGGACAGCGCGGAATACAGGGTGGTGGTCTTTCCGCTCCCGGTCGGGCCGGTGACCAGTACCATACCGCTGCTGCGCCGGATAATTTCGCGAAACCGCTTGAGCATTTCGGGCGGCATACCCAGCTTTTCCAGACCTATCATGCCGCCGTCCTGCCGCAACAAACGCATGACCACCGATTCGCCGTATTGCGTGGGACAGGTCGCTATCCGCAAGTCTACCCGCTGGTCATTCACTTTCACGCCGAAACGGCCATCCTGCGGCAAGCGCTTTTCCGAGATATCCAGACCGGACATCAGCTTGAGACGCAGCACCAGAGCGGGTGCAATTTTGCTGTCCGCCTCGGTTTGCAGATGCAGTGAACCGTCGATGCGAAAGCGGATTTGCAGGCGCTTTTCCTGGGGTTCGATATGAATATCGGAAGCGCGCACCTTGGTTGCCTCGTCGAACATGCTTTGCAGCAACTTGACGACCGGCGCATCTTCGACGCCGACATTGTCCCCCAATGCCCCGAAGTCAACCGAACTGTCACCCAGATCCTCGGAAAGTTCGCGTGCCAGGCCGGAGATTTGCTCGGTGCGGCTATACACCCGGTCGATGGTTTCCAGCAACTGGCCTTCGGTGACCACGGCCAGCTCGATATCGCGCGCCAGAATGCGCGAGAGCTCATCGAAGGCAAACAGATCGGTGGGGTCGGCCAAACCGATCAATAATTTTCCATTGCGCTCTTCCAGCGCCAAAGCACGGAAACGTCGCGCATGGGTTTCCGACAACTTCTTGATGGTTTCAGGATTGGAGTTATAAAACTTGAGGTTGATAAAGGGAATATTGAGCTGCTTGGCCAGCGCTTCCGAAATCTGATCTTCGCTGACGAACGCATTTTCTACCAGCACCTTGCCCAGTTTGCGGCCGCTGCGTTTCTGTTCGCCGAGAGCGAACATAAGCTGTTCCTGCGTGATAAGATTTTGCTGAACCAGCAAATCGCCGAGGCGAAATTTCTCCGGACGCGCCATAATGTCTTCCCTAATGTTGTTATGGCATGCACCTGCCATGCCCGCGTTGTTGCACGCAGGCGGCAAGTTAGCTGCTTTTTATTCTGATGACAAGAGTTATGTTCTTATAATCCGGACTTTTGGAAGTTTGCGGCACTATTTTGACTGATTACACTTCGTTCCAGCCATTCTGCCGAAATCTAATAGAGGCATGCTATCCCGTGTTTCATATCATTCTGTACCAGCCTGAAATTCCCCCCAACACAGGCAACATCATCCGCCTGTGCGCGAATACGGGTGCGCAATTGCACTTGCTGCGCCCGCTTGGCTTTGAGCTAAGCGACAAACATTTACGCCGGGCCGGGCTGGACTACCATGAATACGCCAGAGTGCGCGTTTATGACGACCTTGCAGCCTGCCTGCAATCGCTCCCGTCCGCCCGGCTGTTTGCCTACACCACAAAAGGCAGCAAGGCTTACCATGAAGTAGATTATCAGCGCGGTGATGCGCTGCTGTTCGGCCCGGAAAGCCGCGGGCTGCCCGCCGATATTCTGGCAACCTTGTCGCCGGAACAGCGGCTGCGCCTGCCCATGCTCCCCAACAATCGCAGCCTGAATTTATCCAACACCGTCGCGGTTGCGGTGTTCGAGGCATGGAGGCAATGCGGATTTGAAGGTGCGGTTTAACTGTTGAACCTAGAAAACGCATTCAGCCACAGAGATCAAAGAGGAAAAACAAAAGGTTGTAACGAGAGATTGACGCACCGTTTGGGTGAGTCAGGTGAATGTGATAGCTCATTGATTCTCTGAGTACTCTGAGATCTCTGTGGCTTGAATTTTGGTTTGTGGGTTGAACGACGCGGCAACTCAAAACTCGGTATTCGGCGAACGACTGAGCAAAGCTTCCACTGCGCTTGCCGCCGGAATTTGTTCGTATAATATGCGGTATACCGCCGCGCTGATCGGCATGTCCACCGCCATCCGTTGCGCCATCCGGTGGACTTCACGCACGGTATAGACTCCTTCCGCCACATGGCCGAGTTGGCGCAAAATATCCGGCAAAGCCTGTTGTTGCGCCAGCAGCATGCCGACCCGGCGGTTGCGTGACAAATCCCCGGTACAAGTCAGGATCAAATCCCCCGCACCGGATAATCCGCCCAAAGTTTCCGCTTTCCCGCCGAGCTTCAAACCCAATCGCGTCATCTCGGCCAGACCGCGCGTTATGAGCGCGGCACGCGCGTTATGCCCGAAGCCCAAGCCGTCCGCAATTCCGGCTGCAATAGCCAAAACGTTTTTGACCGCCCCGCCCACTTCCACACCGGTCACATCAGTACTTGAATAGATGCGCAGGCGCGCATGATGCAGGCCTTGTGCGGTGCGGCGCGCAAACTCGCCGTCGGCAGAAGCCAATGTCAGTGCGGTTGGCAAACCGCGCGCCACTTCCAGCGCAAAGCTTGGACCGGACAACACGCCGCAAAGAGAATTTTGTTCCAGCGTTTCCGCAACCACCTGATGCGGCAAAAGTCCGCTGCCCGCTTCGAAGCCCTTGCACGCCCAAACCACGGGAATTTTGACTGCCATTTCCTCGATACGCTGCAGGGTGGGACGCAAACCGGCAATGGGTACCATAAGCAATATCAGATCGGCCTGATCAAGCGCTGAATCGAGATTTGAAGCAAGCTGCAATTCCTGCGGCAGCGAAATGTCGGGCAGATAGCGCTGGTTGAAACGACCGCAGGACATCGCGGAAATTTGTTCCGCATCCCGTGCCCACAGCGTGACACGATGACGGGAAGACAAGCTTATGGCAAGCGCGGTACCCCAGGCACCCGCGCCAAGTATGGCGATATTCATGGTGTAGCGCAGTTGTTCTTCAGTCTATGACTCACTCGTTCAGTCTCCCCACACCTCGGAAGACTTGACATAACCCACCGCACCATCCCGGTGGCGTACCTTGATCCACCCGGCTCCGGAACTCTCCAGCCACTCCAGCGCCACTTGTTGTTTCGCCCGGGCCAGCACAAGCGCTTTTTCGTCAGGCGCTTTGCGTATGGCAACCACCTCGGCTGTGACCACGACGAACCGCTTGTTGCTCAAGGCGCGCTTCTCAACCCAGGCCAAGTCGCCGGAACTGTCGCGCACCTTCACCCAATTGTCCAGATTGACTACTTGCTCCAAGGGCAAGTACCGGCTGGCCACAAATATTTTTTTGGCTTTAAGCGAGGGGGCGTCATACAGGACTGCGGCGTTATCCTCTACCGAAACATAATCAACTGCGCGGGCGCAGCCCATTGTCGCCCATGCCGCAACAGCAAATATAGCAACCGCATGAATCCCGGCCCTGAGCATGCCCCATTTTTGCATTGGGCCGGAATCCGGGGCAGGCATGTTAATGCGTGGTTACCGAGGTCACTTCAGCCTGTTTTTGTTGCTGCTGCTGGTACAGTGCCTCGAAGTTGATCGGATTGAGCGTCACCGGTGCAAACCCGGCCCGGATCGCCACATCGGACACGACTTCCCTGAGGTAAGGATATAGGATGTTCGGGCAAACCACCCCCAGCACAACATCCAGTTCTTGCGGCGGCAAGTTGACCAACTGGAAAATTCCGGCCTGCTTGGCCTCGATCAAGAACATCACTTTGTTCTTTTCCGTCAATCTGGCCGTCACCGTAACAGTAATGGTCACTTCATACACGCCTTCGTCAACGGTGGCCGCCTGGGTATGCAGTTGCAACTCGATCTGTGGCTGCTCGCGTTCCAGAAAAATGTCCGGGGCGTGGGGGATTTCCAGAGACAGATCCTTCACATATAATTTTTCAATATTAAACGCAGGGAGTTGATTGTCCTCTGCCGGGGGGGTTGCTGCTTCGCTCATTGTCTTTTCCTCGGGTTAATATAAATTAATTGCTTGCCAACAAATTCACCAGTTCACCGCTGTGCTCCAAAGCCGCCAGATCGTCATAGCCGCCAACATGGCGGGTTCCGATATATATTTGCGGAACCGTTCGCCGCCCGGTTCTCTCCATCATCGCGACACGCAATTCCGGCTCCAGATCAACACGCACCTTCTCGATTTCCACCACTCCTTTGGCACGCAACAATCGTTCTGCACGCACACAATATGGACACACTTCAGTGCAGTACATCAGCACTTTTACACTCATCAACTGACTCCGTTTTTCATTTTTCCAAAGGCAAATCCGCCTTCTGCCATGCCATCATACCGCCTGCCAGGCTATATACCTGGCGAAATTCACGGTTTCCCAGTAACGCGCTTGCTGTTGCTGAACGATTGCCGCTGCGGCAAACAACCACGATGGGCTGGTCGCGGTAACGCTCCAATTCGCCAACCCTATCCTTGAGCTTGAGCAGCGTAATCAGTTTTGCCCCCCGGATATGGCCGGTACTAAATTCAGCCTCTTCCCTCACATCCAGAACCAGCGCATTTTTATGGTTGATCAATTGCAATGCACCGGCATTATCCACTTCTTTCACCCCGCGCAAGCGATTGCCCAGAAAGGACCACAGCAACATGGTACCGCTGCTGACCGCAATCACGACCAGCCATATATTATTTTGTATGAACTGCAAGTTGATACTCCTCGTATTTTTTGGGCGCGAATTCTAACAGAGCCGCGAAATGTTCGGGGTCTTTCTGCGCAAGGGCGCGCATTTGCCCCAATGCAGCCGGAAATCCGGAAGGGAATGCCCAGATAGATTGCTCCAGCTGGGCTTGAGCGGCGGATTGCTCGCCGGACAGGGCCAACAACATTACCTCGCGGTACACCACCGTACCGACCGGCACAAAATGCATTACATTTTCGTTGAGTACGCGCGCATCGGCCAGATTATCATAATGCCCTTCCATCAGACTGCTCATTGCCACTTCAACGAAGGGCTGCAATAAGGCCTGGTTATGCACTGCCAACAGCTCGCTGAAATAATCTTCGTTTCTTGCCGATATCTGCCGTACAGCAGTCAATTTCTCCAAACTCCGGTAGCCCAGCCATAACTGGGACATGGACAACACCCCGAGCAAAACGATAGATGCCACCGCCAGACGCCCCGCCGCGCGCAGCTCCAGGCGATAGGAACTGCTATCCATAATACCCAATGTCAGTGCTGCCACGCCAAGAAAATACGCATACCAAAGCGGATATTCGAGCAGGCTATGGATAGCCAGCACCGCAAGAATGCCGCCTCCCCACCAATGGAACAAGGTGTGCTGAGCGTTGCGCATTTGCCGAATCCAGAGTCCCAGCGTGCCTAACAACACCAGCACACCCGCCAAGCCCATTTCAGCGGCAGTTTGCATCACAAGGTTATGCGCGTTGTTGTACAGCCCCACGATGCCGGTGTTGTGCAGTGACGGCCCGAGCAGGAAATGTTGCCAGCCGAACTGCCCGAATCCGGCACCCAATATCGGGAACTGGTTAAATATCAACCAAGCCTCATACCATATATGCAATCGAATGCTGCGCTCCGTCACATCGACATCCGCCGCCCCGCTGCCGTGCCCCCCGCTTTCAAAGCTGGCAGCTCCTTCAACGAGGCGATTTAACGCGGTCACGCTGCCGGAATCACCGGATAACCCGGGAATTTGCACCACGAATTGCATCAAACCGAAGCCCAGCAATACCAGCAAACTGTAATACATCAACGGACGATTGGATTTCTCCCGGCGCTGCCAGAAATAGGCCAGTCCGGCCATGAACAACAGATATAACCATGCGCTGCGGGAACCCGTCAGCACCAGGACAAACAACATGGGTGCCGCAAGCAGAACGACCTGCCACACCCGCAACTTCCATTGTGTATGCAGCAAGCCGAGAGAAACCAGTCCCAGCGAAAGATAATTGGCAAGGTGATTCGGCTGCCCCAGATTACCAAATACCGCCAGCGATGTGGTAACCGTAACCACGCTGTCCAGAAAAGTTCGCCAATGGAAATGCTGAATCAAACCGATTAGCGTACTCAGCTCTGCCCCGACCAGCATAAAAGCTGCCATTACTGTGGCAACCCGGGGCAAGCCCAGTTCACTACGCAAGCGTTGTCCAAGCATAATGAGCAATGCCGCCCAAAGAAGATAAAGGGTTACAAGCAGCGCCTGGCTAAAGTAGCCTATTTTTCCGGAAAAATATTGCACCAAAACAAGCAGCAATAGTCCCACGGGCAGCAGGATAATGCGGGGGATTTCAGGCTGTTGCCAGCTACGGCCGGCAAGCAGCAAGGGCATCGCGCACAGCCCGAGCACGACTGCGCCCCATTCCTGATAAAACGTGGTGAGCGGATAGGCGTGCTTATAATAAAGAGACGGCAAAACCCACATGAGCCCTGCAAATACAAGACTGACATGGGCCAGCCGTGTTGAGGCACTGGCTTCTGTTTTTAGCAACACGCCCCCTTGATGCCGTTTCCCGATGCAACGGTTTTGAGAATACAGAATGGCGCAATACCCGAATGAAACTTGCTGAAGTGCCGGTAGCTCGCCTTAAGCGCCAACCCGGGCAATAGTGCAAAAATTCCTGCAGCGTGGCAGGTAACAAGTACAACTGACATTACACAAACTCCTTCGTAGCCGGAAATTCTAACCGATTTCGGTTCTCTGCGTGATGCATTACCTTGTCAAATCACTTCGGAATATTGCCTGGAATATTTGCAAAAATTTTTTGCCGGGCGGGCTGCCTTTGTTAACTTGCCCCACTGAACCAATTGACAGCGTTGCCTAAAACCATCAAACTTGCCCCGTGCCGATTTGAGCTCAGCTTGCGGGGCACGTAAAACATACCAGCTAAAGCGTTCAACCCGTTTTGGCGCAAGCTGGACGGGTTTTGTATTTTTGGAAATCGTTATAGTGAATGCTTCAGTCGGTATCGTCAGCGCGCAACGTGCAATATTTGACACTCCGCTCCCTTTTAAAGGTGGCGCAGTGTTGCCGTGCTATGAATTGGTATATGAAACTTACGGGTCGCTGAACGCGGATAAATCCAATGCGATTCTGGTGTGCCATGCACTGTCCGGACATCATCATGTCGCGGGATATTACGCCGGCGAGCCGAATAACATAGGCTGGTGGGACACCATGATCGGCCCCGGCAAACCGGTCGACACCGACAAATTTTTTGTTGTGGGCCTGAATAATTTGGGCGGTTGCCACGGCTCCACCGGCCCGTCCAGTGTTAACCCGGCAACCGGCAAACCCTACGGGGCAAGTTTTCCCGTAGTCACCGTGGAAGACTGGGTGGCATCGCAGGCGCGCCTCGCGGATTTGCTCGGCATCAAACAATTTGCCGCCGTGATGGGCGGCAGTCTGGGCGGCATGCAAGCTATACAATGGTCGCTGACTTATCCAGAGCGTGTACGCCATGTGCTGGCGATTGCCACCGCCCCCCATCTGACAGCGGAAAATATTGCCTTCAACGATGTGGCACGCAATGCCATCCTGACCGATCCGGATTTCCACGGCGGCAACTTTTACGAACACGGCGTGGTACCGACGCGCGGCCTGCGCTTGGCGCGTATGCTGGGACATATCACCTATCTATCCGACGATGCGATGGCGGACAAGTTCGGGCGCAGCTTGCGTTCGGGCAAACTGGGTTACAGCTACGACATTGAGTTCGAGATTGAATCTTACCTGCGTTATCAGGGCGACAAATTCGCCGCCTATTTCGATGCCAACACCTATTTGCTGATGACCAAGGCGCTCGACTATTTTGATCCGGCACGCGATTTCAAAGACAATCTGGACAAGGCCTTTGCCGCCGCGCGCGCGGATTTTCTGGTACTGTCCTTCACTACCGACTGGCGTTTTTCGCCGGAACGTTCGCGCACCATAGTCAATGCCTTACTGCACAACCACCGCAACGTCAGCTACGGCGAGATCAGCTCTGCACACGGGCATGATTCGTTCCTGATGCAGCACGAGCATTATCACGCAGTGATGCGCAGTTACCTTGAGCGTATCGCCAGGGAATTTTCAATATGAGCGCGCACGATCCCGCCGAACTCGCCGCAGCCCGCCCGGACTTCGCCGCCATCGCGGCGTGGATACCGCAGGGCGCGTCGGTGCTCGACCTCGGTTGCGGCGACGGCAGCCTGTTGCGTTTCCTAAAGGACACGCGGAAGGTGCGCGGTTACGGCGTCGAAATCAGCGATGCAAACATCGTGGCGTGTATCCGCAACGGCGTGAACGTCATCCAGAGTAATCTGGAGTCCGGACTCTCCGGTTTCGAGAGCAACGCCTTTGACTACGTCATCCTGTCGCAGACACTGCAAGCCACACGCCACACCGAACCCCTGGTGCAGGAAATGTTGCGGGTCGGAAACGAGGGCATTGTCAGCTTTCCCAACTTCGGCCATTGGAAGGCCCGTTTGAACGTACTGCGCGGCCACATGCCGGTATCGGACGAATTGCCCTACCAGTGGTATGACACGCCCAATGTCCACCTGTGTACGCTGCACGATTTCGAAGCGTTCTGCAGCGGACATCGCGTGCATATCCTCGAACGCCGCGTGATGACCGGCGACAGTGAAATTCATCTGCTGCCGAATTTATTGGGCAGCATGGCGGTGTACCGTTTCAAGCGCGCGACTTGACTGAATGAACGTCTGGCAGCAGTTGTTTACCCGGCGCATGTTGATCTGCGTGTTCACCGGATTTACTTCCGGCCTGCCGTTATACTTGCTGTTTAACCTCGTTCCAGCATGGCTGCGCAGCGAACACGTCGACCTGAAGACCATCGGCCTGTTCGCGCTAATCCAGTTTCCCTACACCTGGAAATTCCTGTGGTCGCCGCTGCTTGACCGCTACGTGCTGCCCCTGCTCGGGCGGCGGCGCGGCTGGATGTTGCTGACCCAGATCGGTTTGTTGCTGGTGATTGCGGCGATGGGCGCATTCTCGCCGCAAAGCGATCTGCGCACCATCGCCTGGATCGCCACGCTGCTCGCCTTTCTCAGCGCCACGCAGGACATCGTGCTGGATGCCTATCGCCGCGAGTTGTTGAGCGATGTAGAACTGGGGCTGGGCAATGCGGTGCATGTGAATGCCTACCGCATTGCCGGTCTGGTGCCGGGTTCGCTGTCGCTGATACTGGCCGATTTTATGCCGTGGGATAGCGTGTTCATCGTCACCTCTTTATTCATGCTGCCCGGCATGGTGATGACGCTGCTGGTGCAGGAACCTCACCGCGCCACGCCGCCCAAGACCCTGCGCGAGGCGGTGGTCGAACCGTTCCACGAATTCATCGCGCGCCGGGGATGGAACAGCGCGCTGCTGATTCTCGCTTTCCTGTTCTTCTACAAGCTCGGCGATAGCATGTGTACCGCTTTGGCAACGCCGTTCTATATGGACATGGGCTTCAGCAAAACGCAGATCGGTTTGATCGCCAAGAATGCCGGGCTGTGGCCTGCCGTCATCGGGGGACTTCTCGGCGGCCTGTGGATGGTTAAGATCGGCATCAACCGGGCGCTGTGGCTGTTTGGAGTGGTGCAGGTGATCGCCATATTCGGTTTTGCCTGGCTGGCCTCGGTGGGGCATCATGCCGAAATTGCGGGAATGCAACTCGCCCAACTCGCCTTTGTGATCGGCCTCGAAGCGCTGGGCGTGGGGCTGGGCACAGCCGCTTTCGTCGCCTTCATTGCCCGCACCACTCACCCCGCTTACACCGCCACCCAGTTCGCGCTGTTCACCAGTCTCGCCGCCATGCCGCGCACTTTTGCCAATGCGGCCACCGGCTGGCTGGTGGAGAGCATGGGATGGATGGGATTTTTCCTGTTGTGCGCGGTGCTGGCGGTGCCGGGGATGCTACTGCTGATAAAGGTTGCTCCATGGGGTGAATCCATCACGGATAAAGGCCAATGATTAAGCAAAGGGGCAGTTTTTGATGGAAGGCTCTTCCGACACACGCGGAGATAGCCTGTTTGTCGGTTCTTTGGAGTCGTTACGCGGCTTGGCGGCGCTGATGGTCGCTGTCGACCATTCCATGATGGTGCTGAAAATAGGTGGGATGGACATGATCTGGGCAAAACCCTTCCGGGAGATCGGGCCGTTCGATGCCAAGGTCGCAAAACTGGTTCTGCTGTTTGCCAACGGGGGCGCTGCGGTTACGATTTTCTTTGTGTTAAGCGGGGTAGTGCTCGGGCTGTCGCTGGATCACACCAAACTCGGTGGGATACGCTTATATTTTGCATTTCTGCTGCGGCGCATGTTCCGCATTTATCCCGCCTACATCGTGGCAATCCTGTTTGTGCTGCTCTATCTTTTCACCGGGATCATCAATCACAACGGCGTCTCGATTGCATCCACTTTTTTTAACTGGTCGTACCGCTACACTCCTTCCCTTCCCGAGATTGCAAGTAACCTGACCCTGTTAAATACGACACTCGTCCCCATCGGCTGGACACTTACGACGGAAATAGTCGTCGCTACATTTTTTCCTTTTTTATATGTTATTTCGAGAAAATGGCCGGGCTATGCGGTATGTATTGTTCTGCTGGCGTTGATGATACCGACCATTTTTCCTGCTTACGCTGGCGTGATTATTCTGCCCCATGTATATAAATTTTTTATTGGATTGCTCATCCCCAGATACGGCAAACCGATATTTCAACTGATTTTTGGAAACAGACGTACTGGCCGGCTCTGGTTCCTTTTTTCCATTCTTCTGCTGCTGGCTGAAAGACAATTGATGGATATGCGCCATCCGGGGTTTGGAATCATCGAAACTACCGGAGCAATGTTGATCATTTTCGGGTTGTTGCACGCCAACCAACATGGCGGATGGAGTCTGTTGGAGTGGCACCCCATCCGAAAACTCGGCCAACAAAGCTATAGCTTTTATCTGTGGCACTTCCCCCTTTTATTCGTCATTTCATGGTTTATGTTTGCGCTGGTGCCATTGGGAATAATTGAAGAGCATGCATTAGCCGCAAGCTTGTTGCTTTGTGCCATTTCGGTATCAATAACTTACGGTATTGCTTCACTGTCATATAGTCTCATCGAAGCACCTTCTATTCGAAACGGAAAGCATTTTGTTTCCCGGTTTATCGTGCGTTAGCTTCACTAAAGCAAAACAATTCCATAACGCTGGAAGTGACAAGCCGCGTGTGCTAGATTTATAACCTGCATCATTATGAAAATAAACTCATCGGGGAGTACATTCATGCCGCAAACCAAGTTCATCTTGCAGGAAAACGATATTCCAACCCACTGGTACAACGTGGTGGCCGATATGCCCAATCCCCCCGCAGCGGTGTTGGGGCCGGATGGTAAGCCGATCGGTCCGGAGGCGCTTGCGCCGATTTTCCCCATGAGTCTGATCATGCAGGAAGTATCCGCCGAACGCTGGATTCCGATTCCGGAACCCGTGCGCGAGGCATACCGTTTGTACCGGCCTTCGCCGCTGTTTCGCGCGCATAGACTGGAAGCGGCGCTGGGTACCCCGGCGAAAATCTATTACAAATACGAGGGCGTTTCACCGGCGGGATCGCACAAGGTCAATACCTCCATCCCCCAGGCGTATTACAACAAGGAAGCCGGGATCAGGCGCATCGCCACCGAAACCGGCGCGGGGCAGTGGGGTTCTTCCATGGCGCTGGCCGGACACATGTTCGGACTGGAAGTACGCGTATACATGGTTAAGGTCAGCTATCAACAAAAGCCTTTTCGACGTTCCATGATGCATACCTGGGGCGCGGAGGTTTTCGCCAGCCCGTCTATGGAAACGCAGTCCGGGCGCAACGCGCTGGCAGCCGACCCCGACAACCCGGGTTCACTCGGCCTGGCAATTTCCGAAGCGGTGGAAGATGCCGCCAATCGTTCGGATACCAATTATGCGCTGGGTTCCGTACTCAATCATGTGCTGCTGCACCAGACGGTTATCGGACTGGAGGCGAAGAAGCAATTCGAGTTGGCCGGTGATTATCCCGATATGATTTTTGCCCCCTGCGGCGGCGGCTCCAATTTTGGCGGTGCGGCCTTCCCCTTCTTTGCCGACAAGGCCTGCGGCAAGAACGTACGACTGGTCGCTGTCGAACCCTCGTCCTGTCCGACACTGACACGGGGTCAATATGCCTATGATTTTGGTGACACCGCCAAACTCACCCCGATGTTAAAAATGTTTACCCTGGGCCACGACTTCATGCCGCCCGGTATCCATGCGGGCGGACTGCGCTATCACGGCGCATCGGCACTGGTATCCCAGCTTTATCACGAGAAGTTGATCGAGGCGGTGGCCGTGCCGCAAATTGCAACGTTCCAGGCGGGCGTCACTTTTGCCCGCGCCGAAGGCATTATTCCGGCACCGGAATCCAACCATGCAATTGCGGCTTGTATCGATGAAGCCCTGCGTTGCAAGCAATCCGGAGAACCCAAGACCCTGTTCTTCAATCTTTCCGGGCATGGGCATTTCGACATGGCGGCGTATGACAAATATTTCTCGGGAGATTTGGAAGACTTTGCCTACCCGGAAGAAGCGCTGCAGGAGTCGCTCGCCAATTTGCCCAAGGTTGAGGCGTAGTCAACAGCGAATCGGTGTGTAGCCCGGATGCAGCGCAGCGAAATCCGGGAATTATGCAGCGCCGGTGAGCGGGATACTGCCGCACCCTGACGGGCGCTCCCGGGTTGCGCAATGCTGCATCCGGGCTACCCACAAATTCGATGTTTACGGATACCCGAATTACACAACGTAATCGTAATCAACGGTCAGCGGCGCATGGTCGCTGAAGCGTTGTTCTGTATAGATGTGAGTTGATTGGGCGGTCTTTGCGATGCCCGGTGTGGCGATGTGGTAGTCAATACGCCACCCCACATTTTTCGCCCATGCCTGGCCGCGATTCGACCACCAGGTATAAGCCTCGAGCTCGGGATGCAATTCACGAAACACATCCACAAATCCCGCGTCGCCGAGTAACTCGGACAGCCAGGCGCGTTCTTCAGGCAAAAATCCCGAATTCTTTTTGTTGCCGCGCCAGTTTTTAAGGTCAATCTCCCGGTGTGCAATGTTCCAGTCCCCGCACACAATAATTTCGCGTCCGCTGCGCTTGAGTGCAATCAGGTGCGGCATGAAGATTGCCATGAATTTGAATTTCACGTTTTGGCGTTCTTCGCCACTTGAACCCGACGGCAGGTAGAGCGAAACCACGCTGAGATTGCCGAATTGCGCCTCCAGATAACGGCCCTCGTTGTCGAACTCGGCAATACCCAGACCTTCGATTACGCTATCCGGCTTGCGTTTGGAATAGATACCCACACCGCTGTAGCCCTTTTTTTGGGCATAGTGAAAAATTCCGTGATAACCGTGCAAAGCGAGCATCGCAGGTGTCATATCCTGAACTTGCGCCTTGAGCTCCTGCATACAGACAATGTCGGCCTGCTGTTTCGGGAGCCAATCCGGAAGCCCTTTGCTGAACGCGGAGCGGATACCGTTAAGGTTAAGCGAGATGATGCGCACTAAAGTTCTCCGATGCATAAGTGCTGCTATTATAATGCGAGGACTTTACTGTTACCGATGATTGTCACCATGCACGCATACCGCCAGGAATTTATCCGTTTCGCCATTGGACAAAAGGTATTGCGTTTCGGCGAATTTCAGACCAAAGCCGGACGCTTGTCGCCCTATTTTTTCAATTCCGGACTATTTCAGGACGGTGCTGCTTTGCGTGATTTGTGCCAGTTTTATGCGCAGGCGATCCTTTCTTCGGGGTTGGATTTTGACATGATTTTTGGCCCCGCATACAAAGGCATCCCTTTGGTGGCGGGAACGGCCATCTCGCTTGCGGCGCAGGGACGAAATGTTCCATATTGCTTCAACCGTAAAGAAGCCAAAGATCATGGCGAGGGCGGTTTGACTGTGGGCGCGGCACTGCAGGGACGCGTGCTGATTATTGATGATGTCATTTCCGCCGGCACCTCGGTGCGCGAATCCATAGAGCTCATACGGAGTGCGGGAGCCGTTCCCTGTGGCGTGGTCATTGCACTGGACCGGATGGAGCGCGGGCAGGGAACACTTTCCGCCGTGCAGGAAGTCCGCCACAGTTATGGTATCCCGGTGGTTTCCATTGCCGCTTTGGACGACCTGCTCGGTTATTTGCAGGATCAACCCGAAATGGTGCAAAATTTGCGGGCTGTACAATCTTATCGTGACCATTACGGGGTGGAAAATGACTAAATCGCAAATTCTGGGCGCAACATTTGTGCTGTGCGCCCTCTTCAGCATCACTGCCGAAGCGAAACTTTATAAATGGGTCGACGATCAGGGCGAAACCCATTATGGGGAAGTTATTCCGCCGGAATACGCCAACAAGGACAAAATCGAATTTGACGACAAGGGACGAGTAGTTAAAGACAAGTCAACCGACGGAGATATCAACAGCGCGGCAAACAGGACACCCGAGCAAAAAGCTGCCGTGGAACAACGCCGCAAAGATAAGGCATTACTTAACACTTATAGCAATGAGAAAGAAATTGATCTCGCGCGTGACCGCAACTTGCAGCAGGTGGAATCACGCATCAACAGTATTCAATTGTTGCAAAAATCCGCACAGGAGAGTCTGGATAGTTATAAAGCTGAGGCCAAAGGAGTAACTAATGGAAAACCGATTCCCGCGTCTCTGAAAGCTGACATTAGCGCGGCAGAAGATAAACTGGCCAAACTTCAGCAGGATCTAGATGCGGCCAATGCTAAAGCGGCCTCGGTCAGGGCAAGTTTTGAAACCGACAAGGCACGCTACCGCGAATTAACCGGTGCAACCAAAAAGTAATAAGCTGATCCCGGAGCATCGCTCACGGCACAAATTCGAACAGCGTAGCTGCACACTTACAAGTTACAACGCCACGAATACATTGGTATTTGCCTCGTATTGCAATAGCTGGCCGTGTTTTATATCGAAATACCAGCCCTGCAATGTCAACGCCCCCATCTCGACACGCTCGCGTATCCACGGAAATGTCATCAAATTGCGCAGCGATATCAGGATCGCACGTTGTTCACAGGCTTGCAACCGTGCATCCAACGACGCATCAGGCATGTCTCTTTCCGTCTCGGCACGCGCATCCTCGACCAGATGCATCCAGTCGTCGATAAATGAGTCCGGATCATTCCCTCCACGACTTTCCACCAAGTTGCGGATGCCGCCGCAGTGGGCGTGACCCAACACGATTATGTGCTCCACCGCAAGATTACGCACTGCGTATTCCAGTGCGGAGCTGGTGCCGTGATGTCCGGACAGGGTTCCTGCCGGAGGAACCAGATTGGCCACATTTCTGATAACAAACAAGTCGCCTGGCGCGCAATCCAGCACGATGGCCGGATCGACGCGGGAATCGCAACAGGCTACCACGAGAATTTTCGGGGTTTGCCCTTCCGCGACCAATTGGCGATATAACGCGTCGTCGTGGGTAAAATGCTGTTCGCGAAAGCGCCGGAACCCCGCTATGAGATGATGCGGCGATGTCATGCGCCGATCAGCAGGCGCAAAGCCTCGTGATATTTGTCCGAAGTTTTTTGCAGCACGTCAGAAGGGACAACCGGTGCGGGGGGCTGCTTGTTCCAGCCGGACAATTCCAGCCAATCGCGCACAAACTGTTTGTCATAACTGGGGGGATTGCTCCCGACCTTATATTGATCCGCCGGCCAGAATCGCGAAGAATCCGGCGTCAATGCTTCGTCGATCAAATACAGTGTACCCGCCTCGTCCACGCCGAATTCGAATTTTGTATCGGCAATAATAATTCCTTTGGTGGCAGCGTATTCAGCCGCCTGGGTGTAAAGCGCCAAAGTGGCGTTGCGCACCTCGACGGCACGCGCTTCACCCAGCAATTTTTTGGTTTCCTCAAAGGAAATGTTCTCGTCATGGTCGCCCACCGCCGCCTTGGTTGAGGGCGTAAACAAAGGTTCGGGCAATTTCTGCGCTTCCTGCAATCCTGCAGGCAGGGCTATCCCGCACACGGCACCGGTTTTCTTGTAATCTTTCCAGCCGGAGCCCGCCAGATAGCCGCGCACGATGGCCTCAATCGGCAGGGGCTTTAATCTCTTCACCACGAAGGCGCGGCCGTTGACTTGTTCCCGATCCGATTCGGTTTTCACGACCCCCTCCGGGGCAATCCCGGAAAGATGATTGGGAATAATGTGTCCCAGTTTATTGAACCAGAAATTAGACAGCGTAGTAAGCACTTGCCCTTTTCCGGGTATCGGAGTTGGAAGGATCACATCAAAAGCAGACAGACGATCGGTTTGCACGATGAGCAAATATTGGTCATCAACACCGTATATGTCCCGTACCTTGCCGCGATGCAGCAGCGGCAGACTCCTGATATCCGATTGCAGCAAAACATTACTCATCATTTTTCTCCTAGCAAAGCAGTAATTTCTTGCGTCAGGTTTCCGGCTGTTTGCGGAGCAGACAGCACTTTTACCGGGCTGCCTCTTGTATCCAGCAGCACCAGCGTTGCCCGCCCGGTGTGGTTGGCCGCCATAAATTCACGCCCCTGCGGGGTATCAAAATCAGTCAGAAGAAACAAAACTTTTCCTCCAAATTGATCCCGCACACTATCGAGCACATTCATCAGGTCAAAACTCTGAACCGCATTCTTGTCCCGAACCAACACTACGGCCGCTTTTCCTGTACCTATGGGGGACAGGTCATCGCTGTAACCGCGCGGAAGGTTCATCACGATAAATGCAACCAACACCACAAACAGTCCGGCCACTATCCATCTGACTTTTCGCGCAGAGTTTGGAGGTGCGGTTTGTTCGGCTGGCAGGCTCACGGCTTATCCCTTCAACACCCGGATCACAGCGTCGGCAACGTGATTGCGGCAATCTGCCCGGCCTGCTGTCTGCGATATTCGACCAGCTTTTCCGCCAGTCCCGCATGGGTAAGCGCCAGCATGGAAACCGCAAACAGTCCGGCATTGGCCGCCCCGGCTTCACCGATTGCAAACGTCGCAACGGGAATCCCCTTGGGCATTTGCACGATGGAAAGTAGCGAGTCCATGCCTTTGAGATACTTGGACGGAATCGGCACCCCCAGCACCGGCAGGGTGGTCTTGCCCGCGATCACTCCGGCCAGATGCGCGGCCCCGCCTGCACCCGCGATGAAGCACTGCACACCTTGCTTATTCATCTCCGCGATGTATTCGAACAGCAGGTCGGGCGAACGATGCGCGGAAATCACCCTTGCATCAAATGCCACACCGAAGTCTTTCAACTGCCGGGCTGCCTGTTGCATGACCTCCCAGTCGCTGGAACTCCCCATCACAATGGAAACAAGCACGGTACCCATAATATTAAACGCCCTTGTGGTAACTCACTACACGTTCGACTTCATTCTTCGAGCCCAGAATCACGGGAACACGCTGGTGCAGTCCGGTGGGCTGAAGCTCCATGATTCGTTCGCGTCCGGTGGAACTAGCTCCGCCTGCCTGCTCCACAATGAACGACATGGGATTGGCTTCGTACAACAGGCGGAGCTTCCCGGCTTTGCCCGGCTCCTTGGTATCGAACGGATACATAAAAATACCGCCGCGCGTCAAAATACGATGAACCTCGGCGACCATCGAAGCCACCCAGCGCATATTGAAATTCTTCTCGCGTCCGCCGTCCTTGCCTTTGGTGCATTCTTCAACATAGCGCTGCACCGGCTCCTCCCAGTAGCGGCGGTTGGACATATTGATGGCGAATTCCTGCGTGTCGGCAGGGATTTTCATCTGCGGGTGGGTCAGAATGAATTCGCCCACATCGCTATCCAGAGTAAAGCCGTCCACCCCGTGTCCGGTCGTAATCACCAGCATGGTGGAGGGACCGTACAATGCATACCCCGCGCATACCTGTTTGGCACCGGGCTGCAGAAAATCAGCCGCCGTCGGATTGGTAACGCCCTCCGGACAGCGCACGATGGAGAAAATAGTGCCGACTGAAATATTCACGTCTATATTGGACGAACCATCCAGCGGATCAAATGTAAGCAGGTACTTGCCTCTCGGATATTGCTTTGGAATCGGATAGATGTCATCCATTTCCTCCGACGCCATTGCAGCCAGATGGCCGCTCCATTCGGTGGCCTTGATAAAAATATCATTGGTAATCACATCCAGCTTTTTCTGCGTTTCCCCCTGCACGTTTTCGCTGCCCGCGCTGCCGAGGACACCGATCAAATCGCCTTTGCTCACTGCATGGGCAATGTGTTTGCACGCAAGAATGATGTCGCTCAGCAAACCGGTAAAATCGCCCGTCGCGCCCGGAACACGCCGTTGTTCTTCGATAATAAATTGCACCAGATTCTTGCTCATCTGCTTCTCCCTAGTTGATATATTGAATAGATATATATTTTAAATTCTGATTTTACAGCTTTTCTACCCCCCCCTCCATGCTTAAGTGCGGCCATCATTGAGTAGGGTTATTACAATTATCTGGTCAGCGCCATGAACAGTTGCGGCAGCCTTTCCGGCAAGCGCTGAATGTTGTCGATCACGGCATAACGTTTACCGAAAATATCGGCCACATAGGAATCGGCCCGGGGGTCAAGATTGATACAGTAGGTGTAAATCCCCTGCTGATCCAGCTCGCGCACCGCCATTCGGCTGTCTTCAATCAAGTGCTGGGGATCCCTGCTATCGATATCGGCAGGCTCACCGTCGGTCAATACCAGCAGTAACTTTTTGTCGGCCTGCTGATGGCTTAGATAGTGCCCGGCATGGCGCAAGGCCGCGCCCATACGCGTCGAAAATCCGGCATCCATCGCCGCCAAGCGTGCTTTGACTTCATCGCCCCAGGGTTCCTTGTATCCCTTGATATGCAGATAGCGAACTTCATGACGCGTGTCGGAGTGAAATCCTCCAATGGCGAAGGGATCGCCCATCTGATCAACCGCCCAGCCCAGCAGCGAAACTGCTTCCTGACTCAGTTCCAGCTTGGACTGCGTGCAACCTGCGGGTATATCCGCGAGCGAGGCCGACAGATCAAGCAATAGTGATACTGCGATACTGCGACCGTCGTTCTTGTGGCTCATGTTGATGCGCGGGTCGGGCTGGGTACCGCTCTTGAAATCGATCAGCGAACGGATGGCCACATCAAGATCGAGTTCGGATCCCTCTTCCTGATAGCGCACCCGCACCTTCTGCTGCGGCTTCAGCATGTCGATGATCCTTTTCAGCTTCTTTGCCAGCGCGCTGTGTTTGGCCAGCAATTGATCAATGTAAGCCGCGTTGCCGGAAGGATGCAAATGTTCGTACAGACTGACCCAGTCCGGATGGTAATGCTGCGCCATATAATCCCATTCCGGATAAAGGCGCGGCGGCATTTTGGCTTCCTCACTCTGCTCGTCCGGCTGCGCCTTGCGCGGACGCGCCTCGTACACTTCCTCGTCGCCGTCCTCGAAAAACCGCCACATCAGGCGGTTATCGTCACGGTAATCGATTTCGGTTTGGTCAAAGTAGACCTTGGCGCTGGAATCACTGCGCAAGCGTGATTCCGAAATGAAATGCACGCCCAGATCTATCATGCTTTTTGTGTCCGCATTGCCTGTTTCCATCAGGGCGTGAAATTGCCCGGCATATTTAATAATCAACGGATGAGTATAGCCGTGCCCGGGATCAAGCAAAGCGCGTGACATCATGGTCAGACGGTGACGGATATATGACACTCCATCCTCATGTTCTATTTCGGCGGGGGCAGGATGCAGGGTGCACCACAGTTTGCGCAGTCCGGGATACTCGCGCATTGCCAGCCACTCTACACGCGAGTCTTCAAATACTTCAATCGAGATGCGCTGAAACGGGCTGAAGTTGTCGGCCATCAGCGGCTTAGTCCAGCGCCGATGTGCAGATACATGTGCCAGCAATGCCCGGTAACGGTCGATTCCGCGCACGCCCCCCTTCCCCACGCAAGGGGAGGAGGGGAGAAAATCATCATACACATCAGGCAAATGAATTCCGTTGTCATCCAGATAAGGCGACGGTTTGCGTAATTGATCAAAAGCCAGCGAATAGGGAAAAAATACCGCCTCACTCCCCCACATTCCGCGCAAATACATATCCAGTTTGCGCTCGTGGTCGGTCAGCAGCGTGCCGTGTCGCTCGCGTTGCAGCACGGCACGACTGTCCGCCGATTGCAACATGAAATAGCCACGCTGGCGCTCGGGATCGTTGGGGTATCCCTTGATGCCGTAATCCACCCAGTTCTTCAGCCCGCCGAGTGAAAGCTGGCCGAGCAGGAACGGCACATTTTTCAGAAAATCCGGCAGGCATTCGCTGGTATACATGGAATCAATACCATGAACCTTGGGACTGGTACGCTCCATGGTCTGCCACACGAGTTGCAGGTATTCGCTGAACAGCCGGTGACTTTCCAGATGGCGCGCGGCAGCGGCCAGGCTTTGCAGAAAAGGGGGGATGGACTTGCTGTTGGGCGTACGCGCCAGCTTGCGGGTGAATTCCACCACCTCGGCAATGACGTTTTCGCCCAACTGTGCCGCGACCAGCGGCATCTCTTCGAGGAACGCCAACACCGGCTCCTCGCCGCGCCCCATCTTGCAAATGACTTGCGCACCGTCGACATAGGCATCCACACCCGCATCGGACAGTTTCATCTGTGCGTGCGCCAGACAATCGTCAAATACGCTTTGTACGCGGACGAAGTTGCAAACCAGTTTCCTGTGCGCGTCCTGCATAGTCGTCATTTCATTCACAAAGGGGCGTATTGCCCTACGCTCCTACGGGAGCGCAAATTGTAGGGGCGTATGGAAATTCGCCAGTCCATTTCAAATAAATACCGCATCGATCGCATGATCCAGCGTATCGCGGATGTCCGCATCATCGGTGATCGGACGCACCAGTGCCATGCGGCAGGCATCGTTCGGGGCAATGCCTCGATTGATCAGCGTGGCCGCATACACCAGCAGGCGCGTGGATATTCCTTCGTCCAGCCCGTGGCCCTTCAGATTGCGCGCAACCACGCCGATTTGCACCAAACGCCCGGCGGTCACGGAATCAATTCCGGATTCCCTGCAAACAATAGACGCTTCCAGTTCCGCAGAGGGATAGTCGAATTCCATCGCGGCGAAACGCTGCTTGGTGGACTGCTTGAGGTCCTTCATCAGGCTCTGATAGCCGGGATTGTAGGAAATCACCAATTGAAAATCGGCATGGGCCGCAACCAGTTCACCCTTCTTGTCCAGCGGTAAAGTGCGCCGGTGATCGGTGAGCGGATGGATAACCACGGTCGTGTCCTGGCGTGCCTCGACCACTTCATCAAGGTAGCAAATTGCGCCGTGCCGTGCTGCCAGAGTAAGGGGGCCATCCAGCCAGCGAGTGCCGTTTGCATCGAGCAGGTAGCGGCCTACCAGGTCGGAGGCCGTCATGTCTTCATTGCACGCCACCGTGATCAATGGTTTATTCAACTTCCAAGCCATGTGCTCGACAAAACGTGATTTACCGCAACCGGTCGGCCCCTTCAGCATCACCGGCAATCGCGCCGCATAGGCCGCTTCGTACAGCGCAACTTCGTTGCCCAGCGCCTGATAGAACGGCTCGGCGGAAATTTTGTATTGTGCAATGTCAAACGTACTCATCATGCCCCCTTCGACATTTTTTAATAGGTACCTGTTAAAAAGCCCCTGCCGATTTCTAGTTCAACAGGGGCCTTTGTTTCAAGCGAAGTTCAATTTACTTGTGTACGCCCAGCTTCTGACGCCAGCCGGGGAATATCTTGTCGGCATCCTTCGGGAAAGATTCGAAGGCGCGGGCAAACTCCTTGTGCTCTTTGGCAAACTCAATCGGATCGGAGCCCGATTTCCAGCACTCGTACGATTGACGTAATGATTTTGCACCGGCAGCCGGGCTGTCGATGTGGCCGTAGGAGCCGCCGCCTGCAGTGTTGATCACGTTGCCGTGGCCGAGGTTTTCGAAGAAGCCCGGCAGACGCAGCGCGTTCATGCCGCCGGAGATGATCGGGGTGGTGGGCTTCATGCCGTACCACTTCTGGAAGTAGACCGGGCCTTGGCACTCGTCGCGCTCGATCATGTAAGCGATGATCTTGTCGTCGCCTTCGCCTTCCATCTTGCCGTAGCCCATGGTGCCGACGTGGATGCCGGAAGCACCCTGCAGACGGCTCATCTTGGCCAGCACGAACGCGGTATAGCCGCGCTTGGCAGAAGGCGAGGTCACCATGCCGTGTCCGGCGCGGTGGTAGTGCAGGTACTGGCTCGGATATTGACGACGGGCGGTAGTCACCATGCCGGGGCCGCCGACGAAACCGTCAACCAGGAATGCAACCTTGTCTGCATCGGAGCCGAATGTTTCCAGCGCGAAGTCGGCGCGGGCGCACATTTCGTAGTGGTCGTCGGCGGTGATGTTCAGGGAGAACAGCTTGGCTTCGCCGGTTTCGTCCTGCGCGCGCTGCAGTGCATCACGAACCAGGGGCAATACTTTCTTCAATGGGCAGAACACCTGATTACCCTGTGGCTCATCATTCTTGATGAAGTCGCCGCCCAGCCAGAATTGGTAGGCCGCATTGGCGAACGGTTCGGGCCGCAGGCCCAGTTTTGGTTTGATGATGGTGCCGGAGATGTAACCGCCGTTTTGAATCGGACGACCCAGAATTCGCCACAGGTCGGATATATCCTTGGACGGGCCGTCGAACAATTGAATGGCACGCTCGGGCACGTAGAAGTCGATCATCTTGGCGTGCTCGATGTCGCCCATTCCCTGATTGTTGCCGATCGCCAGCGTCAGGAAAGACACCAGCATCATGCGCCCGTCTGTCACGTTGCGGTCAAACAGTTCCAGCGGATACGCGATGCGCATATCTTCGGTGGCTTCGTCGATGTAATAAACCAGCGCGTCCACACCCTTGGTAAAATCGTCGGTGGTGCTCACTTCCACGTTGGTGCCGGTGGAGGATTCGGCGGCAAAGTGCGCGGCAGCTTCCAGATAACCAAGGTCGCCCTTCGGTTTCATCTTGTAGGCTACCAGTATGTGCTTGCCGCCCTTGATCAGTTCGGCTTCCTTGAGATCAAGGTTGGAATAACGATTGGATTGATCCATTTTTTACGCTCCCGTTGGTTAAGTTGATTAACAATTAAATTCTGATGGACGTAACTATAAGGCTGACAAACTATAAATAACAGTCAAATCATTTTATACTATCCATAAGATATTCTTATATATGGTGTAGAATATAAAGATCATGTTCCATGTTACTTTGAGACAATTGCAAGTATTCGAAGCTGTTGCAAGGCATTTGAACCACTCGCGCGCGGCAAAAGAACTTTACTTGTCCCAGCCCGCGATTTCCATGCAAATCAAACAGCTTGAACTGGGAGTTGACCTGCCTCTGTTTGAGCAAGTTGGCAAGCAGATTCACTTGACTGAAGCCGGACGCGAAATGCTCCATTATAGCCGTATCATTTCAGAGCAATTACATGAAATGGAAGCGGTGTTCGGTGAAATGAAAGGGCTGGAACATGGCCACCTGAATATTTCGGTAGTCAGCACAGCCAATTATTTCATGCCTCAGTTACTGGCAAAATTCTGCCAGCAGCACCCTAAAATCCAAATCAGTTTGCATGTTGCCAACCGTGATGCGGTGCTCAAGCAGCTCGCGGAAAACAGCACCGATCTGGCCATCATGGGCCAACCTCAGGAAGGAGCCGAGTTACTGGCACTATCCTTCATGAAAAATCCTCTGGTAGTTATCGCACCTCCCAACCATCCCCTTGCGCGATTGCAACGCGTCAAACTCCACCAGCTTGAACAGGAAAGTTTTCTGGTTCGCGAGCAGGGTTCGGGTACGCGCGGGGCAATGGAACGTTTTTTTGCCGAGCACGGAATCCAGTTTCGAGCCGGAATGGAAATGGGCACCAACGAAGCCATCAAGCAGGCCGTACAGGCTGGCATGGGGCTGGGTATTTTGTCCCTGCACAGCGCGGAACTTGAACTTGAGACAGGCCGTCTTGCAGTACTCAATGTTGAGCATTTTCCCATGGTACGGCATTGGTACATCGTTCACCGCCAGAGTAAACGGCTTTCCACTGCAGCCAAGGCGTTCAAACTATTTCTGCTGACCGAGGCGGAACAATTGGCGGCCCCCTCAGTGAGGGCCGGAAGAAACTAAAGCGCGAGCCTGTTTAACTAAATTTGCGCCCCGAAACAGGCACGCGCTATTGCCGGATTATTCCGGGGTAGACTTTTGTGCCAGAAGACGGCCGAATTGATTCAGATTCGACAATGAGATCAGGTGCGCGTACACGCGGCCCAGCTCCCCGCTCTTGGCCAACTGCAGCAGTTTGTCATCTGCAAGCGCTGCAAGTTTCGCCTCGTCAACCATCCAGATTCCGTTGATCACAAATTCCTCACCGGAGTTAAGTACAATCCTTGCATTGCTTTCCTTGAACAATTCGAGCTGGTTCAGGTGCTCCACAAATGCCCGTGTGCGCAGAAAATCGACTTGATAATCTTGCATGAATTGCACGACATTGTTTACAAATTGGCTGGCAACGCCCTGATCATCAAACAATGCCTCGCCTTCACCCTCAACATTCAGCGCTCCGCATCCTTCATCCACGCACAGAACCAACTGCTCCGGGCTGACTTCGGAGAAAATAAACGGATAACGCCGCACATAGGCCGGTATATAACGCGCGTCCCATTTTCCGCTTGCATCAACGTAAAGATTTTCTCCGGAGCGGATACCCAACAAAGCAACCGGCATCATAGTGTTGTCAGGAGCCTTCACAAAAACAATCGGATATTCCTTGCTGGCCTCGGCAAACTCGCTCCCGGTCAATAGTACCGACTGCGCATTCGCGGCAAATTCGAGGCTGTCAAATCGTTTGAAAGAATAAGCGCGATGTACTTCTTTGCTTAAAGGTACCAGTTTTTTATAAAACAATAATTCCGCCATGAGTCATTTTCCTGTCAGGTTATTTATGGATGCAGTCCCAATTGTATATCCAACTGATACTGCAGCAAAGGGCCACCGTCGTGAAACGACCTTCCGGACACGATTTACAATCGCACATTGAAGGTCGCCCATACGAAGTCGGCTATTATTATTTGATGATGGCGTTCAGTTCACCCTTGGCATAACGGCCAGCCATGCTTTCGAGTGAAATAGGCTTGATTTTTGCAGCCTGCCCGGCACAACCAAAAGCCTCGTAACGGGCTTTGCAAATTTCCTTCATTGCTTTGGTTGAAGCGGCGAGAAATTTGCGGGGATCAAAGTCCTTGGGATTTTGTGCCAGATAGCGCCGCACCGAACCGCTGGACGCCATACGCAAATCGGTGTCGATGTTGACCTTGCGCACGCCGTGCTTGATTCCCTCCACGATTTCATCGACCGGCACGCCGTAGGTTTGGCCCATGTCACCGCCGAATTCGTTGATGATTTTCAGCCACTCCTGGGGTACCGATGACGATCCGTGCATAACCAGATGGGTGTTGGGAATGCGCGCGTGAATTTCCTTGATGCGGCTAATCGCCAAGGTGTCGCCTGTGGGAGGACGGGTGAATTTGTAAGCGCCGTGCGAAGTACCAATAGCAATGGCCAGCGCATCCACACCGGTCTGGCGCACAAATTGTGCGGCTTCTTCCGGGTCGGTCAGCAATTGCGAGTGATCCAGCTTGCCCTCCGCCCCATGGCCGTCTTCCGCTTCACCCATTCCGGATTCCAGAGAGCCCAGACAACCCAATTCGCCTTCGACAGAAACGCCCACCGCATGCGACATTTCCACAACGCGACGGGTCACATCCACATTGTATTCGAACGAGGAAGGAGTCTTGGCATCTTCTTTCAGTGAACCGTCCATCATGACACTGGAGAAACCGGAACGAATTGCCTGTATACAAATAGCGGGAGACGCGCCATGATCCTGATGCATTACAACCGGAATGTGAGGGTAGGCTTCCACAGCAGCTTCGATGAGATGACGCAGAAAAGCCTCTCCCGCATATTTGCGCGCGCCCGCCGAACCCTGCATGATGACCGGACTGTTGGTTTCATCCGCCGCTTCCATAATCGCCTTGACCTGTTCCAGGTTGTTGACATTGAATGCGGGCAGGCCGTAACCGTTTTCTGCCGCATGATCCAGTAATTGACGTAAAGAAACGAGAGCCATTTTATTTCTCCTTCTATCTAATAAAAATTAATTACAAACTGCCGGACAAGACCGGCAAAAGGATAAGGGGTAACGAACCACGAACAAGGGTTAAGGGTAAAATCCCAGAACCGCTGCTACCCTTGTCCCATATCCCTTCCCGTTGTTAACTCTTGTGGTCGCCTACACGAACAATTTTCAGCGTATTTGTGTGACCGCTCCTGCCTATGGCTTCACCGATAGTCAGCACCATTAAATCACCATCCTCCACCAGCCCCAATTTCACCAATTCCAATTCCGCCTCCAGCAAGGTAACCGACGGGTCCTTGGAGCTAGGCTGGAAAGCAATCGGATGCACCCCGCTGAACAGCGTGACCTTTGTCAACGTTGCACTCGTCGGGGTCAGTGCAAAAATAGGAACATCCGCATTCATCCGCGACATCCACAATGCAGTTGAGCCGGATTGGGTCAGCGCCACAATCGCCTTCACCTTAAAGTGGGATGCCGCATACAGCGCCGACATAGCGATGGACTGGTCAACCCGTGTAAATTTCCCCTGCAGCAGACGGTGATCCAGCGCGTTTTCTTCCATTTCCTTTTCGGCCTGGAGGCAAACACGTTCCATAGCCTGTATGGTCTCGACAGGATAATCACCGACCGCAGTTTCCGCAGACAACATCACTGCATCGGTACCATCCAGTACCGCGTTCGCCACATCGGAAACTTCCGCGCGAGTGGGGATCGGATTGGTAATCATGGATTCCATCATCTGGGTGGCGGTGATAACCAGTTTATTTCTGGCCCTGGCCATTTTAATCATGCGTTTTTGCAACCCGGGTACCGCAGCATCGCCCACTTCCACGGATAAGTCGCCGCGTGCAACCATGATTGCGTCGGATGCATCAATAATTTCACCCAGCACCGCTATGGCTTCGGCACGCTCAATCTTGGCCATCAGCATACTTTTCCCGCCTGCGGCATTCATCAAATGGCGCGCCAACTTCATGTCGTCCGACGAGCGCGGAAAGGATACCGCCAAAAAGTCTGCCTTGATCAGGGCTGCCGTCTTGATATCTTCCATATCTTTGTCGGTCAGCGCAGGGGCGGTCAAACCTCCGCCCTTTCGGTTGATGCCCTTATTGTTGGACAACACGCCGCCGCGCACTACTTTGCAGATGATTTCCGGACCGTCGACCTTGACCACGTCGAATTCCAGCATGCCATCATTCAACAATAGTACCGATCCGCTGCTGACGTCGTCGGGCAATTCCTTGTAATCCAGCCCGACGCGTTCCTGGTTTCCCGGCGCATCCCATGCCGCATCGAGTATGAAAATGTCGTCTTTCTTCAGATGGATCTCGCCATTCTCGAATTTACCCACGCGAATTTTCGGGCCCTGCAGGTCAGCCAGAATTCCCACGGTGCGGCCAACTGCCGCCGCCGCCGCCCGCACCTTTTCAGCGCGTGCCATATGATCCTGCGGCGAGCCGTGGGAGAAATTCATGCGTACCACATCCACACCGGCACGAACCATTGCCTCCAGCACTTTGGAGTCATTAGAAGCCGGTCCCAAAGTTGCAACTATTTTTGTTCTGCGTAGCATAATTTCCTAGTGTTCGTTATCCTAAAAACCGTAATTCAAGCCACAGAGCACACAGAGAGATCGGCCGTTTCACACGTTTCTTTGACTTAATTATAAAAGTGCCCCAATCTCTTGTTTCAACCGTTTGTGATCTCTGTGATCTCTGTGATCTCTGTGATCTCTGTGATCTCTGTGATCTCTGTGATCTCTGTGATCTCTGTGATCTCTGTGATCTCTGTGTTCTCTGTGGCAAAACGCTTTTTTCAGCGATTATTTAGCCGCACGCTGCTCCAGAATTTCGACAGCGGGCAAGGTCTTGCCTTCGAGAAATTCCAGAAATGCGCCACCCGCGGTTGATATGTAAGACACCTTGTCATAAATATCGTATTTTTGAATCGCGGCAATGGTGTCACCACCGCCAGCCAGGGTAAACGCTTTCGTGTTGGCGATTGCCATGGCAATCGTTCTGGTTCCCGCACCAAATTGGTCGAATTCAAACACCCCGACCGGGCCGTTCCAAACTACCGTGCCTGCCTTCATGATGATGTCGGCGAGTTCCTGAGCCGACTTCGGGCCGATGTCGAAAATCATGTCATCGTCGGCCACATCGTCGGCACTCTTCTGCACCGCAGGTTCGTTGGCATCAAATTTCTTGCCGCATACCACGTCAACCGCAATGGGGATGGTCGCTCCGCGTGCCGACATTTTTGCCATCAGTGTTTGTGCGGTAGGAACCAAATCATCCTCGCACAGCGATTTGCCGACATTTTTTCCGGCGGCCTTCAGAAAAGTGTTAGCAATTCCACCGCCCACGACCAATTGTTCACATTTTTCGGACAGGGCTTCCAGTACCGTTAGTTTGGTGGAAACCTTGGAACCGCCCACAATAGCCACCATAGGACGGGCGGGATTAAGCAATGCCTTGCCCAGCGCATCCAGCTCTTCGGTCAGCAAAATACCCGCTGCCGCAACCGGTGCAAACTTCGCGACACCATGAGTTGAAGCTTCGGCACGGTGCGCCGTGCCAAATGCGTCCATCACAAAGACGTCGCACAACGCGGCGTATTGCTTCGCAGTTTCGTCCGCGTTCTTCTTTTCGCCCTTGTTGAAGCGGCAATTTTCCAGCAAAACCAATTCACCTTCGGCCACTTCAAAGCCGCCATTAACCCAATCCTTGATCAGTCGCACCGGTTTGCCCAACTTTGCGGCAATCACATCGGCAACAGGCTTGAGGGAGTTTTCCTCGGAATATATGCCTTCTTCGGGACGTCCAAGGTGGGAAGTCACCATTACCCGCGCGCCGCCTTTCAGTGCGGCGTTGATGGTCGCCATCGAGGCGGTGATTCGCGCATCGGAAGTCACGTTGCCGTCTTTGACGGGTACATTCAGATCTGAACGGATCAGGACACGTTTGCCCTTGAGGTTTAGATCAGTCATTTTGATAACAGACATAATTTTCTCCTAAGAAGGCGTGAAAGGTAAAACGCGTCTTCCCGGCAGGGAAGGCTGCGCGAAGCGCCGGGTGGCCATCACGTTTCACATTTCACGTTCACACAGTTATTTCGCGACGTGCTGCACCAATCGCATCAGGTTACATGTGTAGCCGTACTCATTGTCATACCAGGCCACCACTTTGACGAAAGTCGGGTCGAGCGCAATACCGGCATCCGCATCAAACACGGAAGGACAAGTCTCGCCGCGAAAATCGGTGGCAACCACTTTATCCTCGGTGTAACCAAGCACGCCTTTCAGCGAACCTTCGGAAGCTGCCTTCATGGCCTTGCAAATATCCTCGTAGGAGGCTTCCCTGTTAAGCTCAACCGTAAGATCGACCACGGACACGTCGGAGGTCGGAACACGGAAAGCCATCCCGGTGAGTTTTTTGTTCAGCTCGGGAATAACCTTGCCCACAGCTTTGGCGGCCCCGGTTGAAGATGGAATGATATTTTCCAGAATGCCGCGGCCACCGCGCCAATCCTTGTTGGAGGGGCCGTCAACGGTTTTTTGTGTCGCGGTTGCCGCATGCACAGTGGTCATCAGACCGCGCTTGATACCGAAAGAATCATTTAATACCTTGGCAACCGGCGCCAGCGCATTGGTGGTGCAGGACGCTGCGGAAACGATCGTTTCCCCCGCATATTTTGTGTGGTTCACGCCGTACACAAACATCGGGGTATCGTCCTTGCTCGGGGCAGATTGCACCACTTTTTTTGCACCCGCAACGATGTGTTTCTCGCAGGTTTCCTTGGTCAGGAAAAGCCCGGTACAATCAATCACGATATCTGCCCCCACTTCGTTCCATTTCAACTCGGCAGGATCCTTGACTGCAGACAAACGAATTTTTTTGCCATTGACAACGAGCGTATTGCCCTCAATCGCAACTTCACCCTTGAAACGGCCATGCACGGAATCATATCTGAGCATATAAGCCAAATAGTCGGGCTCCAGCAAGTCGTTGATACCGACAATTTCAATTTCGGGGAAATCTTTTACCGCGGCTCGTAGCACCATGCGTCCGATACGGCCGAATCCGTTAATACCTACTTTTATTGTCATCTCAATTCTCCCAAGTTATAAAACAAGCGATTGGGCCAGACCCATGTCTTTCATGCCCTTCCTACAAAACGCTTTTAACGGTCTTCACCACGTTGTCAACCGTAAAACCAAAGTGTTTGAATAATTCTCCGGCCGGCGCGGATTCACCAAAGCAATCCATACCGATCACAGCCCCTTCCAACCCGACGTATTTATGCCATAAACCGGTTACCCCGGCCTCCACTGCCACCCGTTTGACGCCTTGGGTCAACACGCTGTCCCGGTAAGCCTGATCCTGGCGGTCGAATACGTTGGTCGACGGCATGGACACCACCCGCACATTTACCCCTTCGGCTGCCAGTGCGGCTTGTGCCTTCACTGCCAGATCCACTTCCGAACCTGTGGCGATAATGATCGCTTGCGCCTTGCCATTTGCGGCCTCGGACAACACATATCCGCCTTTGCGGATGTTGGCAATCTGCACTTCATCACGTTTCTGGAAGTTCAAATTCTGGCGGCTGAAAATCAGCGAGGAGGGGCCGGTTTTGCGTTCAACCGCCGCAACCCAGGACACGATAGATTCGACGGTATCGCATGGACGCCATACATCCATGTTTGGAATAAATCGCAGGGTCGTGGTCTGCTCTACCGGCTGGTGGGTCGGACCGTCTTCACCCAGCCCGATGGAATCGTGGGTGAACACATAAATCACCCGCTGCTTCATCAGTGCCGACATGCGCAGTGCATTGCGCGCGTATTCCGAGAACATCAGGAATGTGCCGCCGAACGGCAGCAGGCCGCCGTGTAACGCCATACCGTTCATAATGTGCGACATACCGAATTCACGCACACCATAGCTGATGTAGTTCCCCGGCTTGGAGCCGGAAACATGATGGGCGCCTGCCCAGTTGGTCAGATTGGATCCCGTCAAATCGGCGGAGCCGCCAAGAAATTCGGGCAGCGCCGGAACCAACGCATTAATGGCATTTTGCGAGGCTTTGCGCGTGGCAATGGTCTCGGCTTTTTCATTGATCTGGGCAATTGCCTTGGCAGCATGTTCAGCCCAGTTGGCAGGCAGATCGCCCTGCGTGCGGCGAACAAACTCTGCCGCCTCAGCCGGGTAAGCCGCGCGATATTCTGCAAATTTGTTATCCCACAGCTTTTCCAATCCCTCACCTTTGGTGCGGGCATCCCAAGCTTCATATACATGCTGGGGAATTTCAAACGGGGGATAATTCCAGCCGATACGCGCACGGGTTGCGGCTATTTCCGCATCGCCCAATGCCGCGCCATGCACGTCGTGCGTACCTTCTTTATTCGGGGAGCCCGCCCCGATGATGGTTTTGCAGCAAATCAAAGAAGGCTTGTCCGTCACTGCCTTGGCGGCATTAATCGCAGCGTTCAACGCTTCGGGGTCATGTCCTTCCACATCGGCAATAACATGCCATCCATAGGCTTCAAAACGCTTGGGTGTATTGTCGGTGAACCAACCGCCCACATGGCCGTCAATCGAAATGTCGTTGTCATCCCAGAAAGCAACCAGCTTGCCCAGCCCCCAAGTACCGGCCAAGGCACAGGCTTCGTGCGAGATACCTTCCATCATGCAACCGTCACCCATAAACACGTACGTGTGATGGTTAACGATTTCATGGCCGGGGCGATTAAATTCATGGGCGAGCAATTTTTCAGCCATGGCCATACCCACAGCATTGGTGATACCTTGCCCGAGCGGTCCTGTGGTCGTTTCCACACCGGCGGTATAGCCGTATTCCGGATGGCCGGGAGTCTTGGAATGCATCTGGCGAAAACGCTTGATTTCTTCCATGGGAAGATCATATCCGGACAGGTGCAGCAAAGCATAAACCAGCATGGAGCCATGGCCATTGGACTGCACGAAGCGGTCCCGGTCTGCCCATTTCGGGTTAGACGGATTGTGGCGCAGGTGGTGATTCCACAGCACCTCCGCTATTTCCGCCATACCCATCGGCGCGCCGGGATGACCGGAATTGGCCTTCTGTACTGCGTCCATCGCCAAAGCGCGAATCGCACCGGTTATATCGTTAAATTTGGGGGGTCTTACATTACGCGTCGTAGCCATCTCTCACAGGTCTCCTGGACATCCCTGGAACGGGGTTGGATTAGTATTGTTCTCAAAGGGGGGGGGGTTATTATGCCGTAATGCCCTTCTTTGGGCAACTGACCGCACTTGGGTTAGCTCAAAATTCCATAATCCTGACAAGGATATAACGGCTGACTCCCAGAGTGGATCAGGTTGTTCAGGTTCGTTCAAAATGAACGGTTTGGCTACAATAGCCAGAGCTTATTCTATCACCATCCGGCGTAAGACTCTAAGTTTGCCGGATAAAGATGCTTGTGCAATATATAGCTCATTCCTCGAGTAGTTTTTTGGCAAATTTGATATTGAGTTGTTTCAATTTGCGATACAAGTGAGTACGCTCCAGGCCGACGTTTTGCGCCACCCGAACCATATTCCCGTTTTCCTTTTGCATATGGTGGTTAAAGTACAAAGTATCGAAATGTTCGCGCGCCTCCCGCAACGGCAAATCGAGCGGAAGCAAAAAATCCGGTGTAACTTCAACGATTTTATTTTGCTCAGCCACACGGATGTGCGGCCCGCCTTGTCTGATTGCCTTGGCAACCGTATCGAGAAGTTTCTGCAATGAGACGGGTTTCTCCAGAAAATCCACGGCCCCGATGCGTGTTGCCTCGACTGCTGTTTCTATCGTGCCATGACCCGACATCATGATAACCGGCATAGTCAGCAATCCTTCCGCCACCCACTCTTTGAGCAAAGTGACACCGTCGGTATCCGGCATCCAGATATCCAGCAACACCAGATCAGGCGCCAGACGATTGCGAAAGGCTCGTGCCTGGGCAGCGTTTTCCGCGACCGACACGTGATAACCTTCATCGAATAAAATTTCGGAAAGTAGCTCGCGTATCCCGATTTCATCATCCACCACAAGAATTTCTTTGGCTGCCATTACACGACCTCCATCAATATGGGTAAAGTCACGCTCACCCGGGTTCCTCCACCCGTCAGATTCTCGATGGCAATCAACCCGCCATGCTCCTCCACGATTTTTTTCACGATCGCCAGCCCCAGACCGGTACCCTTGGACTTGGTTGTAACATAAGGCTCAAAAGCGCGCGCAAGCAAATGCTCCGGAAACCCGTTACCGTTATCCTGCACGAACATCTTCAACGTACCCGCCTCGTCTGCCGTACTCAAGATAATTTCCGGTTTGGTCACGTCATGCAATTCATCCTGGGCATTTTGCAGCAGGTTATGAACCACTTGGCGCAAACGTGTCGCATCCCCCTTGACCCAGGCTTTGGTAGCGTCCAACCGTAACGTAATCGGACTGTTATTCGCCTCATATAAGCCCAGCACTTCGCGCAACAGCTGGTGCAAATCCAGTGCGGCCAGCTTGGGTGCGGGTGCTCTGGCATAATCGGAGAATTCCATCACCATGTTCTTCATCGCCGAAACCTGGCTGACGATGGTCTGCGTGGCTCGCTGTAAAAATTGCGCATCCACTTCATTCAATTTCGCGCTCAGCTTATGCTGCAACCGTTCGGCGGAGAGCTGAATAGGCATCAGTGGATTCTTGATTTCATGAGCCAGACGGCGTGCCACTTCGCCCCAGGCAGCCTGCCGCTCGGCTTGCAACAAATGCGTGATGTCGTCGAACACAACCACATAGCCGTTTTCAACAGCCGTTTCCAACCGCGTGCCACGCATCAGCAGCATCTGGGTACCATTCTTGCTAAGCCGTTCAATCTGGCGCTGCCACTCGTTGCCCGTTGCCTCTTCAAAAGCCTCTATCACTTCTTCGCAAAATGGCCGCAGCAAAGAATAGCGGACAGCAATTTCAGACAATGGCATACCCTGCATTTCCGGCAACGGCGCATCCAGAATATGTACTGCACTCCCGTTGACAGTACGCAGGCGGAACTGTTCATCGACAACCAGCACCCCCGATGACAGGTGCGCGAGCACACTTTCCAGATAGGCCTTGGCGTTCTTCACCTGCAGTTGCTGGCGCTCGCTCGTGACTTTTGCATCGGCCAATTGCGAGGTCATCTGGTTAAACAACCCCGTCAACGCGCCCAACTCATCGCTGCTTTGCACCGGATGCTGGTGGGTGAAATCGCCCTGGGCTACCGCCCTCGTCCCCTCCGCCAATGCAGCAAGTGGCTCGCTCAGCCGGTTGCTGATAAAAAATGCCGCCGACACTGCACTCAGCAACACAATCAGCAGCGACAACGTAAGCGTAATACCGTATAAACGCTTTAATCCAAGACGGGACAAAGACAACTGCTTGTAATCGCGGGACACCGATTGCACGGTTTCCGCATCCTCGGCAAGTTGTTTCGGTACCGTCTGCATGAACTGAAGAATTCGCGTCTCCTGGGTCAAGTGTCCCGGCTTGACCATCACCAATACCCGCAACATCAAACTGTTGTCGGGCAGGGTATCTATAATGCTGTATATACCTTGTTTATGGACCTCACGCAGCATCGCCGCGTCCGGCTTGTCGGGGGAGGTTTTGTTAGTACTGCTGGCAAATGCCAGCAGTTTGCCACCGCCACCGAAAAGTGCCGCTTCCTGCGCTGTCCCTTCGCGGATCAAACGGGCCAGCGTTCCCGCATGGCGCTCTTTCGGCTGTTCCGCCAAAAGCAAAGCAATGAACTGCCCCTTTTTGCTCAATTCCTGCAATCCGTTTTCCAGCGCGCTTCTTCCAAGATTCAGACCTCCTTCCAGCGCCTTTTCTACCCGCACGTCAAACCAGGATTCGATACTCTTGCTCAAGAATTGCACCGAAACCGTGTATACCAGCAAACCCGGCAAAATTGCGATCAGGGTAAAAAAAACCGCCAGACGGAGGGTCAATTTTGCACCAAACACCTGTGCCTTGATCTTGCCCCGCAGTTGCCAAAGCTGGTATCCAACCAGCATGGTAAGACACAGCGCCAAAATCCCGGCCAGCGCCAACAGGCCATAGTAATTTCTCGAAAACAAGTCGGTATTGGCACTGGCGCTGGTCAGCAGATAGAGGAGCAAGCCGCCAATAATCGTACTGACGATGGCCAGATATTTCACCGCTTACTCCCCTTTGTTACGCTGAGCTGTATCGGGACGCACAATCCAGCGGTACCAGTCCGAATCCAGGCTCCAGTCGTCACTGGTCAGCGCATTGACCTGAAGGGGTTTGGGAAGTTGCGTAACGTCCAGACGCAAACGAACGGCTGCAACATAGTTGTTGTCTTTCTTTAGCAGTTTCTCCGAAATAAAACCTCCGCCATCTTTGAACAGCTCCGCCGGGATGGGATCGGCCGACAGGTGCCCCACAATGCGCAAAGCCTCATCCAAGCTGGCGAAATTCTGAAACAAGGCTCCCCGGGTAATGCGGTACTGGCGTGTCAGGGTGTTGTAGGATAGCTTGATGGTTTGTTCGCTTTGCGCAACCGATTCCTCCAGCCAGTACCAGCGCGGATGGGTCAGGCTGAACTCGCAGATAAAATAGAGCGGCACCCCCTGTTCCAAGGCCTGCTCAACCACAAATTTGAACCTGAGATTGAAATCGGCGGAGAGCTGGTAACTATCGTCGGAAAAATGCGCTTCGGCCTTGCGCACTTCGATGCCTTCAGCGGCGGCAGGTAACAAATAACATAAATTGCACGACAGCAATACAATTATGCCAAATACATAACGCATAATTCGACCCGGATTTACCCGTTCCGAATGAGGGGGCCGCGCGGGTAATCCGGAATTTATTCTGTCCTCTGTCATCGTGTTATTCAGTCACTGCTTGCACAACAACGCATAAAAGAAACCGTCATGCCGGTCATCGGGCAAAAGTTGGCCTTGGGTTAATTCAGCCGCAGGCAGTATCAATTCACATGCGTCATCATGATCCCCCAGAAACTCGGAGATGACCCCCCTGTTTTCCCGCTCAAAAACCGAGCAGGTTGCGTAGAGCAATTTACCACCACTTTCCAGCAGCCGCCACAAGGCATTCAAAATTTGAAGTTGTTGCCGTGCAAATCCTTCAATATCTTCCGGGCGGCGCAACCATTTTATGTCCGGATGACGGCGCACCACCCCGGAAGCTGAACACGGAACATCGGCAAGTATGCGCTGAAAAAGGCGGCCATCCCACCAATCCTGCGGCTGCGCCGCATCCCCGATTTGCAGGCGTGCCGACAATTGCAGTCGTTGCATATTCTCGCTCACCCGCTCCAGACGCTGCGCATCCTTGTCCAGCGCGAGCAAGTCAAGTTGCGCCAGTTCCAGCAGGTGGGTACTTTTCCCCCCGGGTGCAGCGCAGGCATCCAGCACGCGCATCCCGTCGCTTACATCCAGTAACTTTGCCGCGTATTGTGCGCCCGCATCCTGCACAGAAACCAGCCCGGCTGAAAATCCGGGCAATTTTTCCACTGCCACAGGATGTTCCAGCAACACCGCGTCCGGAAATATCAGACTGGCCTGAATATTCTGCCGTAACAGCATGGAAAGATAATCTGTCGGCGAAATTCGCCGACTGTTTACACGCAAAGTCATCGGCGGATGCCGATTACCTGCCAGCAGGATGGTACCCGCGCGTTCACCATATTGCGACTTGATCACGTCTATCCACCACTGGGGATAGGAATAGCGGCCTTCTTCACTGCCTGACGCTTCGGCTATAAGCAATTCCCGCTTGCGCAAAAAATTTCGCAACACTGCATTTACCAAACCCTTGGCTCCGGCGCTAAATTTTCCTGCCGCGCGTACGGCATAATTTACTATCGCATGCGGGGCGGCTTTGCTGTATTGCAACTGGTAAAGAGCAACCAGAAGCAGGGTGCGTAGCTGCTCATCCTGTACCGGCTTATGCAGCAACCGGCCCAGCACTCGCGCCATCTGGCCATAGTGGCGCAATGTTCCGTAACTTAAATCCTGCAAAGCCCCGCGTTGTTGCGGGGTCAGAGCGGGCAAGGTTTGCAAAGTCGAACTTAACACCTGGTTGAGATTGCGTCCGGCCAATACCTGACACACCACTTGAACCGCTGCCTGCTGTATGGTGTGCATGTCAGGCGGGCAATGTAAATTGATCGCCCGGCTTCAGTGCAAAACCCTGCACAAATTGTGTCGCCGGCAATGCTTTTGCACCTGGGCGTTGCAATATTTCCAGACACAGCGCGCCTTCACCGCATGCCACAATAATGCCGTCCTTTTCCACTGCAAGTACCGTACCCGGCTGTCCACTTAGTCCGGCACGCGCACTGACCTGAAAGATCTTGATGGGAGTTGTATTAAATATGGTGCTTGCTACCGGAAAGGGATTGTAGGCACGCACTGCACACGCAATCCGGTATGCACTCCATGTCCAGTCGATTTGGGCTTCGCCCTTGCTCAACTTGGCGGCATATGTCGTCAGCGTACTGTCCTGGGGAGTATGCACCAGGCGCTTTTGCTCCAGCAACCGGAGCGCCTCGACAATAGCTGCCGCCCCCAGCTCCGCCAATTTATCGTGCAGCGATTGTGCATTGTCATTGTTGCTGATCGGACACATTTTCTTTAGCAGCATATCGCCTGTATCCAGCCCCGCATCCATTTGCATGACAGTAATGCCGGTTTCTGAATCGCCCGCCAGAATGGCGCGCTGGATAGGAGCGGCCCCGCGCCAGCGCGGCAACAGTGAAGCATGAATATTCAGGCACCCGTATTTTGGCACTTGCAGCACTGCCTGGGGCAAAATTAAGCCATAAGCCGCAACCACCATGACGTCCGCTGCAAAAGTGGCCAGTTCGCTCTGGATGTCCGCATCCTTCAATGTGGCCGGTTGCATTACGCGCAAACCATGCCGCAACGCCAGCTCCTTGACCGGGCTGGCCGCAAGTTGCATACCGCGCCCGGCAGGCCGGTCAGGCTGGGTTAGTACCGCAACCACGTCAAAATGTTGCGACAGCAGCGCATCCAATGCCGCTGCGGCAAAATGGGGGGTGCCGGCAAAAATAATTTTCAAGCGTATATTCCTGTTACAGGGTCTCGCGCTGGTGTTTCTTCATTTTGGCGCGAATCCGGGATTGTTTGAGTTGTGAAAGGTATTCGACAAACACTTTGCCTTTGAGGTGATCCATTTCGTGTTGTACACAAGTCGCCAGCAGTCCTTCCGCCTCGAACGTAAAAGATACGCCCTGCGCATCCAGCGCACGCACGCTAACCCGTTCCGCGCGGCTGACATTTTCATATATACCGGGAACAGACAAACATCCCTCCTCGCGTTCAACTTCGCCGCCACGAAGGAGAATTTCCGGATTAATCAACACCAGCAGGTTATCATGAGTCTCGGAAATATCTATGACGATAATCTGTTCGTGCACGTCTACCTGGGTTGCGGCCAAACCAACCCCGGGGGCCGCATACATGGTTTCCGCCATGTCTCCGATCAGCTTTCGGGTGGAGGACGTCACCATCTGAACAGGCTTTGCAACGCGGTGCAACCGTTTGTCGGGATATTGCAGTATTTTAAGAATTGCCATAAATGCTTGCTAATTTAAGTGACTAGATGCAGAATTTAAGCCGCCGCGCGAGCATCGCGTCGCACTTATTTCACTCAGCTGGGGTTTCCATGCATAAGTTTATTATATCGCTGATTTGCTGTTTGTTGCCCGTCTTCGCCCTTGCCGACACGCCTGAAATCCGCGACAACGCCCCGGATCGGCATATCGTTGTAAAGGGAGACACGCTCTGGGATATCTCGGCCAAGTTTTTCAAGGACGCGTGGAAATGGCCTCAAATATGGGGCATAAACAAGGCCACCATCAAGGATCCGCACTGGATTTATCCCGGCGATGTAATCGTGCTGGATCGTGCTACCGGCACATTGCATCTTGGTGCAACTGTTGGCACCCCGGCCTCTTCAGCCGACCGCCCGGTTACCAGACTTTCTCCAACGGCGCATGGAGATAACAGCGTGCATGGAGCTATTCCCAGCATTCCGGTTGCAGACATTACCCCTTTCCTTAGCCAGCCTCTGGTTATCGAAAAGGACGGGTTATTCAATGCCCCGATAATTTCCGGCACGTTTGAACATCGTGTCATTCTGGGCAATGACGATATCGCCTATGCAAAAGGCCTGCAAGAAGCAAAGGGTACGCACTGGCAAATTTATCGCCCGGGCAAAACATTGACCGACCCTGACAGCAAAGAAATTCTGGGGCATGAAGTCATTTACCTTGGCGATGCGGATGTCGAAAAGTTTGCCGATATCAGCACACTCCGGATTACCCGTGCTATTCAGGAAGTCAACCCGGGCGATCGTCTTGTTCAGACTCCGGGCGATATTGTCAGCAGCTATGTGCCTCATGCGCCCGACAAGCAGATTTCCTCCCGTGTGATTTCGATATACGGCGGTGTTTCCCAGGCGGGGAAAAATACTGTTATTACGCTTAACAAAGGTCTGCGTGACGGCCTGGAAAACGGGCATGTGCTCGCTCTATATCGCAAAGGCGAGACCATGACCGAGAAAGGCAAAGGGTTTTTATCAAAAGATGTGCATTATGATTTGCCGGATACACGATACGGCCTATTGTTCGTATTTCGCACTTTCGACAGAGTGGCCTATGCTCTGGTGATGCAGTCTTCCCTGCCGGTGGAATTGCTGGACAGAGCACAAACCCCCTAATGACTATGCAAAAAGCTATGGACGCGGAACTTGCGTCGTGGCTTGCCCTGAATCGGATATCCGGCTTGGGCAGCGAGGGACTACGACGGTTGTTACAAACTTTCGGCACTCCCGAACAAATTTTCGCCGCCCCCTCCCATGCGCTCAGGCAAACCGTCAAACCTGCCGTAGCGGACGCTATAGCCTTGGGCATAGACGAGGGCGCTCTGGCCCCCGTTGCAGAGTGGCTGACTGATCCCAACAACTCCATAGTTACTCTGGCCGACCCGGACTATCCACAAGCACTGCTCAATATTTCAGACCCCCCGCTGCTGCTGTATGTTAAAGGCCGCCGAGCATTACTCAATCTTCCCTCGCTTGCCGTTGTCGGTAGCCGGAATGCTTCTGCGCAAGGAATGAAAAATGCTGAAGCATTCGCACTGGCGGCAAGTTCCGCCGGACTATGCATCGTAAGTGGCATGGCGCATGGCATCGATGCTGCGGCACATCGTGGCGGACTACTCGGCAGCGGCTCCAGCATAGGCGTGGTTGGTACCGGACTGGACAAGGTTTATCCTGCCGCCAACCGTGAGTTGGCACACCAACTGGCCGCTGAAGGCGCACTGATTTCCGAATTCCCCCTCGGCACACCGCCGCTGGCGGCAAATTTTCCGCGCCGAAACCGTATTATCAGTGGGCTCAGCCGGGGTTGCCTGGTGGTGGAGGCAGGACTACAAAGCGGCTCGTTGATTACCGCCCGCATGGCTCTGGAACAAGGTCGCGAAGTATTTGCAATTCCGGGCTCTATCCACGCCCCGCAGTCCAAAGGCTGCCATTACCTGATCAAGCAGGGTGCCAAACTGGTTGAAAATGCGCAGGATATTCTTGAGGAACTGGGAGGTTTCGCTTGCGTCCCCTTCCTTCCGGCCAACGCAAGCGAAGACCATCCGTTGTTCGAATTTCTGGGCTTCGATCCGGAGGATATGGATAGTCTTTCTCACAGCAGTGGCTTGACGATTGAGTCGCTATCCGCCATTCTGTTACAACTTGAACTGGAAGGTCGCGTTGCCACTTTACCAGGCGGACTATACCAACGTATTAATTAATATAAGTTTTTCGGGGCGACATGTTTGATATTCTGATGTTTTTATTTGAAAGTTATTTTTATGCTGGCAACTACCCCGACTCCGATAAACTCTCTCTCAAGCTAAGTGCTGCCGGATTTGAGGACGAAGATATTCACCGGGCATTGGACTGGTTGTCCGGCCTGAAACAGCTTACCCAGGCGGACTATCCTGCCGCCATCAACCAAAGCGGTCCGCGCTGTTATGCCGACCTGGAAATCAAACGTGTCAGTCCGGACGCGTTGCGCTTTCTCGCGTTCTGGGAATCAAACAAAATGATTACGCCGGTTGAAAGGGAAATGATTCTGGACCGCGCTGTTGCACTCGGCCGCGATAACCTGCCTCTGGACAAGATCAAACTGATCGCATTGCTGGTATTGTGGAATCAGCACGAAGAATTGGATCCCATGATAGTCGAAGATCTGCTTACTCCGGCTGATTCCAGCCGCTTACATTAATCACGGACGAAATATTTTACCCCATGGCGAGCAATTTACTGATTGTTGAATCCCCGGCCAAAGCCGTCACCCTGAAAAAATATCTGGGTAAAGATTTTGAGGTTCTGGCCTCCTATGGCCATGTGCGCGATCTGGTTCCCAAAACAGGAGCGATCGATACGGAAAATGGCTTTGCCATGCAGTATGAAACCATTGCCCGCAATAGCAAACATGTGGATGCCATCGCCAAAGCAGCTGCTGTTGCCGACAACATATTCCTGGCTCCCGACCCGGATCGCGAAGGGGAAGCCATTGCCTGGCATATCGCCGAATTGCTCAAGGGCAAGCGCGGCATGAAGAATAAAAAATTACAGCGGGTAGTCTTCTATGAAATCACCCAAAGCGCCGTAAAAGAAGCGGTTGCACACCCGCGTGAAATTTCAATTCCGCTGGTCAATGCACAACAGGCACGGCGCGCGCTGGACTATCTGGTGGGCTTCAACCTATCCCCCCTGTTGTGGCGAAAAATTCGCCCCGGACTTTCTGCCGGTCGCGTGCAAAGCCCCGCGTTGCGCCTGATTGTGGAGCGTGAACTGGAAATAGAGGCTTTCCGCTCGCAGGAATACTGGACGGTACATTTAAACAGCCAAAAGAACAGCTTGCCCTTCGCTGCCAAGCTCTTCCAGTATCAGGGTAAGAAGCTGGAACAACTCAGCATAGGCAGTGAAGCGGAATACGGAAAAATTTTCGACACACTCAGTGCCGCAAAACTTCCGCCCAAAGTCGTACGCGTGGAAAAAAGAGCCAAGCAGCGTTATGCCGCCGCCCCCTTCACCACGTCGACATTGCAGCAGGAAGCCGTGCGCAAACTGGGCATGACTTCAGAGCGCACCATGCGCATAGCCCAGCAACTTTATGAAGGCGTGGATATCGGCGGGCAAACCGTGGGCCTGATTACCTACATGCGTACCGACTCTGTAACGCTGGCCAAGGAGGCCGTGCAGGAAATCCGCGGTTATATCAGCGAAAATTTCGCGGAAGACTATTTGCCCAAATCCAGCCCGGTTTACAAAAGTAAGTCCAAAAATGCGCAGGAAGCGCATGAAGCGGTGCGCCCCACCTCGATCGCCCGAACCCCGGACAGTGTGCGTAGCCACCTCACCATAGATCAGGCGCGGCTGTATGAAATGATCTGGAAGCGCACACTGGCGTGCCAGATGGCCCCTGCCCGCTTTGACACTGTCAGCCTCGACATCCGTCTCGGCGGCGACGACACTCTGTTCCGCGCCAGCGGACAAACGCTGGTATTCCCCGGCTTTATCGCCGTGTACCAGGAAGACACTGACGACAGCGAGGAAGAAGAATCCGGCAAGCTGCCTCCTCTGGCTGAAGGCGAAACCATTCCGCTCGACAAACTGTTCGGCGAGCAGCATTTTACCCAGCCTCCACCCCGATTTTCAGAAGCCAGTCTGGTCAAAACGCTGGAAGAGCACGGTATCGGCCGGCCTTCCACTTACGCCAGCATTATCTCAACGTTGCAAGCGCGCGAATATGCGGTACTGGACAAGAAGCGCTTTCAGCCCACCGATGTGGGACGCGTTGTCAACAAGTTTCTCACCGAACATTTCACACGTTACGTGGACTATGGCTTTACCGCCCAGATGGAAGACGAGCTGGATGAAATCTCCGAAGGCAAGCGTGACTGGATTCCGGTGCTGGATGAATTCTGGAAAGGATTCAACCAACTGATCGGAGACAAAAAAGATGTGGATCGTCCGGGTACGGAATTGCTGGACGAACCCTGCCCGAAGTGCGGAAAGCCTTTAAACAAACGGCTCGGCAAGCGCGGCAGCTTCATTGGTTGCACCGGTTATCCGGAATGCGACTACACGCGCAATCTCACCGGAGAAGCCGATGCCGGTGAAGCGCGCAAGGAATTGGGGCCTGACCCCGCCAGCAAGCTGCCGGTGCTGCTATTGCGCGGACCTTACGGCTATTATGTGCAGCTGGGTGAAGTGGAAGAAGGAGCAAAGAAAAAACCCAAACGCATTTCCTGGCCAAAAGAGTTGCCGCTGGAATCGGCCGATTTGACTGCCGCCCTGAAATTACTTGAATTACCCAAGGAATTGGGGGATCACCCCGAGACCGGCAAAAAAGTCATCGTCAATATCGGTCGTTTCGGCCCTTATATCGGTCATGACGGAAAATTTAAATCTGTCCCCAAAAGCGAAAGCGTCTTCACTATCCAGCTGGATCGCGCTGTCGCGTTGCTGGCAGAAGCCAGAACCTCCAATACCGTTTTACGGGAATTGGGCGTACACCCGGATGACAACAAGCCTGTCGATGTATGCAGCGGGCGATATGGCCCCTATGTACGGCATGGCAAGATCAACGCCACACTGCCCAAAGACACCACGCCGGACGAAATTACTCTGGAAGAAGGCTTGGCATTACTGGCTGCACGGGTAGCCAAAGGGCCGTCGGTCAAGAAAAGCGCTCCCGGGAAAAAAGCAGCTGCCGAGAAAAAGCCTGCTGCAAAAAAGACAGCCGCAAAAAAATCCGTTGCAAAAATAACATCCACCGCAAAGAAGAAAGCCCCCCCTAAAAAGCCTGCGGCAAAAAAATCTGATTCTTAATCTGTGTGAATGGACTGCAGGCCGTTTACACAGATTCGTCAGAGTTGAATGCCGCCCCGTGTCCCATGTTGAATTGAGTTTGAACCGGCAAGGGTTGAAGTGAAATATTCCCTTAGCAGACAATTTTTTGCTAGATTATGAGGTTTTCCGGAAATACGCCAAAGTATCCAAATGATCAACCCTCGTGTAGCGCTGCTTTTCAAATCGCTGCCTGCCAACTATCCGCGTCGGCTGCAACGTAAGCATCCGCACATTCTCAATCGTCTGATGGAATTGTGGGGCACACCGGAATTCGAACCTTACATTCACAATCTTATGCTGGATACGCGCGGCGGACGTTACGGCTTCAGTCTTGAAGTGATAGCCGAGCTAATGTTTATCCAAACCTTGCATAATATTTTTAAAAGCGAAGGCTATAGCTTCCCGGACGTTGTCATTCCCGAAAAAATAATTCCGCAAGCTCCGGAACAGGAACAGGAACAGGAAACGGAATTACCATTACCCAAAGCCGCCGGAACCTGGGAATCCGTTCAGGCCGCCGATCCTACGCCTCAAGGCTTCCAGCATGCAATCGAGAAAGGCCAACTCGATACAATCCGGTCTTTCCTTGATGCCGGAATAGAGGTTGACTACCGGTTTGAGGAACAACAAACTCCGCTGATTCTTGCCGCCATTAACAAGCAGCTCAACACGGTGCGCTGCCTGCTTGAGCATGGCGCGGAGGTTAATTTGTGCGATGTGGGGAAATACACCGCACTGCACTGGGCCGCATATTACCGCCATGTAAATATCATCTCCATTTTAATTGATGCCGGAGCGGAAATTGATGTCATGCAAAAGAGCGGAGACACCCCGCTGGCACTGGCCGTTACTCGCGGGCATCTGGACGCAGTCAAGCTGCTGCTTGAGCGCCAAGCCGATCCCAACGTCTCTGATGGAACCCATTTGCCTTTGGCTATTGCCTTGCGCAAAAACAATCCTGAAATGATAGCGCTGCTACAACAATTCGGGGCACATGCTTAATGGCAGGCAAATTATAATCGGTGGTGCGTTCCGGCCTGAAATCAAAAATTGAACGAATCTCCTTCCCAACTGTCACTTCGAGCTTTATCATCTATTTTCAAAAATCAACCCTATGATCCGCGGCATTGGCCGGGATAGTTAAATCTGGAGAATTTTCTAATGACTGCACTCTCGCCACTCAGAAACGTCCCGCACGGCAATATTTTTCACCCCGGTGACGTTTTCGTGCTCTTTGGAGAGCTTTTTGGCCGTGGATATGCCAACGGTCTGGTTAATGAAGCACGCAAGGCTGGAATGACTATTGTGGGAGTCACCGTCGGACGCCGTGACGAAAACAACGCACTGCGCCCCCTGACCGATGAGGAACTGGCTTTAGCCGAGACCAACCTCGGGGGGAAAATCATTAATATTCCGCTCATGGCAGGTTTTGATCTGGATGCCCCCGACGGCGAACCCACTCCGACCGATTTGCTGGCAGAGATGACGCTCAAAAGCTGGCAGGACGACAAACTTAATTGGCAACATATCGAAAAATGCCGCACAGTTGGCGTAAAGCGCATCAAGGATTCCATAGCAAGGGTAATGTCCGAACTTGACGGCATCATTCCCGAAGGAAAAAATGCTTTCTTTGCCCATACCATGGCGGGAGGCATCCTCAAGGTAAAAGTATTTCTGGCCATCGCCAACCGTATCTACAAGGGGCGCGGCGAACGTTTCATGTCTTCGCGTGCCTTGCTCGACAGCGATATTGGAAAACTTAGCCTGATGAATTTCGACGAGGTCACCGCGAATACTTTTCAGTATCTTATCGAGGGTAGCTCACGTATCCGCAGCCGCCTGGAAAAATCGGGAGGACAAGTACGTTACACGGCCTACGGTTATCACGGTACGGAAATTCTGATCGACGGAAGCTACCAGTGGCAAACTTACAGCAACTACACTCAGGGTTACGCAAAAATGCGTCTCGAACGCATCGCTGAAAGCGCCTGGGCACAAGGCATCAAGGCCACCGTTTACAATTGCCCCGAAATTCGCACCAACTCTTCGGACATATTTGTCGGGGTAGAGCTTTCTCTGTTCCCGCTGCTCTCGGCCCTGAAAAAGGAAGAAGGGGGCGAATGGGCTGAAAATCAGTGGCAAATCTGCCGCAGTTTGTTGCAGGAAGGCTGTTCGCTGGAAAATCTGTTCCATAAAATCGACACCTACAATGCGAGCACTGTAATGACACCGTTCCGCAATTTTGCAGCATGGCCCATGGACAATAACGTCGCGCTGGCTGATTTGATGATAGGAACTTCGGAAGAAATCACCCAAATGCACTTGGACCGGAAAGCCCTGATTACCGACCACTTGAGTTCCCTGGTACTGGAAGGAACCGGGCCGCTGATGTTTCATGAAACATCCGCCCCCTCTGCACCGGTGCTGTGGCTCAACCACGATATCATTGCCAGACAGCTCAATCTGATGCATGCATAAAACGGGCGGGAATTTTCAACCAAACCGTTGAAATTTCCGCAGGGCTATATATTGCGCAACTATTGTTTCCGAGCGGCCAACGAGTTGGCCCCACACAATAGCGCACTCACTCAATCAAGGGGCATGCCAATTGTTACCCGGCGAACTAGAAAATTATTTGCATTCGCACATTCCGTTGTCACATGCGATGCAGGTAGCCGTCGTAGCCATAGATCCCGACAGCATTACCTTAAGTGCTCCCCTTGCTCCCAACATCAACCATCGGGATACGGTATTTGGCGGAAGCGCATCCGCAGTCGCCATACTTGCGGCATGGTCCTTTTTGAATACCCGTTTAAATAATGCAAATTTCAGAAGTCGCCTGGTCATTCAGCGCAACGCGATGGAATATACCCACCCGATTGCGGGGGAATTCACCGCATGTGCCACGCTACAAAATCCCGGGCAGTGGGAAGAATTTTTACGCACACTGGCACGCAGGGGAAAAGCGAGAATCACCGTTGTTACAGTGATTGAATTTGAAGGACGTGCAGCCGGACATTTTGAGGGCGAATTTGTAGCTTTGGAAACGCAGAGTTAAACCAAGCTACAAAAACGGGGCGCCAACTGCCTGATGAATTTAAAATATTGGGGCTAACCGCAAAGTCTCGACTTTCAGCCTCTCCATTCAAATAGCAGATTATTCGACTTGACGGAACAATGAATCAATCACAATTTGATTACATCATAATTGGCGCGGGCAGTGCTGGCTGCTTATTGGCCAAGCGCCTCAGCGAGAACCCCAAAGTCAGTGTCCTGCTGCTGGAGGCAGGCAAACCGGACAACTACATCTGGATTCATATTCCTGTCGGCTATTTGTACTGTATAGACAACCCGAGAACCGACTGGCGTTTCAGAACAACCGAAGAACCCGGTTTAAATGGACGCTCTCTGCTGTATCCCAGGGGGAAAGTATTAGGAGGATCGTCATCCATTAACGGCATGATTTATATGCGCGGCCAGGAAGCAGATTATGCCCATTGGGCGCAGGAGACCGGAGATCCTTCCTGGTCATGGCCCGAAGCACTCAAACGCTTTAAGAAATTTGAAGATTACTACGGCGGGGATAATCCGTGGCATCGGCAAGGCGGAGAGTGGCGTGTGGAGAAACAGCGCCTCAAGTGGGACATTCTGGAGGTATTCAAGAATGCTGCGATAGAAACGGGCATTCCTCATTCGGACGATTTTAATCGTGGCGATAATTTTGGCGTAGGTTATTTTGACGTAAATCAGCGATCCGGGTGGCGCCTGAATGCTTCTCGCGCATTTTTGAAGGAATGCTCAAACAGACCGAACTTAACAATACGGACAGGTGCGCTGGTCAAGCAGCTGAAAATTGATACACCCACCAGGCGCTGCTTCGGCGTTGAATATATTCAGGATGGAAATGTTTATTTGGCGGAGGCCGGAAGAGAAGTATTGCTCAGTGCAGGCGCGGTGGGCAGCGTGCAAGTTCTGGAGCGTTCAGGAATAGGTTCAGCGCACCGCTTACGAGAATTGGGAATACAGGTGCAGAGCGATTTGCCGGGCGTAGGCGAAAATTTGCAGGATCATTTGCAACTGCGGATGTCCTATCGGGTAAACGGAATTTCGACTTTAAATACAAGAGCCCATTCCCTGTGGGGGAAAACCCTAATTGGGCTGGAGTACCTGATAAAGCGCACCGGTCCAATGTCTATGGCCCCCTCCCAATTGGGGGCATTCGCTTTTAGTTCGCCGGATCAATCCCGCGCCAATCTGGAGTATCACGTACAACCGCTATCACTGGAAAAATTTGGCGATCCGCTGCATCCATTCAATGCCTTTACGGCCAGCGTTTGTAATTTGCGCCCCACCTCGCGCGGCAGCATTCATATCGACTCAACCGATGTGAATAAGGCCCCCATCATAAAGCCCAATTACTTATCGACCGAACAAGACTGCAGGGTTGCCATCGACTCATTAAAGCTGACCAGAAGGATTTTATCCAGCCCGTCGTTTAAGCAATATTGCCCGGAAGAATATAAGCCGGGAGTCCAATACCAGAGCGACGAACAATTGATTGAGGCAGCGGGTAATATTGGCACAACTATTTTTCACCCGGTTGGAACTTGTAAAATGGGCCGCCTTAATGATCCCATGGCCGTTTTGGATGCCGAACTGCGCGTAAAGGGGATCAAAGGCTTGCGGGTTGTTGATGCTTCCGCAATGCCCAACATCACCTCCGGAAATACTGCGGCCCCCACCATGATGATTGCCGAGCGTTTAGCCGAGCTCTTGAGTAATTGAGAGGGCGACAGAAAAAATATTGTTTCAGGCCGGCCAGTTGATTGGATAAATAGGGCGGATTTTATATCGCTGATTATTGCAACGGGTTTTGAGAGGGCGGCTAAAGTGCACAGCAAACGTCAGGGGAACACCACTGAGCTTCTGTATAACGGGATCGGAAACTCTACGCTGGGCTGAAAATCAACCGCGCATTTTTTAAAACGGGTTCATTGCTTAGCTGAGTGAGAAGCTGGTAGCATGTTTGCCAGCTCCTGAAATCATAAAACAGAGGGAAGCCCAGACACTATCCGGCAACGAGGAAATGAGATGTCCAATTTAGCCGTTATAACAGGCACCAGCGGAGCACTTGGAACTGCGATCGCCAAACGATTTAAACAATCCGGCTACACTGTATGTGGCTTGGACATTACAGCAAAAGATAACACCAACAT
>Ga0265327_10000309_pt1 | contig 94387 bp, 90 predicted proteins | sample 41621metaG_FD_202089 | JGI IMG/M metagenome (GOLD analysis project Ga0265327, IMG submission 202089) | Rhizosphere microbial communities from Carex aquatilis grown in University of Washington, Seatle, WA, United States - 4-16-21 metaG | ecosystem: Host-associated > Plants > Roots > Rhizosphere...
CCGTCGCCCGGACATTGAACAACAGGCCGCGCAAAACGCTGGGTTGGAAGACGCCGGCTGAAGCGCTGAATGACTACCTAAAATCGGCCGCTTAATCCGGTGTTGCGACGACCGGTTGAATCCGCCTTGCCAGCCCTGATCGGAGTGCAGCAGCGGGGCATGACCGGCGACAGGTACAGCTTCTCGCCTCGAACTTGGAACTCGGTCACATCGGTCAAAACCTTGGCCTGGTAGTAGAACGTGCTGCGCGACAACCCCGCCACCTTCAACAAGGTGGCCAACGCATGATCTGGCCTCAGCTCGAGGACGGCTTGCGGCCTTTCGGCGCAGCTTGCCGCTTCTCTCGAACCAAGGCCTGAACTTTTTTAGGTAGGCCACCTCCGCGCGCAGGTACTCGTTTTCCTTGCGCAGCGCTTCCAGCGCGCTGGCATCGTCAACCTGCGCAGGCAGGACTTTGGGTGGCTTGGGTGTTGGCATCTTCTTCGGACGGCCCCGAGGCTTGGGCTTCAGGGCCTCTATACCGCCTTCATGATACTGGCGCCACCACCTCGCTATGGCCCCAGCCTCACGTAGGTCGAATAACGCCGCCGCCTGCGTATGCGACAACTCCCGCTGCTCAATCTCGCGCAGCACGGACAGTTTGAACTCCGCGCTGTACTGGCGGTGCTTTGCGCGCAGCCCGTCGATTCCGTGATGACGATAAGCCGCTACCCAACGAACGATTTGCGTGCGGCCGATGCCGTACTTCTTTGCCAGGGACTTCGACCCCTTGGACCCCGACAAATACTCCTGAACAACTTCAAGCTTCTGACGCTCGTCGTACTTCGTCATGAAAAACACCCCAGAAGTTGGACTGGCGTCCAACTTCTGGGGTGCAGTTCAGAGGTGACCTTTTTTATGGGTCGATGAAAGGCCTGGGCCAGCTGCCACCGGCCCAGGACTCACATCACTTGATGGGCTTGAAGCGCATGCGCTTGGGACGCGCACCCTCTTCGCCGAGGCGCTTCTTCTTGTCAGCTTCGTACTCGTGGAAGTTGCCGTCGAAGAAGAACCACTGCGAGTCGCCTTCGCAGGCGAGGATGTGGGTGCAGATGCGGTCGAGGAACCAGCGGTCATGGCTGATGACCATGGCCGAGCCGGCGAACTCGAGCAGCGCTTCTTCCAGCGCGCGCAGGGTTTCGACGTCCAGGTCGTTCGACGGTTCGTCCAGCATCAGCACGTTGCCGCCCTGGGCCAGGGTCTTGGCCAAATGCAGGCGGCCGCGCTCACCGCCGGAGAGCTGGCCGACCATCTTCTGCTGGTCGTTGCCCTTGAAGTTGAAGCGGCCGAGGTAGGCGCGGCTCGGCATCACGAACTTGCCGACGGTAATGTTGTCCAGGCCGCCGGAGACGTCCTGCCACACGGTCTTGTCGGCTTCGAGGCTGGCGCGGCTCTGGTCGACGAAGGCCATGCGCGCGGTCTTGCCGATCTTGACCGTGCCGCTGTCCGGCTGCTCCACGCCCTGCAGCATACGGAACAGCGTGGACTTGCCGGCGCCGTTAGGGCCGATGATGCCGACGATGGCACCAGCGGGCACCTTGAACGACAGGTTGTCGATCAGCAGGCGGTCGCCGAAGCTCTTGCTCACGCCTTCGAACTCGATCACCTCATTGCCCAGGCGCTCGGCCACGGGGATGAAGATTTCGTTGGTAACGTTGCGCTGCTGGTATTCGACGTCCGAGAGTTCCTCGAAGCGGGCCAGGCGCGCCTTGCTCTTGGCCTGGCGGCCCTTGGCGTTGGAGCGCACCCACTTCAGTTCCTCCTTCATCGCCTTCATGCGGGCGTCTTCGCTCTTCTGCTCGCTCTCCAGCCGGCGCTCCTTCTGGTCCAGCCATTCGGAGTAGTTGCCCTTCCAGGGAATGCCGTGGCCACGGTCGAGTTCAAGAATCCACTCGGCCGCGTTGTCGAGGAAGTAGCGATCGTGGGTGATAGCCACCACGGTGCCGGGGAACCGCTGCAGGAACTGCTCCAGCCACTCCACCGATTCGGCGTCCAAGTGGTTGGTGGGTTCGTCGAGCAGCAGCATGTCGGGCTTGCTCAGCAGCAGGCGGCACAGGGCCACGCGGCGCTTTTCGCCACCCGAGAGCACGCCGATCACGGCGTCCCACGGCGGCAGGTTCAGCGCGTCGGCGGCCAGTTCGAGTTGCAGGTCGGTGTTCTCGCTGCCCGCAGCGGCGATGATGGCTTCCAGCTCACCCTGCTCGGCGGCCAGCTTGTCGAAGTCGGCGTCGGGCTCGGCGTACTCTGCATAGACCTCGTCCAGGCGCTTCTTCGCGGCCAGCACGCCGCCGATGCCCTCTTCCACCGCTTCACGCACGGTCTGCTCGGCGTTCAGGCGCGGCTCCTGCTCCAGGTAGCCGATCTTGATGCCGGGCATCGGGATCGCTTCGCCTTCGTACTCCTTGTCCACGCCGGCCATGATCTTCAGGATCGTGGACTTGCCCGAGCCGTTCACGCCCAGCACGCCGATCTTGGCGCCGGGGAAGAAGGACAGCGAGATGTCCTTCAGGATGTGGCGTTTGGGGGGAACCGTCTTGTTGACGCGGTTCATGGAGAAGACGTACTGGGCCATATGTGTTGTTCTCGATGCGGGCTGGGCATTAGGCTCAATGCGCACGGGTTGAAGGCGCACTGATGTACGAGCAACTTCGGTCGCCGTGGCGGGGACAAAGAGAAGCGCGTTGAGCCAGGAAAACGTCGATTGTCGCAGTTTCCGCGTGACGGATGACCGCCCCAGGGCTCGCTCAGCGCTAAGCCCAGGTCCGAAACCTGAACAACCGCTACAATGAAGTCCTCAACGCCGCGCCACAGTCTTGCGCGGCGTCTCTTGAGCCTCCGCACGCTCCTGCAGGACCTGAAGACTGACGCCGCAGCGCAAAGCTAACGGCGCGGTTCTGCGCATTAAGCAGCGTGCTCATACACACATTGATGTCATTCGAATCCCTGGGCCTGGCCGCCCCCCTTCTCAAGGCCATCGCCGACGCCGGCTACACCACCCCTACCCCGATTCAAGCCCAAGCGATTCCCGCCGTGCTTCAAGGCGGCGACCTGATGGCCGGTGCGCAGACCGGCACTGGCAAGACCGCCGGCTTCACCCTGCCCCTGCTGCATCGCCTGCAAGCCGGCCAGCCCGTCCTCAACAAGCGCGGCAAGCCCGCCATCCGTGCCCTCGTACTCACGCCCACGCGTGAACTCGCGGCCCAGGTGGAAGAGTCCGTGCAGACCTATGGCAAGTACCTGCCGCTGAAGAGCATGGTGATGTTCGGCGGCGTGGGCATGCAGCCGCAGATCAACCGCCTGCGCGACGGCGTGGACATCCTCGTGGCCACGCCCGGCCGCCTGCTCGACCACGCCCAGCAAGGCACGCTGGACCTGTCGCAGGTGCAGATCCTCGTGCTGGACGAAGCCGACCGCATGCTCGACATGGGCTTCATCCACGACATCAAGAAGGTGCTGGCCCTGCTGCCGGCCAAGAAGCAGAGCCTGCTGTTCTCGGCCACCTTCAGCGATGACATCAAGAACCTGGCCGACCGCCTGCTCAACCAGCCCGCGCTGATTGAAGTGGCGCGCCGCAACCAGACCAACGACGCCATCTCGCAAAAGGTCCACCCCGTGGGCCGTGAGCGCAAGAAGGAACTGCTGGCGCACCTGATCAAGAGCGGTGACTGGCACCAGGTGCTCGTGTTCACGCGCATGAAGCATGGCGCCAACCGCCTGTCGGATTACCTGAACGACCAGGGCATCAGTGCCATGGCCATCCACGGCAACAAGAGCCAGGGTGCGCGCACCAAGGCCCTCTCCGAGTTCAAGACGGGCGACCTGCAGGTGCTGGTAGCGACCGACATCGCCGCCCGCGGCATCGACATCGACCAGCTCCCGCACGTCGTCAACTTCGAGCTGCCCAACGTGGCCGAGGACTACGTGCACCGCATCGGCCGCACTGGCCGCGCCGGCGCGCTGGGCGAGGCCGTGAGCCTCGTCTGCGTGGACGAGAACGGCTTCCTGCGCGAGATCGAGAAGCTCATCAAGCGCGAGATCCCCAAGGAGACCGTACCCGGCTTCGAGCCGCCCCAGGGCGAGAAGCCCGAGCCCATCGTGCTGGGCCGCATGATCCTCAACCCGAACGGCAGCCGCGGCAAGGCGCCTGCGGGTTCGGGTGGTGGTCGCCCGGGCGGTGGCGGGGGTGGTGGTCGCAATGGGGGCCGTGGTGGCCGTCCCGGCGCTTCTTCCAACGAGCCGCGTCGCGATGGCGGTGGCGGTGGCCAAGGACAGAACGCCCGCGGTGGTCGTCCTTCCGGCGGCCCGTCGCAAGGTGGCGGTCGTCCGCAGGCCGCGCAAGGCCAGGCGCGTCCGGCTGGCAACAGCTCGTCGGGTCAGCCGCGCCGCGAAGGCAGCAGCGCTCCGCGTCCTAACAACGGTCCTCGACTGACACAACCGAAGCGCTGAAGCTCGGCGTCACGCAAGTGAATCAAGACCCGCCCAGGTGCAAACCTCGGCGGGTTTTGCTTTTTACGGCGCACTGGGAATTAGCAAGCCGCGCGCCACGGCCGGGCGCTCGACAAAGGCTTTCAGCACTCGCGCCACGTTCGGAAAGTCTCCAAACCCGACCATATCGCCAGCCTCGTAGAAGCCGATCAGGTTGCGCACCCACGGCAGGATGGCGACGTCTGCAATCGTGTACTCTCGGCCCATGACCCAGTCACGACCGGCCAGGCGCTGGTCGAGCACACCGAGCAGGCGCCGGGACTCCGCCACGTAGCGATCGCGCGGACGCTTGTCCTCAAACGCCTTGCCGGCGAATTTGTGGAAGAAACCCAGCTGACCGAACATCGGGCCGATGCCGCCCATCTGGAACATCAGCCATTGCAAGGTCTCGTAGCGGCCGGCCGCATCCGCAGGCATCAGCAAGCCCGTCTTCTCGGCCAGGTAGAAGAGGATGGCGCCGGACTCGAACAACGCCAGCGGCTTGCCGCCCGGGCCTTGCGGGTCGAGGATGGCCGGGATCTTGTTGTTCGGATTCAGCGAAAGAAAGGCCGGCGACATCTGGTCGTTGGTCTCGAAGGACACGCGGTGCGCCTCGTAGGGCAGGCCCATTTCCTCCAGCGCGATCGACACCTTCACGCCGTTGGGCGTGGGCAGCGAATAGAGTTGGATGCGATCAGGGTGCTGAGCGGGCCATTTCTGGGTGATGGGGAAAGCGGACAGCAACTCGGACATTCGTGCCTCGGTGGATTTCGGTCCAGCTCATTGTGGGTTGGAAGACATAACCCGGCGTCCTTGGGGTCTCTGTACGCTTTAGCATCGCGTCATGTCATCCACCCCCACCCCCTGGCTGGCCGGCGCCAGCGGCCTTGTCGGCCGCGCCCTGCTTGAAGAACTGCCTGCGGGCTCCGTGCACGCGCTCCTGCGCAAGCCGCTGATGCAGGCGCCGCCCACCGTCATTCAGCATGTGCTGGACCTGCAGTCGGCCGGTTTCGCGACCGCGCTACCCGCTCCCGATGCGGTGTTCATCGCGCTGGGAACCACCATCGCGCAAGCGGGCTCGCAAGAGGCCTTCCGCGCCGTGGACTTCGAGCTCGTGCTGAAGATCGCCCAGGCCGCACGCAAGGCGGGCGCGCGCGCCTGCGCCGTGGTGTCCAGCATGGGCGCCAATCCTGGCTCGCGCGTGTTCTACAGCCGCGTCAAGGGCGAGGCGGAGGCTGCGTTGATTGCGCTGGATTTCGAGCATCTCGTGATCGCGCGCCCTTCGCTTCTCGACGGCGAACGCGCAGCCCTTGGCCAGCCCGGGCGGCCCGGCGAACGCGTGGCGCTGGCCGTGATGCGCCCCCTCGCGCCGCTGATTCCCTTGCGCTGGCGGCCGATCCCGGCGCAGCGCGTCGCGAGGGCCATGGCGCGTGCCGTGGCATCGGCGAGCCGGGGCGTGCAGATTCTCGAATCTGCCGAGCTGCAGCGCCTGGGCGCCGACTAGCCACGAGCGCGAATCCGCGCCACCAAAGCGAACGCGGCCTCGAACAACAAAGCCAGCGCCGCAGCCGGCAAGGCCCCGGCAAGCAGCAGGCTGCTGTCGTTGAGTGCAAGGCCGGTGACGATCCGCTCGCCATAACCACCAGCCCCGATGAAGGCTGCCATCGTGGCCGTGCCCACGGCAATCGTGCAGGCCGTGCGCAGGCCGGCGAGCATCACCGGCCAGGCCAGCGGCAGCTCGATCAGCCGCAGGCTTTGTGCCGGCCTCAGGCCCAAGGCCTTGGCCGCCAGGCGCAGCCCTTCAGGCACACCCGCAAGGCCCGCGCAGGCGTTGTGCACGATAGGCAATAGCGCATAGAGCGCAAGCGCGATCAGCGCCGGCAGCGTGCCAATGCGGCCCAGCAGCGAGATCAGCACGGCGAGAAGCGCCAGTGAAGGAATGGTCTGCAAAAGCGCACTCGCGCCAAGCAGCAGGCCGCGCGCCGCAGCATGGCCCGAGGCCGCGAGCGCCAGAGGCAGGCCGACCGCCGCGCCGATGGCCACGGCCGCCAGCACCAGGCCCAGATGCTCCAGCGTGAGCCGCAGGAAATCCGGGCCGAAGAGCTTGTGCATGAAGCCGCCCCGCTGCACTGAAACCGCAGCGCCGGCCAGATGCTCGCGTGCAATCTGCGCGAAGCCCACGCCTTCCAATTCGGCCCGCGCGTTCATCGCGATCATGGCCTTTTCATCGATGCTTCCGGCGAGCTTTTGCAGGCGGCCCCAGACCTGCGGATGTGCCGCAGGCAGCCCGATCCGGTACAGCAGCACCGCGTCATAACGCGGAAAGTAAGCGGCATCGTCTTCGAGCACGCGCAGGCCCAACTGGCCGATGCGCGCATCGGTGGTGTAGATGTCCATCACGTCGATCTGGCCCTGGGCCAGGGCTTCGTAAGCCAGGCCGTGGTCCAGGCCGGTGGGTTGCTGCGGCAGGCCGTAGCGCCGAGCTAGGCCGGGCCAACCATCGGCCCGGCCGATGAACTCATTGCTCAGGCCCATCTTCAGCTCTGGATGGGCGGCCAGTTGCGAAAGCTTTCCCAGGCCCAGCGTCTGCGCACGCGGCTCACGCAAGGCCAGCGCGTAGCCGTTGTTGAAACCGAAAGGCAGGCCCGCCGCCAGGCCCAGCGGCGCCAGTCGCTCGTTGGCCTGCGCGAGCGTCATCGCCTCATTGCTGTGCAGGATCTGCTGGCTGATCGTGCCGAGGTATTCGGGATAGCAATCGATCTCGCCCGACTGCAGTGCGGCAAACACGATGGCCGTGTTGCCCAGGCCCGACTTCACCTGCGCGACCTCGCCCGCCGTCTGCGCCACGATCTCGGCCAGGATGTAGGACTCGGTGAAACGCTTGGAGCCCACGCGCAGCGGCTCGGCCGCAACCGACGCGCCAAGCAAAAGCAGAAACATCAGCGCACAGAGTCTTTGCATGAATCTCAGCATACTAGGATGGCGGCCGATGAAGACCTCGCCCATCGTTCCTGCGAATGTTGATTTCTCCGACCCGGCCGCCCCCCTGGCGCCGGTTTTCGCCGATGTCTATCACTCCACGGCAGGCGCTTTCGTGCAGGCCCGGCATGTCTTTCTCGGCGGCAACGATCTGCCGCATCGCTGGCAAGGCCGCGAGCGTTTCGTCGTGCTGGAAACCGGCTTCGGCCTGGGCAACAACTTTCTCGCCACCTGGGAAGCCTGGCGCGAGGACGCGCAGCGCAGCGAGCGGCTCGTCTTCATCAGCATCGAGAAACATCCCCTGCGCCGCGAGGACTTGGCAAGAGCCCACGCCGCTTCGCCGACCGCTGAACTCGCCCGCCAGCTCATCGAAGCCTGGCCACCGCTAACCCCCAATCTGCATGCACTCGATTTCGAGCGGGGCCGCGTTCGATTGCTGCTGTGCCTGGGCGAGGCGCGCGACTGGCTCAAGGAGCTGGTCGCCGAGGTCGATGCCTTCTACCTCGATGGCTTTGCGCCGGATCGCAACCCCGAGATCTGGGACCCGTACACGCTCAAGCTGCTGGCGCGGCTGGCGGCCCCCGAAGCCACGGCGGCCACCTGGTGCGTGGCGCGCAGCGTGCGTGACGGACTCACCACGGCAGGCTTCAGCGTTGAAAAGGTGCCGGGCTTTGCTTCGCGCGGCCGGGTGCTGAAGGCGAGCTTCACGCCGCGCCATGCGACGCAAAGACCCGCCGGCCGCGAATCGCTGGCGCGCGGTGCGCGCGAGGCGCTGGTCATCGGCGCGGGCCTGGCCGGCGCCTCGTGCGCGCATGCCCTGGCCCGGCAAGGCGTGCATTGCACCGTGATCGACGCAAGGCCCGGCCCCGCCCAGGCCAGCTCGGGCAATCCCGCCGGCCTCTTCCACGGCATCCTGCACCCCGGTGATGGTGCGCACGCACGCTTCAACCGCGCTTGTGCGCTGGCCACGGAAAAACTGCTGCGCGAGCTGAATCTGCCAAGCCTGCAATGGGGCTTGTTGCGGCTGGAGCTCACGCGCGACTTCAGTGCCATGCAGGCCCTGCTCGACGCACAGCACCTGCCTGTCGACTATGTGCAAGCGCTGGATGCGCAGCAGGCCGGGGCCCTGAGCGGCCTGCCCAGCGCGCATCCGGCGTGGTTCTATCCAGGCGGCGGCGCACTCAGCCCCTCGACGTATGTGCAGGCCTTGCTGCACGAGGCGAGAACGATCTACAAACGCAAGGTGGCCGCGCTGCGATTTGAAAACGGGCTGTGGGAAGCTCTGGATCCGCAGCGCATGCTGATAGCCAGCGCGCCGGCCGTCGTGCTGGCCGGCGGACACGAGGGCATCACGCTGCTGCCCGAGTTGCCGCTGGTTCGCCAACGCGGGCAGTTGACCCATCTGCCGCAGATCGGCCCTCGCGTCCCGCTGGCTGGCCAGGGCTATGCCGTCAGCGATGGCGCCCAAGGCCTGTGGTGCGGCGCCACCAGCGACGACGAGGATACCGAGCCCGAACTGCGTGAGCGCGATCAGCAGCGCAATGTCGAGCAATGGCTGCGCCTTTCGGGCCAGGCTTCGGCGGCGGATGCGCCGCTGGCTGGCCGTGTGGCCTGGCGCCTACTCACGCCCGACCGGCTACCCCTGGTCGGTGGCTTGCCGGACCCATCCTATGCCGGCCGGCGCGATCAACTGCGCCTGATCCCACGCCTGCCCGGGCTCGCCGTCTGCACGGCCTTCGGCTCGCGCGGCATCAGTTTCGCGGCGCTGTGCGGCGAGATCATTGCCGCACAGATCACCGGTGCGCCCTGCCCGGTCGAATCCAGCCTTCTCGACGCCGTCGATCCCGCGCGTTACGTGAAGGACGCACGCCCTCGGGCAAGTGAAACAGAATAAAGTTCCAGATTGTCTGCGCCGCAGAATGCGAACGTGAGGGCCTGCGTGGCCCGCAAAGGGAGACGGAAATGAGCGGACTCGCCTTCGGTGGCCGCAGCATCGGCCAGCGTTTGCTGACGGTGCTGGGCCTAGTCCTCTTGATCGCTTTCATCGGCTCGGGTCTGGACTACTGGTCCTTCGGCCGCATCGCCGAAGCCACGGCTGAGATGAAGGAGCACAGCCTGAAGGCCGAGCGCCTGACCTCGGACTGGTCGCGCAACATCACCAATGGCGTGACGCGCACCACCGCCGTCGCAGTGAGCAGCGATGCCGAGTTGATCGGCTTCTTTGCCCCTGCTGCCGCCGAGTCGACCAAGCAATCGACGGAATTGCAGAAGCAGCTCGACGAGCTGCTGGATGCGCCCGAAGAGCGCGCGGCCTTCGACAAAGTCTCCACCTCCCGCAAGGGTTACCTGAGCACGCGCGATGCCGTCACCGCCGCCAAGAAGGCCGGCGATCCTGAGAAGGCCAAGCAGGTCTTCGCCAGCGATTTCCAGCCGGCTGCCGCGGCCTTCCAGGACAACATCAAGGCCTTGCTTGAAATCGAGCGCAAGCGCCTCGACGAGGCCACCAGGCAGGTGGAGGACGACATCACCGCGGCACGCACGCGGCTCGTGATCTTCGGCCTGTGCGCACTGGGTCTCAGCATCTGGCTGGGCCTGTGGCTGGCCGGCTCGATCACCGGCCCATTGCGCCAGGCCGTGACCGCAGCGGAAGCCATCGGCCGCTTCGACCTCAGCCATCGTATTCCCGACGGCGGGCGCGACGAGACGGGCGAGCTGATGCAAGCCCTGCAGACCATGCAGGCAGCGCTGCTCAAACTCGTCAGCGCCGTGCGCAGCTCGACCGACAGCATCGGCACCGCCAGCAGCGAGATCGCCACCGGCAACCACGATCTCTCGGCACGCACCGAACAGACGGCCTCCAACCTTCAGCAAGCCGCGGCTTCGATGATGCAGCTAAGCGGCACGGTGCAGCAGACGGCCGACTCGGCCAGCACGGCCAAGCAGCTCGCCGAATCGGCCGCGCAGGTGGCGCAGCGCGGCGGCGCGGTGGTGGCCCAGGTGGTCAGCACCATGGAAGACATCAGCACCAGCTCGCGCCGCATCAACGACATCATCGGCACGATCGACGGCATTGCCTTCCAGACCAACATCCTGGCCTTGAACGCTGCGGTGGAAGCCGCACGGGCCGGCGAACAGGGCCGCGGCTTTGCCGTGGTGGCGGCGGAGGTTCGCTCACTGGCGCAACGCTCGGCCACGGCAGCCCGCGAGATCAAGGGCCTGATCAGCGCCAGTGGCGAGCGCGTGGAAAGCGGCACCCAGCTCGTCAACAACGCCGGCAGCACCATGAGCGAGATCGTGGCCAGTGTTCAGCGCGTGACCGACATCATCGGCGAGATCTCGGCTGCCGCGCGCGAGCAGAGCGACGGCATCCGCCAGATGAATGCCGCGGTGACCCAGTTGGACCAGATGACGCAGCAGAATGCGGCGCTGGTGGAAGAGTCGGCTGCGGCGGCGGAGAGCTTGCGGGATCAATCGAGCCAGTTGACCGAGGCGATTGCGGTGTTCCGCTTGAAATAGACGTTAGCGAGCAGCGATATGGCGGCGCAGCCAAGTGGCGAACGCGGCTTCATCAGACTGCCCTGAAGCGAGATCAAGCATCGCCATCACGCAGTCCGCATCCGAGGCTTGCAGTTCGAATCCGTTGAGCACAAGAAACAGTTCGACGGCCACAAACGCCGTCCGCTTGTTGCCATCGACGAAAGGATGGTTGCGCGCAATGCCAAAGCCATAGCAGGCTGCGAGTTCAGCGGCATCGGGCTCGCCGAAAATCGCCCGCTGCTTCGCACGCGCCATTGCGGAAGACAGCATTCCGGCATCGCGCACACCGGCGGGGCCCCCATGCTCGGCCAGTTGCTCCTCGTGCACTGCCAACAGGACGGTCTCACTTAGCCATCGCCATTGCGAGTCATTGGCGCTCATTTGGCCAATTCACGCAGCACGCTGCGACGGCGCTTCATCACCGCGCGCGCTGCCTTCATCTGTTCCTCAAACTCGGCGCTGTAAGGCGTCAGCGTCACACCGTTGGCCACCTCAGTGACATACACAAGGTCGCCCTTCTCCAGCTTCAAGCGCGCCAGGATCTCCTTGGGCAGGATGACGCCCACGGAGTTGCCGATCTGGGTGAGTTTGAGTGCTGACATGGAAACCTCGCCACGTTATAACAATTGTTATATTGTCAGCCAAATCACCTGGCGGCGCCAGTCTTGAGCGTTAAAAGCCCAGCGTCCTCACACCCTCGCTCGTCCCGAGCAGGCAGACGCTGGCCTTGTTGCGCGCGAACACACCCACGGTCACCACGCCGGGCCAGGCGCTGACTTCGGCCTCGAAAGAGGCGGGATCAGTGATGGCCAAGCCGCGCACATCGAGGATGTGGCAGCTGTTGTCCGTCACGCAGCCCGCGCGCAATTGCGCATCAGCACCCATGGCCTTGAAGCGCCGCGCGATCTGCGCCGCGGCCATCGGGATCACCTCCACCGGCAGCGGGAACTTGCCCAGGGTCGGCACGAGTTTGGATTCATCGGCGATGCAGATGAAGCGCTCTGCCAGATCGGCCACGATCTTCTCGCGCGTCAGCGCGGCGCCGCCGCCCTTGATCATGTTGCCGCCGTGGTCGATCTCGTCGGCACCGTCGATGTAGACGGGTAGCTTTTCGACTTCGCTGGCGTCGAGGATCCTGATGCCCAGCGCCTTCATGCGCTCGGTCGAGCGAACCGAGCTGGAGACGGCGCCCGCGATGGCCGTGCCGCTTGCGGCGAGTGCATCGATGAACTTGTCCACCGTGGAGCCGGTGCCCACGCCGACGATGCTGCCGGGCGTGACGTATTGAAGCGCGGCTTGGCCGACCAGGGTCTTGAGTTCGTCTTGGGTCATGCGGCGATTATCTCAATCGCCTGGCTCCAAGTTCAGCTCCTGGCCGCGGCGCGATTTCCACCAGCGCAGCACAGCGGCGAGCGCGAGTACGACCGGTGCAGAAACAGGCGCAAGAATCTTCGACGCCAGCACCAGCTCGTGTTGCGTATCCGGCGACAGCTGCTTGAACCAGGTGCTCAAGATAAGCGGGAACTCCTGCGCACTCCAAAGCAACAGCGCTGTCAGCACGAAGGCTGCCAGCAGGGCGAGGGGGCGGATCGTCAAGCGCATGGCACAGGTTTCCTTGTCGGGCCAATCCCAGCCATCTTGCATGAGCCGGCGCGGATCGCCAACACCTGCGTCGATGATCTCAAGCAAGGTAAAGCAGGTTGATCGGCCCGCCGCGCGTCAGCCGAAGGCGATGTTCCTGCGTTGCTCAACGACGCAGTACCGGAAGGAACGATTCCTATGAATAAGCCGAAAATCCCACCGGCGTGGGCGCTCTGGTCTTCCTTCCTCCTCGCCTCTTGCGGTGGCGGCGGCGCAGGCTCACCGAGCAGTCCGGCACCCGCGCCGACGCCTGCCTCCGCCGCTTTCGTGATACGACCCATCGCGCCGTCAAGCATCGACCCGGCGGCGATCACGCCCTCCGACACGGCCAACGACCTGCACATCGTGATTCCACCGCTCGCGGGTGTCACCGCGGCGAACAAGTTGTTCGTCTTCCTGCCGGGCACCGGCGGCGTCCCGAATGAATACGAGCTGATCCTCAAGGCTGGTGCGAGCCGGGGCTTTCACGCGATCGGGCTCGACTATCCGAATCCGGTGGAGGTCGGGTCTCTGTGCTCACCCGCCAATGGCAACAGCGACCCGAACTGCTTCTGGAACGTCCGCCGCACCATCGTCACGGGCGATGCCGACAGCCCGGGCATCCTCTCGGTGACAAAGCCGAATGCCATCGTCACGCGACTGAGCAAGGCCCTGGCCTATCTGAACCAGCAGTATCCCGGCGAAGGCTGGGGCCAGTATCTGGACGCAGGCGGCGCCGTGGTCTGGTCCAAGGTCGTGATGAGTGGCCACTCGCAAGGCGGCGGCCATGCAGGCGTGATGGCCAAGCTCTACCCGCTGAGCCGCGCCTGCTATTTCGCCTCGCCGCCGGACTGGGACTTGACCGCCAGGCCCACCGCTCCCGCCCTCTGGGAAGCCTATCCGGCCCTGACGCCGGCCGCCCAGCAGTTCGGCTTCGCCGGACTGCAGGACAGCGCCGTTCCCTACGCCCAACTGTCCGTCATCTGGCAGACCCTCGGCCTGGGCGCAGAGGCCAGTTCAGTGCAGGTGAGCTCAACGGCCGCACCGTCCGGCAGCTCACATCGTCTGACGACCGACCTTCAACCCAATACCTTGACCGGCGCCCTGGGCAATCCCTCGCACGGCTTGACGGTGCGCGACGCTTTCACGCCGCTCACCTCAGACGGCAAGCCGGTCTTCGATGCCACTTGGGGCTATCTCTGCTTCCAGTAGCTCCGCTCAGCCGCGTCGTGCTCGCACCGCCGCCGCCAGCTCCTGCAGCAAGGGCTCGGTCTGGCTCCAGCCCAGGCATGCATCGGTGATCGACACACCGGGCTTCAGGTCGGCCTTGGTCTGCCCCGGAGCCAGGTCCTGCCGGCCGGGCTGCAGATGGCTCTCGATCATCACGCCGGTGATGCGCTTGTCGCCGCCCGTCATCTGCGCAGCCACGTCGCGGCCCACGTCGATCTGGCGTTCGTACTTCTTGCTCGAATTGGCGTGTGAAAAATCGATCATCACCTGCTCGCGCAGGCCCGAGCTCTTGAGCGCATCGCAGGCCGCCTGCACCGAGGCCTCGTCGTAGTTGGGCGCCTTGCCACCGCGCAGGATGATGTGGCAGTCGCTGTTGCCGCGGGTCTCGAAGATCGCAGCCGCGCCCATCTTGGTCATGCCCATGAAGGCATGCGCGGCGCTTGCCGCCAGTACCGCGTCGCTGGCGACCTTGATGCCGCCGTCGGTGCCGTTCTTGAAGCCGACCGGGCAGCTCAAACCCGAAGCGAGCTGGCGGTGGCTCTGGCTCTCCGTCGTGCGTGCGCCGATGGCGCCCCAGGCGATCAGGTCGGCGATGTATTGCGGTGAAAGCAGGTCCAGGAACTCGGTGCCCGCCGGCAGGCCCAGCGCGTTCACTTCCAGCAGCAGCTGGCGTGCTAGGCGCAGGCCTTCGTTCATGTGGAAGGAGCCGTCCAGGCGCGGGTCGTTGATGTAGCCCTTCCATCCCACGGTCGTGCGCGGCTTTTCGAAGTACACGCGCATGACGATGAGCAGCTCGCTCTTCAGCGCATCGGCCGTGCCCTTGAGCAGGCGCGCGTACTGCATGGCCTGGTCGTGGTCGTGGATCGAACAGGGACCGACGACCACCAGCAGCCGGTCGTCGCGGCCATGCAGGATGGCCGAAGCCTCCTGGCGGGCGCGCTCCACCAGGGCCAGCGTGGCCTCGGGCGCGGGCAGCTCGTCGAACAGCAGGGCCGGCGAGATCAGCGGGCGCACGGCACCGATGCGCGTGTCATCGGTGCGGGTGCTGTCCAGCGTCGCGTCGCGCGAACCAACTTCACGGTCGTGCGAAGGGTCGTCCAGGGGTTTCATAACGTTCAGGCTCCACGGCAATGAGCGACGATTATCGGCGTTGCCACGCCCGTCTCGCCGCCCAGTGCGCGATCACCAGAACTTGTAGCTCGCCGACAGCGTGAAGATCCGGCCCTCGATGTTGTCGCGGTGGTTGAAGCCTTCGTAGCCGTTCGGGTCGTACGAGGGCTGCTTGCCGAACAGGTTGCGGATGTTCAGTCCGAGCTTGAGGTTTTTCTTCGCCTGCCAGTCGATGTTGAGATTGGTGGTGACGTAAGCCGGGATGCCCGCTGCGCATTGCGCCTCGCTCAGGCCGGGGTAGTTGTCGGAGCAGTTGCCCGGGTCGAAGGAGTCGTCATCCGGGCTGTACTTCCACTTGCGCGAGCCGGTGTAGTTGACGAGCACGCTCGTCGTCACCTCGCGGTACTGCCAGTCTGCGTTGAACACGGCCGTCAGCTTGGGGCGCTCGTACAGGCCCACCCAGTTCTGGCTCCAGCCGCTGCCGTCACCGCTGTCGTAAATGGTGCGGTTGAGGATGGTGGCCTTGAGGCCGACGTTGAGGCGGCCGTAGGCGCCCAGCGTCCAATGCGATTGCGCGTCGAGGTCGAAGCCGTCCACCAGGGTGCCACCGCGGTTGACGTAGTTGGTGACGATGCCGGCCAGATTGCCCACCGTGTAGCCCGGTACGGCGCCGGTGCAGATGGCCGCGTTGGCCGGGTTGGCGCAGGCCGCTGCCGCCAGTGCTGCATTGGCGCGGTCGGCGTCGGTAATGGCCGAGCGCGTGGCATTCGGCGCACCGACCAGGCCAGGGCCGTATTTCGCGATGGCGAGGCGATAGGTTTCGGCGAAGTCCTCGCGGATGATTTCGTCCTTGCGCTTGACGAAGAAGTAATCGGCCGAGATGTCGAAGTTCTTGTTCGGCTGGAACACCACGCCCAGGGTCGAGATCTTGGCAGTCTCGGGCTTGAGGGCGGGATTGGGCGCGGTGACGCCGCCGATCACGGTGGAGCAGTTGCTGTTGAGCAGGCTCTTGCCGTTGTCCACGTCCACCGGGTTGGCCGACTTGAGCAGCAGGTTGGCGATGGCGTTGGTTTCGCCGCAGCGCACGGTGTCGCGCAGCACGGTCTGGGCATACACGCCGCCGGTGCCGGATTCAGCCAGGCCCGGCGCCCGGAAGCCTTCGGAGTAGGTGCCGCGCAGCAGCAACTCTGGCGTGGCCCGGAACTTCAGGCCCAGCTTGGGCGCAACGTTGGCGGCAAAGTTCGGGTACTTGTCCACGCGCACGGCGGCATCGGCTTCCAGCGCCTTGGTGATCGGCAGCACCGTCTCGCCAAACACGGCGAGCACGTTGCGGCTGCCCTTGAACCAGGAGCCGCCCTGCTGCGTGATGTCGCCCGCAGCGGCCTGCGCATTGCCCGGCGTGAAGAAGTATTCATGCGCGACGTTGAAGCCGAAGGCCGCACGCACGTCACCGGCCGGCAGCGCGCCGAGCTTGCCTTCGACCTTGCCATCCCAGGTGGCCAGGCGGGTGTAGGACTGGATGTCGAAGGTCGGGAAGGCGGCATCCAGCAGGGCAGCGTTCTCGGGCGAGTTCTGCCCGAACTTGTAGGCCGGGTTGTCGGCAATGATGGTGCGGCCTGTGCCGGGGTCGATGGTGAGCGGACCGAAGGCCTTCTGGAAGCCGGAGATGCTGATGTTGGTGGTCTGGTACAGCGTCGAATGCGTGCCGGCAAGGGTCAGGCCGGTCTCGTAATCCCAATCGGCCACGCTGCCGCGCAGGCCGGCGGTGGCGCGGTAGTTGGCATCCTCGTTGCGCTGGCCGAAGTGGTTGGGGTTGTCCAGCGGCAGGTAGTTCAGGCCCACCACGCCGCCCATCATCGCCTTCAAGGCGGGGCTGGCCTGGTTGTAGACGTTGTTGGGGCCGAGATAGGGAATCGCGAACGTGTTGAGCGTGAGGCCCGTATCGCGCGAGAACCAGTTGGAGGTGCTGCCGCTGTTGAAGGTGCGCGGGCTGTTGTGCGAGCGCACGCTGATCTGCGTGAAGCTCAGGTCGGCAAAGGCCTCAAGGCTTTCGCTGGCTTCGTAGCGGCCGGCCAGGTAGACGGTGGCGCGGTCCGACGAGGGCGTGTTGGCCAGCGCGTAAGGCAGGGTGTTGGCCACGCAGCTGGTGTTGCTGCCACTGGTGAAGACGTTCTTGCAGTTGGCCGAGGCCTGCGTCGTCTTGGCGCCGGTGACCGGGTCGAAGGCGAAGTAGGAGCCCGGGTTGAGCTGGCCGGGCTGGCTGCCGTCCTTGATGTGGAAGTTCGTGATGTAGTTCGGATTGGCCTCGTAGTAGCCCGCCGGGAACTTGTCGTACTGGTCGGCCGGGTAGATCGCATCGCGGTGGTAGTAGTTGACCGAGCCGTAGACGTTGTAGCGGTCGCGCGTCAGGTCGCCGATGCCGAACACGGCCGAGGCCTCGCCCTCGCCATAGGCGCTGATGTGCGGCGACTTGGAGGCGTCCACGTTCACCTCGAAGCCCTGGTAGCTCTTCCTGGTGATGATGTTGATCACGCCAGCCACTGCGTCGGAGCCGTAGATGGCCGAGGCACCGTCGGTCAGCACTTCCACGCGCTCAATGGCCGCAGCGGGGATGGTGTCGATGTTGACGAACAGATACTGGAAGCCGTCCGGCGCGCCATAGGGCGCGACGCGGCGGCCATTGAGCAGCACCAGCGTGCTCTGCGCGCCGAGGCCACGCAGGTTGGCTTGCGAGGCACCGTCGGTGCCGGTGAACATGCCGCGGTCATCGGTCAGCGCAGGCAGCGCGGCGGGCAGGTTGGCGAGGATCTGCGTCACCGTCTTGGCGCCCATGTCCTCGATCTGCTGGCGGTTGACGACCTGGACCGGCGAAGCGGTCTCGCCGTTGATGCGCTTGATGCTGGAGCCGGTCACTTCCACGCGGCCCAGGGTGGCGGGCGTGCTGTCGTCGCCATCGGCCAGCGCCGGCAAAGCGCAGCTCAGGCCCAGCAAGATGGACACGGCACGCGCCATGGCGGTGGCACGCGGATGGAAATGATGGATCTTCGACATGATGGTTCCTCGTTTTTCGTGGTGGAGGGCAAACTGCTGACAAGGGCTCCGCCAGCCCCACCCGCTGCGGGAGCGGGGTGGCGGTGCTTCAAAGGGATCGCAAGGTCTTAGGGGCTGGGCTTGACGGCGACGCTGTCGCCCTCCTGGCCGATCAGCACGGCGTTGGCCCAGTTGGCGCACACGCCCGCGCCGGTCGCGCCCAAGGTGCGCAGGCTCAGGCTGCTCAGACCGCGCACGTCGATCTCGGGTTTGACGACGCCGGGCGCCTTGACCAGGCCGCTGTCGTACAGCAGCCGGCCGTCCCCCCAGATCTCGAACTGCAGGCCGCCGCGGCTCTTGCAGCTGTCGTCCACGCCCAGGTCGGCGCGCAGCAAGCGCCAATCGCCCTGGATCGTGAAGTCAACCCGGCTGCTGCCCGCCACGGCCACACCCTTGCGGAACAGCAGGCCGTTCATCTTCAACGGCGTGCCGGCACGCCCATCCTTGCCGACGCTTCGCGGCAGGCTCAGATCAGACAGAAAGCGCATCTGCTCAGGCTTGGCGCTCATCGGATGCTCCAGCACCTTGAAGCTGGAGATCGTCAGCGGCGACAACTCCTGCGGCTGCATCGCGTTGTAGGCACGGGCGGCGGGCTTGCCGGCGGCCAACACCATCGGGTCGTTCGCGTTGGCGTCGTCGCCTTCGGGGTCTTGCGTGCTCAGGACCCGCATGCGCAGGAGGCGCCCTGCATGCGGCTTGAACTCGATGCGCTGCGCGGCTTGCTGCAGCTTGAGCCGGCCGCGCGCCACGGGCTCGCCCCAGTCGCCGTTGTTGTCGCCCATGAAGATTTCGTAGTCGCGGATCTGGCCATACTTCCAGTTGGCGTCGGTACGCGGCGCGATCTCGATGCCGTCGATCAGGCGGCGTTCGCCCAGGCTGAGCACCCACTCGAAAGGCCCCGTCTTGATGGCCTGGTTGCGCGTGGTGCGGAACCAGGTCTCGGGGTTGTCGTCGAGCGCGTTCTCGAACGGATGGCCGGGCTCCTCGCTCGGGCGGTTGACCACGCTGAGGCTGTCCACCGGCACCGCGCGGCCCGCAGGCGGCGCGGCGGGGAAGCCGTCATCGGCCGGCAGCGGCGCGGCAGCAATGCGCAAGGCGAAGCGCGTGGCCACGCGGATGTCGCGTGCAACGGTCTTGACGTGCACCGTGCCGAGACGCTCGCTCGCATCGAAGCGCCAGCCTTCGGCCGCGGCCTCATAGGCTTGTGCATCCAGCTCTGGCAGCTTGCGACCGTCCAGTTCCACGGCATCGGGCTTGGCACGGCTGAGCACGCGCAGCGCAATGGCGCGGCGTGCTTCCTGCCCGTCGTAGCGGCCCTGCACGGGGTCGATCTGCACGCTCACGTCGCCCTGCTGTGCCAGCGGCGCCTGCATGGCAATGCGCTGCGTGCTCGACTCGCCCTGTTGGTAGCGGCGCGTGTTGCCGTCGTCCTCGTAGAGCAGGAAGGCGGAATCGCCTTGTGGATAAAGATCCAGCGTGAGGCGATCCTTGGGCTTTTGGCCGTCAAACAACACCTCGGGGTACATGGGGATGATGGATCCGGCACGAACGAAGACGGGCACCTCGTCCAGAGCAACCTTGCGGTCGATGTCGCGACCCGCGGCGGGTGCGCTCAAGCTGCGACCGTCCCAGTAGTCGATCCAGCGCCCGCCTTGGGCGTGGCCCGGCAGATGGATGCTCTTGCGCCAGCCCTGGCTGGCTGCCTGGCTGCGATAGACCGGCGCCACGAGCAGATCGCGGCCGAGCAGGAACTGGTATTTGTACGCCTCGCTCAGCGCGCCGGGATCGGCCGGGTAGTCCCACATCAGCCCGCGCACCAGCGGCGCACCGCTGGCCTCGGCTTCATGCGCCAGCGTGTACATGTAGGGCGTCATGCGCAGCTTGAGCTTGAGGTAGCGGCGGTTGATCGAACGATAGGGTTCCTCGAAAGCCCAGGGGTGCTTGCGCTCGGCCGAAGCCCAGCCCGACATACCCATGAGCACCGGCGTGAAGCTCTTCCATTGCAGATCGCGGGTGAAGGTCTCTGGGCTGCCGCCGAAGATCGCGTCCACGTCGCCCGTGGCATAGGCCTGGCCCGACAGGCCCGAGCCGATCAGCGTGGGGATGTGCCAGCGGATGTAGTCCCAGCTGCTGGACTGATCGCCGGTCCAGGTCACCGCATAGCGCTGCGTGCCGGCCCAGCCCATCACGGTCCAGAGGAAGGGCCGCGAGTCGGAGTTATTTAGGATGCCGTCATACGCCGACTTGTTGGCGTCCAGCGAGAACTGGTAGCCCTGGCCAGTCCAGGCCACGTCGAGTTTTTGCACGCGCGTGCCTGCCGTACCCACTTCCCAGGCGATCTTGTCCACGCCGCTCTCGGTCCACAAGCCGGTGCGGAAGCCCAGCTCCTTGAGCCCCCGCACGACCTTGGGCAGATCGGTGTAGCCGCAGCCGTAGCCGTCATTGGGCAGGATCCAGCCGCCCGGCATGTCGTGCTCGCGGTACTTGCGCGCCACGGTGTCGATCACGTCGGGCGTCTTGCCGGTGGGGCCGTCGCTCCAGCCCGGTGGCACGGTGCCGGGCTTCTTGATGTTGTCGCCGTCGTTGTAGCAATCGGCGTCCCCGTACTCGAAGGCCCAGCGCGGCAGCAGGCCGGCGCGGCCGGTCAGTTCGGTGTAGCGCGCCAGCACATCGCGGATGTCCGCGCCGACGAAGAAGTACGCGTCCAGCCGCGCCTCGCGATGCAGCAGGCTGATCTGTCCGGCCTGGCGCAGGTCATAGCTGCCGTCGCTCCAGGTGTTGCGCAACATGCCCCAGCCGCGGCTGCTCATCAGGAAAGGCGCGGGGCTGGGCCGGTCGCCCTCCTCCCAGCCGCCCGAGTAGTTGATGTTCAGCTCGCGTCCATGGAATTCAAAGCTGCCGTTCTGCTGGCCGCCGCCGAAGAAGCGCTCGCTCCTGTCTACCGCCAGCGTCTGCACGGTCTGGTCCTTGGCGATGTCCACCGGCTGCGCGTCTTGCCATAAGGCGGTCTGGTTGTCGGCACGGTAGAGAGCGAAGCGCAGCGGGCGCGGATAGATGCGCAGCGCCAGCGCCTCGGTGCGCAGCAGCGTGTAGTCGGCCTCGCGCGTCAGCTCGGCCTTGACCGGTGCGCTGTACTGGGCGACGACGATGTGAGCCGTGCCGTCCTTGGCCGGCAGCAACTGGCCACCGGTGCCGGCCCAGAGCCGCAACACGTCCGGGCGCAGCAGGCTGATGCGCACCACCACGCCGGCATCGCTCTTCACATCCCAGCTCGAACCGGCGGGCTCGCCCGGCTGAGCAGCCTTGGCCACCTCGATGTCCCGCAGGTTGCCCAGTGGCGCTGCCAGCGCCGGCGCCGACTGCACCAGTCCGGCTGCCAGCAAGGCCGCTGCGGCCGTCCATGTCTTGTGCTTGTTGCTCATCCGATCTCCTGGTCTTCGATCCGTCGCCAAAGCGGCAACATTCGAAATCAATAAGAAAACTCTAAAACACAAAACGAAAAAAAGAAAGCCGGACTCGCGGGACAAAATCAAAACCAAGTGAAAGTACCTAGGCTGAATCGTGGCTTTGGCATCGGAACGAAAGTATTTCCAATCAATCACTTACGAATTAAGGAAGGTCTTGTTTGGCTGTTCCGCGGGCGGTGAACGCTCATGACTTAAACATCGAAGCCAGGGCTCCGTCCCTAAAGTTTGTTTCGTTCTTTCTTTTTTACTTTCCATTTATTGACAATACGAAAGTTCACCGCTATCGTCCCGGCAGCTACTTCAATTCCCCAATGAGCCCACATCACCCCTCCAGCACGCCGGACTGGCAGGCCCTCGGCGGCCTGAGCACTGCCCTTGAAATTGCCCAGCAACCCACCCTTTGGCGCGCGCTGGCCGCACAGCTGCAAGCGTTGGCCGAGCCGCTGCAAGCCCTGCGCCGCGATTGGCTGGGCCGTCCCGAATGCCGCGTCATCTTCACCGGCGCCGGCAGTTCGGCCTATATCGGCGAGCTGGTGGCCGCACAGATTGCTAGCCAGTGGCTGGGCGAAATCTGTGCCGTCTCGACCACCAGCCTGCTGACGCATCCAACGCGCTATCTGAAAGCGGATCGGCCGACGCTGCTGGTTTCGTTTGCCCGCAGCGGCAGCAGCCCCGAAAGCCTCGGCGCCGTTGCCCTTCTGCGCCAACAGGTGCCAGACGTGCAGTTCCTGCACATCACCTGCAACGCGGACGGTGAACTGGCCCGCCAGGCTGCCGGCGATGCCCGCGCGCTGACCCTCTTGATGCCGCCCGCCAGTTGCGACCGTGGCTTCGCCATGACGAGCAGCTTCAGCTGCATGCTGCTGGCCGGGCTGGCGGCATTGGATGCGGGCAACCTCCTTGAACATCTCGCCCGCATCGAAGCCCTGGCGCAGCGTGCGGAGCAGGCCTTGCGCGACTGGAACGTGCCGCTTCAGGCCCTGGCTGCGCAGCCCTTCCAGCGCATCGTCTACCTGGCCAGCGGCCCGCTGGAAGCGCTGGCGCAGGAAGCCGCGCTCAAGGTGCTGGAGCTGAGCGCCGGCCGCGTGCTGGCGCTGGCCAACACGCCACTGGGCTTTCGGCACGGCCCCAAGTCGGTCGTCAACGAGTCCACGCTGATCGTGCTGATGCGCAGCGCCGATGCGCTGGCACGCCGCTACGAACAGGACCTGATTGACGAACTGCAGCGCGACGGCATCGCGGCCCATTTGCTGAGCGTCGGCCCGGCGCTCGACGGCAAGCCGGAGGCGGCAGGCACGCTGCAGTTGCCCCTGCCCGACGGCCCCACCTGCGGCGACGCCTGGCTGGCACCCCTGTGGCTGCTCGCGGCCCAGACCTTCGCGCTGCATAAGTCAGCCGCGCTGGGCCTGACGCCGGACAACCCTTTTCCCGATGGCACCGTCAATCGCGTGGTGCAAGGCGTAACGCTCTATGTCCACGGTGTCTGACATTCGCGCCTGCATCGGCATCGACATCGGCGGCACCAAGATCGAGGCGGTCGCCTGCGGCGCCGATCTGCAAGTGCGCCTCCGCCAGCGCGTGGCCACACCGGGCGAGGATTTCAATGCCTTCGCCGCGGCGCTGGCCGAGTTGATCGAGGCGGCTGAAAGAGCACTTGGCGCCACCGCGGGAAGCCTGCCCGTCGGTCTGGGAATTCCCGGCGTGGTCGATGCCGGCAGCGGCGCGCACCTGTCGAGCAATGTGCCAGCCCTGTGCGGCCGACGCGTTGCCGCGGAGCTCGCGCGGCGCCTGGGCCGGCAGATGCACAGCGCCAACGACTGCCAGTGCTTCGCCCTGTCCGAAGCCGTGGGCGGCGCGGCGGACGGTGCACCCAGCATGTTCGGCGTGATCCTGGGCACCGGCGCCGGGGGTGGCTACTGCATCGACGGCCGGCTGGTGCGTGGCAGCAACGGCACAACCGGCGAATGGGGCCACTGGACGCTGCCCACCACGCTGCTGGAACGCCACGCCCTGCCCCTGCTGGCCTGCCCCTGCGGCAAGACCGCTTGCTTGGAGCGTTATGTCTCGGGCTCGGGGCTGGCCGCGTTGCACATGCATCTGCACGCGCATCCGCACGGCAGCCGCGCCGATGCCAGTGCGATCGCCACTGCCGCCAAGGCGGGCGATCCGAGCGCGCAGCGCACGCTCGCCGTCCATCTCGATCTTCTGGCCCATGGCCTCGCCGGCATCGTGATGGCCATCGACCCGCACGTACTGGTCCTCGGCGGCGGCTTGTCCCAGCTCGATCATCTCTACACCGATCTGCCCGCCGCCGTGCGCGGCCATCTGTTTGCCGGCATCCAGGTGCCACCCATTCTGCCTCCGCGCTTTGGCGCGGCCGGTGGCGCGCGTGGCGCGGCCCTACTGACCCGCCAGCGCAATGTTTGAGTCTTACCGCATGTCTCCTCTACAAACCATGATTGCCGCGCACCGCCGCGGACACAGTGTCGGCATGGCCAGCGTGTGCTGCAGCCAGCCGCAGGTACTGGCCGCGGCCATGCAGGTGGCGCACGACTTCGACACGCCGCTGCTGATCGAATCGACCTCCAACCAGGTGGACCAGTTCGGGGGCTACACCGGCATGACGCCGAAAGCCTATTTCGACACCGTGCATGCACAGGCGCGGGCGCGGGGATTCGCAGCCGAGCGCCTGGTGCTCGGCGGTGATCATCTCGGCCCCAACGCCTGGCAGCATCTGCCCGCAACGCAGGCCATGGAACACGCCCGCGTATTGATTGCAGCCTACGCGGCGGCGGGCTTCCACAAGATCCATCTCGACTGCAGCATGGCCTGCGCCGACGACCCGGTGCGCCTGCCTGACGAGACCGTCGCCGAGCGCTCGGCCGATCTCGCCCGCGTGGCCGAACATGCGGCAGAGCAGGCTGGCCACCCACCGCCGGTCTACGTGATCGGCACCGAGGTGCCCATTCCCGGTGGCGAGGCCGCGCTCGGTGCCGGCGTGGCCGTGACCGGCCCGCAAGCCGCCGCGCATACCTTCGAAGTGCACCGCCAGGCATTCGCCGCGCTGGGCCTGCGCAGTGCCTGGCTGCGCGTGATCGCGATGGTGGTGCAGCCCGGCGTGGACTTCGACCACAGCGGCGTGCAGCAGTACGACGCGCCGGCCGCGCAAGCCCTGTCGGCCTTCGTGGCTGCGCAGCCCGGCCTGGTGTTTGAAGCGCACTCGACCGACTACCAGACCGAAGCCTCGCTGCACGCACTGGTGCACGATCACTTCGCCATCCTCAAGGTCGGCCCCGCGGCCACCTTCGCACTGCGCGAGGCCTGGTTCGCGCTGGAGGCGATCGAACGCGAGCTGCTGCCGGCCTCCGTCTGCTCGAACCTGGCGGACGCCCTGGAGCGCCGCATGCTGGCCGAGCCGCGCCACTGGCAAAAGCACTACGGCGGCGATGCCGCCCTGCAGCGCCTGCTGCGCCGCTTCGCCTTCAGCGACCGCAGCCGCTACTACTGGGGCGACGCCGAGGTGCAGAAGGCACTGGCGGTGCTAACGGCCAACCTGAGCGGCATCAAAATCCCCTTGCCGCTGCTCAGCCAGCACCTGCCGCGCCAGTACCAGGCCGCGCTGGAAGGCCGGCTGGCCGCCACGCCGGTGGCGCTGGCCCAGCAAGGCGTCTATGAAGTGCTGGCCGGCTATGCGCGCGCCACAACGCGCAACCGGCATGCGCTGAGCCTGGACAATCAGCCTTCCATCGCTTGAACCACGATCCGATCGCCATGACCCCAACCAGCCAGCGCCGCGAACAAATCATGCAACGCCTCGTCGAGGCCGGCAGCGTCCGCGGGGCCGAGCTGGTGGCGGCACTGGGTGTCTCGGCCGTGACCGTACGTGGCGATCTGGACGCGCTGGAGGCGCAAGGCCTGATCACCCGCAAGCACGGCGGCGCGACCCTGGTACGCATGCCGCCGCAGGAGCAAAGCGTCGAGCAAAAAGGCGGCGTAAACAGCCAGCTTAAAGAACGCATCGGCCAGCGCGCAGCGCAGCTGGTGCAATCGGGCGACAACATCATCCTCGACTCGGGCACGACCACGCTGCCGCTGGCGCGCGCGTTGCGCCAGCACCAGGACGTGACGGTCATGACCAACGGCCTGAACATCGCCTGGGCCCTGGCCGATGCCGAGGGCGTGACCCTGCTGATGACGGGCGGGCTGCTGCGCAAGCGCTCCCTGTCGCTGCAAGGTGCGCAGTCCGAGGCCTGCATGAGCGCCTTCAATTTCGACAAGCTCTTTCTCGGCGTGGACGGGCTGGATCTGAAGTTCGGCTGCACCACGCATGACGAAGCTGAAGCGCGGCTCAACCACAAGATGGTGGAGCGCGCCAAGCGCGTGATCGTGCTGACCGATTCATCCAAGTTCAACCGCGTGAGCCTGCACCGCATCGTCACGCTGGACCATGTGGACACGGTGATCACCGACACCGGCATCGACGCGGAACACCGCGCCGGCCTGGCCCAGCTCGGCATCGAAGTGATCATCGTCGAATGAGGCGGCTGAGCGGACGCGTCCTCTGCAACGAGGGCTGGGTGCAGGGGCACCTCGAATTCACCGACCGCATCGTCAGCATCGTGCCCGATGCCCAGGCACGCGGCCCCATCCTGCTGCCCGGTTTCGTCGATCTGCATGTGCATGGCGCCAAGGGCGTGGACATCATGGCTGGAGGCAACAGCGCCGAGACCGTGGCGCGCGCTCATGCCCGCCACGGCACCACCTCGCTTCTGGGCACCACGATGACGGCCAAGGTGCGCGCCATCGAGACGGCGCTGCAGGGCCTGCGCGGGGTGATGGACGCGCCCGCGCCCGATGCCGCACGCGTGCTGGGCGTCCATCTGGAGGGCCCGTACATCAGCCTGCACAAGCTCGGCGCCCAGCCCGCCGAGGTGCTGGCCGCCACGCTGGCACAGGTGAGCGAGTTCCATGCGATGGCGCCGATCCGCGTGCTGACGCTTGCGCCCGAGGTGCCGGGCCATCTGGAACTGATCCCTGCGCTGACAGCACTTGGCATCCGCGTGCAGCTGGGCCACAGTGCTGGCACGTACGAGGACGGTGTTGCAGCGCTGCGCGCGGGCGCGGCCGGCTTCACGCATCTGTACAACGGCATGAGCAGCCTGCGCCATCGCGAGCCCGGCATGGTCGGCGCGGCGCTGGCGCATGCCGAATATGCCGAGCTGATACCCGATCTCGAACACGTGCATCCCGGCGCGCTGCTGGCCGCCCTGAGGTGTATCCCGCGCGCCTATGGCGTGACCGACGCGACTGCCGCCACCGGCATGCCCGACGGCGAGTACGCGCTCGGCACGCAGCGCGTCTACAAATGCCTGGGCTGCGTGCGCCTGGCTACCGGCTCGCTGGCCGGCAGCGCGCTGACCATGGACCAGGCCTTGTGCAACTTCGTCTCGCTCGGCCTGGATCTGGCCGATGCATCGCGGCGGCTCTCGCGCTTTCCGGCCGACTTCATCGGCGCCACGGATCGCGGGCGCATCGAGGTCGGCGCCTATGCCGATCTCGTCGCAGTGGACGACAACTTGAATGTAGAACAGGTCTTCCTCGAAGGTCGGCCGCTGGAGACAGGACAATGAACCCCACCGCCACGCCGCGCCAGACCTGGGCCATGCGCTACCTGCTCTTCATCGCGGGCATGGGCGGACTGCTGTACGGCATCGACGTGGGCATCATTGCCGGCGCCCTGCCCTATCTGGAATCCACGGCCTCGGTGGCCTGGAAGCTCACTGCGCAGCAACTCGGTTTCATCGTGGCGGCCGTGCTGCTAGGCAGCGTGCTGTCCTCGCTCTTTGCCGGCGCACTGGCCGAGTGGCTGGGGCGCCGCGCGCTGATGTTCGTCGCTGGCCTGTGCTTCAGCTTGAGCATCCCCGTCATCGCGCTGGCCGAGGGCTACACGCCGCTGCTGCTGGGCCGCCTGCTGCAGGGCATCAGTGGTGGCTTGATCGGCGTGGTGGTGCCGCTGTACCTGGCCGAAAGCCTCAGCCCGCACAACCGCGGCCGCGGCACGGGCCTGTTCCAGCTCCTGCTGACGCTCGGCCTAGTGGCCGCCGCGCTGATCGGCCTGGTTCAGGCCCAGCAGGTTGAGCAGGCCGCTGCCGCCGCACAGGCGCTGGGCGCGGGCGCCGAGCAGGCCTTGTTCGCGGCACGCGACCACGCCTGGCGCAGCATCTTCTGGACCTGCCTGACGCCCGGCCTGGTCTTCACCGTGGGCAGCCTGCTGATGAGCGAATCGCCGCGCTGGCTACTGCAGCGCGGGCGCGCTGAGGCCGCGCTGGCGGCCTTGCGCCGCAGCCGAAGCGATGCGGATGCAGAGAACGAGTTCGCCGCCATGCGCGCGCCCTCCACATCGCGCGAGACGCAGGCCCGCAGCGCACAGCATCCGCTACTGAGCCGCCGCTACGTCGTGCCCTTCGTGCTGGCCTGCCTGACCTTGGCATTCACGCAAGCCACCGGCATCAACTCGGTCTTGTCCTACCTCGTCAACATCCTCAACCAGGCCGGCCTGCCCGGCAGCACGGCCAACTGGGCGGACGTGGCGATCAAGCTGCTCAACGCCGGCATGACGGTGCTGGCGGTGGTGCTGGTGGACAAGCGAGGACGCAAGTTCCTGCTGATGCTGGGCAGCGGCGGCATCGCCGTAAGCCTGGCGCTCGCGGGCCTGCTGTTCCACAGCGCCGAGAGCGGGCGGCGCGACCTGCGTGAGTCGGTGCAGGCGCTGGTGCAAGGCGATCAGCTGGATCTGCAGTTGGATGCGGCACAGCTCGCGCGCTGGCAGGCGGCACCGGACGCTAACGGCGCGCTTGCGCTGACCATGGCCTACTCCTACGGCGACTTCACCAATGTGCAAACGCTGCGCAACGACGACACCGGAAAAGCCCGGCTGCACGTGCAGCGCGGCGACGCCGTGCAGGCCGACAGCGTGATCGGCGCATTCTTCCGCCGCCTGCACCTGAACCCCTTTGCCGACCCGGCCGGCGCCGCAACAGCGCCGCTGCATATCGAGCAGGCCTGGCTCGGCCCGGTGCCGGGCAGCACGCACGGCTGGCTGGTGGCGGCCTGCCTGTTCGCGATGGTGGCCTTCTTTGCCGTGGGGCCGGGCGTGTGCGTGTGGCTGGCGCTGTCGGAGCTGATGCCCATGCGCATTCGCTCCAACGGCATGAGCATCGCGCTGCTGATCAACCAGTTCATCTCCACCACCATCGCCGCGATCTTCCTGCCCACCGTCGGAACACAGGGTTATGCGACGATGTTCTTCTTCTGGGCAGGCTGCTCGCTGCTGTACTTCCTCACCGCGGCCTTCCTGCTGCCGGAGACCAAGGGGCGCTCGCTAGAGGAAATCGAAGCTCAGTTTGCCGGCGCGGCCACGGCACGCTGAGCCCCACTGACGGCCAGTGCCGCCACCACAAAACCTGCCACGGCCAGCGGCGACAGCCGTTCGCCCAGGAGCACAAGACCCATCAGCGCCGAGACACCGGGGATCAGGAAGAACAGCCGCGCCACCGCCGAGGCCTGGCCGCGCCGGATCAGCATGAACATCAGGCTGAAGGCCGCGATGGCATTGATCACCGCCATCCACAGCACGGCGCCGAGCAACTCGGCATTCCACTCGACGGCGAAATGCTCGACCGGCCCTGCGGCCGAGGCCACCAGCAGGGCCGCCACGCTCATCTGCACGCTGGCACCGCTGCGCAGGTCCATGTGGACGCAGAAGCGCTTCTGGTACAGCGTGCCCAGCACCAGGCCGCATAGGCCCAGCAGCGCGGCCACGTAGGACGCCAGGGCCGCGCCATGCATGGGCCGGCTCGCCACGACCAGGCCGACACCTGCCAGCCCGCCCAGCAATGCCATCAGCTGCGAGCCGCCCATCTGCTCGCCCAGGAACCAACGCGCGCCGAACGCTGTCGCCAGGGGCATCAGGCCGATCAGCAAGGCCGCCACACCGGCCGGTAAGCCCAGGTGGATGCCTTCGTAAACGCCCACGAAGTGCAAGCCCTGGATCAGCGCGCCGACCACGGCCAGATGGCCCCAGTCCTGCCAGCGCCGCGGCCAGGGCGCACGGGTGAGCAGCGCCACCAGCAGCAGGAGCAGCGCTGCAAGCCCGAAGCGCAGGCTCAGCAGTGTCAAGGGCCCGGCATGGGCCAGGCCCAGCTTGCCAGCGGGATAGCCCGTGCTCCAGAGCAGGATGAAGAGCAGCGGCAGGCTGGCCCTGGGCACGAAGGGCAGGCTCGCGGTTGCGGGCTTGGGGCAGGTGGCGGTGTTCATGGCACGATTCTGTAATTCGTCTTCGCTGGACACAATCCATGCAAAATTAGACGCAATGTTTCCAAATCGAGAACACAAGGAGATAACCCATGGGACGCCTTGAAGACCTGCTGGCCTTTGCTCGCGTGGTGGACGCGCGCAGCTTCTCGGGCGCGGCGCGCCTGCTCGGCACCAGCAAGTCGGCACTGAGCAAACAGGTGTCGCGGCTGGAGGATCAGCTCGGTGCGCGCCTGCTCCACCGCACCACCCGCTCGATCAGCGCCACGGCCGAGGGCCAGCGCGTGCATGGGCGCGCCTTGCGCCTGCTGGAAGATGCGCAGGCGCTGGAAGACGAACTCGCCAGCAGCGGCGAGCCCGCCGGCGTACTGCGGCTGTCGGTCTCCACGGCCTTTGGCAACCTGCAGGTGACGAAGCTGCTGACCGAGTTCTGCGCCCGCCACGCCAAAGTGCAGGTCGTGCTGGGCCTCAACGACCGCTACGTGGACCTGGCCGAGGAAGGCTTCGACATGGTGCTTCGCCTGACCGCAAAGCCCAGCCCCGGCCTGGTGGCGCGGCGCCTGGCCGCCATCCGCTACGTGCTTTGTGCCGCACCGGCCTATCTGGCCGAGCAAGGCAAGCCGCGCCGCGTGGCCGACCTGGAGAAGCACCGCTGCCTGCGCTTCGGCCACCTGCACACTCAGGAGCCCTGGCGCTTCCGTCACGCACGCCTGGGGCTGGCTGAAGTGCAGGCCCACGGCGCGCTGCGCTTCGAGAGCGGGCTCACCGCCAACAGCAGCGAGTCATTGCGCGTGGCGGCGCTGGCCGGCATGGGCCTGGCCGTGCTGCCCACTTACGCCGTGGGCGAAGACCTGCGTGCCGGCCGCCTGCAGGCCGTGCTGCCGCAATGGCAACCCATGGGTGGCAATGCCGATGCGGACACGCTGTATGCGGTCTACCTGCCCAGCCGGCATCCGAGCCCCAAGGTGCGGGCGCTGATTGATTTCCTGCTGGAGAAGATGGGCGATACGCCGCCGTGGGACCGCGGCCATCAGGCCACGGCTTTGAGTTGATCGCGTGCTTGACCCTGGATTTACTACAGGGTTTCCAATCGCCCGATTCGTGCCCCGCCGACGTGCCCGTGTTTCATCGCGTATTCATGAAAGACCGTTATGAACGGGCGGGCCTGCTCACCTTGCCGCCGGGCCGGACAAGTCAGACCCATCATGAAAAAAAGCTCTGCTCCTCAACTCCTTCTCTCCCTGCTGTGCCTGGCTGGAGCCGGCCCGCACATGGCCGGGGCCGAGCCGGCGCCGCTGCTCATCCACCAAGCGGATCGCATCTCGGTTCCGGCCAACTCATCCCTGCGCAGCCGGCTGGTCGTGGCCGAGGTCGGCGTGCAGGCCGGCCCGCGCAGCGTGAGCTTGCCGGCTGTGGTCGAGGCCGATCCGTCGCGCACGGTGGCCATCGTGGCGCCGGTGAGTGGGCGACTGGTGGAGCTCAAGGCCGGCCTGGGCGACGTGGTCAAGCGCGGCCAGGTGCTGGCCGTCATCAGCTCACCCGATTTCGACCAGGCACGCAGCGACGCCGCCAAGGCCGCTGACGCGCTCGACCTCGCCGGGCGTGCCCTGGCTCGGGCGCGCGGCGTGATGGCGGCGGGCGGCAACGCGCCCAAGGACATCGAGGCCCTGGAGAGTGTCCAGCACCAGGCGATGGCCGAGGACCAGCGCGCCCGCGAGCGCCTTGCCACGCTGGGCGGCCATGCCCAGTCGCGCGGCTTGCCGGTGGTCGCGCCGGTGGCCGGCACGATCACGGCGCTGAACGTCGGGATTGGCAGTTATGTCAACGGCCCCACCGCGGCGCTGATGACGGTCTCCGGCCTTGATCATGTCTGGGTTACCGCCCAGGTGCCCGAGCAGATGCTGGCCGGCCTGGCCGCCGGCCAGATGGCGGAGGTAAGCATGGCCGCCTATCCCGGCCAGCTCTTGCACGGCAGGATCGCGCGCGTGAGCCCGGTGCTGGAGCCGGACACGCGACGTGCCAAGGTGCGCATCGCCTTCGACAATGCCGATGGCCGGCTCAAGCCCAATATGTACGCCACCGCCTTGCTCGGCATGGCCCAGCCGGCGGCCGTGACCGTGCCGACCTCAGCCCTGCTGATGAACAACGACAGCACCACGGTGCTGGTGGAAGTGGCGCCGTGGACCTTTGTCCGTCGAGTTGTCGAGTTAGGCAACGAAGAGAAGGACAGCGTGCGCATCGTTGCCGGGCTCAAGGGCGGCGAGCGCGTCGTCACACGAGGCGGGGTGCTTCTGAATGATTAACCAGTTCATTGCGCTGTGCCTGAAGCGGCGCCCGCTGATCTGGGTCCTGACCCTGCTGCTCGTGATCAACGGCTACGTGTCGTGGACACGCATGACGGTCGAGGCCTACCCCGACATCAGCGACGTCGGCGCCCAGGTCACGACCCAGGTGCCGGGCCTTGCCGCGGAGGAAATCGAACAGCAGATCACCACGCCGCTGGAGCGGGCCCTGGCCAACACGCCGGGGCTGGTGGCGATCCGCTCCAGCAGCACCTTTGCGCTCTCGCTGATCACCCTCGTGTTCGAGGACGGCACGGACAACTATTTCGCCCGCCAGCGCGTGGCCGAGCGCATCGCGCAGGTGAGCCTGCCCTCGGGCGCCCAGCCGGGCCTGGGCCCGCTGACCAGCCCCGTGGGCGAGATCTACCGCTACACGCTCGAGTCGGACAGCAAGAACCTGATGGAGCTGTCGGAGATCCAGCGCTGGATCGTCATGCCAGCCTTCCGCCAGGTGGCGGGCATTGCCGACGTGAACAACTTCGGAGGCTTCACCAAGGAGTTCCAGCTGGAGCTGGACCCCGCGCAACTGGAGCGTTATGGCCTGGCGCTGAATGATGTGGTCACGGCCATCAACAACGGCAGCCAGAACGCGGGCGGCGGCCGCGTCGCGCGGGGTGAGCAGAGCTATGTGGTGCGCGGCATCGGCCAGGCGCACGGCCTTGACGACCTCGGCGCCATGGCCGTGACCACGCGCGGCGGCGGTACGCCGGTGCTGCTGCGCGACCTGGGCAAGCTGCAGATCGGCCACCAGGAACGCGAAGGCATCCTGGGCAAGGACAGCAACCCGGACACCATCGAGGGCATCGTGCTGATGCTCAAGGGCGGCAACCCGTCCAAGGTGCTGGAAGGCGTGCATGCCAAGGTCGATGAGCTGCAGAAGCGCCTGGCGACCATGGACGTGAAGCTGGTGCCCTACATCGACCGCGATTCGCTGGTGAAGCTGACCGTGGAGAAGGTGGCGCACACGGTGATCGAGGGCGTGGGCCTGGTGTGCATCGTGCTGATCCTGTTCCTGGGCAGCCCGCGCAGCGCGCTGGTGGCGGCCGTGGCGATCCCGCTGGCGCTGGTCACCGTGTTCATCGCGATGAACCTGACGCACATGCCGGCCAATCTGTTTTCACTCGGTGCCATCGACTTCGGCATCATCGTGGACGGCGCCATCGTCGTCACCGAGGCCCTGCTGCGCCGCCGCGAGGAACGGCCCACGGAGACCCTGGACCTGGACGACGTGCTGGAGACCACCGGCCATGTGGCCCGGCCGATCTTCTTTGCCACGCTGATCATCGTCGCGGCCTACTTCCCGCTGTTCGCCTTCGAGCGGGCCGAGGGCAAGCTGTTCTCGCCGATGGCCTTCACCGTGGGCTATGCGCTCTTCGGCGCCCTGCTGGCCTCGCTGGCGCTGATCCCGGGGCTGGCCTTCGTGGCGCTACGCAAGCCGCGCAAGATCTTCCACAACCGGCCGCTGGCCTGGATCACCGCGCGTTACCGCGGCCTGCTCGCCGCGCTGCTGGCCCGGCCGGTCATCATCTACGCCACGACGGTGTGCGTGCTGGCGGCCGTGGTCGGTTTCGGCATGACGGCGGGCCGCGAGTTCCTGCCCGAGCTCGACGAAGGCGCGCTGTGGCTGCAGGTGCAGATCCCGAGCGGCATCTCGCTGGACAAGGCCAGCGAGATGGCCGGCGAGCTGCGCCGCACGCTGCGCGAGTTCCCCGAGGTGTCCTATGTGGTGACCCAGCTCGGGCGCAACGATGACGGCACCGATCCGTGGACGCCTTCGCACATGGAAGTACCGGTCGGCTTGAAGCCCTATGCAGAATGGCCGCGCCATGAAAGCAAGGCCGAGTTCGTGCGCCGGCTCAACGCGCGGCTGCAGCAACTGCCGGGCTTTGACGTGGGCATCAGCCAGCCCATCATCGACGGCGTGAACGACGCCATCGGCGGCGCGCACAGCCCGCTGGTGCTGCGCATCTACGGGCGCGACCTGGCCGAGAACCGCCGCATCGGCAACCAGGTGGTGGACATCCTGCGCACGGTCCGCGGCACGGCCTCGGCCTCGCTGTTCCAGGAGCCGCCGATCCCGCAGCTGGTGGTGAAAGTGGACCGCGATGCGGCCGCGCGTTTCGGCGTGCCGGTCTCCGACATCACCACGCTAATCCAGACCGGCGTCGGCGGCACGCCGGTGGCCGGCCTGTATGTGGAGGACCGCAGCTACAACGTCACCGTGCGCTTCCCGCGTGCGGCCAAGACGAGCCTGCAGGACCTCGGCGCACTGACGCTGACCGCCCCCGGCGGCGCTCGTATCGCGCTCTCGCAACTGGCCTCGCTGCAATACAAGACCGGCGAGAGCACGATCTCGCACGAGATGAACGAGCGGCAGATCACCGTGCGCGTGGACAACCGCGACCGCGACCTGACGAGCTACCTGGCCGAGGCGCAGAAGCGCATCGACGCCGAGGTGAAGTTCGATACGACCCAGCACCGGCTCGAATGGGCGGGCCAGTTCGAGAACGAGCGCCGTGCGCAGGCCCGCCTGGTCTTCATCCTGGGCCTGGTGTTCGTGGCGATGGCCGTGCTGCTGTTCTTCCAGTTCGGCAATCTGCGCCAGACCTTTCTGGTGCTGGGCGTGGTGCCGATGGCGGCGCTGGGCGGCCTGATCGCCTTGCGCCTGACGGGCGAGACGCTGAACGTGGCGACGGCCGTGGGCTTCATCGCACTCTTCGGCGTATCGGTGCAGAACGGCATCATCATGGTGGCCAACTTCCGGCGCGTGCGCGGCTCCGGCGGCGCATTGGAGGAGACCATCCTGGAGGCCGCGACCGAGCGCCTGCGCCCGGTGCTGATGACGGCCAGCGTCGCTTCCATCGGCATGCTGCCCGCGGCCCTGGCCACGGGCGTGGGCACCGATGTGCAGCGTGGCGTGGCCACGGTCGTGGCCAGCGGCCTGATCGTCTCGACCCTGCTGACCCTGCTGGTGCTGCCGACCCTGTACTTCACGGTCGAGCGATTCTTTGAAGGTCGTGTGCTGGACCGCCAGCAACGGCGCAGCCGGTGACGATGATGATGAAGAAAAGGAATTCCCTGAGCTTCCTGCCGCTCGTGCTGCTGGCCGGATGCGCGGTCGGGCCGGACTACAAGCGGCCCGAGCTGCCCGTCGCCCAGCACTACACCGAGGCCCAGTTGCAGGAGAGCGTCGCACCGGGCGAACTGCCCGCGCGCTGGTGGGAGCTGTTCCATTCGCCAGCCCTGGATGAACTGGTGCGTGCTGGTCTGGCGAACAGCCCCGATGTGGCGGCGGCCCAGGCCGCACTGCGCATGGCGGTCGAGAACCGGCATGCGCAGCAAGGCGCCTATGCGCCGAACGTGGGCGTCAGCTACGCAGGCTCGCGCCAGAAGGTCGCGGGATCGCTGGCCAGTCCGCTGAACTCGGGCTCGGAGCTGTTCAACCTGCACACGGCCCAGCTCACCGTGTCCTATGCGCCCGACCTGTTCGGCCTGAATCGGCGCCAGGTCGAGTCCCTGCAGGCGCAGGCCGAGAGCCAGCGTTGGACCCTGGAGGCCAGCTACCTGAGCCTGAGCTCGAACCTGGTCGTGGCCGCCATCAACGAGGCCAGCCTGCGGGCGCAGATCGAGGCCACGCAAAGCCTGGTCTCCAGCCAGGCCGAGGTGCTGCAGCGCTACCGCCAGCTGGAGAAACTCGGACAGAACTCGGCGCTGGACATCGCCCAGCAGGAAGCCCAGCTCGCCGCGCTGGAAGCGGCCCTGCCACCGCTGGAAAAGCAGCTCGCCCTGCAGCGGGACCAGATCAAGGCCCTGAGTGGCCGGCTGCCCGACACTAGCAGCGCGGAGTTCCGGCTTGACGAGCTGACGCTGCCCGAGCCGCTGCCGCTGACCCTGCCCTCCAGCCTGGTCGAGCATCGCCCCGATATCCTCGCTGCTGAAGCGCAGCTGCGTTCGGCCAGCGCCGCCATCGGCGTGACCACGGCCAGCCGGCTGCCGCAGATCAATCTGGGCGTGAACACCTGGGGTTCCTCGGCCTCGGCGCTGTCCCAGCTCTTCAACGCGGGCTCGGGTTTCTGGACCCTGGCCGGCAGCGTGAGCCAGACGGTCTTCGACGGCGGCACGCTCAAGCACCGCGAGGCCGCCGCGCAAGCGGCCTACGAGCAGGCGGCAGCGCAGTACCGCTCGACGGTCATCAATGCCTACCAGAACGTGGCCGACGCGCTGCAAGCCATCGCGGCCGACGAGAAAGCTTTGGCAGCCTCGCAGCGCGCGCAAGACGCAGCCGAGCGCACACTCGCGATCGCACGGCGGCAACTGGCGCTGGGTGACGTGAGCGCGCTGGCCCTGTTGGCGGCCGAGCAGGCGGTGCAGCAGGCGCGCGTGGCCGCCGTGCAGGCGCGCGCCAATCGCCTGAGCGACGCGGCGGCCCTGTTCCAGGCGCTGGGTGGAGGGTGGTGGAATCGGGCTAATCGGGCTTCGGCAGACAACAGCACAGAGACACAGCCATGAATATCGAACGCCATGAATGCGGCCCTCGCTTCAGCGAGATGACGGTGATGAACTTCGGCGACAGCAAGCTCATCTGCATCTCGGGCCAGGTGGCCGAGAACACCGCACTGGACATCGGCGGCCAGACACGCGAGGTGCTGGGCTTCATCGACCGACTGCTGGAACATGTGGGCGCGCGCCGCCAGCACATCGCCCAGGCCCGCATCTACCTGGCCTCGGTGGGCGACTATGCCCAGATGAATGCCGTATGGGAGGACTGGGTCGTGCCGGGCCACACGCCGGCCCGCTCCACCATCGGTGCCAAGCTGGTCAACAGCGCCTACAAGGTCGAGATCGAGGTGATGGCGGCCTTCACGCCGGACACCGAGCACGCGCACGACGCCAGCTGCGTCAAGGAGCACCCGGAGACCGGGCAGCGCTAGGCCGGCCTTGCATCTTGCCCGGCGGCACCGCCACCTCGGCGTCTGCGGCCATCAAAAACTGCCGGATCACCGGCGCCGTCACATCGGCGGTGGTGAGCAGGAAGAGGTGGCCGTCCTCGATGATGTGCAGCCTTGCATTGCGCATCAGCGCGGTCTGCAGGCGCGGGTTCACCAGCGGGATCAGCGGGTCGTCGGTGCTGGCCAGGATCAGCGTGGGCTGGGTCATGCGCCAGAGCCAGGGAAGGCTCGTCCAGCCGAGCATGGCAGTGATCTGGTAGGCATAGCCCAGGCCGTTGCCGCCCTTCATGGCCTTGGTGAACATGGCGATGGCCTTGGGGTCGCTGCGCATCTTGCCGCCGTAGATATCCGGCGCGATCGAGTGCATATAGCCCTTGTCGCTGTAGCGCTTGGGGCTGACCATCTTCATCAGCACATGGGGCTTGCCGGGCACCATGGTGCCGCCTCCCATGGCCGTGGCGGCGAGGATCAGGCGACGCACGCGTTGCGGATACTGGATGGCGAGCTGCTGCGCCAGGCCACCGCCCCAGGAGACGCCGAGCACGTCCATCGGCTCCGTATAGCCGAGCGTATCGAGCAGTTTCGTGGCCAGGCGGGCAATGCTGAACAACCGATAAGGCAGCTGCGGCGTGGGCGACTTGCCGGTGCCGGGCACGTCGAAGATGATGGTCTCGAAGTCATCCATTTCGTGGGCGAAGTGGCCCACCAGTTCAAGATTGGCGCCGATGCCGTTGCACAGCAAGAGCGCCGGCCGGTCGGCGCCGGCCTTGCTGGCGCGGATGCCCACGCGCAGCACTTGCGAGCCGATTTCTATGCTGCCGATGGACAGGCCCGACTCCGCGTCCTGGCTCACGTCCTGCAAGCGGCTGATCGCCGTCTCGGCTCGCGTGCTTGCTCGCTTCATAACTTCCTTCTGCTCAGGTCTGATGCACGTACTCGCCCGGCGCGGCGACCGTGGGCTTGTGCTTGGCGCTGCCCAGCTTTTGCGGCGCGAGCTTCTGCTCGCCAGAACGCTCATGCATCCAGCCCATCCAGTGCGGCCACCAGCTGCCCTCCTGGCGCGCCGCACTGGCGGGCCAGGATTCTGCATCGTGCTTGCCCACCGTGCCGGTGAAGAAGTAGGCCTTGGGCAAGCCCGGCGGGTTGATGATGGACTGCAGATGGCCCGCGTTGGCCAGGGTGAAGGTGCTGCCTTCGCCGAACAGCACGGCGGTGGGGAAGCAGCTCTTCCACGGTGTGATGTGGTCGGTGATGCCGGCCACCACGTAGGCATCGACCTTGACCTTCTTCATGTCCAGGCCCTTGCCCATCACCTTGACGGCACCGGGCTTGGCCAGGTTGTTGCCGCAGATGATGTCGATCAGGTCGGCATGGAAGGCCGCGGGCAGGCGCGTGGTGTCAGCATTCCAGTAGAGAACGTCGAAGGCTGGGCGGATCGTTGCCGAGCAGGTAGTTGTTGACCCAGTAATTCCAGATCAGGTCGTTGGGCCGCATCCAGGCAAAGACCTTGGCCAGCTGGGCGTCGTCAACCACGCCTTTCGTCTTGACCGCCAGCTTCGTGGCGGCCACGCTTTCATCGGTGATGAACAAGCCCAGCGCCGTGTCCATCGCCTGCTCGGGGTTGAGCGTGCAAACGGGGCTGACGATATTGGCCACCTTCTTCTGCCCCGTGGCCGCGAGCCAGCCCACGTAGGTGGCGGCCGTCATGCCGCCGGAGCAAGCGCCCCACAGCGAGATGTCGGGGCTGCCGGTGATCTCGCACGCGGCGTCCACCGCTTCGTCGAGCGCCTTGACGTAGGTGGAGATGTCCCAGTCGCGGTGCTCCGCATCGGGGTTGCGCCAGCTGATGGTGAAGAGCTGCACGCCCATCTTGGTGACGAACTGCACCAGGCTTTTCTCGGGTGCCAGGTCCATGGCGTAGAACTTGTTGACCTGCGGCGGCGAGATCAGCAAGGGGCGCGTGTAGACCTTCTCGGTCTGCGGCGCGTACTGGATCAGCTCCTGCACTTCGTTCTTGAACACGACCGAGCCCTTGGAAAGCCCGAGGTTCTCGCCGACCTTGAACTTGCGCTTGTCTACAGACGACGGCAGGCCGCCGTTGTGCTGCAGGTCGTGCATCAGGTTCTTGACGCCGGCCATCACGCTCGCGCCCTTGGTCTCTGCCGCCTAGCGCCAGGCGGCCGGGTGCATCAGCGTGTTGCTGGGCGAGATGGCGTCGATATAGATCGTGCCGACGAACTGGGCGCGCTGCTTGTCGCGCTTACTCAGGGAAGTGGTGTCGATGTAGCGGCGCAGCTCTTCGCCCGTCACGGCGTAGGCCTGCAGCAGCTTCTTGCGCCAGCTGCTCTCGCGCCAGCCGGCGTCGGCAAAGCGCTTGTCCTTGGGGTCCACGTCGGTCTCGGACTTGCCGGCCAGCACCTGGCCGAGCTGGCCCAGATAGCTGCCCAATGCCAGAGCAGCAGATCAGGACGCACCACGCTCGCGCCGAACAGGGTTTGCGCGGCTTCGCCGAAGTCTTCCACGCGGATGCCGATCAGCGGGTTGATGGCCAGCGTGTTCTTGGCCGCGGCGTCTTCGAGCGCTTTCGCACGGTCGTCGATGGCCGGCGCGGGCTTGCCTGCCGCTTCGACGCCAGCCTTGGCCGCAGCCACGGCTGCACGCGTGGTGGCCTTCTTCGCGGGCGCCTTCAGGGGCTTGGCGGCCGTCTTCTTGGCTGCGGGCTTCCGGGCTGCGGGCTTCTTAGAAGCTGGCTTCCTTGCCGCAGCCGGCTTCTTGTCTTCTTCGCTTATGTTTGTCTCCTCGGCACCGGATCAGGCTTTGCCGACGACCAGCGCCAGCGTCTCGGCCACCACGGCAGGCCTCTGCGCGCCTTCGATCTCGATGGTGTTCTGTAAGGTCAGCAGTACGCGGCCGCCGCCTTGCGGCTCCACGGCCGTGAGCGTGGCCCGGCCGCGCACCCGGGTGCCGACAGGAACCGGCGCGACGAAGCGGGTCTTATTTAAGCCGTAGTTGAAGCAGGCGACGGCATCGGACGGGACGATGCCCATGTTCAGCGCCCAGCCCGCGAGCAGGGACAGCACCAGATAGCCATGCGCCACCGGCCCGCCAAAGGGGCTTTCGCGCTTGGCGCGCTCCACGTCCACGTGGATCCATTGCCGGTCGCCCGTGGTCTCGGCGAACTGGTTGACCTTGGCCTGGTCGATCAGCACCCAGCTCGAAACGCCCAACTCCTTGCCGACCCAGTCGGGAAGGTTTCCCATCGAAAACGCTTCTTCCATCGCTTGTCTCCTGTTCGGTCCGTGAGCGGACGCTGCCTGCCTTATCGCGCCTTTGCCCGAAGCACGCGCCGGGACTTTCCCGCGTAGCCTCCAGCCCCGTTGATTCTGAGCAGGCCCCAAGGCACCCCGCAGTCAGCGATGCGACAATCCCGCGCCATGTCGCTGATCCCCTACGCCCTAACCCGCCCTTTCCTGTTCGGCCTTGATCCCGAACAAGCGCACGAACTGACCCTGGGCTCGATCGCCCGCCTGCAGAACACGCCCGCGCAGTGCACCTGGGCGCAGCGCCGCGTGCAGGACCCGGTCACGGTGGCAGGCTTGCAATTCCCCAACCGCATTGGCCTGGCCGCCGGCCTGGACAAGAACGGCCGCTGCATCGACGGCCTCGGTGCCATGGGCTTCGGCTTCATCGAGGTGGGCACGGTCACGCCCAAGGGCCAGCCCGGCAACGACAAGCCGCGGATGTTCCGCCTGCCTGCCAAAGAGGCGCTGATCAACCGCCTGGGCTTCAACAACGAAGGTCTCGAAGCCTTCATCGCCAACGTCAAGCGCGCGCACTCCTTCCGTGCGGCCGGCGGCAAGCTGGGCCTGAACATCGGCAAGAACGCGGCCACGCCGATCGAGAACGCGGTGGACGACTACCTGATCGGCCTGAGCGGCGTGTTCCCGCATGCCGACTACGTCACCGTCAACATCAGCAGCCCCAACACCAAGAACCTGCGCGCGCTGCAGAGCGACGAGGCGCTCGATGCCCTGCTCTCACGGCTGCAGGAACGCAAGCTCGCACTCGAAAGCGAGAACGGCCGCAAGGTACCGATGTTCGTCAAGATCGCGCCCGATCTGGATAAGGCCCAGGTCGGCGTGATCGCCGAAACGCTGAGCAAGAACAGCATCGACGGCGTGATCGCCACCAACACCACCATCTCGCGCGAAGCCGTGCAAGGCCTGCCGCACGCCGAAGAAGCCGGCGGCCTCTCGGGTCGGCCCGTCTTCGAGGCGAGCAACCGCGTGATCCGCCTTCTGCGAGCCGCCCTGCCCGCCGGCTATCCCATCATCGGTGTGGGCGGCGTGATGAGCGGCGCGGATGCTCGCGCCAAGCTCGCAGCCGGCGCGGACCTGGTGCAGGTCTACACCGGGCTGATCTACAAGGGCCCGGAGCTCGTTCCCGAGTGCGCGCGGGCGATGGCTGCGCGTTAACTGATTAGGCCTTCGCCAGCAACGCGAGCAACTCGGCCTCGCGCTCGGGCTTGAGGCCGGCGCGCAAAGTGGCGCGGCGCTTCTCGTCCTGCGTACCCCACCACTGCAGCGTATCGCTCACCGTCTGAGCCAGCGGCCGGACGCTCAGGCCCGAAGACAGCGCGCGCTGGTTGCTGCGGCGATGGAAGCCCGCCGTCTCACCATTGCCAGGCACCCAGACGGGCAGATCGCTCCAGGCCTCGACCTTGTTGTCGTCGAGGAACTTCTGCGAGGCCTCGACCAGTTCCGCCTTGTCGCCCGTGGCATGGCGGATGGTCTGGAGCATCTGCCCCGTCGTCATCGGCGATGCCGGCCCGAAGCCGTTGAAGGTCCCCAACACGCGCTGCTCGGCCAGGCGGATCGTCCACTCGGCCAGATCGCGCGCGTCGATGAACTGCACCGGATCGACCAGCGGCGGCACCAGTGTCTTGCCGCCACGCGCCAGGCGCACGGGCCAGTAGGTGAAACGGTCGGTCTCATCGCCGGGGCCGACGATCAGGCCGGGCCGGATGATGGTGGTGGCGCCCGGAAACTGCTTGTGCGCCTCGTCCTCGCTGAGGGCCTTGAGCGGGCCGTACAGCGCCATGTTCTTGCGCATCGTGGCCGTGGTCTCGGCAAAGGCGTCCGGGCCCGCGTAGAGCTGGCGCGCGGCGCTCTCGTCCTGGCCCGGCTTGTCGTCCGCCGCGTAGACCGAGACCGTGGAGATGAAGATGTAGTGCTTGACCCGGCCCTTGAGCACCGCGCCCGCATCGCGCACCCAGGCGGGCACCGAGGTCGGGTTGTCGATGCAGACATCCCACTCGCCTTCCTTGAGCGAGGCGTAGTCGTTGGTGTCACGGTCACCCACCACTTCGTCCACATGGGCCGGCCATTCCTTGGGGCGGCGGCCGCGGTTGAACAGCGTGAGCTTGTGGCCGCGCTCCAGCGCGTAGCGCACCTGGTGCGGGCCGGTGAAGCCGGTACCGCCGAGGATCAGGATCTTGAGCGGCTTGGGCGAATCGAGCATGGCGGCCAGGGTGGACGAGCCGGGCAGCAAGGTGGCGCCGGCCGCGGCCAGCCCGGCACCCACCATGCGGCGGCGAGGGGTCGAAATCTGAGTCATGTCCGTCATCATCGCGGGATCCATAAACCAGCGCACAGGATAAAGAAGCTGCGCGCCTGGAACCTCAGGTTTGTCCCGCGGATGACTTTCGGCTATTGCCCGCGATTCAGGGCGCGGGCGTGGCCAGGGGCTTGCCCTTTTCGACCACGTAGACGCCGATGAGCTTGACGGCCGTGCTGCCCGCGTTGTGTCCGTCGTGCACCGTACCGGCAGGAATGACGAAGGACTCGCCCGCCTTCACGATGCGTGGCGGCTGGCCGTCGATGAGCAACTGGAACTCGCCCTCGGTCACGTAGCTGATCTCGTCACCCGGGTGCGTGTGCCGGCCCACCTGGCCTCCGGCGGCCAATTCGGCGCGAACCACCACGGCCTCGCGGCCCGGCACGGAAACATCGCCTCGCGTCACCACCGTTCGCGTGATGCCGCTCGCTTGCGCAAGAGCGGCGCCTGCGGCAAGCATCAGGAACGATGCGACAAGAATGCTGACCGGCTTGAACTGGCGCTTCATCTGAACCTCCCTGGGGCTGTGACAGCGTGCTTTTACGCCTCTTGCCGGCATGAGGCAGCGGGATTTGCCCTTGATCAAGGCGAAGCTCGTCCAGCGCTTGACACTTTGGCGATTGCATGGTGTACTAGTGTCATCATACACGTTGACATCAATACACCGTGGCCGAACCTCCCGCCTTCGTGATCAACCCCGGCTCGCCAGAGCCGATCTACCGCCAGCTGATGGAACAGCTGCGCCGCCGCGTTGCCAGCGGCGCACTGGCGGCGGGCGACGAGATCCCTTCGGTGCGCGAGCTGGCGCTGAGCCTGGCCGTCAATCCGATGACGGTGTCCAAGGCTTTCAGCCTGCTGGAAGCCGAGGGCCTGCTGGAGCGCCGCCGCGGCCTGGCCATGGTGGTGGCCGCCAAGCACCGCCGCGCCCGCTCGCAGGCCGAACGTACCGCGCTGCTGCGCCCTGCTCTGACCCAGGCCGCCGAGGCGGCTCGCCAGCTCGAGGTCGATGCCGATGAGGCCGTCGATCTGTTCAAGACGATTCTTCAAGAGGTGTCCCGATGAACGCTCTCCCCTTGCAAACCGGCAACGGCCTCGCCTTGCACGCTGTCACACCCCAGCCGGCCACCTCGGTCGCCGTGCGCGGGCTGACCCTGTCCTACGCCGGCAAGCCCGTGCTGGACCAGCTCGATTGGCAACTGTTGCCGGGCCAGGTCGTTGGCCTGCTCGGCCGCAACGGCGTGGGCAAGACCACGCTGCTCGAATCGCTGCTGGGCCTGCGCGACGTGGACGGCGGCGAAGTGCAGCTCTTCGGCCAGCAGCTCTCGGCCCTGGACGACGCCACCCGCGCCCGCGTCGGTTTCGTGCCGCAGCAATCGCAGCTGTTCGACTGGCTCACGCCGCGCCAGCTGCTGAGCTACTTCAAGAGCTTCTATCCGAAATGGAACGAAACCAAGGCCGAGGGCCTGATGTCGCGCTGGGAGATCCCCCAGGACCAACTGATCAGCCGCCTGAGCGGCGGCCAGCAGCAGCGGCTTTCCATCGTGCGCGCGCTGGCGCCGGAACCCGATCTGCTGGTGCTGGACGAGCCGGTGTCGAGCCTCGACCCGGTGGGCCGGCGCGACTTCCTGCGCGAGCTGGTCGAGCAGGTGCTGGACCGCGGCACGACGGTGGTGTTCTCCACCCACATCCTCTCTGACCTGGAGCGCGTGGCCTTCAACGTCGGCTTCATGGCGCGTGGCAAGATCACGCTGCAAGCACCGCTTTCGGACCTGATGGACGGGTGCCGACGCATCGTCGGCTCGACCTCGCGCATCGACGCCTATGTGCGCGCCCACGGACTCAAGGTGCTGTCGCGTCGGGCCCTGGATGGCGGCCAGATCGCGGTGCTGGCCACGGGCGAACACGGCGTGCTGCCCGAAGGCCTGACGGGCGACAGGCTCGGCCTGGAAGACCTGTTTGCGGAGCTGACGCAATGAGCGCCGCCGCCCTCGCCTCGCCCCGCCAGCAGCTCGCGTGGCTGGCGCCCGCGCGTGCCGCAGCGCAAGGCTTCATCAACCAGACGCGCTGGTGGGCCTGGGCGCTGGGCGCGCTGCTGTATGTGGGCGTGCCGCTCTTGCTGCAGGCGCTCATCGGCGGAAAGATCGGCCTCGTCTCGTTCTCCATCATGCTGCTGTGGTCGGCCTTCGGCCTGTGGGGCCTGCTGACACACAGCGTGTTCCTGCAGAACCATCCGACGCTGGCGCGCCTGATGCCGGGCCATGTCATGCGCCTGCGCCTGACGCTGCTGCTGCCCTATTTCGCGGGAACGCTGGTCAGCGAACAGCTGGGGCGCACCCTCTGGGACATGCACGGCCTCGGCACGGTCGCCGTGGCGGCGTTCTGCTTCGTCGCACTGGGTGCGCGCTGGCCGCTGGTGTGGGCCAGCACAGCGGTGCTCGGCTTCACGCCGCTCGTCAACCGCATCCTGCCGGCACCGCTGGTGGCGCTCTTGCAGGACGGCGTGATGTTCCTGGCCAGCCTGCCGGGTCTGCTGCTAGCCACCGTCGCTGGTGCGATCTTGCTGGGCAGCCTGGTCCAGGCCGGCGGCCCCGCGCACGAAAGCTCCTATCTGAAAGCCCAGGCGCGTCGCCGCTCCTCGCGCAGCGGCAACGCGACCAGCGAACTGGGCTGGGCCAACCGCATGTGCTCCAACGCCTATGCGCGCAGCTTCGCGGCGACGCTGGCGGGGCGGCGTGATCGCTTCGACCGCATTGCGCTGGCCCTGGGCCCGAAGGCCCACCGCTCATCCACCGGCGCCGGCATCTTCGTCATGGTGATCATCGTGCTGATCGTCATCGTCAGCCTGCGCTTCACCGGTGTCTTCGAGCTCAGCGACAAGGCCGCACAAGGCGTGGGCAACAGCCTGTTCGGCCTGATGGGCGTGCTGATCGGCGTGGTCACGCAACTGCATGGCACTATGGTGCAGCGCCGGCATGAGCAGGCCGTGGTGAGCCTGCTGCCGGGCGTGCCGCGCGGCACGGCCTTCAACCGCGCCCTGGGCCTCTGGCTGATGGGCCAGTACCTGCGGCTGTGGGGCATGGGCGCAGGCCTGCTAACCCTGATCCTGGCCTGGCTGCCGGGCACGCACATGGCACTGCTGGCCTTTCTCACCGGCACCCTGCCCGGCGGGCTGATGTTGTGGCGTGACTGGAGCCGCGCCAACCGCTTTAGCGCCTGGGATGGCCTCGCCATGGCGCTGCCGATCGCCCTCACCGTGCTCAGCCGCTGGGCACTCGAGGGCGGCCGCCTGAGCGTGCCTGTCTTCCTGGCGCTGGCTGTCGTGGTGATCGGCGTGCTGGCCGCATGGCGCTGGCGCGTGATGACGCGCGCGCCGATGGCCTGGCCCGCAGGCCGGCACTGAAACACAAAGGCCGGTCTGCGACCGGCCTTTGTCCGTTCACTTCTTCACCTATTTACTCAAGCAAAGTTGGCTTCCGCGAACGACCAGTTGACGAGGTGATTCAGGAAGACTTCCAGGAACTTGGGACGCAGGTTGCGGTAGTCGATGTAGTAGGCGTGTTCCCACACGTCAACGGTCAGCAGGGCCTTGTCGGCGGTGGTCAGTGGCGTGCCGGCAGCGCCGGTGTTGACGATGTCCACCGAACCGTCGGCCTTCTTCACCAGCCAGGTCCAGCCGGAGCCGAAGTTGCCCACGGCGCTCTTGGTGAAGGCTTCCTTGAAGGCATCCAGACTGCCCCACTTGGCGTTGATGGCCGCAGCCAGTGCGCCGCTCGGAGCACCGCCGCCGGCCGGCTTCATGCAGTTCCAGAAGAAGGTGTGGTTCCAGATCTGGGCGGCGTTGTTGTAGATGCCGCCGCTGCTCTTCTTGACGATCTCTTCGAGCGTCATGGATTCGAACTCGGTGCCCTTCTGCAGGTTGTTCAGGTTGACCACGTAGGCGTTGTGATGCTTGCCGTAGTGGTACTCCATCGTCTCGGCACTGTAGTGCGGTGCCAGGGCGTCCTTTGCATAGGGCAGCGGGGGAAGGGTGTGTTCCATGGTCGACTCCTTTGAGTTGTGAGTGGGTTCTAGGCTCGCGGGATTGTAGGCACGGTGGCGAGCACCTGCAGGCTCGCTTCGCCATCAGCCAAGACGGCACGAAGGTCTTGTCCGGGTGCGAGCTGCCCCACCGACGTGAGCGCCCTGCCCTGGCCATCGTCGAGCCAGGCATAACCGCGTTCCAGCACGCGTTGCGGATCCAGCGCAGTGAGCCGCGACTGCAGCGATTCCAGGCGCCGGGCCTGTTCACGCAAGGCCTGCGGCGTCGCGCGTTCACGCCGCACGGCCAGCGTGCTCACGCGCTGCGACTGCGTCTGCAGCCAGGCCGGTAGGACCTGGCCTACACGCTGCGACAGCAGATCGAGCCGGCGCCGCTGGCGGGCCAGCAGGTCGCTCGGCCGGCTCAGGCGCAGCGCGGCGCGATCGAGGCGTTGAGCGGCCTGGTCGAGGCGCTGTTCGACGCGGCGCGTGAGGTGATTCTCGATGGCGTCAAGCGCGTCAAGATGCTGCTGCTGCTCGGGCGCTGCGAGTTCCGCCGCAGCCGTCGGCGTGGGCGCGCGCAGGTCGGCCACCAGGTCAGCCAGTGTGATGTCGGTCTCGTGTCCTACACCGCTGATCACTGGCAGCGCGGATTCAGCAATCGCCTGCACCACGCGTTCGTCGTTGAAGGCCCAGAGGTCCTCCAGCGAGCCGCCGCCACGCACCAGCAGCAACACATCGACCTCATGCCGTGTATTGGCAATCTGCAGCGCTCGCGCCAGCGCCGCCGGCGCATCGGCGCCCTGCACCAGGCTCGGGTACACGACCACGCCCACATGCGGCGCGCGGCGCGCCAGCGCGGTCAGCACGTCATGCAGGGCCGCGCCGGCCGTCGAGGTGATAACGCCCAAGTTGAGCGGAAAGCGCGGCAAGGGCTTCTTGCGCGCCGCATCGAAGTAACCGAGCGTTTCCAGCCGCGCCTTGAGCCGCAGAAACTGTTCGTACAGTGCACCAGCGCCCGCTTGGCGCATGCCCTCGACCACGAACTGCAACTCGCCGCGCGGTTCGTACACCGCCACCCGGCCGCGCAACTCCACCAGGGCGCCGTCACGCGGAGCGAAGTCCAGCAAGCTGGCCGCACGGCGGAACATCGCACAGCGCATCGCCGCCGCGTGGCCTTCAGCGTCCTTCAAGTTGAAGTAGCAATGGCCGCTGGCCGCGCGCGTGAAACCGCTGATCTCTCCGCTGACCACCACGCTGGAGAACCGCGACGCGAGGCTGTCCGAAACCGCCGCCAGCAAGGCCGCGACGCCCCAAACCGTGCGTGTTGATGCGGCTTGCCGGCTCTCAAACATGCGCCAGCCCAGCATCCATGCGGGTCGGGAACTCCACAGCCGCGCCAATCCTGGGCTGGCGGGCCGGCGTCGTCGTCACGCAACTGTCACGCAAACATAAGCGCTTGTTTTTCAACTCGTTTTTCCCTGCCCAAGATTGAGGCAATCTGTCTAAGCTCTTGATTTTTCGGGGCTCGGCGGCCACCGCATGCCGCTTGCCCACAAAGTTATCCACATGCGCGGTGGATTGTTGCAAGTGCCCGCGAGGCAAGTCGCAGCGAGCGGCCGAAGCGCCTCGGCTTCGGGCCATAATCGCGCGCAATTCACTACGGCCCGAACAGGAGTCCAAGCCTTGTTTTCGATCATACAAGCCGCCGGTTGGCCGATCTGGCCGCTGCTCCTTTGTTCTGTCGTCGCGCTCGCGCTGGTGATTGAGCGTTTCTCCAGTCTGCGTGTGAGCCGGGTCGCACCGGCGCGATTGCTGGACGAGGTGCTCGGCGTTTCGAGCCAGCAACTGCCTACTCCCGACATGGTCAACCGCCTGGCCGAGAACTCGGTGCTGGGCCAGGTGCTGGCCGCCGGCCTGCGCGCCGTGACTAGCGACCCCAAGCTGCCCGAGGCCAAGCTGCGCGAAGCGTTCGAGTCCGCCGGCCGTCGCGCCACCCATCAACTGGAGCGTTACCTCAACACGCTCGGCACCATCGCCACGGCAGCTCCCTTGATGGGCCTGCTCGGCACGGTGGTGGGCATGATCGAGATCTTCGGCAGCCAGACGCCGGGGTCGAGCAATCCCACGCTGCTGGCACATGGCATCTCGATCGCGCTCTACAACACGGCCTTCGGCCTGATCGTGGCGATTCCCTCGCTGATGTTCTACCGCTACTTCCGCGGCCGCATCGACGAGTACGTTCTGGAGCTGGAGCAATCCGCCGAGCGCCTGATGAGCCATCTGCGCCGCTTCACGACATGAGGTTCACCAAGCGCCACAGCGAGGAGCCGGAGATCAACCTGATCCCCTTCATCGACGTGCTCCTGGTGATCCTGATCTTCCTGATGCTCTCGACCACCTATTCCAAATTCACCGAGCTGCAGGTGACGCTGCCGACGGCTGATGCCGACAAGCTCAAGGAACGGCCGGCGGAGATCATCGTCGCCGTCTCGGGCGATGGCCGCTATGTGGTCAATCACCAGCCGGTGGAGGGGCGCTCGGTCGAGCTGCTGTCCGCCGCGCTCACGGCCGCTGCAGACGGGCATGCCGACGCGATGGTGATCGTGTCGGCCGATGCGGCCTCTGCCCACCAATCGGTGATCAATGTGATGGATGCCGCGCGCCGCGCTGGGCTCAATCGTTTGACTTTTGCGGCGCAGACCGGCGCCGGCAACTGATGTCCTTCGCGGAGCGGCTGCAGCGAGAGTGGCTCGCGGGCGGGCCGCTTTCGGCGCTGCTGTGGCCGCTCTCGGCGATCTACGGCTTGCTGCTGAACCTGCGCACGCTGCTGTACCGGATCGGCGCGCTGAAGGTGGAGGCGCTGCCCGTGCCGGTCATCGTCGTCGGCAACTGGATCGTCGGCGGCGCGGGCAAGACGCCCACCACCTTGGCGCTGATCAATATGCTTCAAACGCAAGGCCGGCGCGTCGGCGTAATCTCGCGCGGCTATGGCCGCAAGGACGACAGCGTGCATCTGCTAACGCGCGATTCAAGCGCAGCGCAAGCGGGGGACGAGCCGCTGCTGATCCATCTGCGCACGGGCGTTCCAGTCGCCGTCGGCCGCGACCGCGTGGCCGCTGCGCGTGCGCTGCTGGCCGCGCATCCCGATCTGCAACTGCTGATCAGCGACGACGGGCTCCAGCATTGGAAGCTGCCGCGGACCTTGTCGATCCTGGTGTTCGATGAGCGCGGTCTGGGCAATGGCCGCCTGCTGCCGAGCGGGCCGCTGCGCCAGCGCGTAGCTCCGCCGGCGCCGAACGAGCTCGTGCTCTACAACGCAGCCCAACCCAGCACCGCCTTGCCCGGGTTCATGGGCCGCCGCAGCTTCGCCGGCGCCGTTGCGCTGGACGCATGGTGGCGCGGCGAGCCGGCGACGACACAAACCTTCGAAGCTTTGCGCGGCCGGTCGCTGCTCGCTGCGGCAGGCCTCGCCCAACCGCAGCGCTTCTTCAACATGCTGCAGGAGCGCGGCCTGAGCATCGAGCCCCTGCCCCTGCCCGACCATCACAACTTCGCCACCCTGCCCTGGCCTTCGACGACGCCTGAGGTGCTGCTGACCGAGAAGGACGCCGTCAAGCTGAGGCCTGAGCACCTTGGCAGCACGCAGGCTTGGGTGGTGGCGCTAGACTTCCAGCCCGAGCCTGCTTTCGAGCAGGCCTTCCTTGAGCGCGTGCAGCGCCTGCTGAACTGAATAGAACACCATGGACACCCGACTGCTGAGCCTGCTGGTCTGCCCGATCTGCAAGGGCCCGCTGACCGACCACCGCACCGAGGCTGGCCAGGAACTGGTCTGCAATGCCGACCGCCTGGCCTTTCCGATCCGCGATGGCATTCCGGTGATGCTGGAAAACGAAGCCCGCGCTCTCGACCCCGAAGAGAAATGAGCACCCGCGCAGCGCTGGGCTGCCCCGAGCAAGCGGGCATTCCCTCGGGGGATCGGTCGATGTATCCGTCGGCCGAGGGGCTGGCATTCACCGTCATCGTCCCCGCGCGGCTGGCCTCCACACGCCTGCCGAACAAGCCGCTGGCCGATATCGGCGGCGTGCCGATGATCGTGCGCGTGGTGCGGCGCGCGATGCTGTCCAAGGCCACGCAGGTGGTCGTGGCGACCGATTCGGCCGAGGTGCAAGCTGCCTGTGCAGCTCATGGCGTGAGGGCGCTGATGACGCGCGCCGATCACGCCTCGGGCAGCGATCGCCTGGCCGAAGCCTGCGAACAGCTGGGCCTTGATGGCCAGGACCTGGTCGTCAACGTGCAGGGCGACGAGCCGCTGATCGCACCGAGCATGATTGACGCCTGCGCGACCGTGCTGCAGAGCCATCCGCAATGCGTGATGGGCACGGTGGCGCATGAGCTGGATGACGCGGCCGAGTTTGCCAACCCCAACGTGGTCAAGCTGGTGACCGATGCGCAAGGCATCGCCCTGTACTTCTCGCGCGCGCCCGTGCCCTGGTGGCGTGATGGCGGCGGCGCACCCAAGGCGGCGCTCAGGCATGTGGGCTTGTACGCCTATCACGCCGGCTTCCTGCGCCGCTTTCCGACGCTGGCGGTCAGCCCGCTGGAGCAGATCGAGTCGCTGGAACAACTGCGTGTGCTCTGGCATGGCGAGCGCATCGCCGTGCATGTAAGCGCCGAGCGCCCCGGGCCCGGCGTGGACACGCCGCAGGATCTGGAACGCGTGCGTGCCCTGGTGGCTGCCGGGGCGTGACTCGGGAAGTCCGTAAGTCGCTCGCAAGTGCTCGCGTGATATCCTCGGCGCGAACATGAACAGGGCCTGTCCGCAGGGAACAGGCCCTTGTTTTGAGCTTGAAGGAGACACATGAGACTGATTCTTCTGGGCGCGCCTGGCGCCGGAAAAGGCACGCAGGCGGCCTTCATCTGCCAAAAGTTCGGCATCCCGCAAATCTCCACCGGCGACATGCTGCGCGCTGCCGTCAAGGCCGGCACCGAGATGGGCCTGGCGGCCAAGAAGATCATGGACGCGGGCGGCCTGGTCAGCGACGAGATCATCATCGGCCTGGTCGAGGAACGCATTGCCCAGCCCGATTGCGCCAACGGCTTTCTCTTCGACGGCTTCCCGCGCACCATCCCGCAGGCCGACGCCATGAAGCAGGCCGGTGTGAAGCTCGATTACGTGCTTGAGATCGATGTGCCCTTCGACGCCATCATCGAGCGCATGAGCGGCCGCCGCGTGCATGTGGCTTCGGGCCGCACCTATCACGTCAAGTTCAACCCGCCCAAGGTCGAGGGCAAGGACGACGTGACTGGCGAAGAGCTGATCCAGCGCGAGGACGACAAGGAAGCCACCGTGCGCAAGCGCCTGGAGGTTTATGAATCGCAGACTCGCCCGCTGGTGGACTACTACTCCAAGTGGGCCGCTGCAGGCGATGCGGGTGCCCCGCAATACCGCCGCATCGCCGGCATCGGCACGGTCGAGGAAATCACCGGCCGCGCGCTGGCAGCGCTGGCCTGAAGTCTCAGGGCCCCAGCTCATCAAAAGGTCGCTGCGTGCGGCCTTTGTTTTGTCCGACAATTGACGTTTACGTCAACGTAAATCAAAAGGAAGAAGCATCATGGAAATCGCAGGCAAGGTCTTCATCGTCACCGGCGGCGCCTCGGGTCTGGGCGAAGGCACGGCGCGCATGCTGACGGCTCACGGCGCCAAGGTCGTCATCGCCGACCTGCAGGAAGAGCGCGGTGCAGCGATTGCGGCAGAACTTGGCGGCGCCTTCGTCAAGTGCGACGTGACGCAGGAAGCCGATGGCCAGGCTGTGGTGGCCAAGGCGCTTGAACTTGGCAAGCTCTTTGGTCTCGTCAACTGCGCCGGCATCGCGCCGGCTGCCAAGACCGTGGGCAAGGAAGGCCCGCATGCGCTGGCGCTGTTTGCCAAGGTGGTGACCATCAACCTGATCGGCAGCTTCAACATGATCCGCCTCGCGGCCGAGGCCATGAGCAAGAATTCGCCGGAGCCCACGGGCGAGCGCGGCGTGCTGATCTCGACCGCCTCGGTCGCGGCCTACGATGGCCAGATCGGCCAGGCCGCCTATGCGGCATCGAAGGGCGGCGTGGTCGGCATGACCTTGCCGATCGCGCGCGATCTGGCGCGCAACGGCATCCGCAACATGACCATCGCGCCCGGCATCTTCGGCACGCCCATGCTCTTCGGCATGCCACAGGAGGTGCAGGACGCACTGGCCGCCAACGTGCCCTTCCCTTCGCGCCTGGGCACCCCTGCGGACTACGCCAAGCTCGTGCATCAGATCGTCACCAACGACATGCTCAACGGCGAGGTGATCCGCCTGGACGGTGCAATCCGCATGCAACCAAAGTAAGGGGCACAAGACTGTCGAATCCAGGACTGTCGCGCGATGTTGCGTGGCGGATGATGGCTGCAGTTTGACGAACTTGGCAAGGTCTTCGTGCTGCGCGCCAAGGCGCCGACGCCACCGCATACCTCCAGTGGCGACGTCAAGATGGGCACGGGCGAACTGCGCTACTGGAGCTGGTACTCGAACCGGGGCTCTGCCAACACGCGGGTGAACGCCTACACCTACGACGAGCAAATTCCCGTCGGGCCTGATGGCTACTACACCTTGGTCGTGAGCCGAGACGCGGATCGCCCGCGCAATGCCATCGCCCAATGCGGTGTAGCCTGGTTGCCGATGGCCGACGACGGCGACGGCTCAGGCTCAGGCGACCCTGACGTCACGGTGCTGCAGCCGCGCAATATGCTCGGCACGGGCGACTTCAAGCATGCCGTGCAAGGCGTGCGCTCGCAGGAAACGATGGCCGAGGGCATGGGCGAGTACTACCCACGCAGCCGCTATCTGAGCACCACGGCTTTCCAGACCGCTTTGCCCTGCCTGGTCGAGAAGCGCTGATCGTGCACACGCTGACCCCGCAGGAAACCGTTGTCGCCCAGCTTCGGCAGTCGCTCGCGCGTCAGCGTGCCGCGTATCTGGCGCAGCCGATGCCCAGCCTGGCCGAGCGCCAGGCCGATCTCGACCAGCTTGCGCGCTTCATTCTCGAACGACAGCGCGCGCATCGACATGCTGGTCACCCGTGTCATGTCGGGTCGCGTGACCGTCAACGCCGCCTTGCTGCACGTGGGCCAGGACGACATGCCCTTCGGCGGCGTGGGCGAGTCCGGCATGGGCCACTACTACGGCTATGAAGGTCTCCTCACCTTCTCCAAGCTGCGGCCGATCTTCTACCAGGCGCGCGGGTCCAGCGTCGCCCTGCTGCAGCCGCCCTACGGCAAGCTGGCCCATTCGATCCTGAAGTTCCTGACCCGCTGAAGCCCGTAGGCGCAAGCAAGAAAAAGGCCCATCGTGGGCCTTTCTCATGGGGGCGATACGCGTCGCCAATATCAGTGCTTGCTCGAACGAGCCTGAACGATCCACAGGCGCGCCAGGTCGGCCGTGCCGTCGGTGCCCCGAACGGTACGCCAGGCGGAGATGGCCTTGTTCATGTCGCCACCCAGGTAATACGCAAGGCCCAGGTACAGCTTGGCGTCGTCGGGGCGCTTAGTCTGGTCCTTGGCAATGCCTTGCTCGATCAGCTTGACACCGGAGGAGGCTTCGCCGCGGAAGGCTTCGGCCAGGCCCAGCTGAACCAGGCCCATGCCATCACGCGAATCATTGGCGGCGGCGATGGCAGCAGGCTCGGCAGCCTTGTTGGCCGCCACCTTCTTGGCCAGGAAGTCCAGCAGGCGCTTGGCGCGTGCAGCTTCAGCGCCTTGGCCCAGTGCACCCGCAGCGAGGCCCTTCTCGACCACCATCTTGCCCTCTTCGGGATAGCCGGCAGCGCCAGAGAGCTGAGCCATGTCTTCGTAATCCGAACCGCCGCGCATATTGCCGGTGGCCAGCTTCAGGCGCAGGATGTCTAGATTGAAGCGGTTGGAGAAGCCGCGCTTGGTCTGCAACGTGCCCAGCACCTGGGCCCACAGCTCCTTGCTGGGGTAGTAGTTCAGCAGCTTGTCGATCGCCGCGCCCTCAGCTGCCGAATCGCCCTTCTTCTGGGCGGCATACAGCATCATGTTGAGCTTGTCCTTGGGGGGCACACGGCCGGCCTTCTCGTCGGCGGCGATCTCCTCGGTCGCGTCCTTGAGCATGGCCGTCACGTCGCCGGACTTGAACTGAGCGCTTGCGAGGATCTGCTTGGCCGACGGATCGGTACCGCCGTCCTTCTGGTAGCGCTGCGCCCAACTGGAGGCCTGCGCTGCGTTGTTGGCACGCAGATAGGTCCCGGCGATGGCCAGTTCGGCTTGCAGAGCCGCGGCGCCACCCAGGTGACCCGCGCCCTTCAGGGCCTCGTAACTCTTGGCCATGGTGTCGGGATCACCAGCACCCTGGGCCGCCGACATCTTCATGCCTTCGATGGCGGTGTTCTCGCCCGGCGTACGGCCGGCCACGCCTTCGGCTTCATGGATCTTGGCCAGCGCTTCCTTGTACTTGCCACCCTTGATCAGCGCGGCCGCATCCTTCAGGAACTTGCCGACCTCGGGGCGCACGGTTTCCTGCGCCTGGGCCTGGGCAAAGCCGATTTGGCCCTGCGGCGCATTGCCGAGGACCAGGGCCGCGGCACCGACGGCGGCCAGCGTGATGTTCTTGATCTTCATTGCGTCATTCTCCAAAAGTAAAACGCGCCTGACGCTGTTAGCGTGAGGCGCGTGTGTCGTCAGTGCCTATAGCGTCACTTCAGCGTCACTTCGAGTGTCTTGGCAGGCTTACTTGGCAAACTGCTCGTTGCCAACCATGCCCATCTTCTTGACACCATGGCGCTGGGCCGAAGCCATCACTGCGGCCACGGCGCCATAGTCCACCAGCTTGTTGGGCTTGATGTGGACTTCGGGCTGGTCAGGTTCTGCGGCCACGGCCGTCAGCTTCTGGTCCAGCGCCGCGGTGGTGATGGTTTCGCCATCCCAGCTCAGCGTGCCGTCGAAGTCGATGAAGACTTCATGCACCACCGGCGGAGTCGGCGGCGGCTGGTTGTTCGGCGGCGGCATGTCCAGGTTGATGGAGTGCAGCTGGATCGGGATGGTGATGATGAGCATCACCAGCAACACCAGCATCACGTCGATCAGCGGCGTCGTGTTGACGTCCATCATCGGTTCCGGATCACCGGAACCCGACGAGCTACCTACGTTCATTCCCATTCTTGACTCCTGGCCTCAGTTCAGCGCCGGCGGTTCGGTGACGAAGTGGATGTTCATGATGCCAGCACGCTGGCAGGCGAACACCACTCGGCCCACGGACTCGTAACGCGCATCCTTGTCGGCGCGGATATGCACCTGAGGCTGCGGGTTCAGCACGGCCACCTTCTTCAGGCGCTCGACGAGCGCCTCGATGTCGGGTACGTTGGCCGTGGCCCAGTACATATCGCCTTCCTTGGTGACGGCGATCTCGATGTTTTCCGGCTTGGTGACGCGGATCTCATTACGCTCCTTGGGGAGGTTGATGACGACCGATTGCGTTACCACCGGAACGGTGATCAGGAAGATGATCAGCAGAACCAACATCACGTCCACTAGGGGCGTCGTGTTGATCGATGAGACCACCTCTTCCTCATCGCCGGATGAAGATCCGACGTTCATGCCCATGATATTTCTCCGGGCTCAGGATTAGCGCTTGGCGACGTTGCGGTTGCCCATCAGCACGCCGTGCAGGTCACCAGCGAAGGCACGGACTTGCGCCATCACCGACTTGTTGCGGTTGACCAGCCAGTTGTAGCCCAGCACGGCAGGAACAGCGACACCCAGACCGATGGCGGTCATGATCAGCGCTTCACCCACGGGGCCTGCCACCTTGTCGATCGAGGCTTGACCAGCGGCGCCGATCGAGGTCAGGGCTTGCAGAATACCCCACACCGTGCCGAACAGGCCGACGAACGGAGCAGTCGAACCGACGGTAGCCAGGAAGCCCAGGCCGCCACCGACGCGGCTGTTGACTTCACCGACAGCGCGGTCGATGTTCATCGTGACCCAGCTGCTGTGGTCGATGTTCTCGGTCAGCGCGCCTTCATGGTGCTCGGACGCTTCGATAGCGCTGGCAGCGATGTAGCGGAAAGCGCCGGTGTCCTTCAGGCCCTTCAGACCTTCTTGGAGGTTGGCCTTCTTGAAGAAGGTGGCGCGGGCGTCCTTGGCTTCAGCAGCCAGCTTGGAGCCGTCCCACAGCTTGGTGATCAGGATGTACCAGCTGCCCATGGACATCAGGACCAGCAGGGTCAGCACGCCCTTGGAGACGGCGTCACCATGCTTGACCATGGCCATCAGACCGTAGGGATTTTCCTTTTCGGTTTCGGCAGCAGCGGGAGCAGGAGCAGCACCGGCGTCAGCCACGGCAGCAGGTGCCGAGGCATCGGCAGCAGGAGCCGAAGCGGCGTTGTCTTGCGCGTGAGCGGGCGTGATCGCCAGGGTCGCGGCGAAAGCGATAGCGGCGAACAGGCCGGAGATACGAGAGGTCATGGAGTCAACTCCTACGGAAAAATCTGATGCGGGTTGGAAAAGGGGCTGGCTTGTATTGATGGTCCAGGCCCTGGATTTGAAAAGCGTTTTGGGCGAGCAGAGAACTCACTCGGCCATCTTGAACTGGAACTCCTGTTCGAACACATGGTCACCCGGGCACTCGTACGTGTCCTGCAGGGTCTGCGTGATGGCGCTGATCATGGCGCGTTGGGCCTTGCGGTCCACGCCGCCACGCAATGGCGTCACTTCCACCGAAGTCACGCGACCAGCCTTGACCGTCGCCACTGCCTTGTAGAGAGCCTCGCCGGCCCAGTTCACCGACGGCGGTTCCGGCTTGCCCATCTTGGTGCAGACCATCGCAGCGGTGATCTTCGTTGGCTTGGCGGCCACCGGCGCGGGGGCCGGCGGCGGCGTTGCTGCCACCTCACGCGTCAGCGGCGGCGCCGCCGAAGTGTTGGCAATCACGGCCGGCGGCGCAGGTGCCTGGATCTGCACCTCGGGGATCGGCACGAAAGGCGGCGGCGGGGCCTTGATGTCCGGCGGAGGCGGCACCACCTTTTCGGGCGGCGGCGGCGGTTTCACCTGCTCCTCGATGACCTTGGTCTCGATGGGGCCGGCGACCTTCTCGACGATCTTGCGGGCCAGGCCGCTTGCAATCGCCCAAACCAGCAAGATGTGAATGAGGATAACGATCCCGAATCCCACGATGCGGGCCGAGCCGTTTTTCTCCTGCGCAAAGTTCATGCGCGCTCCTTCAAAAGACTGCCTATTTCAAACAACATACGAGAGGGACCAGGCCCATCGCATCACAGAAAAAGAACTGCGAGACCTGCGTCGCCAAAGCTCGGCGATTCGGACCCATTTCAACAAAAATGCCCGCTGGCTTTTGGCCACGGGCGTGACGCGAACTCATGTCGTACCGCGCGAGGCTGTACCGACCTCCATGCTTACGCGAACGAAAATTTTAGACGATCAGCCTTGGTCACCCCGCACGGTAATTACCCCAACATTCTTCCATAACTTATTGACCGGGTTACGGTTCGGTTACAAATCCGGGGGGCAATCCAGGGCGGTGGCGGCCGAAACGCATGATTTTGTCCGAAACCCGAACGATCTGCTTCAGCCGTGATGATGATGGTGGTCGTGGCCGTGCCGATGGTCATGTTCGGCGGCCCAACCGATGAAGGCGTCGCGGCCCTGCACCAGCAGTTCGACCTTGGCGCCCACAGGGAGGCAGACTTTCGTCGGTACGTGGCCGAAGGGCAAGCCGGTGAGGATGGGCGTCTCGGTGACGGCCCGCACGGCGGCAACGGCTGATTTCAGCCCGTAGCCACGATCCACGGGCGTCTTGCGCCAGGCGCTGAACTCGCCCAGCACAACGGCCTTCTGCGCATCGAGTACGCCCGCCATCTGCAACTGCATCAACATGCGCTCCACGCGGAAAGGCTGCTCGGCCACATCTTCCAGAAAGAGGATGCCGCCTTTGATTTTCGGAAAGTGCGGCGTTCCCAAAAGCGAACAGATCATGGCCAGATTCCCGCCCCAGAGCGTGCCCGCCACGCCCAGACCATCGAAGCCGGCCTCGGTGCGGAAGCCGACGGCTTCCAAGGCGCCGCTCATCGCCTCGGTGAAGCAGTCCTGCGTCACGTCGTCCACGCCGCCGTCGGCATCCGTGCGGCCGAAGTCGTCGTAGGCCATCGGGCCCGACCAGCTCGGCGTCTTGGTATGAGCCAGCAGCCCGAGCTGCAGGGCCGTGAGGTCGCTCATGCCGACCCAGCGCGTGCCATGTTCGGCGCTGTGCGCCAGCAGCTTCCAGTCGATGCGGTCCAGCAGCCGGCTCAGGCCATAGCCGCCGCGGCTGGCCAGGGCGATATCGGGCGCCTCACGGGCGACGCGGTGGATGGCGGCCAAGCGGGTCTCGTCGTCGCCGGCAAAGCGCTGGTGCTTGAGCAGTGCAGCTTCGTCGATGGACACCTCGAAGCCGAGGTGCCCCAGGCGCTTGGCTGCACGCTTGAGCTGCGCGCCCAGCGCCAAGGCACCGGCGGGGGAATAGATGGTCAGAGTGGTCATGCAGTGGGGTCGTCGAGGTGCAAGACCTCGCCGGTGGGAATGGGTGGAATGGAGTCGGCAGCGCCATGCGATGCGCGCGCGGCACGGCGTTGGCGCGCGGCTTCGCGGCGCTCGGCAAAGAAGTCGCGCAGCATCTGGCTGGCGGTTTGCGTCAGCACGCCGCCTTCGATACGGGTGTGGTGGTTGAGCTGTTGATGCGCAAACAGGTCGATGACCGAGCCGGCCACGCCGGTCTTGGGATCGGGCGCGGCGAACACCACGCGCTTGAGCCGCGCGTGCATGATGGCCATGGCGCACATGGCGCAGGGCTCCAGCGTCACGAACAGCTCGCACTCTGGCAGGCGGTAGTTCTCCAGCAGCGTGGCGGCATGGCGCAAGGCCACGATCTCGGCATGCGCGGTCGGGTCATGCGTGGTGATGGGGCGGTTGTAGCCGGTGGCGATCACCTGGCCGTGGCGCATCAGCACGGCGCCGACCGGCACCTCGCCCACCAGCCAGGCGTTCTGCGCCTGGTCCAGCGCCAGGCGCATCGCGTACTCGTCCGCACTCATTGCTGCGCAGCCGAGGCTGCGGCGCTGGCCGCCTGGTCCAGCGAGCCCTGCACCTGCATCTGCACCGATTGCGGCAGGTCGCGCGCGGCGGGCGCGCTGGCACCGGCCGCTACGGGCGCGGCGGCAGGCACCAGGCTCCTGGCCTGCTGCTTCATGATGAACATGACGATCGCGAAAGCGACCACCAAACCGAGGATGCTGAAGGCTGCGCGCATGATGGCCGTTAGTGTAGGCCCGGCACAGCCCCCATGACCCAATCCGGCAAGGCCGTGGCGATGCCGGGAAACACGCAGATCAGCAGCACCGCCACGAACATCAGCAGCACGAAGGGCAGCACGCCCCGGATGATTTGCGAGAGCGTGATGTCGGGCGCGATGTTCTTGATGACGAAGAGGTTGAGCCCCACCGGCGGATGGATCAGCCCGGCCTCCATCACGATGTTCATCAGCACGCCGAACCAGATCAGGTCGAAGCCCGCAGCCTTGAGCGGCGGCAGGATGATGGGCGCCGTCATGAGGATGATGGACACCGGCGGCAGAAAGAATCCCAGCACGATCACCAGCAGCAGGATGGCGGCCAGCAGCAGCCATTTGGACAGCGCCATGCCCACGATCCATTGCGCCGCCGATTGGCTGATGTGCAGATAGCTCATCACGTACGAGAACAGCAGCGACATGCCGATGATGAACATCAGCATGGTCGATTCCTTCAGCGTGGCCGAAAGGATCACCGCCACTTCACGCGGCCGCCAGACGCGATAGATCACCGCGATCAGCACCAGGGCCAGCAGCGCACCCAGGCCTGCGGTCTCGGAAGGCGTGGCGTAGCCGCCATACAGCGCCACCATCACACCGGTCAGCAAGAGCACGAAGGGCAGCACGCGCGGCAGCATCTCGAAGCGCTGCCGCAAAGTGAAACTCTCCTCTTCCAGCAGCACCGAATGCGCGCCCGATCGGGCGAATTCGTCATGCGCCATGCGATATTCCTTGCGGAAGCGCAGCACGGCGTAAGCAGCGAACAGCAGCACCAGCAGCGCGCCGGGAACAATGCCCGCAAGGAAGAGCCGCCCCAGGCTCTGCTCCGCCGCCACCGCATACAGGATCATCGTGATCGAGGGCGGCAGCAGGATGCCCAGCGTTCCGCCGGCCGCGATGATGCCGGCCGCAAAGCCGGGCGAGTAGCCGCGCCTGCGCATCTCCGGGATGCCCGCGCTGCCGATGGCCGAGCAAGTGGCCGGGCTTGAGCCCGCCATCGCCGCGAACAGCGCGCAGGCAAACACATTGGCGATGCCAAGGCCGCCGGGCACTCGCCCCATCCACGCATGCAGGGCCGCATACAGATCCTGGCCGGCCCGGGATCGGCCTATCGCCGCGCCCTTCAAGATGAACAGCGGGATAGAGAGGAGCGTGATGCTGGCCATCTCCTCGTAGACGTTCTGCGTCACCGTGTCCAGCGCCGAGGCCGGCATGAAGAAGACCATGAACAGCATCGCCACGCCACCCAGCGCGAAGGCAATCGGCGCGCCGGAGAACATGAAGATCAGCGTGGCGGCCGTGAACAGCAGGCCGATGGCAAGCGGGCTCATGCGCGCTTCCTCACCAGGCCATCCAGGCCAACCAGCCATTGCAGCAGCAGCTGCAGCACCAGCAAGCTCATGCCCGCCGCCATCAGGCCATAGGGAATCCACAGCGGCGGCGCCCAGCTCGACGAGGTGGTCTGCCCTTCGCTCCAGGCCTCCCACCACAGCGTCCAGCTCTTCCAGGCGAAGAAGCCGCAGAACAGCAGGCTCATCAGATCCACCAGCCATTGCCGCACCCGATTGACGGCAACCGGCAGCAGCGAAGACACGGCCTCGATACCGATATGCCCACGCATTCCCTGCACGAAACCGCCGCACAGGAAGGTGGCGCCGACGAGGCAGAACACAGCCGCCTCATCCTGCCAATCGGTCGAGGCATGGAGGAAGTAGCGCATCACCACGCTGGATGTCAGGATCAGCGAAGCCGCCAGCAAGGCCAGCATGCCCAGGCCCGCCATCAGGCGGTTCAGCAACGCGAGCACCAAGGCCAGCGGGCGCAACCAGGCCGGTGTGTCGGAACTTGAAGAAATCACAACAACTTCTGAGCCGCCTTCAGCAAAGCCGCACAGCTCTCGTTCTTCTCGGCAAAGTTCTTCCAGGCCGTGCGTTGGGCGATGGCCTGCCATTGCTTGAGCGTGGCGTCGTCGATGTCCCAGACCTGTGCGCCGGCCTTGGCGTAGATCTCCGCGGCGCGCTTGTCGTCGGCGCGTGCGGCATCGCGGCCGAAGGTTTCAAGCTCGGCGCCCACGGCCATGATGATGTCCTGGTGCGCCTTGGGCAAGGCCGAGAAGACGTCCTTGGACATCATCAGCGGCTCCAGCATGAACCAGTAGGCGCGCTGGCGGCCTGAGGTCAGGTGCTTGGCGATTTCTTCGAGCTTGAAGGAGATGAAGCTGGTGGAGGATGTCATCGCCGCGTCCATCGCGCCGGTCTGCATGGCAGCGTAGATCTCGTTGGAGGGCAGCGAGATCACCGAAGCACCAGCCTCCTTGAGCATCATGTCCATCTCGGCGCTTCCGCCGCGCACCTTCATGCCCTTGGCGTCAGCGGGCGACACGAGCTTGCTCGCGCGGCTGGCCACGCCGCCCGCCTGCCAGACCCAGCTCACCATCACGATGCCCTTCTTGTCGAGCACGCTGGCGAGCATCTTGCCGGCCTCGGCCGACTTCCAGGCCGTGCCGATCTCATAGCTCGGCACCAGGGCCGGCATCAGTCCGATATTGGTTTCGGGCACCTCGCCGCCGGCATAGGGCAGCGGATACAGGCTTAGGTCCAGCGCGCCCTTGCGCAGGGCGGAGAACTGCGCGTTCGTCTTCATCAGCGCGGAACCCGGATAGACCGAGGCCTTGAGCGCGCCGCCGCTGCGCTTCTCGATCTCGGCGGCAAACTTGCGGCACAGGCGATCACGGAAGTCGCCTTCGTCCATGGTGCCGCCAGGGAACTGGTGCGAGATCTTGAGGCCTGAGCCTTGCGCAAACGATGCAGAAGGGGCCAGCGCCGCCGCGCCGAGCGCCTGCACCACGGAACGTCGTGTCAACAACATGCTTTGTCTCCTGGATGGGCTCTGCCGGCCCGGTTGCTAGACGGCATCATGAAGGGCCCGCCCCCATCGAACATCCGGTGGAACCCTGGGCAGCTGTGCTAACTTCAAGACTCCACGTACTCGGGAGTTGGGCGATGAGTCTTTCGAATCTCCGTGTCGGACTGCGCTTGAGCCTCGGCTTCGCAGCCCTGCTCCTGCTGGTTCTCGCGATGGGGCTCTATGCCATCAGCCGAGTCGGGCATGTGCAATCCAGCGTCAACGAGCTGGCGACGCACAGCCTGCCGAGCACCCAGCGTCTGGGCGATATGGACGATGCGCTCAATGCGATGCGGCGTGCCGAGCTGCAGATGCTGCTGAGCGGGGAGGCCCAGACCCTGAGCGAGGAAGGCGCCCGCATCGACAAGCAATGGACGATCCTGGCCACGCTGATGCAGGCCTACGAGCGCATGCCGGCCAGCCCTGAGCGCGCACGGCAGTTCCGCGAGCTGCAGGCCACAGTCGAGGCTTATCGACAGGCACAGGCCCGCGTGATCGCGCTAGTGCGCGAGGGCAAGCAGGCTGAGGCGGTGGCCTTGATGCGCGGCGACGAACGCAAGGTCTTCCGCGCCGCGGACGAGACCAAGGCTCGGCTCGACAAGCTCAACGACGAGGAAGCGGCCAGCGTCAGCGAGGACGCTGCCGCCAACTACCAGGAGGTGCTGATCGGCATCTGGGTGATGGTGGCCGCCGCCATGGCGCTGGGCGTCGTGATCGCCTGGATCCTGACGCGCTCGCTGACCGTGCCGCTGTACTTCGCCGCCACGACGGCCCATCGCATTGCGGGCGGCGACCTGTCGGGCGAAGTGAGCTCCACGCGCGGCGACGAGCTGGGCGACCTCTTGCGCGCCCTCGCCCGCATGCAGGAAGCGCTGAATCTCTCGATCGGCGACGTCAGGCACAGTGCAGAAAACATCGCCAGTGCCAGCGCCGAGGTTTCCAGCGGCGGGCATGACCTGTCGGCACGTACCGAGGAGGCGGCGGCCAGCCTGGAGCAGACAGCGGCGGCAATGCAGCAGGTCGGCCAGTCGGCGCAAGCCAGCGCCGAGTCCACGCGCCAGGCCCATCAACTGGCTGGCCATGCCGCCAGCGTGGCGAGCAAGGGCGGCGAGGTGGTGGCGCGCGTGGTCTCCACCATGGACGGCATCCAGGCCAGCTCACGCAAGATCGGCGACATCATCGGCGTGATTGACGGCATTGCTTTCCAGACCAATATCCTGGCGCTGAATGCCGCTGTGGAGGCCGCCCGTGCGGGCGAGCAGGGACGCGGCTTCGCGGTGGTGGCGGGCGAGGTCCGCACGCTGGCGAAGCGCAGCGCGCAGGCCGCGCGCGAGATCAAGACGCTGATCTCCGGCTCGGTCGATCAAGTGGAGAACGGCGCTCGGCTGGTCGGCCAAGCCGGCAACACGATGAACGAGGTGGTGTCTGCCGTACGGCGCGTCAGCGCCTTGATCGGCGAGGTGTCCACCGCCATCCAGAACCAGACGAAAAGCCTAGGCGAAGTCGGCAGTGCCATCGGCCAGCTTGACGTGGTCACACTGCAAAACGCCGCCCTCGTTGAAGAGTCGGCGGCGGCTTCTGAGTCCTTGCGCGACCAGGCGACCAGACTCACCGAGGTGGTCGGGCGCTTTCGGCTCAAAGCGGCTTAGGCTGCAATATCGAACTCGGCCAGGATCGAGTCGTTCTCCGACGATTGCGCAAAGCCGGTCTGCTCGCAGATGGACATCGCCCAATCGGCCGCCATCTCCATGTAGGCATAGCTGGAGCGGATCGCGCGGCGGATCGCATTCACCTCCGACTGCTCCGGCGCGTGTCCCAGCAGCGTGGCGATGATCTCCAGCGCTTCCCAGGGATGGGTGTCGTCGTACTCGGCATGCACGCGCAGCCAGCGCATGGCCGGGCCGCGGATGTCTTCGGGCAGGGAGTTGGCGTAGTCCTTCTTCGAGCAGACCAGGCAAGACCATTCGCCCGTGGCGCCTTCCACCGCAAAATTGGTGGCGGCCATGCCCACGGCCAGGCTGCTGCGGTCGGCGATCTGCCAGCACCAGTGGGCCAGCGCCTGCATGGCATCGTGGCCTTCAGAGTGGCGCAGTTCGTCCAGTGACACATCGGCCGACTTGGCCCATTCCACCCAGTGGTCCGCATGCTTCTGCTCCACGCGGATGTTGTGCATCAGGTAGCGGCGCGCCATGTCGTGGCCGGTGCTTTCGCCGAAGCTGATCTTCTCGAGGTTCTTGGCCATGAAGCGCGGGAACTGCTCGATGGTCGACCAGGTGCCGATCAGGAAGCGACGCATCACCGGCAGCGGCAGACGCGCATCGCGCATCAGCGTGAACAGGCGGTGATTGACGATACGGTGTTTGTCAGGGTTGGTGTCCAGCACCACCTGCTGCAGCCACGCGGGATAGCTGCTGAGATCCTTCAGTTCGCCGGTACGCTTGAATTCGATCAACATGGCATCGCTCCTGTGGGATGCGCAAGTGTTGGCGGAATTGCAAGTGATTAATTCACGGAAAAGCCCTTGTTTTTGCAGACAGATGTCAGCTGAAAAGGCGACGCGCTGCGAGCGAGCCCGCCGCCAGGTCGCGCGCGGCCAAGGCCTTGTAGCGCGCGCCCAACTCGGCATCGATGGCGGCAAAGGCGTGCAGGTTCAACACGTGCCCGGCGTCGTCGCAGATGTCGGCCTCCAGGTCGCGGGCCAGGCCGCGAGCGGATTCCTGCCAGGCGGCGAAGGGCTCCTGCGTCTCGGCCGTTTGCGGTACGTCGAGCGAGAGTGTCAGCTCTCTCAGCGACGACCCCTGTGGATCGTCGGCCAGCGCCGCCTTCGGCTCGAAGTTGAGCGTCAGCACCGGCGGCATGCCCTCCTCCATCGCGGCCAGCACCAGTCGGCCCGGAACGGCGCCCGGCACGAAACCGTGACGCAGCGCGGCCTGCTGCACAAAGCCCAGCGTCCAGCTGGCGCCCTTGGCGCGCAGCAGCACGGCCAGCTGCGCGTCGTTCTCGGCTGCAAACTGATCGAGCTCGCGCGCACGGGCGACCACATCCAGCATGTCGGGGAACTGCGCGAAGCCGCCGATGCCGTCCACGAAGGCCTGCACCTTCTGCACGAACTCCGAGTACTCGATCTCGTTGAGCGCGCCGCTGCGGTTGGCCATCTGCAGGCCGGCCTGGAACTCGCCATAGCGCTGACCAGGCATGGGCAGTTCCCACTCGCCGGATTGGGCGTTGAGCCCTTCGATGTGGAAGGGTTTCGTACCGGCGCGGCGGCTGCCGGGCAGGTGCGAGATTGCCATCTCTCCGCTGATAGGCGCGTCCAGGTTTAGCGCCGCGATGGCGTCGATCAAGGCATCGATGCGGGCCGAAGGCTTGCGCGGCTTGGCCACGTCAGGAATGCCTTGAGGCTCGGCGCTTTCGCCCTCGGCCGCCATCGGCTCCATCTGCGGCTCTTTCTGCTCAACCGGCAGCGCGCGGCGCGGGCCCGCCTTGCGAGCTGCCCAGGCGCCCTGGCCGATGATGAAGGCGAGAACCAGGCCGCCCACGATGGCCAATAGCGCAGTCAACGTCATGCCACCTCCGCCATCGCCAGCGCCTTGTCCATGTCGACGGCAACGATGCGCGACACGCCCTGTTCCTGCATGGTCACGCCAATCAGCTGTTCAGCCATTTCCATTGCGATCTTGTTGTGCGAGATGAAGAGGAATTGCGTGCTGGCCGACATCTCGCGCACCAGCTTGGCATAACGCTCGGTATTGGCGTCATCCAGCGGCGCGTCGACCTCGTCCAGCAGACAGAAAGGTGCGGGGTTGAGCTGGAAGATGGCAAACACCAGGGCGATGGCCGTCAGCGCCTTCTCGCCACCCGAGAGCAGGTGGATGGTGCTGTTCTTCTTGCCCGGAGGCTGGGCCATCACCTGCACGCCGGCGTCGAGAATCTCCTCACCCGTCATCACGAGCTTGGCCTGTCCGCCGCCGAAGAGGCTGGGGAACATGCGGCCGAAATGCTCGTTGACCTGGTTGAAGGTCGAGCCCAGCAGGTCGCGGGTTTCCAGGTCGATGCGATGGATCGCGTCTTCCAGCGTCTTCATGGCGGACTGCAGGTCGGCGTTCTGCGCGTCGAGAAAACTCTTGCGCTCGCGCGAGGCGGTCAGCTCGTCCAGCGCGGCCAGGTTGACGGCGCCCAGCGCCGCGATCTCGCGGTTGATGCGGTCGATCTCGCCCTGCAGGCCGTAGAGCTTCACGGCGCCCTCTTCCACCGTGCGGGCCAGCGCTTCGAGGTCCACGGCATTGGCCGTCAGCTGCTCCATGTACTGCGCGCCGCCGAGCTGTGCAGCCTGCTCTTCGAGCTGCAGCTTGGTCAGCCGCTCGCGCAGCGGGTCGAGGCTGCGCTCGAATTCGAGGCGCTGCTCGTCAGCCCGGCGCAGGCTTTGCGTCAGCTCGTCGTAGCGGCTGCGCACCGTGGCCAGCTGCTGCTCACGCTCCATCTTGAGGGCCAGCGCCTCCTGCAGACCCGCTTGCGCGGCCGCGTCGTTGAGGCCGTCCAGCTCCTGCTGCAGCGAGGCGCTGGAAGCAGCATTGGCCTGCTCCTGCTGCGCGGCGGTTTCAATCGCACGCTGCAACTCACCGCGGCGCGAAGCCAGGCTGCGGGCGGCGAACTGCGCCTCCTGCGCGCGCCGCTCCAGCGCACGCAGCTGCTCGCGCGCATCCGCCAGCTTGCGCTCGGCGTTGATCACGCCGTCGTCCAACTCTGCGTGGCGTTCCTGCGTCGTCGCCAGTTGCATGTCGAGCTCTTCAAAGCGCGCCTCGCCGGTGGCGCGGCGCTCCTGTAGCTCTTCCATCTGCGCGTCGATCTCGGCCAGCTCGTCGTCGAGCTGCTGGCGGCGGCCGCTCGCAGCTTCGGCTTGGCTGGAGAGGCGCAGCAGCTCCACATGCAATTGATGGGCGCGCGTCTGGATCTCGGTCGCTTCGCGGCGCACATTCACCAGCACCTGCGCCGCCTCGGTGTTGGCGGCCTCGGCGCGCACCAGTTGGCTGCGCGCCTCGTCGGCGATCAGGCCTTGCGCACGCAGCTCCAGCACCAGGTGCTCGATCTCTTGCGCGCGGGCCAGCATGCCGGCCTGCTCGGAATCGGGTGCGTAGAAGCTCACCGCGAACTGGCCCACGGCGTGGCCCTCGCGGGTCATGATCAGCTCGCCGTGCTTGAGCTTGTCACGCGCGGCCAGGGCTTCGTCCAGGGACTGCGCGGTGTAGACACCTTCGAGCCAATCGTTGAGCAGCGCCTTCAGCCCCGCGTCTTCCAGCCGCAGCAGATCGCTCAGGCGCGGCAGCGTGTCGTGCGTGTTGGTGATGCCGGCCTGCGGCGTTGAATAGAAGGCCAGGCGCGCCGGCGGCGCGTCGGTGCCAAAGGCGCGGACCATGTCCAGCCGGCCGATGGCCAGCGCGCCCATGCGCTCTCGCAGCGAAGCTTCGAGCGCGTTCTCCCAGCCTTGGGCAATGTGCAGGCGCGTCCACAGGCCTTGCAGGCCGTCGAGCCCATGCTTGGCCAGCCAGGGCTTGAGCTTGCCCTCGGTCTGCACTTTTTCCTGCAGCGCGCGCAGCGCGTCGAGCCGGGCAGACAGATCCGATTGCTTCGCGCCCTGCGTGTTGGCATCCAGCTGAGCCTGGCGCCGCGCTTCTTCCAGCTGCGGCACGCGCTCCTGCGCTTCGTGCAAGCGTGCGTCGGCCAGTTCACGAGCCTCCTCGGCCTGGGCACTTTGCAGCTTCAGTTCTTCGAGCTTCTGCGCATCGGGCAAGACCAGGCCCTGGCGTTCGGCGGCGAGGCGCTCGCGCCGGCCACGCAGCTGGCGCGATTGCTCGTCCACATTGCGACTCTCGGCGGCCAGCACCTGGATCTGCTGCTGCACTTGAACGACCAGGCCGCGCTGTTCGTTGGCGCGTCCCTGCGCGGCGCGCACGGCTTCTTCAACCAACGGCAACTGGCCCTGCTGTTCCTCGGCCTGTGCGGCCAGCAGCTCGCTCTGCTCTTCAGCCGCGGCAATCTGCTCGCCGATGCTTTCCTGCTCGACGGCCGCTTCGCGCGCACGCTCCTGCCACTGGCTCGATTGGGCCTGCAGCTCGATGATGCGGGCCTGCACGCGCTGGCGGCCCTCCACCACGTAGCGGATGCGCTCCTCCAGCCGGCTCACCTCCAGCTGCGCCTCGGCATAACGGCCTTGTTCAGCGTGCAGGTCGTCGCCGGACTGGTAGTGCGCCTGACGAATCTCTTCGAGCTGGGCTTCCACCTGGCGCAACTCGGCCACGCGGGACTCCAATGCGTTGGTGGCTTCCAGATGCGCGGCCTTGACCCGCGTCTCCTCGCCCGCGGCGTCGCGGTGCTTGAGGAACCACAGCTGGTGCAGCTTGAGCGTGCCGGCATCCTGCAGCGCGCGGTAGCTGCTCGCCACCTCGGCCTGCTTTTCGAGCTTGTCAAGATTGCTGTTCAGCTCGCGCAGGATGTCTTCCACGCGGACCAGATTCTCGCGCGTGTCCTTGAGCCGGTTCTCGGTCTCGCGGCGGCGCTCCTTGTATTTGGAGACGCCGGCCGCCTCTTCGAGGAACATGCGCAGCTCTTCGGGCTTGCTCTCGATGATGCGGCTGATCGTGCCCTGGCCGATGATGGCGTAGGCGCGCGGGCCCAGGCCCGTGCCGAGGAACACGTCCTGCACGTCCCGGCGGCGCACCGGCTGGTTGTTGATGAAGTAACTGCTCGACCCGTCACGCGTGAGCACGCGCTTGACGGCGATCTCCGAGAACTGGTTCCACTGCCCGCCGGCGCGCGCGTCTTCGTTCGAGAAGATCAGCTCCACGCTGGCGCGGCCGGCCGGCTTGCGCAGACCCGAGCCGTTGAAGATCACGTCCTGCATGGACTCGCCGCGCAACTCGCTCGCCTTGCTCTCGCCCAGCACCCAGCGCACGGCGTCCATGATGTTGGACTTGCCGCAGCCATTGGGCCCCACGACGCCCACGAGCTGCCCGGGCAGCTGGAAGTTTGTGGGCTCGGCAAAGGACTTGAAGCCGGCCAGCTTGATCGAATTGAGCCTCATCTAAGACATCGTCTAAGCTGTTGATTCTTTTATGGAAAAGCCCCTTTACAGGGGCCTTCATGGAGGCCGGATGATAACATCGGCACCCTCTCAGAAATGCTCACCGTCATGGCCAAGAACCCTGCCCCGAAGACTGCCACCAAAGCCGCGCCCAAGATGCGCGAGATGCCGCCCAACCCGCCCTCGCGGCCGAGCAAGGAGCTGCACGTCTTCCCCAACCCCGCGCCCGAGCGCGACTACGTGATCCAGTTCCAGGTGCCCGAGTTCACCTGCCACTGCCCGCTGACCGGCCAGCCCGACTTTGCCCACTTCACGATCGACATGATCGCGGACAAGTACTGCATCGAGCTCAAGAGCCTGAAGATGTACTTCTGGAGCTACCGCGACGAAGGCGCGTTCCATGAGAAGGTGACTAACACCATCATGGAAGACATCGTCAAGGTCACGAACCCGCGCTTCATCCGCATCACCGCCAAGTGGTATGTGCGCGGCGGCATCTACACCAACGTGGTGACCGAGCATCGCAAGAAGGGCTGGAAGCCAGCGCCGAAGGTCGATCTGCCGAGCTTCGAGATGGAGACCGGTCTGCTGAAGTAAGCCGTCAGTTCAGCGCACCATGATGGGGTCTTTGCGCCAATCCGCGAAGCTGGATTGAAGCGTCTTCGGAGAATCCATCGACGCGATGTAGTGCTTGAGCCGGGCGTCGAACTCGGCCAGCCGGCTCAAGCAGGCGCTCTTCCTGGACCAGCCCACATAGACCGGCGCCACCGCCACAAAGGGCTTGAGCGCGATGAACTGGCTCTCCTGGCCGGTGGTGATCAGATGGGTCATCGCCGGGTAATGCGGGGAGATGAAGTAGTCAATGCGCTTGGCCTTGAGCTTGAGGAAGTTCTCCTGGATGCCGGGGCCCTCTTCCACACTCAGCGAATCGTGGATGAACTCATCCAGCCCATCGCCAAAGCGCGTGGCGCGGGTCACGCCGCCATGCAGCTTGCGCAGGGCTTCGCGGCCCTTGAAGCCAGGGATCGCCTCGCCGTTGCGCACGAAGACGGAAGCCGGATTGTTGAAGATGGCCGTGTCCGAGAAAGCCAGATAGGCCTCGCGCTCGGCGTTGCGCTTGAGCTCGGTGATGATGTCCACCTCGCCGGTCTCGGCAAATTTCAGCAGGCGCGCAAACGGGCCGGCATAGCGCAGCTCGTAGGGCAGCTTCATGGACTGCAGCACCGTCAGCACCACGTCCACGCTGGCACCGCGCAGGGTCTTGCCGTCGAACCAGGCATAGGGCGGGAACTCGGGGTCGGCGCTGACGACGACCTTCTCGCATTGCGCGGCCGCGCCAAGGCCGCAGCCAGCCAAGGCTAAAGCCCCTATCCAGCGAAAACTTCTCAGCATTCAGACTCCTGGCCGCTGGCGAATCCGGCAGCGTTGCGCGGGCTCCGCCTATCATCCGCTCATGAATTCCGCTGTCACCAACCCTCGCCTCGAACTGCTTCAGCCCTACCCCTTCGAGCGGCTCAAGCAGATCAATGCCGGCATCAAGCCTAACGCAGATTTCACCGGTATCAGCCTAGGCATCGGGGAACCCAAGCACCCGGCACCCGCTCTCGTGGAAAACGCACTGATTGCGAGCGTCAAGAAGCTCTCGGCCTACCCGGCCACGGCCGGCGAGCCGGCCTTGCGCGAAGCCATCAGCGGCTGGCTGCAGCGGCGCTACGGCCTGCGCCTCGATCCCGCCACCCAGGTGCTGCCCGTCAACGGTTCGCGCGAGGCGCTGTTTGCCCTGGCGCAGACGGTGATCGACCCGTCCCGGCCCGGCGCCACTGTCGTCTGCCCCAACCCCTTCTATCAAATCTACGAAGGTGCTGCCCTGCTGGCGGGTGCGCAGGTGGTGTTCGCCAACAGCGATCCCGCGCGCAATTTCGCGCCCGACTGGAGCCAGATCGACGAGGCCACCTGGGCCCGCACGCAGCTGCTCTATGTCTGCTCGCCGGGCAACCCGACCGGCGCGGTGATGCCGCTGGAAGAATGGAAGACGCTGTTCGAGCTCAGCGACAAGTACGGCTTCGTGATCGCCTCGGACGAGTGCTACTCCGAGATCTATTTCCGAGAGGAGGCGCCGCTCTCGGGCCTTGAGGCCGCGGCGCATCTTGGCCGCCACGACTTCCACAACCTAATCGCCTTCACCAGCCTCTCCAAGCGCAGCAATGTGCCGGGCATGCGCTCGGGCTTCGTGGCCGGCGATGCTGCGCTGATCAAGAAGTTCCTGCTCTACCGCACCTACCACGGCAGTGCGATGAACCCGATGATCCAGGCGGCCAGCATTGCCGCGTGGAATGACGAGGCCCATGTGATCGCCAACCGCGAGCTCTACCGCACCAAGTTCGCGCAGGTCACGCCGCTGCTGGCCGAAGTGCTTGACGTGAAGCTGCCCGATGCCGGCTTCTACCTCTGGGCCGGTGTTGCAGGCGGTGACGACATCGCCTTCGCCACCGGCCTGCTGGCTCAATACAATGTCCAGGTCCTGCCCGGCAGCCTGCTTGCGCGCGAGGCGCATGGCGTCAACCCGGGCGCAGGCCGCATCCGCATGGCCCTCGTGGCCGGCACCGATGAATGCCTGGAAGCGGCCCGCCGCATCGTCTCCTACACCCAATCCTTGAAATCCTGAGACTCCCCATGACCGACAAACTGCAAGCCGTCATTGACCTGGCCTGGGAAGGCCGCGCCAGCATCAGCCCCACCAATTCGCCCGAAGTGCGCGAAGCCGTGGAGCACGTGATTGCCGAACTCGACGCCGGCCGCCTGCGCGTGGCCGAGCGGCAGAGCGTGGGCCAGTGGACCGTGCACCAGTGGGTCAAGAAGGCCGTGCTGCTGTCCTTCCGCCTCAACGACAACAAGCTGATGGGCGCCGGCGACATGAGCTTCTTCGACAAGGTGCCGACCAAGTACGGCAATCTCGACGAAGCCACGATCCGCGCCATGGGCGTGCGCGTCGTGCCACCCGCCGTGGCGCGCCGCGGCAGCTACCAGGCCAAGAACGTGGTGCTGATGCCCTCCTACGTGAACATCGGCGCCTATGTGGACGAAGGCGCCATGGTGGACACCTGGGCCACCGTGGGTTCCTGCGCGCAGATCGGCAAGAACGTGCACCTGAGCGGCGGCGTGGGCATCGGCGGCGTGCTGGAGCCTCTGCAGGCCAACCCGACCATCATCGAGGATAACTGCTTCATCGGCGCTCGCTCCGAGGTGGTGGAAGGCGTGATCGTCGAGGAGAACTCGGTCATCTCGATGGGCGTGTACATCGGCCAGAGCACGCCGATCTACGACCGCGAGACCGACACCGTGAGCTACGGCCGCATCCCGGCCGGCTCGGTCGTGATCAGCGGCAGCCTGCCCAAGAATGACGGCAAGTACAGCCTGTATGCGGCCATCATCGTCAAGAAGGTCGATGCCGGCACGCGTGCAAAGACGTCGATCAACGACCTGCTGCGCGCCTAACTAACAATTTCAGCGGAGGGCTGGCATGAGCGGTGGCAACATGGAGCGCATCCTGCGCCTGATGGCGGACAAGGGTGCTTCGGACGTCTTTCTTTCGGCACGCATGCCGGTGCTGGTGCGGCTCAACGGGCAGATGGTGCAGCTGTCGGACCAGGTGCTCGGCCCTTCCCAGCCACGCCAGTTGATCGCGGAGGTGGTCGAGGCGGCGCATCTGGCCGAGCTGGACCAGACCGGCGAGCTCAACATGGCCGTCTCGGTGCCCGGCGTGGGCAGCTACCGGCTTTCGGGTTTCCGCCAGCGCGGCTCCATCGCCGCCGTGTTCCGCCATATCCCGCACACCATCCCGACCATCGAGAGCCTGAACCTGCCGCCCGTGCTGGGCAAGCTGGTGCTCGAAAAACGCGGCCTGATCCTGATGGTGGGCGCCACCGGCACGGGCAAGAGCACCACGCTCGCCGCCATGCTGGAGACGCGCAACCAGAACCTGGCCGGCCACATCCTCACCATCGAGGACCCGCTGGAATACCTGTTCACCAACAAGAAGTCGGTGGTCAACCAGCGCGAGGTGGGCCGCGACACGGCCTCGCTGCAGATCGCGCTGAAGAACGCGCTGCGCCAAGCGCCAGACTGCATCCTGATCGGCGAAATCCGCGACCGCGAGACCATGACGGCCGCGATCTCCTACGCGCTGTCGGGCCACCTCGTGCTGGCCACCCTGCACGGCAACAACACCTACCACGCGCTCAACCGCATCCTGTCTTTCTACACGCCCGAGTCGCGCCCCGCCCTGCTGAACGACCTGGCCGCGGGCCTGAAGGCCATCGTCTCGCAGCGCCTGGTGCGCAAGGTCGCGGGCGGTCGCACGCCGGTGATCGAGATCCTGCTCAACACCAAACTGGTCTCCGAGCTGATCGAGCGCGGCGACTTCAACGGCGTGAAGGAAGCGATGGAGAAATCCATGGCCGAGGGCTCGCAGAGCTACGAAGAACATTTTGCCGAGCTGATCAACAGCGGCGCCATCACGCGCGAGGAAGGTCTGGCCTTCGCCGATTCGCCGACCAACCTGCTCTGGCGCCTGCAGAACGACCCGACAGGCACCAAGCCGGCCTCGGCCAAGGTGGAGGAACCGGCCGAAGACGAAGCCACGTTCACTGAGATCACCCTCGACGTGAACCAGGAATGATGAAGACGCTGAACCTGCTCGAGGCCTTGATCGCACAGGATTCAGTCACACCCCATGACGGGCAGTGCCAGTGGATGATTGCCGAGCGGCTCGCCGCGGCCGGCTTCAAGATCGAGCGCATGGACGCCGGCCCCGCCAACGCCCGCGTGAGCAACCTCTTTGCCAAGCGCCCGGGCCGCGCCGCTGACGGCCCGGTGCTGCTCTTCGCTGGCCACACCGACGTGGTGCCCCCAGGCCGGCTCGACGCCTGGACCAGCCCGCCTTTCGTACCCAGCTACCGCGACGGCCGCATCTACGGCCGTGGCGCCGCGGACATGAAGGGCTCGGTCGCCGCCATGGTCGTGGCTGCTGAAGAATTTGCCGCCGCGCATCCGCAAGCCCAAGGCACCGTCGCCCTGCTGCTGACCAGCGATGAAGAAGGCCCGGCCATCGACGGCACCAAGGCCTGTTGCGAGATCTTCAAGGCACGCGGCGAGCGGCTTGACTACTGCATCGTCGGCGAGCCCACCTCGGTCGAGCAGCTCGGCGACATGGCCAAGAACGGCCGCCGCGGCACGCTCTCGGGCCGCCTGCTGGTGCTGGGCGTGCAAGGCCATGTGGCCTATCCGCAGTTGGCCCGCAACCCCATCCACCAGGCCGCCGCCGCGCTGGCCGAACTGGTGGCTACAACGTGGGACGCCGGCAACGACTACTTCCCCGCCACCAGCTTTCAGATCTCCAACATCAACGCCGGCACCGGCGCCACCAATGTGATCCCGGGCGAGATGGTGGCGGACTTCAACTTCCGTTTCTCCACCGAATCCACGCCCGACGGCCTGCGCACGCGCGTGCACGAGCTGCTGGATCGGCATGGCCTCGACTACGTGATCGACTGGACCCTGGGCGGCGAGCCCTTCCTCACGCCCGTCGGGGCCTTGAGTGAAGCGCTGAGCCAGGCCATCGAAGCCGAAGTCGGTCGGCGGCCCACACTCTCCACCACCGGCGGCACTTCCGACGGCCGCTTCATCGCCAAGATCTGTCCGCAAGTGATCGAGTTCGGGCCGATCAACGCGACCATCCACAAAGTGGACGAGAACATTCCGGTGGATTGCTTGGTGCCGCTCAAGAACATCTATCGCCGCACGCTGGAGTTGCTTCTGGCTTGAGTTTTCTGCATGAGAATCCTGCCGCAACGCTTGAAGCAAACAGGGAGCATGGCGGATGGGCAAGTGCATGAACGGACGGCAAGGTTTCTCGCGCGCGGGCATGGCCGGCGCACTCGTCGCCCTGAGCCTCTTGATGGCGCCGAGCCGAGGCTGGGCGGACCCTTGCAAGCTCCAAGCGCTGGAAGTGCCGGTGACCATGGTGGGCTCGCGGGCCGTTGCCACGGTGGGCATCAATGGCACCAAGGTCCCGTTGATGGTCGACAGCGGCGCGTTCTTCAGCTTCCTGACGCACGCCGCGGCGCAGCAGCTGAAACTCAGGGTGGGTTCGCTGCCCTGGAACCTGCGTATCGAGGGCGTCACCGGCGAAGTGGAGGCCGGCCTGACGACCGTGCAGAGCATGCAATTCGTCGGCGGCGAGCTGCCCGATATTGAGTTCGTCGTCGGAGGCAACGAGGACAACAGCGGCACCCTGGGCGTCCTTGGCCGCAATCTGCTGGCCGCGACCGATGTCGAATACGACTTGGCCCACGGCGTGATCCGCCTGATGTTCCCGAAAGGGGATTGCAGTGACATGCACATGGCGTATTGGGCCCAGGACAAGCCCGTCTCTGAATTGACGCTGCTGCGTGACGACAACAACAGCAAAAGCAAAACACCCGCCATCCGCGCGATAGCCGAACTCAACGGCAAGAAATTGCGTGTGCTGTTCGACACCGGCGCGCAATCGATGGTGTCGCTGGATGTTGCCAAGCACGCCGGCTTGAGCGAGGCCGACATGAAGTCCGCCGGCAAGATCTACGGCGGCGGCCGCGGCAGCGCCAAGGCATGGACGACCACCATCGACAGCTTCTCGCTGGGTGACGAGAAGATCACGAACATCCGGCTGACAGTTGCAGACGTTGACCTCAAAGAGGAGGACATGCTGCTGGGCATCGACTTCTTCCTTTCGCACCGCATCTACATCTCGAAGAAGCAGCGGCGCATGTACTTCACCTACAACGGCGGCACGGTCTTCGCGCTCAGCGCCATCGAGGCCGCCAAGGCCAGGCCGAACGCGCCGGCCAGCGCAGCCAGCGAACCCGCGCTTGCAGACGCCGACCAACCCAGCGACGCGGCAGGCTACGCGCGCCGCGGCGCTGCCGCTGCCGCGCGCCAGGACATTCCCGCCGCGCTGGCCGATCTGGACCGTGCCTGCGAGATGGCGCCCGACGTGGCCGAATATTTCGTGCGGCGCGGCGCCGTTCATGAAACGGCGCGGCAACGCAAGCTCGCCTTAAAGGACTATGAGACCGCACTGCAGCTCGACCCCGCGCAAGTGGAAGCCCGTCTGCGGCGCGCCTGGTTCCGTGCCGACGCCCACGACCGTGCAGGCGCGCTCGAAGACCTGCAGGCGCTCGACAAGACGCTGCCACCGCAGGCCCATCAGCGGCTTCAATTGGCCAGCCTGTACGAGAAGCTGGATCTGCCGGAACAGGCGCTGCTCCAATGGGCACAGTGGATTCCGGCGCATCCGGAAGACATCCTGCTGGAGGATGTGCTGAGCCGCCGCTGCTGGACACGAGCCCGGCTCAATATCGAGCTGGACCTGGCGCTCGACGACTGCAACAAGGCCATCAACCGCCAAGGCAAGAACGGCCGCTACTACGACGTCCGCGGCTGGCTGCGCCTGCGCCGCGGCGAATGGCAAAAGGCCATGGCCGATTTCGATCGCTCACTGAATCTGCGGCCTGACACCGCCTGGTCGCTCTACGGCCGCGGCATCGTGCGCAGCAAGCTGGGTGACGACGCGGCAGGCCAGGCCGACATCGCCGCCGCCCGCCAGCTGCAGCCAGCCATCGACAAGGAGGCCGGCCGCTTCGGCCTCGCCGCCGAATCGAAGCCTTAGGCGCTCATGCGCGACAATCGGGGTCCGCCAAAACCGTGACCCCATGAAGTTACTGCATTGCATCGAGGCCCAAGCCGCCCGTCTCACTGAGGCGGGCGTTTCGTTTGGGCATGGCACGGCCACGGCCTTTGATGAGGCCGCCTGGCTCGCCATGTGGAAACTCGGCCTGCCGCTGGACGCTCTGGACGAGCACGAGGCCGACGAGCTAATGCCCGAACAGAGCGCACAGATCGAAGCCCTGGTTGCCGAGCGCATCGCCACGCGCAAGCCCGTCGCCTACCTGACCCGCGAAGCCTGGCTACAGGGCGTGCCCTTCTACGTGGACGAGCGCGCCATCGTGCCGCGCAGCTTCATCGCCGAGCTGATTGCCGACGCCAGCATCGATTCGTGGCTGGGCGAGCACACGACCGAGGTGCTGGACCTCTGCACCGGCAACGGCAGCCTGGCCGTGCTGGCCGCCATGGCCTGGCCCGATGTGAAGGTGGATGCGATCGACCTCAGCGCCGACGCCCTGGCCGTGGCCCGCATCAATGTGGACCAGCATGGCTTCCAGGACCGCATCCGCCTGCTGCAAGGCGATGGCCTCGCCGCGGCTGCAGCCAAGCGTTATGACCTGATCCTGTGCAACCCGCCGTATGTGAACAGCGGCTCCATGGCCGCGCTGCCCGCCGAGTACCGCGCCGAGCCCGAGCTGGCCCTGGCCGGTGGCGCCGACGGCATGGACTTCATCCGCGGCCTGCTCGCCGCGGCCCCTGATCACCTCAACGAGCACGGCGTGCTGGTGCTGGAGATCGGCAACGAGCGGCCCTTCTTCGAGGCCGCTTTTCCTCATCTCGAAGTCGTCTGGATGGACACCTCCTCCGGCGACGAGCAAGTGCTGCTGCTGACACGCGAATCCCTGACGACAAACGAAGAATGATCAATCTCCGCAATATCACGCTGCGCCGCGGCACCAAGATCGTTCTCGACGATACGTCTGTCACCCTGCAGCCGGGCGAAAAGGTCGGCCTCGTGGGCCGCAACGGCGCCGGCAAGTCCAGCCTCTTTGCGCTGCTGACCGACCGTCTGCAGTCCGACAAGGGCGATCTCGAGATCCCGCGCCAATGGGCCGTGGGCGAAGTGGCGCAGAACATGCCCGAGACCGAGCAGCCGGCCACCGAGTTCGTGCTGGAAGGCGACACCCGCCTGATGGCCGCCCGCGCTGCGCTGGCCGCAGCCGAAGCGGCTGACGACGGCCACGCCATGGCCGATGCACACGGCCTGCTGATGGACGCTGGCGCCTTCGATGCCCGCCCGCGCGCTCAGGCCCTGCTGATGGGCCTGGGCTTCAAGGGCGCGCAGGTCGATGCCCCGGTCAACAGCTTCTCGGGCGGCTGGCGCATGCGCCTGCAGCTGGCGCGCGCGCTGATGTGCCCGGCCGACCTGATGCTGCTAGACGAGCCGACCAACCACTTGGACCTGGACGCGCTCGTCTGGCTGGAAGCCTGGTTGCAGCGCTATGACGGCACGCTGATCGTGATCAGCCATGACCGCGAGTTCCTGGACGCGATCACGAAAGTAACGCTGCATCTCGACGAAGCCAAGCTGATGCGCTACGGCGGCAACTACAGCGCGTTCGAGACCATGCGCGCCGAGCGCATGGTGCTGCAGCAGGCGGCTTTCGAGAAGCAGCAGGACCGCATGCAGCATCTGCAGAAGTTCATCGACCGCTTCAAGGCCAAGGCCAGCAAGGCCAAGCAGGCGCAGAGCCGCGTGAAGGCGCTGGAGCGCATGGAGCGCCTGGCGCCGGTACTGACGGCGAGCGATTTCTCCTTTGAGTTCCGCGAGCCGATCAGCCTGCCGAACCCGATGCTGATGTTCGACGAAGTGGCCTGCGGCTATGACACCGACGAAGGCGAGAAGATCATCGTGCGCGGCATCGACCGCTCCGTGCTGGCCGGCCAGCGCATCGGCGTGCTCGGCGCCAACGGCCAGGGCAAGTCCACCGTGGTAAAGACCGTGGCCCGCATGCAGCGCGCGATGGGCGGCAAGATCACCGAGGGCAAGGGCCTGTCGATCGGCTACTTCGCCCAGCAGGAAATGGACGTGCTGCGCTCCGACGAAGGTCCGCTGATGCACATGGTGCGGCTGGCGAAAGAGGTCAGCCCGAGCGCGCGCGAGCAGGAGCTGCGCGATTTTCTCGGCCAGTTCCGCTTTGTCGGCGACATGGTCAACCAGGCCGTGGGCAGCCTCTCGGGCGGCGAGAAGGCGCGCCTGGTGCTGGCCATGCTGGTGTGGCAGCGCCCCAACCTGCTGCTGCTGGACGAGCCGACCAACCACCTCGACTTGCAGACGCGCGAAGCGCTGTCGATGGCGCTCAACGAGTTCGAAGGCACGGTCATGCTGGTCAGCCACGATCGCGCGCTGCTGCGCGAGGTCTGCGACGAGTTCTGGCTGGTCAGCGAAGGCAAGGTCGCGCCCTTCGACGGCGACCTGGACGACTACCAGAAGTGGCTGCTCGACCAATCCAAGGAAGCCGCCAAGCAGGCCAAGGAAGCGGCCAAGGCAGCGAGCAAAGCGCCCGCTGCCGCCGCACCTGCGCCGGCCGCCCCTAAGCCTGCACCCGCCCCTGCCCCCATCGCCCCGCGCGAAGACCGCAAGGCCAGCGGCCAGGCCCGCGCCAAGCTGGCCGACCAGACGCGGCCCATGCGCAAGGAGATGGAAGGCATCGACGCCAAGCTCAACAAGCTGGCGGACGAGCGCACGGCCATCGAGGCAAAACTTGCCTCAGGCGATACCAGCCCTGCACAGATCGTCGAGGCCGGCAAGCGGCTCAAGGCGATCCATGATGAGCTCGAAGCGGCCGAGCTGCGCTGGCTCGAACTGAGCGCCGAGATCGAGGCGCTGCAAGCCTCGGCTTAATAAGCAACCAGCAGCACTGCCGCGGCCACCGCCGCCGGCAGCGCCTGCACGAACAAAATCTTGCGGCTGACCGTGGCCGCGCCGTAGGCGCCCGCCACGACCACGCAGCCGAGGAAGAAGAGCTGCGTGGACAGCTCGCCACGCGCCAATCCGAACACCAGGCCCGCGGCCAGGAAGCCGTTGTAGAGCCCCTGGTTGGCCGCCAGCGTCTTGCTAGCCTCGGCAAATTCCTGTGTCAGGCCAAAGGTCTTGCGACCACGGGGCGTGGTCCAGAGGAACATCTCCAACACCAGGAAGTACAGGTGCAGCGCCGCCACCAGGGCGACCAGCACGGATGCGAGCATAGCCATCACAATACCCTTTTAAATTGTGTGCAATTAAATTGAGAACTACATTATCGACATGAAACGCGACACCGCATCTACAACACCGAGCCCGGCCGAAGAATGGCTGAAGCTGGATCTGCAGCTGTGCTTCGCCTTGTACTCCACCTCGCTGGCCATGACCAAGCTCTACAAGCCCTTGCTGGAGCCCTTGGGCCTGACCTACCCGCAGTATCTGGTGATGCTGGTGCTGTGGGAGCAGGATGGCGTCAGCGTCTCGGCGGTGGGCCAGCGGCTCTCGCTGGATTCCGGCACGCTGACGCCCCTGCTCAAGCGCCTGGAAGCAGCCGAGCTGATCACGCGCCAGCGCGCCGTTGAAGACGAACGCCGCGTGGACATTCACCTGACACGCGCCGGCCGCATGCTGAAGAAGAAGGCGGCCGCCATCCCGCCGCAAATAGGCTGCGCCAGCGCCTGTTCGCTGGAAGAAATGAGTTTCCTCACCCGGCGTCTGCATGAGTTGCGCAAGCAGCTCTCGGAAGCCAACATCACCAACCCCTGAAAGGATTGATCATCATGGCACTCGAAAAAGTCGTCTACACCGCCCACGCCACCTCCACCGGAGGCCGCGACGGCAAATCCGTCACCAGCGACGGCCAGGTCTCCGTGCAACTCGCCCTGCCCAAGGAAATGGGCGGCAACGGCGCCGGCACCAACCCCGAACAGCTGTTCGCCATGGGCTACTCGGCCTGCTTCATCGGCGCGATGAAGTTCGTCGCCGGCCAGAAGAAGATCGCCCTGCCGGCCGACACCTCGATCACCGCCGACGTGGGCATCGGACCGATCCCGACGGGCTTCGGCATCCAGGTCACGCTGCACATCAATGTGCCGGGCGTGGCACGCGCGCAAGTCGAGGAAGTGGTGAACGCTGCGCACATCGTCTGCCCCTACTCGAATGCGACGCGCGGCAACATCGACGTGACGCTCGATATCGTCTAAGCGAGCAGGTCCAGCAGCATGTCGATGCGGGCCTTCACCGGGCTCAGGTGACCGGCGCTTGGCAGCGCGCCCTCCAGCGCGCTGACCGGGCCCGCGTCACAGCGCGTGCTGCGCAAGACTCTCACACCGGCCGACTGCGCCTCGCGCAGCGCGGCTTCCAGTGCGCTGGAGACCGTGCCGTTGCCGGTACCGGCCACGACGATGCCGTCCACGCCTTGCGCGAGCAGCGCACACACGATGGCGCCGTCGGCACCCACGTGGTTCATCACGATCTGCACGCGCGGCCACTCTGCGGCAGGCTTGGCGATGCGCGTCAGGCCCAAAGCCGGTTCAGGCAAGGCGCTGCGCAGCAGCCAGCGCACTGCCCCCTCCTCCACCACGCCCAGCCTGGCACCTTCGCTCGACGCGAACGCATCCACGCGATAGCTGTGCACCTTGCGCACCTGACCAGCGTCATGCACGCTGCCCGCAAAGGCCAGCAGCACGCCCGAGGCATAACGATCGAAAGCGACTGACACGGCATCGAGCAGGTTCTGCGGCCCGTCGGCCATCAAGGCCGTTGCCGGGCGCATCGCCGCGGTCAGCACAACCGGCTTCTTCGGCGCCAGCACGCGCTGCACAAAGTAGGCCGTCTCTTCCAGCGTGTCGGTGCCATGGGTGATGACCAAGCCGGCCACGTCCTCGCGCTGCAGTTGCGCATCCACCTCGCGGGCCAGCAGCTGCCAGGTGGCGAAGTCCATGTCCTTGCTGTCGAGCTGGGCGACCTGCTTCGCTTCGATCTGGCGCCCGGCCAGCGGCGGCACGGCCTCGATCAGCGCTTCGATGCTCAGCTGTGCCGCGGTGTAGCCCACGTTGTCGCTGGCCTGGGCGGCCTTGCCTGCGATGGTGCCGCCAGTGCCGAGGATGACGACGCGTTGTTGTTCTGAAGACATGTCAAACAAACTGGATGAATTTACAGTTACTGGATATACACTCAGCGAATCACAGCCGCAGCGAATCGAGGCCCCATGGAAGACAGCCCCAAGCTCACCGCCCGCCAGCAGCAGATTCTCGATCTGGTGCGCACGGCCATCGAGACCACCGGCGCCCCGCCCACGCGGGCCGAGATCGCTGCTGAGCTGGGCTTCAAGTCGGCCAACGCCGCTGAAGAACATCTGCAGGCCCTGGCCCGCAAGGGCGCCATCGAACTGGTCGGCGGCACCTCGCGCGGCATCCGGCTGAAGTCTGACACATTGCGTGCGGCCACCCAGGCCTTGCAGCGCTCGCTGAGCGAGTTCGCGCAGCTCACCCTGCCCCTGGTGGGCCGCGTCGCCGCCGGCGCGCCCATCCTGGCGCAAGAGCATGTGGAGCAGAGCTACACGGTCGAGGCCAGCATGTTCGACAAGCAGCCCGACTTCCTGCTCAAGGTCAAGGGCATGAGCATGAAGGACATCGGCATCATGGACGGCGACCTGCTCGCCGTGAAGCAGGCCAAGGAAGCGCGCAACGGCCAGATCGTCGTTGCCCGCATCGGTGAGGAGGTCACGGTCAAGCGCTTCCATCGCAGCAAGAGCGGCATCGAACTGCTGCCCGAGAACGCCGATTTCGAGCCGATCCGCGTGTCGGCCGATGACGAAAGTTTCGCCATCGAAGGCCTCGCGGTCGGCCTCATTCGCAAACAGTTCAACTGAGCGCTCCGTCATGGCCAAGGCCACGCATTGGGAGGCATGCACGCGCTTCGAGCAGATCCCCAATATCGGCAAGGCCATGACGGAAGACTTCCGCCTGCTGGGCTTGAAGGAGCCGGCGGACCTGCGCCGCTGCGATGCCTTCGAGCTCTACCAGCGCATGTGCCGGATCAGCGGCCAACGGCAAGATCCCTGCGTGCTCGACACCTACATGGCTGCCATCGACTTCATGAAGGGCGCACCGCCACGGCCCTGGTGGGATTACACAGCCGAGCGCAAGAGCCTCCATCCAGATCTCTGATCGCAGGCAAGCTGCCCTCGTTGGCGAGTACGCAGAAACCGCTGATTAGGTAGTAGTGCTGAGCGGGTTCTCACGTGTGGCCCCTATGCTGGCGTCCACGAGACGTAACGCTGTTCCTCAGCAGCAGCAGCAGCATGGAGAGAGACACAACAATGAACAACCAGCAGTTGATCAAGGGGCTCACTCTCGTGGGCATCGCCCTGCTCTTCGGTATTCCCGCCCTGGGTTACCGCATGGGCAATTTCACCCAACCCGGGCCGGGCCTGTTCCCGCTGATCATCAGCGGCATCCTGCTGGCCATCGGCATTGCGGCGCTGGTCAAGTCGCGCTTCGTCGAACGCGTGCCAATGGACTTCAAGGTGCGCAATATCGCGCTGATCCTGCTGAGCCTCGGCGGTTTTGCCTTCCTGTCCGAGAAGGTCAACATGACCGTGGGCGTGATCTTCCTGGTCTTCGTCTCCGGCTTCGGCGCTACCGACTACTCGGTCATGCGCAACCTCAAGATCCTCGCCGGCCTGCTGGCTATCGCCTTCGCCTTGCAGCAGTTGCTGGGCCTCAACCTTCACCTGTATTGATTGAGGCCCTCATGGACATCCTCCACAACCTCGCCTTCGGCTTCAGCCACGCGCTGACCCTGCACAACCTGATGTACTGCGCCATCGGCTGCATCGTGGGAACGCTGGTGGGCCTGCTGCCGGGCATGGGCCCGCTGGCCACCATCAGCCTGCTGCTGCCGCTGACCTACTCCATCCCGACCGGCGGCGCGCTGATCATGATGGCCGGCATCTACTACGGCGCCCAATACGGTGACAGCGTCAGCGCCATCACCATGAAGATCCCGCACGCCAGCAGCATCGTGGCCTGCATTGACGGCTACCAGATGACGCTCAAGGGACAGACGGGCCTGGCGCTGTTCACCGCCGGCATCTCCAGCTTCATAGGCGGCACGGTGGCCATCGTGGTGCTGGCCTGGATGGCGCCGGTGCTGGGGGAGGTGGCGCTGATGTTCGGCCCGGCCGACTACTGCGCACTGATGCTGCTGGGCTTCGTCTGCGTGAGCTTCGTCAGCACCGGCAGCCTGCTCGACGGCCTGGCCATGGCCATGGTGGGCGTGCTGCTGGGCCAGATCGGCACCGACGTTACGAGCGGCCAGCCGCGCTACACCATGGACATGGATTTCCTGCTCGACGGCATCGGCCTGGTGAGCGTGGCGCTGGGGTGCTTCGGCATTGCCGAGATCACCAAGAACCTCGACCAGGGCACGGTGCGCACGCCCTTCTCCGGCAAGATCAAGCTGATGCCGACCTGGCCCGAGTTCAAGCGCATCATCCCGAGCGCCTTGCGCGGCAGCGTCGTCGGTTCCATCCTCGGCATCCTGCCCGGCGGCGGCCCGACGATTGCGCAGTTCGGGGCCTACGCGGTGGACAAGAAGTTCAGCAAGTACAAGCATGAGATCGGCACCGGCGTGATCGAAGGCGTGGCCGGCCAGGCCGCCGCGGACGAAGCCGCCTCGCGCACCAGCTTCATCCCCTTGATGAGCATCGGCATCCCCGAGAACCCGGTCATGGCCCTGATGCTGGCCGCTTTCATCATCAAGGGCATCCAGCCCGGCCCCAACATGATCGCCGCCCACCCCGACCTGTTCTGGGGCCTAGTCGCCAGCATGTGGATCGGCGGCTGCTTCCTAGTGATCCTGAACGTGCCGCTGGTGCGCTACCTGCTGTCCATCTTCAAGATCCCCTACGCCGTGCTGTTCCCAGCCATCCTGTTCTTCTGCTGCGTGGGCAGCTACAGCGTCAACAACAACCTGCACGACATCTACACCACGGGCGTGTTCGGCCTGTTCGGCTACATCCTGATGCGCGTGGGGCTGGAGCCTGCACCGCTGATGCTGGGCTTCATCCTCGGGCCGATGCTGGAAGAGTATTTCCGCCGCCAGTTGCTGATCAGCCGCGGGGATTTCACCTCGTTCCTAACGCGGCCGATCAGCGGCGGGCTGCTCGCGCTGATCGCCGTGTTCATGGTCTGGCAGGTGGTGGCGTTCTTCATCAATGCCAACAAGAAGAAGGCGGCAGCCGAAGCCGCGGCCCCAGGGGTTTAGTGCTTCAAGAAGCCAGCCACGCTTGCAGGGCGACGGCCTCGTCGCCCATATGCATGTGTACTGGTTGGCCGGCAGCTCCTGCTGCGCGAAGCCTACCTTGGTCTGCTGCGGCAGGCGGTCCACCATCAGCTCCACGAAGACCGGGCCCTCCATCGCCAGCAGTTGCGGGAAGCGCTCGGCCCAAACCGCGCCGTCGCTGATGCGCTCGGCATGCCGGTAGCCGGCCGCGCGCGCCACTTCGGCAAAGTCGAAGCCCGGGGCCGAGACTTCCATATTGGCCAGGCCGCTGAACTGCGTGCCGTTGTTGACCACGCAGTGCAGGAAGTTAGGCGGCTGCTGCGAGACCACCGTGGCCAGGCTGCCGAGCTCCATCAAGAGGCTGGCGTCGCCGTCCATCACGATCACGCGCTTGCCCGGTTGCGCAAGGACCAGACCCAGGCCCAGGCCTGAGGCACCGCCCATCTGCGGCACCGAGTTGACACGCTGCGTGCACGAGCGTCTTGGCCTTGGCGACGCTCAGACCCAGCACCAGGCCCAGCTTGCCGCCCACCGGCGGCACGCCGCCGGCAGTACCGTCCGCACCCTCGATGCGGTCGAAGATGAACATGGCGCCCATGGTGGCCACGACGATGTTGTCAGGGCCCTTGCCCTTGGCGACCACGCCGCAGGCCTGTACGAAATTCATTCCCATCGCTGTTCTTCTTTTTCTTCTCCTGAGGCGCAACGCCAAGCCATCGGGGCCGACACCAGCAGCACCACGGCGCTGCGTTGCTCGTCGGTCTGCGTGAAGGCGAGGTCGATCTTGTGCAGATCGGCCTCACTGTCGAGCACATGGCCGGTCACGCCAGTGGACGCCAGGAAGGGCTCGGCCACACGCACCATCGTGCGCCCGGATTCGGTCGAAGGCTTGCCGATGTTCTCGAACTCGCGGCCGAACTGGCCGACCATGAAGACCATCGGGATGTGTGCATCCAGGGCACACCGCGCGCAGCGTGTTGAAGCAGTTGTTGCGGCCCTGGTTCTGCATCATCACGACGGGCCGCTTGCCGCCAATCGTGAGGCCCGCGGCCACGGTCAGCACCTGGTTCTCGTTCGAGCAGGGGATGACGCGGATGCCGTCCGCACCTCGACTCAGGCGCTCATGCAGGGCCAGTTGCACCCAGTCGGGCACGGTCACCACGGTGTCCACCTGGTTGCGCTGCAAAGCGGCCAGGGCCGCGGAGCCGGGGATGGAATAGGGGCTGAGATCGACGCTCACTGGGTTGTCTCCTTGTTGGCGGCGATTCTCCCGATCGCGCAGATGACGGCAGCCAAAGAAAAGACAATTCGGCGCCGGCGATCCAACAAAGATTCAAACTTCGAGCCACTCGCGCCGCAGCTCCGCATCGGCACGCAACTGGTCCGGGCTGCCGTCAAAGACGATCTGCCCATGGCCCATCAGCAGGCAGCGCTGCGAGACCTCCAAGGCGACGGTCAGCTTCTGCTCCACCAGCAGCACGGCCACGCCGCGCCGCTGCAGCTCGCGCAGGAACTCGGCCACCTGCTCGACGATCCTGGGCGCCAGCCCTTCGGTGGGCTCGTCGATCAGCACCAGTTGCGGGTCACCCATCAGCGTGCGGCACAGCGTCAGCATCTGCTGCTCGCCGCCGGAGAGCACGCCGGCCTCCACGTGCTGGCGCTCTTTCATGCGCGGGAAGAGCGCGTACATGTCGTCGAAGCCCCAGCGCGATTTGCGCCCTCTCTGCTGGCCGAGCATGAGGTTCTGGTGCACGGTGAGCTTGGGAAAGATGTCGCGGTTCTCCGGCACGTAGCCGATGCCCGATCGCGCGATCTCGAAGGCCTTGCGGCCCACGAGTTCCTGGCCCTGCCAGCGCACCGAACCCGTGGCCTGCACCAGGCCCATGATGGCCTTCACGGTGGTGGAGCGGCCCGAGCCGTTGCGGCCCAGCAAGGCCACGATCTCGCCCTCGCTCACCGAGAAATCGACGCCATGCAGCACATGGCTCTTGCCGTAGAAGGCGTTGACTCCGCTCAATTCGAGCGTCATGTTGCGTGCACCTCCGCCAGCACCGAGCCGAGGTAGGCCTCCTGCACGCGCGGATTGGCGCGCACGGCCTCGGGCGTGTCAAACGCCAGCAGTTCGCCATAGACCAGCACGGCGATCTTGTCGGCCAGGCCGAAGACCACGCCCATGTCGTGCTCCACCGTCAGCAGGGTGCGACCCACCGTCACCTCGCGGATCAGTTCCACGAAGCGCGCGGTTTCGCTGCGGCTCATGCCGGCCGTGGGCTCGTCAAGCAGGATCACGCTGGCACCGCCGGCGATCGTCAGGCCCACCTCCAGCGCCCGCTGTTCGGCGTAGGTCAGGCTCATCGCGAGTACGTCGCGTTTGGCGGTCAGGTGGACTTGCTCCATCACCTGCTCGGCCTCCTCGTTCAGCGCCTTTTGCCGCGAGAGGAACTTCCAGAAGGCGTAGCGTTGCCCCATGGGCCACAAGAGCGCACAGCGGATGTTCTCGAACACGCTCAATCGCCCGAACAGATTGCTGACCTGGAAGCTGCGCGCCAGGCCGGCGCGGTTGATCGCGTAAGGCGCCCGGCCCTGGATGGGCTTGCCATGCAGGAGAATCTCGCCGCTGCTGGGCGCAAAGCGCCCGCTCATCAAGTTGAACAGCGTGGACTTGCCTGCGCCGTTGGGCCCGATGATGGCCACGCGCTCGCCGCTTTGCACGGCCAGATCCACGCTGCGGATGATCTCGGTCTTGCCGAAGCGCTTGCAGACGCCGCGCAGCTCGAGTGCCACCGTCATGCGCGCACCGCCTCTTGCCATGCACGAGCAAAGCGCCTTCTTGCAAGCGAAAAAAGCCATATGCCCAGGGCCGCGAGTGCCAGCGCGCCAAGCCAGCTGCTGGCCTGCCCTGTGTCCAGCGCCACGCCCAGATGGCGCAAGGCCGTGCCCGAAGCGTCTTCGAGCTGCCGCAAATAGACCATCTCCACCAGCGCCGAGCCGCCCGCCAGCAGCGGCAGCGCCGCAAGACAGGTCAGCAACAGCGTCGGCAGCACCTGCATCAAGCGCCCCGCCCGGGCCACACGCCACAGCGTCATCAGGGCACCCGCCACGCCATGCGGCGCGTAGATCACCATGGCCATGAAGGCCAGGCCGAGGTAGAGCAGCCAGGCGCGCGTCAGCTCCGACAGCAGCACCTGCGACAGCACCATCATCACGGCGCCGATGATGGGGCCGAAGAAGTCTGCCGCGCCGCCGATGTAGACGAAGAGCAGCAAGGCGCCCGAGCGCGCAGCACCGAGCGCCTCGGCCGTGGCGATCTCGAAGTTCAGCGCCGACAGGCCGCCCGCCACACCGGCAAAAAAGCCCGAGATCAGGAAGCTGAAGTAACGCACGCGCCGCGCCGAGTAGCCAATGAACTCGGCTCGATCCGGGTTGTCTCGCACCGCATTGAGCATGCGGCCCAGCGGCGTGCGCGTGAAAGCGTACATGGCCGCGGTGCACACGATGCAGTAGACGGCCACGAGGTAGGTCACCTGGATCTGCGGCCCGAACGTGATGCCCAGCACCGGCGTACCGGTCACGCGGTTGGCGGAGATGCCCGACTCGCCGCCGAAGAAGCTGGGCCACATCGGTGCACCCGAAGACACCAGCTCCCCCAGCCCCAGCGTGATCATCGCTAACGCCGTGCCTGCACGGCGTGTGGTGATGAAGCCGAACACCGCCGCCGCCGCGAGGCCCGTCAAGCCGCCCACCAGCGGCAGCAGGCTCACCGGCACCGGCCAGCCGTTCAGCGCATGCAGAACCGCAAAGGCCGCGATGCCGCTGTACATCGCATGGCCGAAGCTCAGCATGCCGCCCTGGCCCAGGAGGATGTTGTAGGCCAGGCAAGCAATGATGGCGATGCCGATCTGCGCCAGCAGGCTCACGCCGAGCTCGCTGCGCCAGAGTTGCGGAGCGATCAGGAGCACGACGGCGAAGAGCAGCCAGGGAAGCCAGCGCCGCATCAATCGCTCCGCGTGCCCAGGAGGCCCTGCGGGCGCCACAACAACACCAGCACCAGCAGCCCATACGGCAGGATCGGCGCCAGCAGCGCGGCTGTTTCGCCCATCGCCAGCGGCAGGGTCTGCAGAAGACCGATCAGGATAGACGCGACGAAGGCGCCCACCAGCGAGCCCATCCCGCCGACCACCACCACCACGAAGACGATGGACCCCACCACCATGGCCATGGCCGGTTCGGTCACGAAGGTCACGCCGCCCATCACCCCCGCCAGCGCTGCCAGCGCGCAGCCGCCGCCGAACAGGCCCATCGAGACACGCGGCACGTTGTGGCCCAGGGCCTCGACCATGTCCGGATGCGTGAGCGAGGCCTGGATCACCAGGCCGATGCGCGTGCGTGTCAGCAGCAGCCACAGGCCCAGCAGCATCGCCAGGGCCACCAGCATGATGAAAGCCCGCGTGGCCGGAAAGCTCGAACAACTGGCCGCTGCGCAAACGCCTTGCGCGGCATTGCCGAGCACCAGGTGAAGGCCTTCGCCCTTGGCTTGCACCAGCGTGAAGGCCGCGCCCCGCAGCCACTCGGGCGGCGCAAAGGTCTGCGGCGAACGGCCCCAGATCAGCTGCACCAGCTCCAGCATCACATACGAAGCGCCGAAAGTGACCAGCAGCTCCGACACATGGCCGAAGCGGTGCACGCGCCGCAGGATCTGCCGCTCGAAGCCCATGCCGATCAGACCCACGGCCAGTGGCGCCAGCAGCAGCGCGGCGCCAAAGCCGATCTTCTGCGCCAGCGTGCAGGCCACGAAAGCGCCCAGCATGTAGAAGCTCGCGTGGGCGAAATTGAGCACGCCCATCATGCTGAAGATCAGCGTCAGCCCTGCGCTGAGCATGAAGAGCAGCAGGCCGGCGCTCAGGCCGTTGAGCAGGTTGATCAGCAGCGCCTCCGACACTTCAAGCAACCCAATCCATATCGAGCCATCGCCGCAGGCTCGGGTATTCCCAAGCGGCAGCCGTGGAACTGGCTTTGCCGGGCCACTGGGTGCGCCCCCTTGACGGGGAGCGCGAAGCGCTACGGGGGTGGACCATCAGCCGGGGAGTTTCATTTGGCAAGAAGTGGGTGTGCTGGCGACATACGCCTCCACATGCTGCACCGGCGCAAAGGTGTAGCCCGTGCCCTCGACGCTGTAGGGGAACTTGGCATCGACCTTCTGCCACACCGAGATGTAGAGCCCCTGCTGGATCTGGTGGTCGGTCTTGCGCATCTCCACGTCGCCGTCGAAGGACTTGAAGCGCAGGCCGTGCATGGCCGCGGCCACCTTGACCGGGTCGGTGCTCTTGGCTTGCGCCATGCCTGCGCTCAGCATGGCGAAGGCGGTGTAGGTGTCGTCGTAGTAGAAGTCTTCGTTGTACTTGGCCTTGAAGGCCGCGGCCAGCTGGCCGGTCTCGCCCGTCATGTTGGAGTGGCCATAGCCGACCAGGTAGACACGGCCTGCGGCCGCTGCGCCCAGGTTGGTCGGTGTGCCGCTCGAATTCGCGTAGTAGGTGAAGAACTTGACATTCAGGCCGGCGTCATTGGCGGCCTTGACAAGCAGGGACAGGTCCGAGCCCCAGTTGCCGGTGATCACCGTGTCGGCGCCCGATTCCTTGATCTTGGCCACATAGGGCGCGAAGTCGCGCACGCTGGCCAGCGGGTGCTTGTCGTCGCCCACGATCTCTACGTCGGGCCGCTTGCGCGCCAGCAACTCCTTGGCATAACGCGCAACCTGCTGGCCATGGCTGTAGTTCTGGTTGAGCAGGAAGACCTTCTTGATGTCGGGCCGGCCTTTCATGAAGTTGGTCATCGCCTCCATCTTCATGGAGGTGTCGGCATCAAGCCGGAAATGCCAGTACGAGCACTTGCTGTTGGTCAGGTCCGGGTCCACCGCCGCGTAGTTGAGATAGACCATCTCCTTGCCCGGATTGCGCTCGTTGTACTTGGCCACCGCATCCTCCAGCGCGCCGGCCACCGAGGAGCCATTGCCCTGCACGACGTAGCGGATGCCCTGGTCGGCCGCAGCCTTCAGCGCGTTGAGGCTCTCGGCCGGGCTCAGCTTGTTGTCGAAGCTGACCATCTCGAACTTCACCCCGGCCGCGTTCTTCTTGTTGAACTGCTCGGCCATGAACTGGAAGCTGTGCAGGCTGTTGCTGCCCAGCGGCGCCATCAGGCCCGAGAGCGGGTCGATCCATGCGATCTTGACGGTCTGGCCCTGCTGGGCAAGGGCCGGAAGCGCGGCCGCGGCCAGCGCCAGCGCCATCATTGATTGGGCGAAGCGAGCGTTCATCGTTGTCTCCTCATGGATCTTGTTTGCGTCCCGACGGCGGACGAGGCGCTTCTTGTACACCAGACGGCGGGAGCCTGGAAGCGTCTCCAACACACACTCAGGCGGCCTGGCAATGTCTCCTGATGTAGCCCGGTTGAGCCAGCGGTGGCACAGTCCGCCTTCACCATGGCACGCAGGACGCCACGGAACTGAAACTACACAGCGGCGAGACACGCACCCCTGAGGCTCATCACCAATGACTCACTCTCTAATCACACTGACAGCCGCCCTGCTGCTGGGCACCTCGGCGCAAGCCCGCGAGCTGCCCCTCTACACCGCCAGGCACGAGCCCGGCACCCACGTCACGGTGGTCGATGTCGAGACCCGGGCCGAGCTGGTCGGCGCGTCGGTGACGGTCCCCAAGCTCGAAAAGCCGCGCGTGCCAAACAGCGTGGTGGACGCCAGCCGCAAGGGCGACCGCCTCACCCTACATTGGAGCCAGGCCCCATATGCCGCGCTCAGCGTCGAACGCGACAAGCCGCTGAACCTGCGCCCCTACCTGAAGCAAGGCACGCTGGAGTTCGACATCGACGTGAAGGACCTGGCCGCGGGCGATCTCAACTTCGCGATGGCCTGCAGCAGCAACAAGGAAGACTGCTCGCGCTCGGTGCGCTTCATGCGTCCCGGCCAGGCGCTGCAGGGCAAGGGCTGGCAGCATCTGTCCTTCGCGATGAGCTGCTTTGTGCGCCCAGGCGCGGACTTCAGCGCCATCACCATGCCGATTCGTGTCGAGGGCAGCGGCAGCGGGCAGGTCTCGATCCGCGGCGTGCACCTGCGCACCCACGGCAAGCCAAGCCGCCAGTGCGCCGACTACCGCACCGAGTCCGTCACCGCGGAACCGCTGGAGACCTCCTGGTCCGTCCAGTGGTGGATCCCGCGCCATGAACAAAAGCTGCAGCAGGCGCGCGAGCTGGGCGCGAGCAGCCAGCTGGTCTTCATCGGCGACTCCATCACTCAAGGCTGGGAGACCTCCGGCAAGCCGGTGTGGGACCGCAACTATGCGCAATACAAGGCATTCAACCTCGGCTTCAGCGGCGACCGGACCGAGAACGTGCTGTGGCGCCTGCAGCATGGCGAGCTGGACGGCCTCGCGCCCAAGCTCGTGGTGATGATGATCGGCACCAACAACACCGGCCATCGCCTGGAAGACCCGGCCACCACGGCACTCGGTGTCAAGCGCCTGGTGGACGAGGTGCGCGCGCGCCTGCCCGATGCCAGGCTGCTCCTGCTGGCCGTCTTCCCGCGCGACGAGAAGCCCGGCGACCGGATGCGGCAGATCAATAACGGCGTGAATGAGCGCATAGCCCAGTTCGCGGACGGCCAGCACGTCCTCTTCCTCGACCTCAACGCCACCTTCCTCCAGCCCGACGGCACGCTCTCCCGCGAGGTGATGCCCGACCTGCTCCATCCGCAGGAGGCGGGCTACGAACTCTGGGCCAAGGCCATGCAGCCGACGCTCGAAAAATTGCTCACTCAATGACCGCTCCGCAAGCAGCAGGCCGCCGCCCCAGAAATTGCAGGGGTTTCCCGATGCGCCAACACCTTCTGCATCGCCTGCGGACGAGCACGACCAAGATATATTGAAGCCCTCACAAAAAGGAGCCCACCATGCCCAAAGGCGTCCAACGCAACGACAAATCAGCCAAGAAACCGAAGAAGGACAGCGGCGCACCCAGCGGCTCATCGTCCGTCTCCGACCGCCCCGTTCCGCCGACCACTGCGGTGCTGCCCAAGGGCAAGCTGAAGAACAAGCAGCCCTAGGAGCCCGCGCGGCAGAACTCCGAATCTGAGTGCAAGGCCCGATGCGGGTTGGGGTGGGTAACGATAGATTGGCTGCATGCCGACCAGCTATCTGCCCTACGCGCCGGACCAACTGCTGCTTC
>Ga0265327_10000310_pt1 | contig 94368 bp, 85 predicted proteins | sample 41621metaG_FD_202089 | JGI IMG/M metagenome (GOLD analysis project Ga0265327, IMG submission 202089) | Rhizosphere microbial communities from Carex aquatilis grown in University of Washington, Seatle, WA, United States - 4-16-21 metaG | ecosystem: Host-associated > Plants > Roots > Rhizosphere...
GTAGATCATCCACCCTCAACCGTATTTAGCCAGGGCATCGAGGCTAAATACACAAAGCCCGCACCCACCTCGGCCATAAAAAATAGAAAGTCTCGCTCAGCAACGAGTTTTTCAACACTATCCTGTAGTAGCGGTTGTCGGACTTCTAACCGAGGCCTACGGCAGGCATACTAATGCGGCCTACATATTTTTTGGAACTCGGAAACATGGATCGGAGCAGCTACGACATCACTACTTTTATAGACCATGCAACCGGTCAACGGGTCGGCAGCATGGATTTCGCGCTCCCCTCACTCTACGAGGGGATGAGTATCAAGATGCCAGGTAGCAGTCGCGACAGCCACTTCGTTGTTAAGTCATGGGAGTATGTATTTGGCACAGTCCAATATCACGGGCTAGTTGTCACCGTAGAAGTGTTGGCCTAGTCCCATTTCAGCACATCGTACCTTCCCGAGAAAACCCCCATGGCGAGCTGTGCGCGCCGGATAATCTCGCGGAAGGTCAGAGTGCGAAAGCAGAAGGGCCGGGCTGCTGCCAGCTTGCCGGTGCGGCCAATAATTTCTGATGCAGTAAAAATATCGGGCGATTGATCCATGATTCCTCCTGTTCGAGGAGTCATGTTTTCATCACGACAGGGATGCTTCAACGCTAGGTAGTTAAATATATAATTCCCTTTTTTATCGGTCTAACGTTACTTGTTAAATTATTTATCGCCATCTTTTTGCTGCGGGCGCGGCGCCATCGGTGGAAAGTGGGCAATTTTTCCGTCGCCCTTCGCCTCGGTAACCTTACCGACGCCTTCTTTCTCGACCTCATCGATACGCACGATCGAATGCATCGGAATAAAAGAGCGCTTCACGCCGGCAAATTCGCTTTTCAATTTCTCTTCGGCGGGATCGACCAACATTTGCGTGCGCTCGCCGAATACAAACTCCTCGACCTCGATAAAGCCGTACATCTCGCTTTGATAGATTTCGCGCGCGTACACTTCGAACACTTGGCCCTGATTGAGGAAAATAACTTTATATATGGGGATTGTCGCCATCGCTGCCCTGATACCTGTGACTGCTAGCTGTACGGTAATGACTTATTACAGCTGTCGGGAGAGATTAAAGAGGCCGGCATAATACCACAACGCCGTCGGCGGCCTATGGCAGAATGCGCCTCCACACCGACCGCGGATGGGTCGGTCCCATACCGCCCCAATAAGGACTGTAACTATGCGGATCGCGTCGACTCTGCCGGCGCTGGCACTGCTGGCTTGCATCGGCGGCCTGGTCCAGCCCGCCTGGAGCCAATCGGTCAACAACCATCTGGTACGCAGCGAGCGCGAACAGTTCGCCGATCTCGGTGCGGTCGAAATTCTGCATACCGATGCCGCGCCAGTCGACTTGCTGCTGCTGCTCGACGACAAGCAAGCCGGCGCGCGCGGTTTGGCGCGGCAACTTGCCGAACAGGGACATTGGGTCGCCTATCTGCCGCTGCAGAATTTGCTCGATAACGCCGCCCGGCATCGCGATGCCTGTATCGATGCCACCACACTGCTCGATGTGTTCAGCCAGCACGTGCAGGAAAAATATCGCTTCCCGCATTATCAAAAACCCATTTTGATCGGCAATGGCCAGGCAGCCGCCATGGCTTACGCAACCGTGGCGCAGGCTCCGCAGCGCTTGTTCGCGAGCGCCGTCGGCATCGATTTTTGCCCGCGCGTCGCGCTGCCGGCACCGCCCTGCCAAGGCGGCAGCGCATTGCAATGGGACAAAATTTCCGCTGCCGAATATCGCCTGCAGCCACTCGCCGCCCTAAATGCACCTTGGCAGCAGCTCAGCACTGGACAAATCTGTGCCGAACCCATCGCTAAGGCTTTCGGCGAGACCGCGGTTGTTACTCCAGCCGATCTAGCCGCCCGTCTCGGCGCGCTCGCCGCACCATCTCGACCTACGCTCAATCGAAGCCAAACCATTGCCGTCGACGACTTGGCGCTGGTCGAATTGCCGGCGCCTAAGGCCAAGGACGATTTTTTTGTCGTGCTGCTATCCGGCGACGGCGGGTGGGCCAATATCGATAAGGATATCGGCGATCAACTGAATCGCGCCGGTATTCCGGTGGTCGGCTGGAACATGCTGCAGTATTTCTGGAATCGCAAAACGCCGGAAATCGCCGGTACCGACCTGCAGCGGGTGATCGCCCACTATCAACAAAGCTGGCAAAAACAAAAGGTATTGTTGATCGGCTTTTCGCTTGGTGCCGATGTACTGCCATTTATGGTGAGCCGCCTGCCGAGCGCGCAGCGCGCTTACATCGCCGATATTGCGTTACTCAGTTTGAGCCATACCGTCGATTTCGAATTTCACGTCAGCGCCTGGCTCGGCAGCAGCAAGGGCGATACGCAACAAGTCGCGCCCGAGCTGAAAAAAATCACCGAGCCGGTGTTATGTGTATACGGCAGCGAGGACGACGACACCCTGTGTAAAGACTTCAAGGCCGCGAATGTCCGCAGCGCGGTATTGCCCGGCGACCATCATTACGAGGGCGACTTTAAAAGTGTGACGAAATTGATTCTGGAGCATCTGCGGAACAATACGCCGCCGCAATGAGTTTATGTAGGTCGGACTTCAGTCCGACATTCACCGATCGCCAACCACCTGTCGGACTGAAGTCCGACCTACAGACTGGGCATTATGCGGAGTATGGGTCTGATTCCTGATTCATGCGAACCAAGCATTATCCAAAGCCAGTGCCCAATACCCGACGCCATCTGTATAATGGCCGCCCCGCAAAGTTGCCGACTATTTGATCAGCCTGGAAATCATGACCGAGCACGCACCCACCGCCGCAACCGAGTCCATCGAGTCGCAACCGGCAACCGCCACCCCGTCCGCAGCGCCGAAAAAGCTCTTTATAGAGACACACGGCTGTCAGATGAATGAATACGATTCGGCGCGCATTCGCGATCTGCTCGGCGTATCGCACGGCTTGGTGACCACCGACAACGCCGAGGAGGCCGATGTCCTGCTGTTGAATACCTGCTCGATTCGCGAGAAAGCGCAGGAGAAAGTCTTCCACCAGCTGGGCCGCTGGCGGCATCTGAAAGAGAGCAATCCCAATTTGATCATCGGCGTCGGTGGCTGCGTTGCCAGCCAGGAGGGCGCCGCAATCGGTAAGCGCGCGCCGTATGTCGACTTAATTTTCGGCCCGCAGACGCTGCACCGCGTGCCCGACATGATGAATGCGCGCAAACCCAGCGGTCCGATCCTGGTCGATGTGACCTTCCCCGAAATCGAAAAATTCGATCGCCTGCCCGAGCCCCGCGCGGACGGTCCGACCGCCTTCGTATCGATCATGGAAGGCTGCTCGAAATACTGTACTTACTGCGTGGTGCCCTACACGCGCGGCGAGGAAGTCAGCCGTCCGTTCGACGACGTGATCGCCGAAATCGCCGGTCTCGCCGAGCAGGGCGTACGAGAGGTGACACTGCTCGGGCAGAATGTGAACGCTTACCGCGGCCGCAATCACCTGGGCGAACTGGTCGACTTCGCCGAGCTGCTAACCTACGTCGCCGAGGTGCCGGGCATCGAGCGCATACGCTATACCACCTCGCACCCAGCCGAGTTTTCCGACGCGCTGATAGCCGTCTATGCGGAGCTGCCGAAACTGGTCGACCATCTACATCTGCCGGTGCAAAGCGGCTCCGATCGCATTCTGGCGGCGATGAAGCGCGGCTACACCGCCGCCGATTTTGTCGACCGCATCGAGCGCCTGCGTCGCCATCGTCCAAACATCAGCCTCTCCTCGGACTTTATCGTCGGCTTCCCCGGCGAGACTGAACAGGATTTCGCCGACACCATGAGCCTGATCGAGCGGATTGGCTTCGATAACTCCTTCAGCTTTGTGTTCAGCGCGCGCCCCGGCACGCCGGCCGCACAACTCGCCGACGACACCCCCGAAGAATTGAAAAAGCAGCGTCTCGCCATTCTGCAGACGCGTATTCTGCAGCAGGCCCAGCGCATCGCCGAAAACATGGTCGGCACCACGCAGCGCATCCTGGTCACGCGCGCCTCGCGCAAGGACCCGGGCCAATTGGCCGGCCGCACCGAGAACAATCGCGTGGTGAATTTCGATGCGACACCGCAGGCGCGGATCGGCAGCTTCGTCGATGTGGTCATCACACAGGCGCTGCCCAATAGCCTGCAGGGTCGGTGGGTGGCTTGAGGGTCGGGCTTTCATCGCCGACCGCTCTCGGTATATGCTAACCCCCCCTAAGGTGCCGCGACCCGGCTAACTTATCCCAATTTGAATACCACCCTGACCCAGACACCGGCTGCGCCGCAGCACATAGTCGCGCAGCTCACGCTAGAGCCCGCCGATAGCCGTCTGCTGGCAAATTTGTGCGGACAGCTCGACGAGCATTTGCGGCTGATCGAACAACGCCTGCAGGTGTCGATCAGCAATCGCGGCAATAGCTTCTCCATTCAAGGCGAGCCGATGCGCGGCGAAATCGCGCGCAATGTGCTGCTCGCGCTATATCGGGACGCGCAGGATGGCGTACATCTAACCCCCGAACTGGTCCATCTGCAGTTGCGCGAAGTCTCCGTGCCCGTCGCCGATAGCGACGTCGCCGAGCCCAATGTGGCGCCGATGCCGGTGATTCGCACGAAAAAGATCACTATTAAACCGCGCAGCAAAAATCAACAGGGCTATGTACGCTCGATCCAGGAGCACGATATCAATTTCGGCATCGGCCCGGCCGGTACCGGCAAGACTTATCTAGCGGTGGCGTGCGCGGTGGAAGCTCTGATGGCGGATAAGGTCGGCCGCCTGTTGCTGGTGCGGCCCGCGGTCGAAGCCGGCGAAAAGCTCGGCTTCCTGCCCGGCCATCTGGCGCAAAAAATCGATCCATATTTACGCCCGCTATACGACGCACTGTACGAAATGCTCGGCTCCGAGGCGGTCACCAAACTGATCGAGCGCAATATCATCGAGATCGCACCGCTCGCCTACATGCGCGGCCGCACGCTCAACGATTCATTCATCATTCTCGACGAAGCGCAAAACACCACGCGCGAACAAATGAAAATGTTTTTAACCCGCATCGGCTTCGGCTCGACCGCGGTGATCACCGGCGACGCCACGCAGATCGATTTGCCGCGCGGCACACCGTCCGGCCTGACGCACGCGATGAAAGTGCTGGATGGCGTGCCCGGCATCAGCTTCACCTACTTTCAAGCGCGCGACGTGGTGCGCCATCCCTTGGTGCAAGCCATCGTCGAAGCTTACGAGGCGTTCGAGAGCGACAGCTTCGATAAAAACAGCCACGAAAAAAATGCGTTAGACAAACTCCACGGCGACAAAAAATCCAAATGAAAGCGTTATCGTGAGTTCATTATCGGCGCCCAAAATGCGCGCGCGCGCCGCGGCGAAACTACGCCTCGACCTGCAGGATGCCAGCAGCGGCTGCGAGATACCGGCACAATCATTGCTGAAACTTTGGGTACGCGCGGCCATCGGCACGCAGCGGCGCCAAGCGGAAATTAGCTTGCGCATTGTCGATGAAGCGGAAATGATCGAATTGAATGGCCGTTACCGCGACAAACCGCAGCCGACCAATGTGTTGTCGTTCCCGGCCGATTTGCCGCCCGAATTAAAACTGCCACATTTGGGCGATATCGTCGCCTGTGCGGCGGTGATCGAGCGCGAGGCGCGCGAACAGCACAAAGCGCTGGACGATCACTGGGCGCATATGCTGATTCACGGTACGCTACATTTGCTCGGCTTCGATCATATCGAGCCGAGCGAAGCAGAAGTCATGGAAGGTTTAGAAATCGATATTTTAAAAACGCTAAATATAGCCAACCCCTACCTCGCGGCCGAAACTGCGGCCCAAACAAGGACAGCTTAGTCAATCATGGCTGAAGATCGCTCTAGCCAGGAACACGGCGACAAAACCTGGCTCGAAAAAATTGCCGATGTATTTTCCGGCGAGCCGAAAAGCCGCGACGAATTGCACGAAGTATTGTGCAAGGCGGAGGAAGACGAAATCATCGATCGCGATGCACTGAAAATCATGGAAGGCGCACTGCACGTCGGCGATATGCAAGTGCGCGAAATCATGATCGCGCGCGCTCAGATGGAGGTCATTAAAGCCGATCAGCCGCTCTCGAGTTTATTGCCGACCATCATCGACAGCGGCCACTCTCGCTACCCGGTGATCGGCGATAGCGCCGACGAAGTGCTCGGTATTTTGCTGGCCAAGGATTTACTGCCGCAGATTCTCAATGGCAACAGCGACAATTTCGATATCAAATCGCTGCTGCGGCCGGCGGTCTGCGTGCCGGAGAGCAAGCGCCTGAACGTATTGCTGCGCGAATTTCGCGAAAACCGCAATCACATGGCGATCGTTATCGATGAATACGGCGGCACCGCCGGCCTAGTCACCATCGAGGATGTACTGGAAGAGATCGTCGGCGAAATCGAAGACGAATACGATGTCGAGGACGAAACCAATATCCGCCAGATATCGAGCACCGACTTCATCGTTAAGGCACTGACGCCGATCGAAGATTTCAACGAGCAATTTCACAGCGAGTTGAACGACGACGAAGTCGATACTATCGGCGGTCTGGTGCTGAGAAACCTGGGGCACTTGCCGCAGCGCGGCGAAGTCGCCGATATCGACACCTTCCAATTCAAAGTATTAAACGCCGACAAGCGCCAGATTCATCTGCTGCGCGTCAGCCCGCTGCCGCTGCGCGACGAAACGGGTTAACGCATGCCGCCATCGATTCTTGCCGCGCTACCGACACCCGGCTGGCGCGGCCATCTAACGGCATTATTCAGCGGCGCGCTGATCACTCTATCGCTGGCGCCGTTCGGTATTTGGCCGCTCGGCATCGCCTCACTGCTGCTCCTGCATATTCTGCTCGACCAACTCACGCCGAAACATGCCGCAGCCCGCGGCTGGTTCTTCGGCGCGGGCCTATTCGTCAGCGGCGGCTCCTGGCTGTATGTCAGCATCCACGATTTCGGCGATGCGCCGCTGCTGCTCGCCACCATTCTGAGCGGTGGCTTCTGTCTGTTGTTGGCGCTGATGCACGGCATGCTCGGCTACGGCTACGCGCGCTGGATTCGCGAGCGGCGCGCTGGCCGCTGGCTCGGCTTCGCGGCGTGGTGGGTATTGTGGGAGTGGGTTCGCTACTGGCTGCTGACTGGTTTTCCGTGGCTGTATGTCGGCTATGCGCATCTATCCACGCCACTCGGCGGCTGGGCGCCGCTCGGCGGCATTTATAGCATCGGCTTTATTGTCGCATTGACCGCAGCTGCGCTCTCTTTGCTAATCTCGACCAAAACCTCCCGCCAACAAAAAATAATCGCAATCGCTCTGAGCATTCTCTTATGGGCCGCCGGTTGGGCATTGCAGCAAATAAATTGGGTACAGCCGCACGGCGCACGAGTGTCGGTAGCGCTGGTACAGGCCAATATTCCGCAGTCGATGAAATGGGACCCGGACAACTTTCGCGCCACGCTCGAGATCTATCGGGACATGAGCGCGCCGCTGTGGCAACGGAACGATATCGTGTTCTGGCCGGAGGCGGCGATCCCGGCGTTCTACAGCAATGCGCCGGATTATTTCGATAGCCAGGCGGCATTGGCGGCGCGTTACGGCCACACCTTGATCACTGGCTTGCCATCGCGCTCGCCGGGCGGTGCTGGGGCCAGTAACAAGGTGTATAACAGCGCGCTCGCGCTCGGCAATGGCAGCGGCATTTACCACAAACAACATCTGGTGCCGTTCGGTGAGTACGTGCCATTGCAGGAGTATCTGCGCGGCTTGATTCAATTTTTCGATCTGCCCATGTCCGACTTCGCCGCCGGCCCGGCCGGTCAAGCGCCGCTGCGCGCCGGCAACATCACATTTGCGCCCTACATCTGCTACGAGGTGGTGTACGGCGATTTAGTGCGCCACGCGCGCGCCGATGTGCTGGTGACGCTCAGCAACGATGCCTGGTTCGGCCATTCGATCGGCCCGCTGCAGCACTTGCAGATGGCACAGATGCGAGCGCTGGAATTGGGCCGCTATATGATTCGCGCCACCGGCAACGGCGCCACCGCATTGATCGACGAGCGCGGCCGCATCACCGCGCGTATCCCGCAGTTCGAACGCGCGGTGCTTACGGGTAGCGTACAGCCATTTGAGGGTTTAACGCCGTACGCCCGTTTCGGCTCGTGGCCGATTCTCGGATTCTGTCTGCTGACGATCGCCGCCTACCTGCTGAGAAGGACGGGCTCCAAGGTCTGACTCTTCGCGCCCCAACGGCATAAAGCGCGCTACGTATCCGCGCGCATAGCTGTTAAAATCCCGCACGCTTAATTTTCAGCACCCTAATCTCTAAATCTAGCCGGCAGAATTTACCCAATGGAAGAGCAATACCAACCCCAGGCCATCGAGCGACAAGCGCAACAATACTGGCAGCAACAACAAAGTTTTCGCGCGGCGGTCGATCCGGGCCGCGAAAAATATTACTGCCTGGCGATGTTCCCGTACCCCAGCGGCAAATTGCATATGGGGCATGTGCGCAACTACACCATCGCCGACGTGATCGCGCGCTATCAGCGCATGCTCGGCAAAAATGTCCTGCATCCGATGGGTTGGGATGCGTTCGGCCTGCCCGCGGAAAATGCCGCGGTTAAAAATAGTGTCGCGCCGGCCAAGTGGACCTACGAAAACATCGATTACATGCGGGATCAGCTCAAGCAATTGGGCTTCGGCTACGATTGGAATCGCGAACTCGCGACCTGCAAACCCGATTACTACCGCTGGGAACAATGGTTCTTCACGCGCCTATACGAAAAAGGTCTGGTCTACAAAAAAACCTCGGCGGTGAATTGGTGCCCGAAGGATGAAACGGTGCTCGCCAACGAACAGGTGATCGACGGCTGCTGCTGGCGCTGCGATACCAAAGTCGAGCGCAAAGAAATTCCACAGTGGTTTATCAAAATCACGGCCTACGCCGATGAACTGCTGGCATCGCTCGATACGCTCGACGGCTGGCCCGAGCAAGTTAAAACCATGCAGCGCAATTGGATCGGCCGCAGCGAAGGCGTGCAGATGCGCTTCGAACTGTCGAAACCGATCGTCGGCGTAGCCGATAGCTTCGAAATTTATACGACGCGTCCCGATACTTTGATGGGCGTCACCTACGTCAGCCTCGCCGCCGAGCATCCCATCGCCTTGGCGACCGCGCAAAATAATCCGCAGCTCGCCGCGTTTATTCAAGAATGTAAAACCTCCAGCGTCGCCGAGGCCGACATGGCGACGATGGAAAAGAAAGGTATGGATACTGGTTTAACGGCATTACATCCGCTCACCGGTCGCGCAGTGCCAGTGTGGGTCGCGAATTATGTGTTGATGGATTACGGTTCGGGCGCGGTGATGGCCGTACCGGCGCACGATCAGCGCGATTGGGAATTCGCGAAAAAATATAATCTCGCTATCGAACAAGTCATCGCACCGGCCGACGGCACGCCGACCGACATAAATCACGCGGCATTTATCGACAAAGGCATATTGGTTAATTCCGATGAATTCAATAATCTGAGTTCGCAGGATGCCTTTCACGCCATCGCCAACAAATTAATCGGCAAAGAGCGCGGCTCGATCAAAGTGAATTACCGCCTGCGCGACTGGGGCGTGTCGCGCCAGCGCTACTGGGGCGCACCGATTCCAATTTTTAATTTAAGCGATGGCGGCGAAATTCCGGTGCCGGCTCACAAGCTGCCGATTTTATTGCCCGAGGATGTGCAAATGGACGGCGTGCAATCGCCGATCAAGCGCGATCCGAATTGGCGTAAAGATGAATTGAATGGCGTGGCTGTCGAGCGCGAAACCGATACCTTCGATACTTTTATGGAATCGAGCTGGTATTACGCGCGCTTCACCTGCCCGGACTTCGAAGGTGGCATGCTCGATAAAACCGCCGCCGATTATTGGCTGCCGGTCGATCAATATGTCGGCGGTATCGAACATGCGATTCTGCATTTGCTGTATGCGCGCTTCTTCCACAAATTGATGCGCGACGAAGGTTTGTTGAGTTGCGACGAGCCGTTTAAAAAATTGCTGTGTCAGGGCATGGTGTTGAAAGACGGCAGCAAAATGTCCAAATCGAAGGGCAACACTGTCGACCCGCAGCAGCTGATCGAACAGTACGGCGCCGACACCGTGCGCTTATTTATTATGTTCGCTGCGCCGCCCGAGCAATCGCTGGAGTGGTCCGATTCCGGCGTCGAAGGTGCACATCGATTTCTGAAGCGCCTGTGGAAACTGGTTCACACGCACGTGCAAAACGGCGGCGCTCCGCAGCTCGACGCCAATGCGCTTAGCGCTGCGCAACGCGATCTGCGCCGCAAAACGCACGAGACTATCGCCAAAATCAGCGACGACTACAGCCGCCGCTACACCTTCAATACCGCGATTGCCGCAGTGATGGAGTTAAGCAACGAAATCGGCAAATTGGCGGATCGCAGCGGCCAAGGTCTCGCGGTCGAGCGCGAGGCTTTGCAAGCCGCAGTCTTATTGCTGGCGCCGATTGTGCCGCATATTTGTCAAGCGTTGTGGCGCGAGCTGGGACATGCCGACACGCTGCTGCAGGCACCGTGGCCAACCGTAGATAATGCCGCGCTGCAGCGCAGCAGTATCGAACTGGTCGTGCAAGTCAACGGCAAGGTGCGCGGCAAAATCGAAGTCGCCGCCGATGCCGATGCCGATGCGATTATCGCGTTCGCACTGGCGCAGGAAAACATTCAGAAATTTATCGCCGGCAAAGAAATTGCGATGAGCAAAGTCGTACCCGGTAAACTCGTTACTTTTGCCGTGAAATAATAGGGGCGGTGCAATAATAATGTCGATATATCCGATCGTTCGCAATCTCGTCGCGGTATTTGCGCTCTGCCTGCTCGCCGCCTGCGGCTTTCATCTGCGCAACCAAAGCGCACTGCCAAGCACGTTGCAGCCTATCTTCATCGGCGGGCACGCATCCAGTGGCGCGCTGGCCGCGGCGCTGCGCTATCAACTAAAAAGTAGCGATACCGACGTTACGCAAAACTCTATCAAAGCCAACTATCGCTTGATATTGCTCGCCGAACGTCGCGAGCAGCGAATTATTTCGTTGGATCGACGCGGTCTCGTAGCTGAATACGGTTTGATATCGTCCGTCGATTTCGAATTACAAGATCGCACCGGCCAACGCGTGCTGGGTCCGCTGCATTTACAAGAATTGCGCACCGTCACCAACAACCCCGATAACGCTCTGACCACTGCGCAGGAAGTCACGCTGGTACGCACCGATATCGATAAAGCACTGGCTGCTTTGGTGGTGCGACGCCTGGGCGCATACGCAAATCATGTACCGATACCCGCCGCGCAGAGTGCAGCGGAAACACCGCCGCCGGCTGAAGAGCCCACACCCGCGCAGGTTACCACTCCGCCATTTTCGGCAGTGCCGGCCCCCTAAAAAATGAAACTGCGCGCGGAGCAATTAGAGAAACATCTGGCGCAGCAAATTGCGCCGGTGTATCTGGTATCCGGCGATGAAATTTTATTGACGCAGGAATGCGCGGATACCATTCGCGCCGGCTGTCGCGCGCAGGGTTTTAGCGAGCGGCAGGTTTTTCATGTCGATGCCAAATTCGATTGGCAAATCATTGTCAACGAAATATCGGCGATGTCGCTATTCGCCGATAAGAAATTAATTGAATTGCGTCTGCCTACCGGTAAACCCGGCGATGCAGGTAGCGCCGCGCTCGAATATTATTGCCAGCATCCGAACAGCGATACGGTGCTGATGATTATCTGCGGCAAACTCGAAAGCAGCAGCACGCGCAGCAAATGGTACAAAGCGGTCGATGCGGCCGGCGTCACCGTGCCGGTGTGGCCGGTCGAGTTCAATCAACTGCCGCGCTGGATCGAGCAGCGCCTGCGCAGTCGCGGTCTCGCCGCGAGCCCCGAAGCGATTCAATTATTAGCCGAGCGCGTGCAGGGCAACCTGCTCGCCTGTGCGCAGGAAATCGAAAAGCTGACACTGTATACCGATGAAAAATTTATCGACGTCGATACTATTGCGACCGCCGTCGGCGATAGCGCGCGCTACGACGTGTTCGGTCTCGCGGACCAGGCACTCGCCGGTCAAACCGCCGCCTGTCTGCGCGCGCTCGCGGGTCTGCGCGGCGAAGGCCAGGAGCCGCCGGTTATTCTGTGGGCACTGACCAAAGAACTACGCGTGTTATATCGCTGCACGGAATTTATCGAACAGGGCCAGCACCCCGACCAGGCCATCGATAGCGCCGGCGTTTGGGAAAAGCGCAAACCACTGGTACGGCAGGCGGTGCAACGTATGTCGCGCGTATATGTAGCGAAATTAATAACGCTGGCGCAGCAGGTCGATGCGGCTATTAAAGGCGCGGCGCAGGATGATCCGTGGGTGTTGTTGGATCGTCTGGTGCTGAGACTGAGTCAGCGACCCGCTCGACGGCAAGCGTAAAAATAATTTTTCTTTACGTCTTATTTAAAACTAATTTTTCGATGCGCCTGCGGCGGACAAGCACAGGTTTCGCCTGTAGGCGAGCTGCACCTGCGGTGGGCGTCACTTTTCTTGCTCGCCAAGAAAAGTAACCCAAAGAAGGCGACCCTCGCCGGGAGCGCCTCCGTGCAGCGGGTCATCGCGATGCGATGACTTCTCGATTTTGCAGAAAGTAGCACTTTCTGCAAAATCGACCGCCACAACAGAGGCACTGCAACAGTCGCGTTGCGACTGCTTTGAAGTTCAAAACCAGAAGGCGCAGCAAAGTAGCTCGAACGGTGCGCAAGCGATGCCGAACAGCGCGAGCACACCAACGTGTAAGGTGAATTAATAAGCCACCCTACGATCCTGCAAAACTATGGAAAATCTGTAAATGCAAAACCTGCACATTTCTTTGGATCTTGCCTTACCCCTTCAGCGGCGTAGCCGCTAGAAGGCCCCAACGCAGCAGTCGAATTTCAGAAAGTGCTACTTTCTGAAATTCGAGGAGTCGCAAACTAACTAGTTTGCGGCCTGATGCTGTTGGGAGCTCCCGGCGAGGGCCAACTTCTTTTGGTTACTTTTCTTTTTGGAAAAGAAAAGTAACTCGCCTGCAGGCGAAACCTGCGCTCATGCGCCGCAGGCGCAATCAAAGGGATAGAATTAAAAAAAAGATACAGCTATCGCTAATTAGCTGGCGCATTATGGACCCACCCATACACCTGCACGCGCTCTTTGATTTTCCAACCCTGCGCGGTGCGCACAATCGAATCGTGATACCACAAGCCGTTAAAAATCACCTGCGAATCGCCAGCGCTTTTTGGAATCATCATCACCTGCGCCGCGGTGCGGGATTTTACGGTGTCGCCGATCGGCTCCAACAAATTCGTGGAAATGGTGTGCTGCCAACCGCGCATAGTTAAATCGACACTGCGCAAAAACGTCGCCATTTCCGCCGGGCTGCAACGCGGGCCACCGAAGGCGCTGAAATCGACTACGGCGTCCGCAGTAAATAATGCTTCGAACGCTGCCCAATCTTTATCGTCCACGGCGTAACAATAGCGAACGAGTAAATCTTGAATGGCAATCTGATCTGCAATTTCGATGGATGACATGACCAAGCCTCCTTGTTTATCTTGTTATTTTTACAGCAGGGTAAATCGTCGAGCGTAAATTGCCGCGCCATTTATAGCTCGATCTTTATTCGCATTTAATAATCCGGCACGACTCGATCAACGATACAGCTTTATCGACACCGACATAAAATCCGAAATCGGTAAGATTAGCCGTGCCTTTCAAATTAGTTATTTTATTTTCGGCGATCAACAACTCAAAATGTGTGAGAAATTTTTTATTTATATATATCCATTCGACTATCTCGACACCCAGGACTCTGAGCGCAGCCACGTACTCGTGAGGACTTAAAGAGGATGCCTTATCGAATGGCAGCATCAGATAACGAAGATATTCTTTATCCGGTTCCACGGTTAACCCCCAAAATGATACTTATATATCCGCTCGACGTTATTCATCCGCGCCCAATCTTCTTGCCAGCGGTATGATCGGTCGCCATACGCAATTTCAATTTATTTTTTATCGGGCGGTCGGCTTTTCGCAACCGTCATGCGAAAGCTGTTTCCGCCGGATTTTTTGGCATCGTACATCGCTTCATCGGCATAGCGAATCAACTGTAAATAATCGTCGCCGTGTTCTGGATAAAGCGCGATGCCGATACTCGGCGAAATATTCAAGCGCTGGCCGGACAACTCAAACGGTTGACTGAGCGTCGCACGAACTTTTTCCGCCACCAGCAATGCGTGGTCCTGGAACTGAATATTATTGAGCAGCAGCAGAAACTCATCGCCGCCGACTCGACCGACCGTGTCCGAGTCGCGCACGCATTGCTTAAGACGACTCGCGACTTCCTGCAGCAGGAGGTCGCCGACGGCATGCCCTAGACTGTCATTAATCTGTTTAAACATGTCCAGATCGATATATAGCAATGACAAATGCGTCTGCTCGCGGCGCGCCGACGCCAAGGCAATGCGCAGGCGGTCGTGAAATAATTCGCGATTGGGAAGATCGGTCAGCGCATCGTGGCGCGCGGCGTATTGCAGCCAGTCCTGAATTTGTTTGCGCTCGATCGCTGCGGCGATCTGGGTGGAAACAAATTGCAAAAGGCCCATGTCTGCTTCGGTATAACGCGCATCCCCGCATTGGTTTTGCACGACCAGTGCACCGATGATGCCTTTTGGGGTGCGCAGCGGCACGCCCAACCAATCCAGCGATTCGTTCAGCGCATTGGATTGAACATATTCGGGCAGCGCCGCACGATCGTCGGGCGTCAACAGCACGGGTCTATCGCAGCGAATGACCGCTGCGCTAAGAGTGCCCAAATTTAATTTGCAAGCCAACGCCGCCGCACTTTCATCGGCATCCAGCGGCGCGCTCAACGCCGCATCCGCCTTCGCCATATAAGAGAATGTCAGTTGATCTTTTCCCTCCTCGCCAAGCGCAACGAGGAAGTTGCGCGCCGGCAATAACTCACCGACGATGCAATGGATGCGTTTGAACAAAGCCATTAAATCTTCGGCGGTGTGCGCGGCCTCGGAAATATCGTACAGCGCTGCCTGCATGGATTCGGCGCGCTTGCGCTCGGTGATATCGCGCGCCACCGCGATGCGCACGCGATCGGTTTCAGACCAGCGCGCCGACCACATAATGTGTACGACGCGACCGTCCTTGCGAACATAACGATTCTCAAAGTGCGGCTTAAGCTTCCCAGCGACGATTTCATCGACCGCCCGCAGGGTTTTGGCTCGATCCTCAGGCCACACCAATTCAATCATCGGCCTACCGACCACCTCCGCCGGTGAATAGCCAAAAATTCGCTCGAATGCAGCACTAACGAAAATGAAGCAGCCACTCGCGTCGACGACGCAGACTGCATCGAGCAGTAGATCCATGACATTGGTTAGCGAGACGGGGCTATCGTTTTTCATACAGAGCTTGGTAAGGACCGGCGCGACGGATGATGGAGTATCCATGCGCCGCAAGGCACGCGCATCGATCCCGATTTAGGCGCATTCTACCCGCTGCCGGCTTGCCGTGTGTAAGGCTTTCTACATAGGCGATGTCGACGCGCCTCACACGGCGCGTTAGCGAGGATCGAGCGGCCCGCCTATGTAGCGGTAGCATTTATGGCGAGCGCGGCCTCACTTTGAGCGGGCGCGGGATGTCCTCTTGCCCAAATCGGGCAGAAAGATGGTTAACATGCCCAAGAGGGGCAGGTAGGCGCAGATTTGATACACGTAGACGATGCCGTGTAAATCCGCGACCTTGCCGAGCACCGCCGCGCCGATACCACCCATACCAAAGGCAAATCCGAAAAACAATCCGGATACCATGCCCGTTTTGCCAGGAATCAACTCCTGCGCAAATACCAGAATTGCCGAGAACGCCGAGGCGATAATAAAGCCGATCGCAAACGATAGAATAATCGTCCAGTGCAAATCGACGTGCGGCAACATTAGCGTAAACGGCGCCGCGCCAAGAATCGAAAACCAGATCACGCGCTTACGACCGATGCGATCGCCGATCGGCCCGCCTAAAATAGTGCCGGCCGCGACTGCAAATAAAAATATAAATAGCGGTCCCTGGGCGGCCTGCGCCGATAACTCAAACTTAGTCATCAGATAAAACGTGTAGTAGCTCGTGATACTGGTCAGATAAAAGTATTTGGAAAAGATCAACGCCATCAGCACCAATAAAGTGGCGGCGATTTTTCGCTTGGAAAACAGCGGCGCGGCAGCCGCCTGCGATTTGCGCCTTTGAACCATTTGCAATTGCGCCTGCCGATACCAGCCGGCGATCCGCACGAGAATAAAAATCGCCAATAGCGCCGCCAGCGAAAACCAAGCAATGGTGTACTGGCCATGCGGAATAATTAACCAAGCCGCCAGTGCGGGCCCAAAGGCACTGCCGGCATTGCCGCCTACCTGAAACAGCGATTGAGCTAAACCATGCTGACCGCCCGACGCCAGCCGCGCAACCCGCGATGCCTCCGGGTGAAATACCGACGAGCCGGTGCCGACCAGCCCCGAGGCCAACAATAGCACCGCATAAGTCGGTGCGATTGCCAAGGTCAACAACCCGATCAATGTAAAACCCATGCCGATCGCTAACGAATACGCTTGGGGGCGCTTATCGGTATATAAGCCGATAATGGGCTGCAATAGCGAGGCGGTGATCTGATAGGTCAACGTGATTAAACCGATCTGCGCGAAACTCAGCGAAAAGGTGCCTTTCAGCAGCGGATAAATCGCCAGGATCAGCGACTGCATCATATCGTTGAGGAAATGCGCAAAACTAATCGCACCGATAATTTTAAAGCGCGTGCCTTCAACTGCTGTGGTGGTCGCCGCAGTGGTATTTGCAGTATCCGCTGCGTGCACCAGGGCGAGCGGATCGGCGACAACGGGTGTAACACTGTTGGCCATTGTGAACTCCTGAAGGAGATAGGCAGCTACCGTCGAGTTTAAGAAATAGCGAATAGTGCCAGAATAGCGAGACAAGCTCTGCCTGTCCTGCGAAAATATGGCAGCGACCTTCGAGAAAAGGACATGCCCTTCAGCGATTTGCGCTATCAACAATTCGATCGTACCGCGCTACCGGTGACGGCGCTGGCGGAAGATTACTCCGACGGCCACATTACCCCTCCACATTGCCATCCGAATGCGCAGCTGGTTCATGCGGTGCGCGGCGTCATGGTGGTCAGTACCGACAGTGGTCAATGGATCGTGCCGCCGACGCGCGGCTTATGGATTCCACCGGCCGTCGAGCACTCGACGCGCATGGTCGGTGCCGTGCAAATGCGCACCGCCTTCATTCGCCCCGATGCCGTGCCCGCTCTTCCAGCCGTCTGCGCGGTGCTGAAAATCTCCTCGCTGTTGCGCGAGTTGATTCTGGCGACGATTGAAATCGCTATTCCCTATACGCAAAATTCGCGCGCCGGTCACGTGGTGCAACTGCTGATCGATGAAATTCAACAGCTACCGTCATTGCCTCTACATTTGCCGCTGCCGGCCGATGCGCGGCTGCGCACCATCTGCGCGGCGATTGGTAATGCGCCGCACGACAATACTACGGTCACCGAATGGGCGCGGCATTTGCGGATCGATCCGAAAACCATTCAGCGACTATTTTTGCGCGAAACCGGCATGACCTTCGGCCAATGGCGCACGCAGGCGCGCTTACTGATCGCGCTGGAGCGACTCGCCGCCGGCGCCAGGGTCCTCGATATAGCGCTCGATTTGGGTTACGAAAGCCCGACCGCATTTACCACGATGTTTAAAAAACAATTCGGCGTATCGCCCAGCCGTTTCTTTGAGTAGCCGCTTCATCCATCGCGTGCATTTTACAGCGAACCAATTTTAATATTTTATTGAGATAGCGATAGCAGGCTCTAATGAGAAATAATTAAATACAATATTTAGCAAGTTGTAGCGAAGGCCAATTATTTTTACATCTTTATTGTACGGTACCGCACATACAACCTTTCGAACTCCCCCCAGAATTCTCCTCAGCACAAGCGCTGCGAATTACTCGACGATGCAGTAGTTGACGATGCAGCAGTTCTCGAACCGCGCTGGCGCCGGTCGTGTTATGGCCCGATTTATTAGCGTCACCAAAATTTATTGCAGCAAAAAATTTATCTTCAATTTTTCAATTAAACGAGAGAACAATCATGAAAATTAATTCCTCTATAAAAACTCTATCTCTTGCAAGAAACTTGGCGATTAGTTTTGCCCTGGCATCAAGCGCGTTTAGCGCGAGTGCCGCATCGTTAGCCTATACAGGTATCGGCAGCGAGAACGCCACCGAATACTCCTTCACTGCCACAGAGACCGGCGACATCATTGCTTACTTCTTAAGTAAAGGCTCCGCCGATTACACCAACACATTAGGTGCCACCATAAATGGAGTAGCGACAGGTGCGGTCGGCCTGAACAATCAAAGCTCCTCCTTCGGTGACTCGCTAAACCTAGGATTCGCTAACGCTGGCGATACCGTCGTATTCACGCTCAATGTCATCACTACCGGCGATACTTGGTACTCCAATAAAAGCTTGAACGCCGACGGTGGCAACCATGTTTACTCAGCCACCCTTTCAGGCAATAACCTGCCATTCTCCGGCACCTATGTGGCCTTTGAAGACTTGGCCAAGAACGTCGGCTCAGGGATTGATTTGGACTATGCGGACGAGCAGGTTTTGGTCACGAATATAACAACAGTTTCGGCCACTCCCACCGCTCCATCGGTTCCCGTTCCGGCCACGATATGGCTATTTGGCTCGGGCTTGCTGGGATTGGCCGGCGTAACGCGCAGCAGATATAAAGCATCCTAGGCGCATTTAGATCGACAATATGGCTTCTAATCGAAAACACGGCTCCTATGCGGAGCCATTTTTATATACATCTAAGAGCACAATTGGCTCTTTCGTTTGAAATGAGTTTTAGCCGAAAACTTTTTCAAGCTAGCCCAAAAAAATCGTCGGGCAGTAAATATAGATCACCTCAAAACTTTAAAGCGGCGAGATTAATACGGGCTTTGCTATCGACGACCTCGGACTGCATCTAGTGCGCTAGCCACGCTATCGAGCCCCCCAAGTTCGGGTGCCACTTCTCTAGAACCTATCTCAAAATTGCTGCGCTGCTCTATCGCCTGCATCCATACAGGCGTCCGCTGCCGAAGCCATTTTCCGCCACGCTTAAGCCGCCTACTGTTGAGGCCGGATCTACGCTCGCCAATTTTTGATGGATCCTAATAATCTCATGCAACACTAAGGCCCCATGCGGCATCGGCAGCGCACTTCAGCGCGTGCGTATCTACCGATAAGCGGCTGCTTTCGCTTATATGAATCTCAGTGTAGACTGGGTCGATGCGGGCCTAAAAAGAAAAATATACACTTGGCACAGCTGCGTTTCTGCGTAAAAAAATGACTCGATCATTTTCACGAATAACAAAAATGGCTGTTTTTACTGAATTTAACCATCGATAAAAAAATTAGGTTTACCTTAATCATGCCTATGGTGACGCTGTTCTTTTTGTTTTTCATGTCCGGCATTAGCGGCTTAATTTACCAGGTAATTTGGGTGCGCGAATTCGGCCTGGTATTTGGTAGTACCGTCCAATCCGCAGCACTGGTCACGGCCGTATTTATGTGCGGCTTGGGTCTTGGCAGTTATACCATTGGACGCTGGAGCGATCGCCGGCACCAGCATAATCCGACTCTACCTTTACAGGCATACGGCTACTCTGAAATCGGCATCGCCGCTCTCGGTATGGTAATCGCATTATTGCTTCCTCAGCTGGAAGTTTTTTCCGCAACCTTTGCCCATTACGAGGTTAGCGCCAATGGCTGGCTGGAGATTACGGCCGCCTCGCATGCTCTGCGTTTAATCGCCGCCTGCCTGTTGTTGACGCCAATTACTTTCATCATGGGTGGAACGCTCACGCTATTAATTCGCCATTTATTGATTACCAATTTATCCGCAGTTGGTTGGCGGGTCGGCGTTCTTTACGGCCTAAATACCGCCGGCGCGGCACTTGGCGCATTTCTCACCGATTTTTTGTTAATTCCGAAGCTCGGCCTGATGGGAGCGCAGAGTATTGCTATTGGCCTGAACGTACTGGCAGGAGCAGGCGCGCTATTACTGGCGCAACGGTCCGCACTAACGGCAAGCGCAACGCCCGCCGAAGCTAAAGTATCGCCTGCTTTTGGTAACGATGCTCGACTGCTGATTTGGGGTACAACATCCGCGCTGTTTATCTCGGGCTTTATGGCGATGGGGTTTGAGATCGTCTGGTTCCGCTATCTGATAACCAGACTGGGCGCCCTGCGCGCCGTTTTCTCGCTGATGATGACAGTGATTCTAGTGGGAATTTTTCTGGGCGCGGTACTGGGCGGCTTTTTAGAGCGGCGCACAAAGGCGCCAGCCAAATTGTATTTAATCACCCAAACATTACTAATTTTATTCACCCTGGCTCCGTTGATTTATATCGGTACGAGCACCTTTGCACCGATTAGTCCGGCAAGATTTCTGCATGCCGCCGGAGCCTCGAAATTTTTGCAAAATCTCGCCGCTGTCGGCATGAACTTGCAGACGATTATCGTCGTTATCGGTATTCCGGCGTTATTAATGGGTTTTACCTTTCCTCTAGCCAATGCGCATATTCAACGTCTGCAGTCATCGGTTGGCCATCGCGCGGGGACTCTTTATCTTGCCAATACGCTGGGCAACGTCGCCGGAGCCTTGCTGACCGGATTTTTTTTACTGCCGCAACTCGGCCAAAAGGATAGCGTATTTTTTTTAGCGATCTGTGGTTTCGTGGGCCTCTTACCGCTGTACCTAACCGTCCGCAAGCAAAACTCACAGAGCGAATACATACCGATCACCGTACTTTACGCTTGCAGCGCGGTTTTAGGCTTCCTATTAATTACTTGGAATGGACTTCCGGCAGATCATTTGCTGATCGACCTGCATCCCAAAAATGGCAATAAGGTGCTCGCTGTCAGCGAGGGAATAAACGAAAACCTGGTAGTCTTCGATGAAGGCCAAAATGGACTCCGATTGCTGACCAATGGTCATTCAATGTCCACTACGAATATTTTTGTACAGCGCTACATGCGCCTATTTTCCCATCTGCCCCTGCTGAATATCGACAACCCTAAACGCACCCTGGTGATTTGTTTTGGCGTAGGGTCCACTTTGCATTCCACCTCGCTGCACCCTTCCATAGAGCGCCTTGAGATCGCCGATCTATCCAAGAATGTGCTGAACCACGGTCAATATTTCAGTGCGACCAATCGAGATGTTCTGCACGACCCCAGACTGACTGTTTTTATCAATGATGGCCGCCAGCATTTACGCATGCAGGCGCCGGACTCTTACGATTTGATTACACTCGAGCCGCCGCCGATCGCGCACGCCGGCGTCGCCGCGCTGTATTCGCGGGAATTCTATACGCTGGCAAAAAGCCGCCTGAAAGATGGCGGCTATATGACACAGTGGTTACCCGCCTATCAGGTATCGACCGATGTCACTCTTTCCATTATTCGCTCGTTTCTCGACGTCTTCCCGAATGCCGTTTTGCTGTCGGGCATGCAGAATGAATTTATTCTTATGGCCTCAAAAACCGGAACCACACAGCTGGATGCCGAAAAAATGTTGCGCAATATTGCCGCCCGCCCGGCAGTGGGCGAGGACCTTATCGCCATTGGCGCAAACTCCGTTGCGGAATTAGCCGCGACCTTCGTGGCAGGACCGGAAGCACTGGCGCGCGCGACCAAAGATGTCGCACCGGTGACGGATAACGACCCATTAATGGAGTACTCGATCACCAGCGCCTACTTCAAGACGCGCTTACCCGAATCGATTTTTGATGCAGCGGAAATGTCGACGTGGTGTCCGGACTGCTTTAACGGCAACAGCTCGATCGAGTATCGCAATGAACTGCCAGCGCTTATGCGCAGCCTCGATACTTACTATCACAGCGAACGCTTTTTGGATTTCCAAAAAAACATCCCTGGCAATACCTTAAGAAGGATTACTTACCTGGATAATATCTGCGGCCTGGAAATTGTTCGCCGCAACTTTTATTTTAAAGAACTGTTCGAATGTCGCAGCTGATTGCACTCGACGGCGCCGGCCATGCGGCTGGGCTCGGTCTATGGCTCGAGTCAAAGCTGGAGCCGGCTACTTCAACAAACTCAAATCGACCTGCTTATCGGCGTGATACGACGAGCGCACCAACGGGCCGCTGGCGACACTTTTAAAACCGAGTTCGGTGGCGATGCGGCCGAACTCATCGAATTCCTCCGGGGTCACAAAGCGCGATATCGGTAGATGATCGCGGCTCGGTTGCAGGTATTGGCCGAGCGTCAGCATATCGATGTCGTGCGCGCGCATGTCGCGCAATACTTGCAGTAATTCTTCGCGCGTTTCGCCCAGACCCAGCATCAAGCCGGATTTAGTCAACACATCGGGGCGGCGCTCTTTATATTTTTTGAGCAACAGCAGCGACCATTCGTAATCGGAGCCAGGACGCACTTTGGTGTACAGGCTCGGCACCGTTTCCAAATTGTGATTGAACACATCCGGCGCTTCGTTGACCAAAATATCGAGCGCCACATCCATGCGCCCGCGAAAATCCGGCACCAGCGTTTCGACGCGGATGCCGGGCGAGAGGCGTCGTGTCTCGCGAATACACTCGGCAAAATGCTGAGCGCCGCCATCGCGTAAATCGTCGCGATCGACCGACGTAATAACGACGTATTTCAACGCCATTTCCGCAATCGCGATCGCCAAATGCTGCGGCTCATCGTTATCGAGCGCATTCGGGCGGCCGTGCGCGACATCGCAGAACGGGCAGCGGCGCGTGCAGATATCGCCCATAATCATAAACGTCGCGGTGCCGCCGCTGAAACATTCGCCGAGGTTGGGGCACTGCGCCTCTTCGCAAACCGACGCCAGTTTATGCTCGCGCAGGATTTTTTTGATGCGCGTAATCTCGGGACTGATCGGCATCTTGACGCGAATCCAAGCCGGCTTGGCGGGCAGCTCGACAGTCGGAATCACCTTGATCGGAATGCGCGCAACCTTGTCCGCGCCGCGCAGCTTTTCGCCACGCACCACCGGTTTGATTGTTACGGCTTGATCCGGGCCTTCACTCATACTTTTCACTACTCAGTCGCTGTAGGTCGGACTTCAGTCCGACACCGGAAAATAGTTATCACAACAAAAGCGGGGGTGACGCCCCGGTCGCCCAAACATCGCAGCTCATTGATGCCAATTTGCAATCTTCGCTGTCGAGTCGGGCTAAAGCCCGACCTACACGCAACGCGCTCTACGAAACTATTCAATCGCTGTAGGTCGGACTTCAGTCCGACAGCGGAATCACTGCCGTCACAAAGCCAGGAGCGAAATACAACGCTCAAAGTATAACCTTCGCAATCGAGTCGGGCTAAAGCCCGACCTACATTCAGCTCGGTAGACAATAAGCAGTTTCGATACTGGCTGGATCGTAATCCAATTGCGCGCACAGTGCAGCCGTCAATTGCCGTTCGACCGTATCGAGCACCGGCAGCGGCTCGACCAGATCGCGCAACTGCGCCATGCGCAGTCCGCTGAAACCGCACGGGTTGATACGCGCGAACGGCTCCAGATCCATATCGACATTGAGGCTGAGGCCGTGAAAGGTACAACCGCGCCGCACGCGCAGACCGAGCGCGGCAATTTTGGCGCCGCTCAGCCCTTCTTTTTCTAGGTAAACGCCGGGCGCATCGGGCCTGGCGCTTGCGGCGACACCGTATTGCCGCAGCACATCGATAATACTGTTTTCGATGCCCGTCACCAATTCGCGCACGCCCATTTTGCGGCGCCGCAAATCGATCAGCAGGTAGCCGACGATCTGGCCGGGGCCGTGGTACGTAACCTGGCCGCCGCGATCGACCTGAATAACGGGAATATCGCCCGGCGCCAGTACATGCTCGGCCTTGCCGGCCTGACCCTGAGTAAATACCCGCGGATGTTGCAACAGCCAGATTTCGTCCGCGCTATTTTCCGTGCGCGTATCGGTGAAGTCGCGCATCGCCGTCCACACGCTCTGATAATCGGCGAGGCCTAATTTACGAATGCGCAAGGAAGGCATCATATGACGATATGCACGCGGCCGGACGCTTTCAGCTCTTCGAAAATCGTCTGTAATTGTTCCGTGCCGGTCGCAATGATCGTCACGCGCACCGATAAAAAGCGGCCGTTGCTACTCGCCCGCACGTCGATCAGCTGTTCGTCGAGCGTGCCCGCATGACGCTCCATCACGGCGACGACGAAATCGCGAAAATCATCCGCGGCAGTGCCCACCACCTTGATCGGGTACGGGGCCGGAAATTTAATTTTGTGCGCCTCGGTGTCGATTTCCGGCGCGCTGTCATCGGTCATCATGGCTTAGTCGCTCGATGGGTTGGAGCAATTTCTCGCTCGGCACTGTATATGAAGACGGCACGGCGAAAATCAATGCGCAAACTGGCTGCGGAAGTTTCGATACCAACACCATACCTGCTCGAATACCGGTCCCGCCGCGCCACTGCCGATCACGCTATCGCCGAGCTGCCCGATCGGCACCATTTCGCGCGTGGAGCTGCTGATCCACAGCTCGCTGGCGCGGCTCAGCTCGGTCGCCGGCAAGGCCTGCTCGCGAAACGCCAGGCCGTGTTGCTGTACCAGCTCGACGATCAGATCGCGCGTGATGCCGGCCAGGATATTACGATCCTTCGGCGCCGTGTATAAAATACCGTCGACCACGGCGAACACATTGCTGCTGGCGCCCTCCAACACGCGGCCATCGCGCAATAAAATCGCTTCGCGCGCCCCCGCCTCCAAAGCCTGCTGCGTCATCAGCACGCTGCCGAGCAACGAAATGCTTTTAATATCGCAGCGCCGCCAACGAATATCCTCCATGGCAATGGCGGCGATAGGCGCGGGCGCCTGCTCCGGCAGCGCCGCCAATACGCGGCTCATCACAAACACGGTCGGCGCGCAATCGGTGGGAAATTTATGTTCGCGCGCCTTCGCCACGCCGCGCGTCACCTGCAGATACAGCGCCTGATCGCCGCCGCCGTAGGCTTCGATCAGCGTTTCGAAAATACTTTGCCACTGCGCGCGACTTAGCGGCTCCACGATATGCGTTTCGCGCAGGCTATAAGACAAACGCGCGAGATGCTCATCGAGCCGAAAGCAGCGGCCGCCGAATACCGGAATAACTTCGTAGACGCCGTCGCCGAATAGAAAGCCGCGATCCATCACCGATATCTGCGCCTGCTCCTGCGGTAGAAATTGGCCGTTTAAATAAACTGTGCCCATGGCACTCCGCACTTAATGATCGAGTCGCAAAATTTTTGCACCGAATCTCGCGCCGTAATTTGCGGCTAGGCCCCCATATTGTTTTTAGCGACCGTAGGCGGCATGGATGCCGACTACGAGCTGCAAGGATGCACTCGCCGCGTGTCGCTGAAAATGATATGGAGGCCTAGCCCCCACGTATCAGCTCAATATTTTCGTAAAAAACAACACCAGCCAATCCCAGATGCGGCCGAAAATATTGCCTTTATCGACTGCATCCAATGCCACCAGCGGCGTCTTCAGAATGACCTGGCCATCGAGCGAAACCACCATTTCGCCGATCGGCTGATTGGCCGCGACCGGCGCTTTCAAATACTTGTCGACGTTCATCACCGCCGATACCGCATCGCGCTTGCCGCGCGGTAGCGTCAACACCACATCGTGATCGACGCCCAACCGCACCTCGGGTTTGTTGCCGCCCCAAATCCGCGAGTGCGCAACTTCGGCACCGGCTTGATAAACCGAGCTGGTTTCAAAATAGCGAAAGCCGTACGCCAGCAATTTTTCCGTTTCCTGTTCGCGCGCATTGATACTATCGGCGCCCAACACCACGGTGATCAAACGCATACCGTCGCGCAGCGCCGACGACACCAGGCAATAACCAGCCTCTTGCGTATGGCCGGTTTTCAAACCGTCGACCGAGGGGTCGCGCTTCAGTAAACCGTTGCGATTGTATTGGCGAATATTGTTGTAGGTGAACTCCTGTTCTTTATACAGCGCGTATTCCGTCGGAAATTTGATGATCGCCTGCGATAACGTCGCGAGATCGCGTGCGGTCGTGTAGTGATTGGGGTCCGGCAAGCCATGCGAATTGACGAAATGGGTATTGGTCATGCCCAAGCGTTGCGCGTGCTGATTCATTACGTCGGCGAACGCGCTTTCGCTGCCCGCCAAATACTCCGCCACCGCAGTGGTTGCATCATTGCCCGACGACACGACGATACCCTGATGCAAGTCGTGCAACTTAACCTGCGTGCCGACCTGAATAAACATCAGCGACGACTCTTTGAATTCGGGGTTCTGCGTCCACGCCGATTTGCTGATCGTGACCAAATCGTCGTTGTGCACGTGGCCCTGCTCCAGCTCGTACGACAATACATAGCTGGTCATTAATTTAGTGAGGCTGGCCGGCGCGAGGCGCGAATCGGCATCGCTTTCGGCCAATACGCGGCTGCTGTTCGCATCGATCAGAATGAACGATTTAGCGGCGATACTGGGCGCCGACGGCGTAGCGGTCGGCACCGGATTGAGAATCGGGCGCGGCAGCGGCTCTTGCGCTGCGACTAACGGTGCATACGATAATTGCGCGATCAACAACGACCAGCTCATAGCGGCCATCAGTGCGGTATTTCTTTTCATCGGTGCTCTCATCTTTGGTCTCATCTTTTCGACAGCCCTATCTCTTCAATAAACTTGCTGAAACAACTCAATAGTTTTTACAAATTTCTCATCGACATCCGCGGCGCTGATTTCTTAATTCGCTGGCGCTTAAATTTTCGTGGGGCATTGGCATTGCAAGCGCCGCACAAGCTATTGGCGAACCGCCGCATCCTCGATAACGCGCGCGCCATCGATCTGCTGGCTGTGCAATTGTTCGCGCGCGCGCTCGGCATCGATCGCGTTGCTGAACGGCCCGACGCGAACCCGGTATAGGACCGGCGTGCCCGTCGTTGGTTGCACCGCCACGCGGTAGCTGGTGGCCGCGGCCAGGCGCCCGCGCAATTTTTCCGCCGCCTGATTGCTGCCGAATGCGCCCACCTGCACATAATGCGAACCGCCGCTAACGCCGCTCGCCGCCGATACCTGCGCGGCATTGATCGCATTGACACGATCGGCTTTGACGGCATCGATATTTGGAGCTCCCGGGTCGACGATCGGTGCGCCGCCGACACCTTCGCCACGGCCGCCAGTTGCGCTCGCACTCGAAGGTATGGGCGCCGGCAACGCCGCCGGCGCGGGGGTTGCAATCGCGCGTGGCGCCGCCTCGGCAACGCCGCCGCGCGGAGGCCAATTATCCACGTCGATGGCGCTGACTTCCACCAGTGCGGTACCTTTATGCGCATAGCCCAGCTTGGTTGCGGCGGCATAAGAGAGATCGATAATGCGCCCCTCGGCGAACGGGCCGCGGTCATTCACTCGGACCACGCATTGTTTGCCGTTCTCTAGGTTGGTCACTAACACATAGGTGGGAATCGGTAGCGTGCAGTGCGCCGCAGTCATGCCGTATAAATCGTAGCGCTCGCCATTGGCGGTGCTTTCGCCGTGAAACTTGGTGCCGTACCAAGAGGCCACGCCGCGCGCTTTGTAACCTTTCGAGCTCGGCAATATGCGGTAGGTTTTGCCGAGCACGGTGTACGGGTTTTTGTTGCCGGCACTGGTGATCGGATCGCGCCGCGGAATCGCATCCTCGATGCGATTCGGATCGAGCTGGCGCGACGGCGCGCCGTCGCTGCTGCGGCCAAAGCCTCCGCAACCGGTCAGCAATAATAATGCGGCGAGCGGTAACCAGCGGATCAACGCTGCCATAACGCCGCGATTTCCTCGCTCAATTGCACCACCGCGAGCGCGTACATCTGGCTGCGATTGTAGCGCGTAATGACGTAAAAATTATTCAGCGCCAACCAGTATTCGTTACCGTTGTCGCCGTCGAGCATGAATAACGCGGCGTTGGTGTTATCCGGTAGTGCGGTCGACGCGACAATATTTTTGCGCCGATAATCGGCCAGCGTGGTGATCGGTTCCAGGGTTTCGCGCAGCAGTCCATCCGGCAGCGGCTCCTTCGCCGAAGCCTTCAATACTATCGGTGCACCGCGTTGCCAGCCGTAACCCTTGAGATAGTTGGCGACACTGCCGATCGCGTCGTTGACGTTATTGCCGATGTCGATCGCACCGTCGCCATCGAAATCGACGGCGTATTTGCGAAAACTGCTCGGCATGAATTGACCGTAGCCCATCGCTCCCGCATAGGAGCCCAGCACGCGCTCCGGCGCTAATTTTTGCTCGCGAGTCATCAGAAAAAATTCGCTGAGCTGCGAGCGAAAAAATTCGGCGCGCGGCGGGTAATCGAAACTTAAGGTCGCCAGCGCATCCAATACGCGATAGTTACCCATGTTGCGGCCATAGCGCGTCTCGACACCGAGGATCGCCACTACGATGGAGGCCGGCACGCCGAATTCTTTTTCCGCGCGCGCCAGCGCATCGGCATGCTCGCGCCAGAAGATGGCGCCCTGCTGAATACGATCGCCCGTGACGAACAGCTTGCGATAATCCTTCCACGGCTTGGCTTTTTCGGCCGGGCGCGCGATGGCATCGAGAATCGATTGTTGGCGCTCGGCTTTGCTCAATACCTGCAAAACTTCCTCGCGCTTGAAGCCATACTGATTGGCCATTTCTTCGGCAAAACTTTTCGCGAGCAGCGCCTGGCTGTAATCGGCGCTCGCGCTTGAGACGCTACCGAATATCCCGATGGCAATGGCGACACCGCAGCGCGCGGCGCGAAGAGACTTGGCTATTAATGGCTCGATTTTATCGATTGACAATTTTTTACCGCCGTTTATTGCATACAAATAGTTGCTGTGAACTTATAAATAAATAGCTGCAATCCATGTATAAATAATTGCTGTGCGCGTACCAATAGCGAAATTAAAAAGCCGCCGGCACGCTACTGTATCAAGATACGCCGCTCGCTAGCGATTGCCATCAACAAACCAAAACCGGCGAACAGCGTTACCAGCGCCGTGCCGCCTTGACTCACCAACGGCAGCGGCACGCCCACCACCGGCAACAACCCCGACACCATGCCCATGTTGACGAATACGTAGACAAAAAATGTCAGCACCATGCTGCCCGCCAGCAGCCGGCCAAAACAATGCTGCGCGTGCAGCGCGATCCATATGCCGCGTGCAATTATCAACAAATACAGCGCCAATAGAAACAATACGCCGCGCAGGCCCCACTCCTCCGATAACACTGCGATGATGAAATCGGTGTGGCCCTCGGGCAGAAAATCGAGATGCGACTGCGTGCCCAACAACCAGCCCTTGCCGAAAAAACCACCGGAGCCGATCGCCGTTTTCGATTGAATAATATTCCAGCCGGACCCCAGTTTATCCTGCTCGGGATCGAACATGGTGAGAATGCGCTGGCGCTGGTAATCGTGCAGCACATACTCCCACAGAGGATAAGCAGCAGCCGCAGCCGCCAGCGCCGCAGCCGCCAGATAGCGCCAGCTCAACCCGGCCAAAAACAATACGAACGAACCGGCGGCGGCAATTAAAATCGCAGTCCCTAAATCCGGCTGCGCGGCGACCAGTAGAGTTGGAATGAATACGATCGCCAGCGCCGCCAACGTATACTTGAGACTCGGCGGTATGGTGCGGCCGGCGAGATACCAGGCCACCGCCATCGGTACGACTAATTTCATGATTTCGGACGGCTGGAATTGAAAGCCGCCGATATTGAGCCAGCGGCGCGCGCCTTTTGCATGAGTGCCCAGCAGCGGCACCAAAATCAGCAAACCCAGGCCGATGATATACGCCCACGGTGCAAGCCTTTTAATACGTTCCAAATCCAGCTGCGCAATAAAAAACATAATTGCGTAAGCGATCAAAAAGAAACGGCCCTGCCGATACAACGTGACGATACTTTGCCCGCTGGCGCTGTACAACACGACCAAACCGAATGCCGTCAAAATAAGGAATAATCCCAGCAGCGGCAGATCGACATGCCAGCGCTCGAACAGGCCGCGGCGCTGATGCAACTGCGCGGTGCCGGCCGGCATCTGGCGAATGAAATCACCGTACTTCATTGCAAAGTTCTTTCATCGGTTACAAAGTCCTATCATCAATTACACAGTCCTATCATCAATTACAAAATCCTATCGCCAACTACAAAATTCCAGCGTCAAGCACCAAACCCCATCGCTATTCGAGCACGCCATCGGCGTCGCCGCCCTCGGTGGGCGCGGCATTGGGTTGATGATCCGCTCCCAGCAAATAAGTGTCGATCACTTTGCGCGCAATCGGTGCCGCGGTAGAAGCGCCGTGCTCGCCGTTTTCAACCAGGACCGCGATTGCGATCTGCGGATTTTCTACCGGTGCAAACGCGATGAATAGCGCGTGATCGCGTCGGCGCTTGGCAACCTGCGAGGCGTCGTATTTGATACCTTGCGCATAACCGACCACCTGCGCGGTACCGGTTTTACCGGCCATGTGATAACTCAGTGTTTTGCCCATCACTTTGGCCGTGCCGCGCTCGCCGTGCACGACCTGTTGCATACCGTCGATCACCACGTCCCATATTTCCGGCGCCAGATTGATATGTTGCACAGCCGGCACCGGTAGCGGCTGGTCGTCGACGCTCTGCACCAGGCGCGGCTCATAGCGCACGCCGCGATTGGCGATCGCGGCGGTTGCCACCGCCAATTGCAGCGGCGTCGCCGACATATAGCCTTGACCGATGCCGGCGCTGAGAGTTTCGCCCGGAAACCAAGCCATTTTTTTTGTTTTGCGTTTCCATTCGCGCGACGGCAACACACCGCCGTTCTCGTGCGTGTTGTCGATGCCGGTCGGCGCGCCAAAACCGAATTGCATGGTGAAGTCGTGCAAGCGATCGATATTGAGCTTGTGTGCTAAATCGTAAAAATACACATCGCACGATTGTTCGATCGCCGCTCGTACGTCGACGGATCCGTGCCCGCCCTTGCGCCAATCGCGATAGAAGCGCGAATCGTTCGGCAGTTGATACCAGCCGGGATCGCTGATGCGCGTCGCCGGCGTCACCACGCCATACGATAAGCCCGCCAGCGCGAAAAAAGGTTTCATCGTCGAGCCGGGCGGATAAGCGCCCTGCAGCGCCCGATTGAACAGCGGCATATCCGGCGAATCGCGCAGCTCTTTATAAGCGGTCGCGCTGATGCCGGTGACAAACAAATTGGAATCGAAATCCGGCGCGCTAACCAATGCCAGGATACCGCCGGTGCGCGGATCGATAGCGACCACCGCGCCGCGATTGTCGCCGAGCGCATCCTGCGCCACCTGCTGCAGCTTCGCATCGAGATATAGTTTGATATTTTTACCGGACAGCGGCTCGCTGCGCTCGAGTACGCGCAGCACGCGGCCGCGCGCATTGGTTTCGACATTCTGATAGCCGACCCTGCCGTGCAATTGTTCTTCATAAAAACGCTCGACGCCGATTTTGCCGACGTAATGCGTGCCGCTATAATTGGTCGGGTCCAGCGTTTTTAGCTCTTTCTCGCTGATGCGCCCGACATAGCCCAGCGCGTGCGCGAACAGCGGGCCCTGCGGATAGCTGCGCACGAACTCGGCCTCCACTTCGACACCCGGCAAGCGATAACGATTGATGGCCAGAATTGCGATCTCTTCCTCGGTTAGCCGAAAGCGCAGCGGCACCGATTGATAGGGGCGGCGATCCTCGAGCCGCTCTTTGAATTTAGCAATGTCGTCGTCATCGATCGGCAATAACGTGCGCAATAGCTCCAACGTCTGATCGAGCTTGCCGGCCACTTCCTTGGTAATAGTCAGGCTGTAACTCGGCGCATTGTCGGCCAGCACAACGCCATTGCGATCGAAAATCAGCCCGCGCTTCGGCGCGATCGGTTGCAGTTGCACGCGATTGCGATCGGACTCGGTGCGATATTTTTCGTACTGGTGAATCTGCAGATCGAAATAGCGGTAGATCAACACGCCGATCAATACCAATACGACAAACGCCGACACCAGCATGCGCGCGCCGAACACGCGTACTTCTTTGTAGGGGTCTTTAAGGGTTAGCCGCGCTGCCATTAGGTTCGCACCGCTTCAACGGTGGTACGGATGATTATTATTGATAGTCCACGCGCGATAAATCTGCTCGGCCAGCACCACGCGCACCAACGGGTGCGGCAGCGTCAGCGCCGACAGCGACCAGCGCTGCTCGGCGCGCGCCAGACATTCGCTCGCCAAACCGTCGGGACCGCCGACCAGCAAACTGATGTTATCGCCGTGCATTTGCCAATCGCGCAGCGCCGTCGCCAAATTTTCGGTGGACACACTTTTTCCCAACACATCCAGCGCAATGACGGTATCGCGCGCGGCGATGGCCGCCAGCATCGCCGCGCCCTCCTGCTGTGTCGCGCGCGCGACATCGGCATTCTTGCCGCGCTTTGCCAGGGCAATTTCGCGAATTTCAAAATTAATTTCCGCCGGCAGGCGCTTGCGGTATTCGCTGACGCCGGCCTCGACCCAATCGGGCATGCGGGTGCCGACCGCGATCAAACTAATACGCATCGATGGCGGGACCCGGCAACATAACCGTGCAAAATTGCGAGCGGAGCGATCATTGCAACCTCACTGCTGCGACGGAGCGGTCGCAGCCGGCAGCGACCACATGCGCTCCAAATCGTAAAACGCGCGCGTCTCCGGCAACATCACATGCAACACCACATCGCCGAAATCGACCAGCACCCATTCGCCGTCCTGCGCGCCCTCGATGCCCAATACGGTCGCGCCGCGTTTCTTCACTTCGGCGGCGGCATTTTCGGCCAGCGATTTTACTTGGCGGTTGGACGTACCGCTGCAAAAAATCATGCAGTCGGCGACATTCGTCAATTTCTGCACGTCGAGCACGATAATTTCGCGGCCTTTTAAATCTTCGAGAGCATCAACGATAATTTTTTTCAGTTCGTCGGTCGTCATGGGCAATGGTTGGTTCTCATTGGGAAAATCGATAGAGCGCGTGTTCGCGAATAAAACGCCACACCGCGTCGGGTATCAGATAACGCGGCGAGCGACCGGCGCCGATCTGCGCGCGAATATCGGTCGCCGCGATCGGCAGTGGCGTCAGCTCGACCACCACGATCGCGCCGCAGGTTTTTTGTTGCAGCGCCGCCGGTTCGGCGCGGTACGTGCGCAATAATTCGGCGAGTTCGCCGCTGCTCGGCAGTACGCAATTCGGCCGCGCCATCACCACGATATGCGCGAGCTGCAACAATTCGCGCCACCGGTGCCAGCTCTCGAGTTCGGCAAAGGCATCGGCGCCCATAATTAAACTGAGCGAATAATGCGCGCCCAACTCGGCCCGCAATTCGCTCAGGGTATCGAAGGTATACGACGGTCCCGCGCGCTGCAGTTCGCGCGCGTCGGCGCACAATTGCGTCTCGCCGGCCAGCGCCAACTCGAGCATCGCTAAGCGCTGCGGCGCGCTCGCGCCCGGCGCGGCGCGATGCGGCGGCAAATGGCAGGGCACTAAACGAACTTGTTCGAAACGCAAGCGCTCGCGCAATTCCAGCGCCGAGCGCAGATGGCCGATATGAATGGGATCGAAGGTCCCGCCCAGCATCGCGACGCTAGGCAGCACTGAATCCGCCTAAAAGGAGCGCACTATTCACGCTCTTTCTATCCACGCTTTTTTTATTCACACCGATTTTATTCACGAACGTGACCATCGCCGAGCACCACATATTTCTGCGAGGTTAATCCCTCCAGACCGACCGGTCCGCGCGCGTGAATTTTATCGGTGGAAATACCAATTTCGGCGCCCAGACCATACTCGAAACCGTCGGCGAAACGCGTCGAGGCGTTGATCATCACCGAGCTGGAATCGACCTCGCGCAGAAAGCGGCGCCCGCGCGAGTAGTTTTCGGTGACGATGCTATCGGTGTGTTGCGAGCTGTAGGTGTTGATGTGATCGATGGCCTGGTCGATATCATCGACTACGCGGATCGATAAAATCGGCGCGAGGTATTCGGTGCGCCAATCCTCTTCGGTAGCCGCGGCGACATTCGCCAAACCGGCATTGCCTAAAATCGCCCGGGTCTGTTCGCAGCCGCGCAACTCGACGCCCTTTTCAACCAGCGCGAGCCCCAAGCGCGGCAGAATTTGCGCGGCGAGAGAGCGGGCCACCAACAATGTTTCCAGCGTATTGCAGGTGCCGTAACGCTGCGTTTTCGCGTTCATGGCGATATTGAAAGCTTTTTCCAGATCGGCGCCGTCGTCGATATAGACGTGGCAGATCCCATCGAGATGCTTGATGACCGGCACGCGCGCGTCGCGCGAAATTCGCTCGATCAAGCCTTTGCCGCCGCGCGGCACGATCACATCGACGAACTCCGGCATTGCGATCAGTTCGCCGACCGCGGCGCGGTCGGTTGTCTCTATGACCTGCACCGCGGTCTCCGGCAGACCGACCGCCGCTAAACCGGCTCGCACGCAGGCCGCAATGGCCTGATTGGAATTAATAGCCTCGGAGCCGCCACGTAAAATGGTGGCGTTGCCGGATTTCAAACACAGACTGGCGGCTTCGACGGTGACGTTGGGGCGCGATTCGTAAATGATGCCGATCACGCCGAGCGGTACCCGCATGCGGCCGACTTGAATGCCGCTGGGGCGATAGACTAAATCGGTGATGGCGCCGATCGGATCGGGCAGCGCGGCGACTTGGCGCAGGCCTTCGATCATGCCATCGATACCTTTGGTTTTTAATTCGAGGCGATCCAACAGCGCGGCATCGAGACCATTGCTCGCGCCGCGCTCCATATCGATGCGGTTGGCCGCCAGCAGGTTGTCGCGATCGGCCGCCAACGCATCGGCGATGGCCAGCAGGGCGCGGTTCTTCAGCGCGGTATCGGCGCGCGCCAATACGCGCGAAGCCTGCCGCGCTTTGCCGCCGACGCTCTGCATGTAGGCGTTGATATCCATGGATCGCTCTGCTTAATTGAATGGGTTGCCGGAGTGAAGGCAGATTATACCCCAGACCGCATGCGAATCAGACCCTCCTGACTGACCGATGCCACCAACTCGCCGTCGCGCCGGTAAATGCGCCCCAGACTGAAACCGCGGGAATTCGACGCCGACGTGCTTTCGACCTCGTACAACAACCACTCATCGACGCGAAACGGCCGATGAAACCAAATCGCGTGATCGATGGTGGCGATCTGCAGACCCGGCGTCAGAAAGCTGGTGCTGTGCGGCCGCAGCGAGGTCACCAGAATATTGTGGTCCGATGCGAACGCCAGCAACTGCTGGTGCACGGCGAGATCGTCGCTCGCCACCGGCGCGGCGGCGCGCAGCCAGATATAACTATGCGCCGGCAGCGGCTGCGGATTATTGAAGTCGACCGGATCGACCGGCCAGTGTTCGATCGGCCACTCGATGGGTGTGCGCGACTCGGGGGGAATGCCGCGCATATCGACCCGCGCGGCGGCGTATAGCTCAGACTCGCTTTTCAAGCCCTCTGGGCCGGGCACGGTCGGCATGCGGCTTTGGTGATCGAAGCCGGTTTCGCCTTTTTGATACGACAGCTGACAACTGAAAATGGCGGCGCCGTGCTGGCGCGCGGTGACGCGGCGGGTCAGAAAGCTCTTACCCTCGCGAATCAGCTCGACGTCGTAGATCACCGCCCGCGCCGGATCGCCGGGGCGCATAAAATAAGCATGCATCGAGTGTAAAACGAAGGCTGGAGTTATCGTCTGCTGCGCGGCGCTCATCGCCTGCGACAAAACCTGGCCGCCGTACAAACGCACGCCCGAACCCCAGGTGCCATAGCCGCGAAATAAATTGTCGTCGAGCCGCTCGAGACAATTTGCCTGAATGACCTCTGCCAACACAGCGCTCACGCTATAACTCCCATACGATGTCTCCCACAGTGTTCGCGCATGCTAACGCCAATGAGTTCCGACTGGCCAATGGACGCGCTATAAATGCGTCGCCCCCGCGGTCCTCAGACACGCTCGCGCCGCGCCGCATCGCCGCCGACCAGCGACAGCGTGCGCTGATAAGCCAGTTGTAGCACACGCGCATCGTTGCTGGCGCGGTGTCGGCCCAGCGCCAGTTCGCGCTCGACATCTTCTTTTGTGGTCGACCACAGTTGCAACTGCTCTTCGCTAAGCAGTGCGCGCAAGGTATCGAGCCGAAATTTGATGCGCAGATCGGCGCACTCGAATAGTAGCGCCAACCAGCTTTGATCGTTGCCCCACGCATCGGAATAAACCGTGAGCCCGGCGAGATGATCGTTGAGAAACTGTGCGACCTCGAAGGCGCTGCGGCCGTTTTTTTGCAATTGCGCGCGCGAAATACCGTGCAGTTGCTCCGCTTCGTCATCCCATTCCAGCCATTCGGCCTCGGGCCGAATCAAGCGACAATGACTGCGCCCATCGGGCAGCACGAACCCCACTTCGACCGGATAACTGCCGCGCCCAAAGCCCGATGCCTCGACATCCAAGATTGCCGGTGTCATTCAGTATTGCTCCTGCTTAATTATCGGCGGGCAATTCCAGCGGTTAAGTCGCGCAACCTTTACCACCCATCGACCGGACCAGCCAGAGCCCTTTATTTTAAATTTCACTCACTATACTTTCTCAACTACTACCCCACCAACTATCGCACAAAACTATTGCACAAATTTTCCGATGCGCTTTTTCTGCCGCAATTAATTTAGAACCTCTAACAAAATGAACCCGCACTGCTCGCCGCAGGGCGGGATGCTGCAGGTCCTGCAGGGGACGTGAGCGCGCAAGGATGCGCGCGCCCGAGCCTAACAGGATGTTTGTCTTTGGCGTTCCCCAGCAGGACCTGCAGCATCCCACCAACCATGAAAAGCTGACATTCATTTTGTTGTTAGGGGCTCTAAGAAAAGCCCTGCTTAATCTACTCGTTGAAACCATCCAACAATGCCAATAATTGATCCATGCGCTGCAACGGATCCAGCTCGGCGAGCAAACTAAACTTCTTCGCTTCGGGTATCGGCAGCAACTGCGCAACGACATGGGTCAACCGACCGCTGTCGAGTCCCTCGATCGATAGATTCAAACGCGCGATGGTTGGATGCCGTATTAATTGCTGCAGTATCTGCAATAAATCCGCCGCACGCTCGGGCAGGGCGATCTCCGCGTCGAGCGGCAGCGGCTCGATATCGCCGATCACCAAAAAGTTCTGCTGCTGCGTCGTCGACAACAAACGGAATTTTTGCCCGCCCTCCACCGTGATGCCCAATCTACCGTCCGATAATGCATCCCAATCGACGATGCGCGCCGTGGTGCCGAGCTGCGCCAATTTCGGCATCGCCGATTCCGGCGCGCTGACCACTTCGCGCCCTTCGCGAATCCACACAATGCCGAATTCGCTGTCGTGCTTTAAGCAATCGCGCACCAAATCCACGTAGCGCGGCTCGAATACGCGCAGCGGCATACGCCCGCCGGGAAACAATACCGCACCCAACGGAAACAGCGGCAGCGTCTTCATCGCGCGGCCCCGACGCGCGTAATCAACTCTAACTCGGTCATCAACGCCAAAGCCTGTTCGCGCGTATCGCCGCAGAACTCCCGCTCCGCTTGAAACGCCGAACAGACTTTAGGGCGCTCGGGCAAGCCGAACAGGCGACAGCGGAACTCGTCATCGAGTTGCACGCAGCGCACGCCCGCCGCTTTGCCGGTGGGCATGCCTGGAATACTGGAGCTAATACTCAGCGCGCTGCAACAAGCGCCGCAGCCTGCTCGACACTGCATGATGCCCTCTCAACACTACAGGTTGCATTGCGCCGGCAATTTAGCCGGCGAGACAATCAACTGATCAATCGCAAACAAATTCCATACCGGTACGGCTCGCCTTCCTTTACTTTCACCGTGGCGATGATGCCGGAGATAAAGGCGTAGACGGCCACCAGGCCGCCCAACAAAAACCCCAGTCCGAATAATGGGATCAGCGCGCCGCAAATTAGCGCCGCTAAAAATAAAGTGATCTGGAAGTTAATCGCTTCCTTGCCCTGCTGCTTAACCAACGGCAGATCGTCGCCTTTGATTAACAAAATCAACAGCGGCCCCAAAATCAACACTGGAATGAACATCTGCACGACGATGCACAAATGACACAGCATCGCCCAGGTGCGCTCGTCTTTAGTCGGACCGACGACCGGCAGAAATTCGCCTTGTTGCGGCTCCATAGCGTCCCCCTTTTACATAAGTGAGTTGTGAGTAAATACGGTGCCGTCCAGCGTCGAGTTCATTGCGTTTTCGCCTGCTCGACATGATCGCCATGGCCGACCCGATTATCCAGGAGCGCGCGCGTAGCCGTTTGTATATACGCGTACATCAACTCCTGCAGTTCACGTTGCCGCGCGGAATCGTCGATCGACTCCGCCTGCAGATGCGGCAAGGTAGTGTAACGATATAAATGCGCATCGGCACTCGGGGGCTGCACCAGGATGGTATCGCCCTGGATAATAGCCGTGTAGTGATCGGTGCCGGAGGGTTTGATCACCGCCAGGCCCGGCGCGTCGGCGGGCAAGGCCAGCAAATCCCGACCCCAGCAGTGATGTTCGTAGTCGCCGCCCAACAAACCCATGATGGTCGGCACCACATCGACCTGGGAGCCGACCACCGAGCGGGTTCTGCCGTAGTGCTGCTGAATATCCTTGCCCCAAATCAACAGCGGTACGTGAAAACGCCATAAATCGATGTCGGTGATTTGCTCGCCGCCGCCAAAGCCGTGATCGCCGAGGAAGACGAATAGCGTATCGTCAAAACCGCCGCGCTGCTTGATGCGATCAAAAAAGACACCGAGCGCGTAATCGTTGTAGCGCATCGCCGTGAGGTGTTCGTCGCGCACGCCATCGACCAATACCGGCTCGACCGGCAATTGCGGCGGCAGCGCATACGGCGCGTGATTCGATAAGGTTTGCAGCACTACGAAATAGGGATTGCCGGCACTTTGCAATTGGGCAATTTCTTCAAAGCCGCGATCGAACATATCCTCATCCGACACGCCCCAGGTGCGATCGGAAAAACGCGGATTGATAAAATCGTGGCGGCCGATAAAACGCTGCATGTGCTGGGCGCGGAAAAAGCCCGACTGATTGTCCCAGGCGAAGTCGCCATTGTAGACGTACAAACTTTTGTAAGCGCGCTCCGCCAACACCTTGGTCAAGCCGGAAAAGTTATTGGCGCCCTCCGGCTGTTTCATCAGATATTCGTAGAAGGGCAAATTGGGAAAACAGGCCATCGTCGCGAACATGCCCTGGTGCGTATGCGTACCCTGCGAGAAAAAATGATCGAACAACAAGCCTTCCTGTGCCAGATCATCGAAGTGCGGCGTGATCTTTTGCGAATTGCCGAATACGCCGGTGCGCTGCGCGCTAAAACTCTCATCGATAATCAACACGACATTTTTGTAAGGCGATGGCACCGCATCAGCGCGCGCCGCGCTGCGCCGAAATAACGGCAGCTGCTGCGGCTCCAACAATTGATCCGATCCGGCAACCCAATGCGAGCTCACCAACTCCAGCGCTCGTTCGGCGGGCATTTTGTGCAACCAGGGATTATCCCGTTCGGCATCCAATTCCTGTTGCGCAGCTTTCAATAAAGTAAAAACGCCATTCAACGCCAAGTGATTGGTAAACAAATGCTTAGTGCGATACGCGTCGGCCCAGCGCAACGGCGGCCCGGAGCGCAGCGTGCCGCGCGCCGCCGCGGCGGTGACCACGATCAACAGCAGCGCCACTAACAAACGCACTCCATAGGTGGTTGCCGGCAAGCCCCGCGGTCGACGCGTCGCGCGATCGATACGGCTTATCAGCCATACGACGACGGCGGTCAACGCGCCGCACAGCGCTAAATACCGCAGCACCGGAAAACCGAACCACAGCATACTGACGACGGTTTTCGGATCCTCCTTAATGTACTGAAAAACCAGACTGTTGAGGCGCGCATGAAACTCTCGATAAAAATCCAGCTCGAGCACCGCCAGAAAACTGCACAGCAAGGCCATCGATCCCAGCCAAACATTGCACCAGCGACGACGCGCCAAGCCTGGCGGCAGCAGCATGGCCAACACCAGCGGCGTCAGGGCGTAGCAGGTGACGATCAAATCGAAACGCAGACCGACCGCGAATGCGAGCGCGACATCGCTCCACGGAATAGCGCCGAGCAAATCGCTATTGCGCCACAACAGCAGCGCGCGCGCCGCGGCAAATAACAGGAGAAATACCGCGGCGCTACCGCACAAATACAGCGTATCCGCCGCCACCGTATAACGCGCGCCAGCGGGCCGGGCAGTCATCGAAATCGACATCGAAAATTCCTAAAAAGTACTGTAATACCGTTGCCGGCCTGCAGCCGTACACCGGATCGATTATTCGGGTTGCCCCCAGCGCGGCAATAAAGTTTGCGCGACGCCGAGTTGATCGAGAATCCGCGCCACCACAAAGTCGATTAACTCTTCAATGCGTTGCGGGCGTTGATAAAATCCGGGGCTGGCGGGCAGTATTAGCGCGCCCATACGCGTCAGGCGCAGCATATTTTCCAAGTGTATTTGCGAGTACGGCGTTTCGCGCGGCACCAATATCAATTGCCGCCGCTCTTTTAATGCCACATCGGCGGCGCGCTCGATTAAATTGTTGCTGGCGCCGACCGCGATTGCCGATAACGTGCCGGTGCTGCACGGGCAGATCACCATGCTGGCGGGCGCGCTCGAGCCGGAGGCAACCGGCGCGAACCAATCGTCGCGATCGAAAACGTGCAACCGATCGTCCGGCGCATTAAACCGTTTTCGGAGATAAGTCTGGGTCTCCGCCAAACCCTCGGGGAGTTGTTCGCCAGTCTCGGTGGCCAACACAACTCTGGCCGCCGCGGAGATCAGCAAATATACCTGGCACTCGGCGGCCAACAGGCACTCGAGCAGACGGAGGCCGTATTGCGCGCCGGAAGCGCCGGTCATGGCCAGGGTAATGGTTCGCGGTTGAGTCATGTATCAGGGCCAGATTTTAGGGTTTAGGTCTTAGTAGTTAGATAAAGACTTCGTGGTTGAAATTACCTCGGAGTCTTTTCCTAACTACTAACAACCAACTACTAACTACTAACTACTAAATTGCTAACTACTGTTGTTGCTGTTGTTGCTGCGCACCACCAAAACGATGCCGCAAGCTGTTCACCAGCTTTTGATGGATGCCGCCGAAACCGCCGTTGCTCATGACAACGATATGCTCGCCGCCGCTGAGATCGCGCGTTAGATCGGCGACGATCCGCTCGATATCGTCGTATAGCAGCGCCGGGCGCGCGCTGTTGGCGATCACGTCGTCGAGCGACCAATCCAGGCCGGCCGGTTGATACCACAACACGCGGTCCGCGGCATTCGTGGCCGGCGCCAGGCGCTGCAAATGCACTCCCATGCGCATGGTATTCGAGCGCGGTTCGATCACGGCGACGATCGGCGCGCTGCCGACGCGCGCGCGCAGACCTTCGAGCGTTGTCGCAATGGCGGTCGGATGATGCGCGAAATCGTCGTACACATGGATGCCGTGAATATTCGCCAGCAATTCCATGCGGCGTTTGACGCCGGCAAAATCCGCGCACGCGGCAATCGCATCGGCGGCGCGCACGCCGACATGATGCGCGGCGGCGATTGCGCTCAATGCATTTTGCACGTTGTGCAGGCCGGTGTGTTGCCAGGTCACGCGCCCCTGCGCTTGGCCGCGCAACGACACGTCGAAGCAACTGCCATCGGCGGCGACCAATTGCGCCTGCCAGTCGGCGGCATCGGTCGACAGCCCGGTGCTTTCGCGCTCCGACCAACAGCCCATCGCCAATACTTCCCGCAGTGCCGTATCGGCGCTCGGGGAAATAATTTTCCCGCTGGCGGGAATAGTGCGCACTAAATGATGGAATTGCCGCTGAATCGCTTCGAGGTTTGGAAAAATATCGGCGTGATCGAACTCTAAATTATTCAACACGGCCGTGCGCGGTCGGTAGTGGACGAACTTCGAGCGTTTATCGAAAAACGCACAGTCGTATTCATCGGCTTCGATGACAAAAAAATTGCTGTCGGTGAGCCGCGCCGACACCGCGAAATTTTCCGGCACGCCGCCGATCAAGTAACCGGGGTTATAGCCATTGGCCTCCAGCAGCCAGGTCAATAAACTGCTGGTGGTGGTCTTGCCATGCGTACCGGCGCACGCCAATACCCAGCGGCCCTGCAATACATGATCGGCCAACCATTGCGGCCCCGACACATACGGCAAGCCGCGCTCCAAAACATACTCGACCGCTGCGTTGCCGCGCGACAAAGCGTTGCCAATAATCACTAAATCGGGGGGCGGCTCCAAGTGTTCGGGATGGTAGCCTTCCTGGAGGCGAATGCCCTGCGCCTCGAGCTGGGTGCTCATCGGCGGATAGACGGCGGTGTCCGAGCCGGTGACGACATGGCCCAGTTCGCGGGCGAGGATCGCCAGACTGCCCATGAAAGTGCCGCAAATACCGAGGATGTGAATATGCATGCCGGAGCGCTCTGTGCCTGATGTTCTAATACTTAGGGCGACGGATACTATCATCCCGGCACTAATGAGCGCTCGCGCTAACTCTATTCGCTATCGAGAAACTCCAGTGCGACGCCCTCTTTATCGATGCGCACCACCTTCATCCGCACCACCGGCGCGGCTTCGCCGGGCAAGCCCTGCACCTGGACCTCGACGACATCGCCGATCTCCGGCAGCACGATCCCCTCGGCCATGATGAAGGCACCCCCTTCGGAGATATCGCGCGTATGAGAATGCTGCTCGCCCACTTTCGGGTGAGATAATTTTACCTCTGCGCGCAAGCGCGTGCGGTGGAACTTCCGATCTTTCGTTTCCGACACGATTTTCTCTTAGATTTTAGCGGGTTAAGTCTTGGATTTAGGCGGCACCCAAAAAGCCTAGCACATCGAAAAAGTCTGTCGACCAAGCCGCCATTTCGGTTGCGCGAAGATAGCCGCTATAATCTGGCAGCTTTCACTCAACCCCAGACTGGACCCTCCCATCATGAGTTTCGACAAAATCCCCGCAGGCAAAGATTTACCTAACGATATCTATGTAGCTATCGAAATTCCGGCCAACAGCACCCCCATCAAATATGAAATCGACAAAGATGCCGATGCGCTGTTCGTCGATCGCTTCATGGCGACGCCAATGTTTTATCCGGCCAACTACGGCTTCATTCCAAAGACCTTGGGCGAAGATGGCGATCCCCTCGATGTATTGGTCGTCACGCCGTATCCGGTGGTACCGGGCTCGGTGATTCGCGCGCGTCCGGTCGGCGTATTGAATATGAGCGACGAATCCGGCCAGGACGCTAAAGTGTTAGCCGTGCCCCACGACAAACTGTGCGCGCTGTACAAAAACGTAAAAGAATATACCGATCTGCCCGAATTGCTGATCAAGCAAATCGAACACTTCTTTGAAAACTACAAAGATTTGGAGCCGGGCAAGTGGGTGAAAGTGGATAGCTGGGCCGGCGCCGACGCCGCCCGCGAAGCAATCGTAAAAGCTGCCGCTGCGTATAAGCCGTAAGGCAGTTGCGCCGCGTCGAGGAGACGCGGCGCAAATCCAGCAAAACCTTCCGCACGGTATAGATTCACTGGGACAAGCTTACCTAGAGCAGGCTTATCCAGCACAAACTCACTTGGTACGGACTCGGAGCTCGTACACCCCACCGGCAATACTATTTGCGGTCGATCTTTTTGGCGGGCTTGGCAGCCAGCAATTGTTTATACAATTTAGTGTTTTTGCGAATCACTTTATGTTTTGCATAGGTTTCGATAGCCCTCCGCCAAGCCTCTTCACCGCCGTGCGCATTCAGCGAAAAGCTGGTGCAGACAATTTTCTGCTCTAAATCGGAGGCGATACCCAGCTGGAAAATCGGCGTAACCGCACCGCTTTTTTCCGTTTTCAATAAGTAGCTAATACCACGCACCGTGCCGTCGACATTAAAACAACGTTCGGCCTTGTTGCGCTCGCGCATTTTGGTTTGCAATTGTGCCAGCTCTTGATCGCGCCGCAGCGCGCTCTGCTCGATCGCTTTGCGTGTGCGCCCCACCACGCGAGCGCCGCCGTCCTTCAACGAAAAATATTCTTGATAGAGTTTGCCGTCGACGGTGCGGCGTACGCGAAAGCCGTAGAAAGCTTCGTTATCCAACAATTTAACGCTCATAACTTCCCCCCTGACTGTTTAATTGTCACCGAATTATTATTAGCGGGCAGGCACCGATCGAATCGGCACAACCGCGACCATCGTTCCCTGATCTGAGCAATTACTGAAAAATCGTTTTGTTTTTCTAATGCGGCGACTTTAATAGGAGCGCTGTCGCACTACAATCGAGGGCTAAATGTAGCGGATAAATAGTAATCAGCACAACAGTTGTGCGGCAGGCAAAGCGGGGGTTCCGGCGGCGGCGCGCTAACGCGTTAGGCGCCTGCGCGAATAACCGGGCGCGCCGGCACGCCGGCCACAGTCATGTGTGCGCCGACATTCTCCAGCACCACGCTCCCCGCCCCGATCTTGGCTTCGGCACCGATCGAGATTGGCCCCAATAATTTAGCGCCGGCGCTAATTAACACGCCATCGCCAATCTGCGGATGACGAGGACCGGGACCGACACCGCAGCCGCCGAGATTGACGCCGTGCAGCATCGATACGTTGGCGCCTACTACCGCCGTCTCGCCGATCACCAGGCCGGTGGCATGATCGACCATCAAGCCGGCACCAATGCGTGCGGCCGGATGAATATCGACATCGAATATGGTGGCGATGCGGTTCTGTAAAAATAACGCCAAGGCACGGCGCTGCCGATGCCAAAGCCAGTGCGCCACGCGATAGGCTTGCACTGCGTGAAAACCTTTGAAGTACAGCACCGGCATCGCGTAGTAGTGACAGGCGGGATCGCGATCGTAATGCGCCAGACAATCTGCGGCAGCGGCTTCGGCCATTCCAGGCTCGGCGTCGAATGCATCGTCGCAGACTTGACGCAATAACATCGACGGCACATCGCGATCGCCGAGCTTATTGGCGAGCAGAAACGCCAGGGCGGATGCCAGCGAACGGTGATTCAACAAGCTGGCGTGAAAAAAACTCGCGAGATTTGGCTCGCTGCCGCTCAAAGCGACGGCATCGGCGCGAATTTGCTGCCACAGCCAAGCGGCATTGCGCGGCGCTGAAGATGAAGTCATATCGAAGCCTAACTCTTTATTTAGGACCCAAGCAATCGCACCCGCTGCGGCGCCGGATAATACTCGGCCGGCACCCAGACATAGCGCTCGTATATCGTCGCCCAATGTCGCCGGATCGTATCGCGCAGCGCCAACGTCGAGCCGTCCAGCTCCTCAAGCAATAGCTCGGCGCGCAGCTGCCGCTGGTAACGCGCCGCCGTCGGGGCATAACTGAGATGCCAGCGCTCCGGCGCAATACCGCCGCGATCGCGCTGGTATGGGCGAAAGAACCCATAGCTCGCACCCTCCGCGATGCGCTGATCGAGCCATTGGTGCATGGGACCGAACGGACCGTCGGGCGCCACTTCCTCTGAAGTCAGCGACACGCGGTAATGATCCGGCACCGCGGCGCGGTCGTACACATCTATATCCGTACCCCAATGGTGGCGCGAAGCACCGGGCAACGCCGACCAGCGCAAAATGGCCTGCACCTGAGCCCATTCGTCCAAGTCGGCGAGTTGCAGCGGAACTCCATCGCTATCGAAAACTGGGCGCTGGCCGCACGCCTTGGCATTCCAAATGGCGAGTTGGCGGCTGTAATCTCGATAACCGCTGGCGATCGCCAGATCGAAACCCGCCGCGCTGGCATCCTGCCGCAACCGGCACCAATCGCCGACCAAATCGCGATGGACAGGACGCTCGAGGCTGGCGTGATCGATAAAATTATCGTCGCGGCCGGTTAACAATGCGGCGGTAAGCAAGGGAATTTGGTTTGCCATAGGGCTCTTTACCGGACAATAAGACTGCTCTTTACACAGACAATAGGATCGCTCGCTAAACGGACTGATTGCTAAAAGAATAAATTTATCGCTAAATCATTGTACCGAGTTTATTAAGTTGGTATAAAAAACGCGACCTTGATATAAGAATGAAAATTGTCCACCTGGTTAATAGGGAATATAAACATGCAAAATGATTTGCTGCACTTAAAAAACCTGGGTAACACCTCCGTCAATTGGCTCAACGCCGTAGGCATTCAAAGCCGCGAAGATCTCGAGCGACTCGGCCCCGTAACAGCCTACAACCATATCCGCGAGCGCGGTATCAAAGTTTCCAAGGTATTGCTGTACGCCATGCAGGCGGCGCTGCTCGATATCCATTGGAGCGAACTCGACCCCGGGCTGAAACATCGCTTGGTGGAAGAAGCGGACCAACGCCGCATCGCCTGAACGCGCTACGGCCATGCTAGCCTCGGAGAGCGCACCGCCGGCCAGTGCGCTCTCCCGGGACAGGCTCTGCGCATCACGCGCATGACAATGACGATGCTCATAGCTGGTCGGCGCTCGCCTATAGAATGTAAAATCCCTAACGATTACCTGTTGTGATAATGCTATTTGCCGCGATCGATCTCTTGCGTCCAGCCATTTCACATCTTCATACCCTGTAAACGACCGCGCTCTCTCGAATGACAGTACCTTTTCAAACTACCGAACCTTTACTTTTAACATGACAATACTTTGCCATATCGACGATTTACCGGAGGGAAGCGCTAAAGGTTTTTCGCTGCAATCCGATTCGCTATTCGCCCTCAGGTACGATGGCCAATTTTTTGTCTATCGCAATAGCTGTCCACATCTTGGGGTCGAATTGAATTGGCTGGAAGATCAATTCTTGGATGCCGATAACACGTTAATTCAGTGCGCTACGCACGGCGCGCTATTCGCGATCGATAGCGGCGAGTGCCTAGCCGGCCCCTGTCGCGGCAAGCATCTGCAGGCGATCCCATTCGAGATTGTCGATAGCCGCATCCTAGTGCGGGTCGACGGGTTGCAATAGCACTCCGCACCCTTATATCGCTGCTTGCTCGAGATCAAAGGATAGAGAGCCAGCGTTCATCCGTAAGTGTCCTAACTAGGCGACCCACGGGATTTGGGCTAACATCGAAAAACGATTCAACTCTTTTTTTTGAGAACCACGATAGATGTCCAGCGACCCCAAGCCCAGCATTATGTGGCTACCCGCAACCGTTCTGATCGGTACCTTCCTGGTGTCGGTGACTGTCGTACCCTGGTATGGCTTTACCCATGGCTATAGCTGGGGCAATTGGCTAGCCTTCGTATTGCTGCTGGCCGCCAACGGCTTTTCGATCACCGCCGGCTATCATCGGCTGTTCGCCCATAACACCTACCAAGCGCATCCTCTACTGCGCTGGATTTTCGCACTGTTCGGCGCCGGCGCAACTCAAAATAGCATTCTGGTTTGGGCCTCCGGCCATCGCCGCCACCATCGCCACGTCGACGACAATGATGCAGACCCTTATTCCGCTAAGCGCGGCCTGTGGTTTTCGCACATAGGTTGGATGCTGCGCGACTATCCCACCGGCCGCATCGATTTCAGCAACGTTCCCGATCTGCAGCGCGATCCGATAGTCGTTTTCCAGCACAAATACTACGCAGCACTGGCCATCGGCATGAATTTGCTGCCGCCGCTGCTGATCGGTGTGTTGCTAAATGATATCTGGGGTTATCTGCTACTGGGCGGCTTCCTGCGCCTGGTGGTCAACCATCATGTGACGTTTTTCATCAACTCGCTCGCACATTACTGGGGTAAACGCCCCTATACCGATGAAAACACCGCGCGCGATAATTTCTGGCTGGCGCTGGTCACTTATGGAGAGGGTTATCATAACTTCCACCATTTATTTCAAACGGACTATCGCAACGGCGTGCGCTGGTGGCAGTTCGATCCGACCAAATGGCTGATCGCCATCGGCAGTTGGCTCCATCTGACGCGCGAGCTGAATCGCACCCCCGACTTCAAGATCGAAAAGGCATTGCTGGACATGCAATTCAAGCGCGCCCAACTGCGGCTGGAAAAATCCGGCAACGCGGAAGATTGGCGCGAACACCTGGAGCGCGAGTACCAGGATTTCCTGGCGCACCTGCACGAATGGAATAGCCTGCGCCAGCAATGGTACGAGCAAAAGCGGCAAACGCTGGCGGAAAAAACCGCCGAGCTGCAACTGAAATGGCGACAAACCGCCATCAGCAGCCGGCTGCAAGAACTGGAATATGCGTTGAAAATGCAGCGCAAGCGGTTGCATTATTTAACCCTGCAATTCGCCTAGGCAACCCGCGCCACTGCCGATAGGGAGTGGCGCGCTCAAAACACTCCACATCCATAGCTCAAGACCGATAAGCTCAAGACGTATTTAGCTCAAGAATTGGGGCGCGCCGCCGCTAGCCTTCGCACGTGAACCAAGCGTGGGTGACAGCATGCATATCATCGGTGGCCGAGCTGAACTTCAGACTCAACATGTCCTGACTCACAGCGAACAACGCACTAGCCTGCGCCAGCAACCAGTAAACGCTAACATTGCACTACCCGCCGCGCGACGCCTGCAGCAATCCTCCAGCGCGTCCATTGATAGCCGCCCGACGGCCGGCGAATCCGCTACCGGCAACAAAGAAGATTTCAGTTTGTTCAAAGCCTTGGTGGAAGCGTTGATCGGTAAGCACATCGATACGCTCGATTTGACTAGCGGCGCACCGCAACTAAAAACTAATACAACGCCACCTACCGCAAGCGGCGGCTCCGTGCTCAGCATCGATACCCGCCAAATTAGCGAAACCGAAATCACGCAAGTCGCCACCTCCGGTCAATTCAATACCGACGATGGCGGCGCCATCAGCGTCAATCTGCAATACGTCTTGGAGCGGCATTACGCCTCCTCCAGCACTACCATCAGCATTAGCGACAACCGCCCAGCCAAAGATCCATTGGTTGTGAATTTCGACGGTCGCGGCGCGGCGCTGAATCGGCTGCCGACCGCTTTCGATTTAAACAACGACGGCCGTGTCGAAGCATTGCCGACACTGGCCGCCGGCTCGGCCTATTTGGCGCTCGATCGCAACGGCGACGGCAACATCGATAACGGCAGCGAATTGTTCGGCCCCACCAGCAACGACGGTTACGCCGAGTTGAGCCAATTCGATAGCGATGGCAACGGCTTTATCGATAGCGCCGATCCCATCTTCGATAAGCTGCGTTTGTTTCGCCCCGGCGAACAGAGCCAAACGTTGGCGGATCGCGATATCGGCGCCGTTTTTTTGGGTAGCGTCGTATCGCCAGCCCGTCTCACCGACAACAATAATCTGAGCCTGGGACAATTACGCGCCACCGGTTTTTATTTGACCAATAGCGGCGGCGCAAGCTTGGTACAGGAGCTCGATCTCGCCGTTTAATTGTCGGCGATCGCCGACCATGCGGCGCCGTGCAATGTCCCGCGCGGAAGACATGCAAAAAGCTGCGGCACCGCGCGCAATCGGTTATTATTTCGTCGCCCCGCCACGCGCTAAATGCGGCCGCCAATCAATGTCACTGCGAGCAGACGCGCCAGTGCCGCAACGCAACCAAACGCCACCATAAATATCCTAACGGAGTGAGCTGCAATGACCGGTATTTATACTTTTGAAGCAGTCGATATCAAAGGCACAAACGTCAAGCTGGACAATTATCGCGGCCAGGTTCTGTTAGTCGTTAACACCGCCAGCAAATGCGGCTTTACTCCGCAATTTGCCGGACTGGAAAAACTTTACGAAAAATTTCGCGAGCGCGGCTTCGCCGTGCTTGGATTTCCCTGTAATCAATTCGGCCACCAGGATCCGGGCAACAATGGCGAGATCGCCGAGTTTTGCCAAATGAATTACGGTGTCAGCTTCCCGATGTTCGCCAAGATCGATGTCAATGGGCCGGAGACCCATCCTCTGTTCCAGCATTTAAAAACCAGCGCTCCGGGCTTGCTGGGCAGCGAAAAAATCAAATGGAATTTCACTAAATTTTTGATCGATCGCGAAGGTAAAGTGATCGCTCGTTTTGCGCCGCTGACAAAACCAGAAGCGATCGAGCAAGCCGTGCAAAGCGCGCTGGCCTAGCGGGGAACGTCATGCTTAGCTTTTCGGCGATGCGTCTGCTGCCGCAGACCGTCGCCATGGTTTGCCTTTTACTCTTAGTCAGTTTCGGTGCCGCGGTCGCAACGCGCTATGCCATCGTCCTACCGAAGCTACGCGAAATCACCGCCCAGGCAGACCGCAAAGATCTAAGGCGCGTCCTGCTCGCCATCGACGCAAAAAAGTTGCAACTGACTGCGCTGGCCTACAAAAATGCCATTGCCGACAGTACCTACGAATACTTCGATGGCCACGACGTCGATTTTCTCGACGAGAATTTTCCGATCGATACCCTGATCACTTTCAATATCGATTTAATCGGCCTATTCGATCGCCAAAACCAGCTGGTCGAACAGCGCGTAATCGATCCGCAATCGTCGACCTTCGTCGATAAAAATCTACCGGTGCAAGATGTTTTTTCGCACCTGATCAATCTCGACAAGGTGCGTCCACACGCGCCAATTTTCGACAGCGGCTTAATGGCCACCGCGCTCGGCCCGCAACTTTACGCGGTCGCGAGCGTGATGCGCACCGACACCGATAGCGAGGCCCGCGGCACTCTGCTGCTCGGCATTTCGCTCGACGACGAATTCATGCACGATATCGAGGAGACCGCCCAGGTACATATTGCGTTGGCGCCTCTCACCGCCGCGGAACGCGGCGACAGCGTCGAACTATCGCCAGAACAGCTATATCGCGACAGCGCCGATCAGATGACTTGGTTGCTGACGGATAACAACAAACGTCCGATCGTAAAAATGATTTTGGATATGCCGGCGCGCGACAATGAAGCGGATTTATGGGTGCTGCCGCTGATATTTGCATTTATGGTAGGGGCTATCGGCGGTGTCGGCATTTTAATTCTGTTTCGCCAACTACTCATAAAGCCGATCATTTTGATCGGCCAACATCTGCAAAATGTGCGCACGCGCGCCGACTATAATCTGCGCCTGAATAGCCGCCTTGGCAACGAAATCGGCGACTTGAGTCGCGGTATCGACGCCTTGGTGACGCAGGTCCAAAAACAACAGGACCAACTGCAGGCACAATCGATGGAGATGCAACGTCTCTCCTATAACGACGGCCTGACCGGACTGGCGAATCGCCGTCGCTTCGATCAGGCAATGACCATTAACTGGGCGCTGGCGCAACGCAATCAAGCGCCGCTCGCACTGCTGATGTGCGATGTCGATTATTTCAAACGCTACAACGATCACTACGGCCATCTGCGCGGCGACGAAGCGCTGCGCAAACTGGCCGCCATCATCAAGCGTATAATCACCCGGCAATCCGATGTCGCGGCGCGTTATGGCGGCGAAGAGTTCGCAATTTTATTGCCGGACACCGACGAGGAGGGCGGCAAAGGAATCGCGGAGCGCCTGCAAAAAGAATTGCTCGCTGCCGGTATACCGCACGCCGACTCGCAGACCAGCTCTCTGCTCACCACAAGCATCGGCATCAGCAGTTTCATACCCAGGGCGCAACAACAACCGAAAGAACTAATTCAGCGCGCCGACGAAGCGCTATACGCCGCTAAAGCGGCTGGCCGCAATTGCATTATGCTGGCCTCGCGAATAGCGGAATAATAAAGTTGCAGTCCGCAGCGGACCAATTGCCCGCTGTATAAATCGCTTCGCGAGCTGCAGGAGTTGCGCGGAATTCACCATGGCTGAATTTAGTAAAACGACATTTATGAATTTTTAATCGTGGCTCCACTCACAAATTCAGTGGTTGTGGGGCGCGCCAGCCGGTTACTTTTTTCGGGACCGCGCAATTCAAACAACTTCGCGCAACTTTCAAAGCAGATTCTGCAGCTACTTAACGAAGACCCTACCTTCATATCGATCATCATGTTCGACGACTGGGTCCCGAAAAAAGTAACCGACTACCGCACGGTCAAGTTTAGAGTGCTTGCTCACGGCGTAAATTTCGTAGTTCGTACGGCGTATCATTCGATACGCCGTTACGCGATTCGACGTTGTCGAATGGTGTGTCGAATGACACACCCTACGAGTGCGGTTGTTAATTCCCTGGTGAAGTTTTGTTTCCTTAAACGAGAGCCACTGTCGAATCCCGGTTTAAACGTGACTGGGCGGTGTGGGGATTGTCTTTTTTGGGATAAGAAAGCCAAAAATCATCGGGCGCTACAATCGATTGAGCACAGTGACGAAGTCGCAGAAACTGCTTTGAATACTGCACTAGCTCGGGTAGCAAATGGAATCCCGAAAAAGACAATCCCCATGCCGCCTACTGCACAAATGATCCGCGCTTAGGGCGTACGTCGATACCTTTATGTGCAATGTGGTATTACGAAACGGTGTGTCGAATGACACACCCTACGCCAATGTCGCGGCTATTTCGCGCGCGGCGTTGAAGTCGATTTTGCCATTGCCCAACTTCGGCACCGCCGCGATCAGATAAATTGCCGCCGGCATAAACACTGGATCGATCGCGGCCGCCTGCAATTGCTTTTGAATGTAACTTCCGTCCAACTGCGTAACAACCAAAGCGACAATTTTTTCGCCACGTTCGCCGTCCGGCAAAGCGATCGCTATCACTTCGAATTCATCCTGGGCAAATGCAGCCGCCAGTTTTTCCTCCACCGCCGTCAGGCTCACTCTACTATCGCCGACTTTTGCGAAGCGCGTGTAGCGATCGACAATAGTGAGGAAACCATCCGCATCCATCCGCCCCTTATCGCCAGCTTTAAACCAGCGCATGCCTTCCAACTCGACCAGCGCCGCTGCCGTCGCCTCGGCGTCATTCAAATAGCCTTGCATGATCTGGCAACCACCGATCAGAATCAGTCCATCGGTATCGGTCGGCAATTCCAGCAAGGTGTCGGGGTCGACTATTTTGCAGCTCGACCCCGGCAGCGGCATACCGACACTACCGGGCTTGGTGCCCCGCTGTACCTGCCAATAGCTGGTGTCCAAACGATCCGGTATGTTCACGCTGGCGACCGGCGCGGTTTCGGTGGCACCGTAGCCTTCGTAAATATCTTTATTGAACTTTAATTTAAAGGCATCGCGCACGTCGTCGCGCAGCTTTTCGGCACCGGCCACTACAATTCGCAACGAGCTCAACATCAGCGGATGAATAGCATCGTGCCGAGTGTAAAGATGCAGATGCGCGCTGGTATCGAAATAAATTGTCGCGCGATATTCGGCGATCGCCTTAGCCGCGCCAAACACGTCGGCTGCATCGGCGTGCAAAACGACCGGAATACCCTCTAGCAACGGCATCAATACCGCAGCGGTAAAACCGAATGCCGAAAATAGCGGTAGCGTGGCCATCGCCAAATCGCCGTCCTCGCGATCCAACACGTCCGCTATCTGCCGCACGTTGCCAAGTAAATTATGATGGCTTAGCACAACACCTTTCGGCGCACGCTCGCTGCCACTGGTAAAGACAATTGCCGCGCTCGCATCCCCCGCAACGCGCGCCAGGCAGAGTCCGCTCAATATTGCACTCGGCAGTAATCGAGCCGCCAGCAACCAACACGTCGTCGCTAACGAATGGTCGCGCATGGCCGGCTCGTCGAGATAAATCATGCGCCGTCCATTTTGTTGCTGGAGCCCACTTTGTTGCTGGAAAATTAGCACATCGACAATAGCTGAATCGCACTGCGTCAATTCTGCAATAAATTGCCGCGAGGTATAAATGGTATCGATCGCGGCCGCTTCGAGCGCGTGGCGCAAGCCCGAGGCATCGGTGTAATTCAAATTGACCACCGTTCTACCGGCGCACAACGCGGCCATATTGGCGATCGCTCCCGCGCTGCTGGCCGGGAACAATAAGCCGATATTTTGCCCGGCATGATTGCGCTTGATCTTACTCGCCAACGCCAGCACCGCCGCAATGCTCTCAAAACCCGATAGCGGCGCCGAAGCTGTATCGCCGATGGCAAATTTGGCACCCAGCGATTTCGCACTGCGCAACCATACTTCGGGGAGCGTCGGCAACTCGGCAACGTATTGCTGCCAGGAAAGCACCGATAAATCCAGCACGCGGCGCTTCAATACATCCGCCTTCGTGGCCTTCGCAATGGGCGCGCCGAAAGCAACGATGATGTCGCGCTGCAAACCGCTGGTGCGCGCCAGTTGCAAATGCGCGCCGGCGCGCGAGAATTGGCTGCCCCACAGGCCGCGCAGATAAAATGGCACTATGACCACCGCCTCGTCGACCAGCGCGCAGGCGCGCTCATAGCCCGCGCGAAACGTCGCCAGATGACCGCTGCGGCTGATGCCGCCTTCGGGAAACAAGCACACCACTTCGCCGCGCTGCAACAATGCCGCAACCTGCTCTAGCGCCGCCTGCGCACCCTCGCCCTGACTAATCCGCACAACGCCGAATAATTGGAAAAAACGCCGCAGATACCAGCGCTCGTAGATATTTTTCAGCATGACGAAGCGCACTGGACGCGGGCAAGCGATTTGCACGATCGCCCAATCGATCCAGCTGATGTGATTACCCAACAGCAGGACGCCGCCGCGTTCGGGAATAAATTTGAAACCCTGCACCCGTACGCGATAGCGGCGCGTCAACAAAAAGCTCAATACGAGTCGCACCAGCGACTGCGGCAATTTAATCACCGTATAGCCGGTGCCCAGTAACGCCACCACTGCGATCATCAGCAATAAGCCGGTGGTATTCGCGCCGAGTATCGCCACCACCGCAGTGACGATCAGAAAGCCCAGCATGGCAATATTCTGCAGCAAATTATTCGCCGCCAGAATTTTTCCCATTTCGTGTTCGCCGGCGTGAAATTGCATCAGCGCATTAAGCGGCACGATAAATAAGCCGCCCGCGATCCCGATCAGAAAAAAGTTAAAGCAATGCGCCGACACCGAGTGCAGCGCCGGCAACCACAACAGACCCAGCGCCACACCCAGTGCGCCGATCGGAATCAGGCCCGTTTCGATATGGCGCTTCGACCAGCGTCCGGCCAGTATCGAGCCGGCAATAATACCGATGCCGCTCGACGCCAACATACCCTGTAGCAGAATCGTGTTTTTGATCGCCAGCGTTTCCTTGGCGAATGCCGGAAACGCCGCCAACATCACCTGGCTGACGGCCCAGAATACCGACAGGCCAATAATCGATAAGCGGATCACCGCGCGATCGCGCAACGGCTGTAAATTTTTCCGCAGTGCGTGTCCCTTCAGGTAATCCGCAACCACGAAGCGCAAATGCTCATCGCCCCGCTCCAGGCTCGGCAGACGATAAGTCATAAATAATTCGATAACGCTACCGATAACTAACAGCCAACCCACCGGCGCGATGGCGCGCACGATATCGGCTTCGGTTTTTCCGCCCAATAGTTCGAAGCGCTGCTCGAATAAAATGGAAAATAAAAATGTGCCGCCGAGAATCGCCACGATCGTAACGGCCTGCACCGTGCCGTTGCCGCCGGCCAAACGCTCCTTGCCGACCAGCGGTTTCAGATAACCGTATTTTGCCGGCGAATACAGCGCCGCCTGCATACCCAACAGCAAGGTCATGGCAAACGCACCCCAGAACCAACCCTGGTAGTAGCAAAGCGTTATCAGCAGCGTCAGACCGACCGCAAACCAGGCGGTGGTACGCATCACTACATTTTTTGCAAAGCGATCGGACAAAAAGCCGGCGGGACTAAACAATACGATGAAAGGCAATAAAATTAACGCATTGACGATGGCCGTCAGCACCACCTGCGTATTGCCATCATGAATTTTAAATATCGTGTTCTGAATAACTATTTTATGGCCGAGGTCGACAAAGGCATTCAAGAACATAGCTGCCAGATAGGGCAGCATGCCGGGCAACTTTCGCAGCGGTATCATGGGCGATCCGCTACAGAACAATTGCGGCGATGATAGCGCCGATCAACAACCACTTGATCGCATAATAAGCTGTTCGATTCCACTTTTTAATGCGCTTGCCCAACTGACGCACGGCATACAAATACTTAAATATTTTATTGATGCCGCCGGTGCGATCGCTCTCGGCATTCGGCGCCGCCGCGGCCGATACGACATAGCGCCCAAATACATGATTGAACCATTGCGCCCATCGATATTTTAGCGGTCGCTCGATATCGCAGAATAAAATCAAGCGATCCTGCTGCGTGGTATTTTCGGCGTAGTGAATGTAGGTTTCGTCGAACATCACGCTCTCGCCATCGCGCCAGGCGTAGCGATCGCCATCGACATCGATATAGCAACCCTCGGCATTCGGCGTAGCCAGACCCAGATGATAACGCAGCGAGCCGGCGTAAGGATCGCGATGCCGCACCAGGCGACTACCCGGCGGCAATTCGGTAAACATCGCGGCTTTTACCTGCGGCAACTGTCGCAACAATGCCACCGTCTTCGGACACAGCGTTTGCGCCGACGGATGGCTATCGTCGTACCACTTCAAATAAAAACGTTTCCAACCGCTTTTAAAAAATGAGTTGAAGCCGATATCGTTATATTGGTCGGAAGCTTTGACGTGGCCGATTCGCATTAACTCCATGCCTTCGTCGCGAATCTCCTGCCAATGCTGCGTCAAAATATCCAGTGCGGGAAAACGCTTCACGTCGATATACGGCGTGGTCGGCACGCTGGAAAAGAGATACATGAAACTATTGATCGGCGCCATGATGGTGGAATGATCCGACGCCTGCCGCCAAAACTTATGGCGTATGCGGCCGCGATAATGCACATACATCGCGCTGGCGATAAACAGTGCGATAAGAATTAGCTTGGTGGTGGAGATTGGCATAAATCAACCTTCGTAAATTTTTTCGACACGACAGCTTTCTCGGTACGATTATAACGCCACATTGACGCTGGCAGGCACAGTATGAATAATGCCGCGTCTCATATTTCAACAATAAACTCTGCTGTGGCGAATAGATCGTATCTGCGATGGAACGCTCGGCCCGTGCTGTGGAAACTATTTGCCATGTTTTATCCGAAACCGCTGTCCTTTGGCTGTGTGATTACTTTTTTCGCTCTGACTTTAACGGCGTGCGGTGGTGGTGGTGGCAACAGCTCTGGACCGAGCGGTAACGGCGGCGACGGCGGCCTTGCCACGATCGATCGCAATAACGGCAAAGCGCTCGCCCGCGCCGCCTTTCTCATGGCCGATTTGGGCGACAATGCGATTTATCAGGCGCCCACCGTCATTAGTCAGGTTATGACGGCGGAGAACCCGCAAGGTACCGGCAGCCAGCCCGTGGACCAGACTTATCCGTGCACGACCGGCAGCGTAAAGATCAGCGGCTCGGTCAACCTGTCCGATTACACCGGCACGGTCACCGTCACCTATCAAAATTGTGTAGATACCTACAACTACCCTCCCTACTACAACTACTCCAATCGATACAACGGTTCGATTCGCATGACCGTGCGCGGAGCCAACGACAGCGGGACACCCACAGCGTTCGATTACAGCTACGACAACTATCGCTACGAAGACCTGATCTATGGAGCGAGCACTACCTATAACGGCGATTTTTCGGTCGACCCGGAAGGCGCCGGCAGCAAGTTTTCGGCATCGGTGACGCTGGTCGATAACACCACGCAGCAATCCATTAGCAGCAAAGACTACGTAGCGCATTATGCTACCAACGCCTACACCTATCCGCAGCTGCCGGCTCAGCGCAGCGGCTCGATTCGAGATGCGCAAAGAGGCACGATAACTGTCAGTACGGACAATAATAATCCGGTGCGCAGCTACATCGTCGGCGCCAAGCAATCGCGCCTGCGTATCGACACCGACTCATACAACTACGGCAACTTGCATCTGGCGCTCGACGCCAATGGCGACGGCAACTATGAAAGTTACGCCAAGGTACCGAGCGATTTACTCGATACGTCGTCCGCGCCAAACACCGCGCCGATTGTTAATGTCAGCAATCCCGGTTTAACCCCCGGCAGAAACCAGGATGTCTCGGTACCGATCAATGGCGTGGACGATGCCGAATTCGATTTCCTGAGCTACTCCGTTCATGCGGTGCAATCCCCCAATAATGCCGATATCCGTGTGGCGCTGCAGGAAGACAGCTCGTTCAGCTTTCACACCGGCAGCGCCGGCGATTATGTTATCGCCCTCACCGTCGATGATGGTCGCGGCGGTGTAACGACACAAAATATAACCTTGCACGCCTCGTCATCCGCTCCCGACATACAAGCGCCGAGCGGCAATATTAGCGCCGCTGTCGGCAGCGCAATCGACGGTGTCAATCTGCAGCCGAGCAACACCGAGGACGGACCGTTTACTTATCAAATTCTCAGCGGCCCGAGCGGCATGACCATCGATAGCCAGGGCAATGTGCAATGGCAGCCATCTCTAGCCTTTTTCCCACGCGGCGAGGTACAGGCACAAATAAAAATCAGCAATGCAGACAATGCGGTAACGATCCCGCTGCAACTCACCGTGACGGACAGTGGCCGCAGCAACCCATTGGTGCGCTCCGGACTATTTGGCCCGACCAAAGATAAAAATATTTTTGTGCTCGACTTCAACAATGACGGCAGCCAGCGAGTTCTACTGACCGACAATAAAAACTTAATCTACACCCTGAAATATCAGGCGGGCACCTACGTTCAAGATTGGCTCTACCCCTATGCGCTCGGCAACGGCACCACGATCGACCATATTTTGCCGATCGACGTCAATCACGACGGCAAATACGAAATTGCCGTGCAAATCGGCGGCGCTATTTACATCATCGATGAAGCGCATAACGCCATTGCGCGCTCGATCGATCTCGGCAGTACCGGTGGCTACGGCCTGGCCGTCGCCGATCTCGATAACGACGGCAATCCGGAATTAATAACTCTGATCGATGGCATCGCTGGGCAACAAGCCGTTATTCTCGACGCCGCCACGCTAGCGGAAAAATGGCGCACGCCTTCATTAGCGCTCGGCACTGACTTTTCGGTCGGCAATGTCGATAACGACGCAGCGCTGGAGCTCGTATTCGCGGGCGGCTATGTCTATGACGGCATATCCCATAACAACCAGTGGCAGTACAGTTCAGCGTTTGGCAATCAGGTGGCGGTCGGCGATATCGACGGCGATGGCGTCGATGAAATTATCGGTTTCAATTCCGGCTACTATTATGGAACCACGCCGACAGTGTATAACGCCGTAACTAAGTCTTCGATGTGGAGTATTAATGGCAGCTCTGCGTTATGCGGGCTGGGCCTCGTACAACTGGATGGAGATGCAGCAAAGGAAATTTTAATCAGCGATTGCTTCAGCGGGCAACTCAGCGCTTTCGATGCAACTAGCAGCGGTACAACCTCGAAATGGTCAACCACCCAAAGCTCTAGCAGTAATAGTTTTGCGGTCGGCGACGTCGATGGCGATGGCAATCCCGATTTGATTGCAGCATCCATTCCCATCTTTACGTCCTCTCGACCCCATCCAACAATATTCAATCCATTGACCTTGGCCGTTACATTTAACGCCAACGACTCGGCACTTGATACCGGCTTTAGCGGGGGATTAAAAGCCGTTGAAAACGGCGTATCGCAAATTTTATTTGCCGGCCAGAAGGTGGCAAACAACCAAACAAATACCGTCTTTTTTGCAATCGAACCGAATACTGGCGCGACCACTGTCGGCTCGTTCATACCCAGCTCGTCGACTGATCCGGTTAACTTCTGCGTTGGCGATTACGATGGTGACGGCAGCGATGACATTCTATTCGGCGGCATCGAAAACTACTCGTCCTCCTATCTGGAAAGTTACAACTTTATTTCGCAGACGCAGCAATGGAAAAAGACTGTAAGCAGTTACGCCTACATGCTGCCGGTGGTTAGCTGTGGAGATTTCAATAACGACGAACATACCGATATCGGCGCTTACATAAATGGCTCCCTCGAATTAAATGACGCTGTCAATCAAACTTTATTGTGGTCTTCCGTACCCGCGAACACGGTGACGCAACTCGTCAGCGGAGATCTGGACGGCGATGGTAAGCCGGAATTGATCACGGCCAATAATTCGGAAATCAGGAAGTATCGAGCCAGCGGCAATACTTACGTAGACGGTGGCGCCTATACCATTCAGACGCCCATCTACTTTTATGCATCGAATGTTGTACTGTCTTTGGCCGATATCGACGGCGACCAACGATCTGAAATAGTCGCCGCAATACCCAGCTACAACTTCTCCACATCGAAGCCGCAAACTATTTTAATCGTTCTGAATAGCGATCTGACCGAGCGTAGCCGCACCACCGTCGACGGCACTATTACGGCTATTGCGCCGGAGTCGGTACGGCAGGGTCATTTGTTAATCGCGCTATTGGAAAGCAGCAACTCCTATCCCTACACCTCGACCGCGTCTCGTGCCGAAGTGGTCGATGTAAATACCGGCGCCTGGGTTTGGCGCTCGCCAATGATCCTAGGCAACATAGCAGGAAATAACTTGCACTACGACAATGCAGCCGGCACTAGCGGCGGTCGCTTGACGATCGGCACCAACTCGGCGATGTATATCAGTCTCTGAGGCTCATGAATCCGCGCGCCGGCGCGCGCGGATTACTATATTGCGCGGCGTCAATTGCCGCTCGCAAAATGTACCCACCTCCACTCGATAGTCGTGCTCGCGCAAATACAAAGCGCGATCCAATATCAACCATAACTCCAGCGCGCGCCGAAATAGTATGCGCGGCAAATCCAATGCCGCGACTTCGCGCAAGCGCCGCCAGCCCACTTGCTCATAATCGTCATAACGCAAGTCTGCCGGCGCTTCCATACCTTGCGACAGCGCCAGATCGCGAAAAAAATTCGCAAATCCCGCACTCAATACGCTGAGCGGCTGCGACGGTGTCGCCATATAAGCGTCGACGCCGCGCACCTCGCGCTGCCAGATATCGAAACCCAGACGCCACGCCTGTAACGTTTTACGCTGCCGCTGAATGCGTTGCGGCGATGTAACGCTGTCGCGCACCGCAGTATGTAAATCTGCCAGGCTCAATGGCAACTCGGCCTGCAGCGCAACTGCCGATAACGCTTCGCAGGCAGTACCCGCGACAAGATGGTAACAGCAGGGCGCCAATGTGATTGCCTGTGGCTGCTGCTCGCCGCAAACGCGCAACAGCTGCATATGCAGCTCGCCGCACGCATGTAGCGCCATGACATCGCATTCGCGCTGAATGAATTTTTTGCTGCTCGCCTGCAATACATCGGCGCAATATAAATGTATTGGCAATTTTTCGCGCTGCGCCAACGCCCTGCCCGCTTCGACCAATGCCGCGTTCCACTCCAACCCGGCGACGCTGCGCTGCTGAGTTCGCGCCAGCAAGCGGCCAAGGTGCGCTTTGCCGGCGCACCATTCGACCAACGGCGCCGTAGTGCTGGGAACGCGCGCGGAGAAGGCTTTAATTTGTTGCCATTTGCGACCGGGAATCGCGCGCGCCTCGAATAAATCCAGCGACACATGCGTAGCGCTCAACGCCGGTAGTTGGCAACCGGCGTACAGTGCCGCAGCATCGGGTACGAAAGCTTCGAGTTGGCGCGTCAACGCCAGATCGCACTCAGCCAGTTGTTCGGCGTGCGCAACATCCAAACTTCGCAGCATTTGCGCCAACTCGGGAAATTGCGGCTCCCACGGCAGGCGCGGATGCTGAAAAGCCTGCGGCCGCCATAGCGCCTGATGGCGTTGCAACAAAACCGTGAGGCGTTGAAAATGTTCGATCAAATATTCGTCGCGCCACGGCAACGCAGCTTCCGCATTCACGACTTAACGCTCCACCGCTATCAACTTAAAACTGCGGTTGCGCGCGACGATATCGACCTTCTTAAATAAGCCGGCAGCTTTCCTCTCCAGTGGAATGAATTGATTGACGACAAACAGCGCACGCCCGCCGCGGCGCAGCAAACGTCTGGAGGCCTGCAGAAAACGTCCGGTCAGCTCGTCCTCGACATCGAAACCCTGATGGAACGGCGGGTTGCATAAAATAGCGTCGAACGACTCGTCGGCGGTTCCAACGGGAAGAGTTGCCGCGCAATCGGCAACCAGCGCGTTGCCGTTAATCGTTTGCTGCCGCATATTTTCCGCGCAGGCCGTCACCGCCGCGATATTGTTATCGGTGGCAATGAACTCCGCCAACGGCCAGTGCCGCGCGGCCAGCACCGTCAGATAACCGTATCCGCAACCTAAATCGAGCACGCGCCGCGGCGCGGCCGGCCAAACGTTGTCGAGTTGTTCTATTAAAAAAGTCGAACCGGCATCGAGCTTTTGCCAACCGAAAATACCCGGCTTCGACCATAGCGTTAAATCCGCAGCGAGCGTTATCTTGCGTAGCGCGGCGTAATCCTGATCGGGCAACGGCTCGCTGAGCTGCGTGCCCCGCTCGATAACACCGCAGAACGCACCGCTGTCGCGCTCGATAATACATGCGCCGCCGGCGCGCGCCGCGGCCTTTTCCAAATAGGTTTTGATGCCTTCATTTTTATAACCGCTGAGAAATAGCTTACCGCCGACCGGCAGCCACTCGAGCGCGCGATTGATGACGTAGTGCACCAGCGCCTTTTCTTTAGCGATGCGAAATACCACGTGCTGTAAATCCGTGCGCGGCTCGGTATTGAAATCGCTCAGGGTCGCCGCCACGCCATGCATCGCCGCTGCCGCCGCGATATCGCTGCGATTGGTCAGCACTTGTAAATCCGCGCGTTGCGATGCTGCCGCCAACAGGCCGGCATCGATCTGCTCGTCGGCACACCACAGCGCCGGACCCTGCGTCGCAGTCACGTATTGCAATAACTGCCGAGCGGCGGCATCCTTCATTAAAACCTCGGTTTAAGTATTTGATCGACAATATTGCGCCGGCGAGAGTCGGCACTGTACCTAATGATATTGTACCTAATGCCCGCGACCTCGTCGTGAGTGGCGCGGGCCGCGAAATCCAAGCATGTTGCGCGGCGACTACCTGCATGCAGCATGCACACAACGGGAACGACGAGATGCGCTTGGAACACTTTAATATCTCCGGCTCCATCGAATTATTAGAAGCAGTGCGAACCTTCTACATCGAGGTGCTCGGTTTGACCGATGGCCCCAGGCCCGCTGTGCCGACGCGCGGCTATTGGCTATACAGCGGCAACGATGCCGTCGTGCACCTCAACGAAAGCAGCGATCGCCAGGCACCGCCGCGCGCCAACTATCTGGATCACATCGCCTTCGCCTGCGACGACGTGGCGACCGTGGAGCGGCGCCTGCAGGCGCACCATACCGAATATTCGATCAACCGCTATCCAGCGGTAAATCTGACGCAGATATTTCTGCACGACCCCGCCGGTACCGGCATCGAATTGAACTTTCGTTAACTTCAGGGCGTTAACTTCAGGGCGCTAACTTCCAGGCGTCAATCCCCGACGCTTCACCGCGAGACTTTTCATGAATGCTTTAAACCGCGACCGACAAATACAAGAACTACTCGACAAGCGGGCGCTGCTGGAATTAATCAACGCCTACTGCAACGCCGCCGATCGGCACGATCACGAAAAAATGCGCGGACTCTATCACGAGGATGCGATCGACGATCACGGGGTGTTTTCGCAGGGTCCGGCGATGGAGTTTATCGATAAGCTGCCGCAGATTCAGGCGCCGATGGAAATTCTGCATCACAATGTCACCACCGTTAATCTTAAACTGAATGGCGATTACGCCGAGGGCGAGGTCTATATCATCGCCTTTCATAAAGTGCGCAACGAAGACGGCAGCACTTTCGATTTATTGATCGGCGGCCGCTACTTCGATAAATACGCCAAGCGCGACGGTAGCTGGAAATTCTCGCACCGCTCGGTGGTCGCCGACTGGACCAATATACACTCGCCGTCGATCGTCGATCTGCAGCATCCCATTCTGCAAGGCGCATATATCGGCAAGCCTGGCCCGATCGATCCTTCGTATGAATTTTTTTCACTGTTCAAACGCGGGGAGCGCTAGTCGCCGGCCACCACGACCGCGCCCCACGGGTTGTGTAGTTCGAACCAAGCATGGCAGACTTCCAACAATGTGCGACGACTTTTACTCAGCCTGCATCCGGAGGCCAGAACCTGCAATGCCGCACAGAAGAGTCTCGCATGAGCGCGCCCCATGCCGGGCAAGGGGCCGCGCATAAATCGGGAAGAATTAAATGCTATCGAGAGATACCTGGGAATTGCTGAGTTTTATCGTCACGGTATTTGCATTGCCGGTGGCCATTTTTGTTTTTATTTTCGAGCAGCAAAAGGAGCGGGATAACGAAGAGGAAAACGTCTACCAGCTACTTTCCGACAATTATCAGGATTTTCTGAAAATCGCTCTCGAGCATTCCGATCTGAAGTTGTTTTCGGTCGAAAAAACTCTCGAGCTGAGCGAAGAACAGCACGAGCGCATGCTGATTATTTTTAATATGCTGGTATCGCTGTTCGAGCGTGCCTATCTATTATTGTATGAAGAGCATATGTCGGCCAAACAATTGCGCCGCTGGTTATCCTGGGAGGACTACATGCTCGAATGGTTGAACCGCGCCGATTTTCGCGAATTGCTGCCGGTGCTGGTGCGCGGCGAGGATCCCGAGTTTGTCGTTTATATGAACAAGCTATTGGCGCGCGAACGCAAAACATAAAACCACCCACGGATGAAACCGATTGGCATGATCGATAAAAACGCTGGCATAACCGCACTTGGCCCCGCTCAAGCCGCATTTATTCAAGGCAGCGTATCGATCGTCGCGGCTTCCTGCGGCAGCGCTGCCACTACGCAGCTAAGCAAGGTATTCGGTTGCCGCGTCGCCGCCGATGGCCGCTCGGTCACTATTATAGTGTCCGCGCTGCAGGCCGGTGCGCTATTGGCCGACATACGCGCCAATCGAAAACTCGCCGTGGTATTTTGCCGGCCCACCACCGATCAAACGCTGCAAATTAAAACCTTCGATGCGCGCGTCGTTGCGCTTGGGCGCGAAGATTACGCTACATTGGCCGAGCACACCGATAAGCTGGTCGCGGAAATTGTGCCACTGGGCTTTCCCGAGGCGATCGTGCGACCGCTGTTCGGTTGCTCAAGCAGCGACGCGGTGGCGGTGCGTTTCACACCGAGCGCGGTGTTTGATCAAACGCCCGGGCCCAATGCCGGCACACAATTGGTCGGCGCGACATGATGCTCACTGTCGATAGTATTCGCCACTGCCTGGAAGGAGCCATTCCCGGTGTGATGGCGACCTGCGATGCCGATGGCACCCCCAATGTCGCCTTTCTTTCGCAGGTCGAATACGTCGATAGTCGGCACATCGCGCTGTCGTTTCAGTTCTTTAATAAAACCCGCGAAAATATTCTGCTCAACCCCCGCACGCGCCTGATGGTCATCGACCCGCGCGATGGCGCGTCGTATCGGCTCGACATCGAATATTTGCGCACCGAAACCGCAGGTCCGTTGTTCGAGCGCATGAAAGCCAAGCTGGCGGGCATCGCCTCGCATACCGGCATGGTCGGCGTATTCCGCTTGCGCGGCTCGGACACTTATTACGTGCACGGCATCGAAAAGGTGCCGAGCGCGGCACCGCCGACACCAGCGCCGCAGCGCAGCGTGCTGGCGGCGCTGCACACCGCGAGCGATCGGCTACGCATCTGCGTCGATTTGGATAATTTGCTCGATACCACACTGGATACGCTGGATCGGCAATTCGGCATCGAACAAGCGATGATTTTTTTGTCGGACGCGCCGGCGCAAAAGTTGTATGCGGTTGCCAGCCGCGGCTACGAAAGTTCCGGCGTCGGCGCCGAAATACCGATCGGTGCGGGCATTATCGGCATCGCCGCGCAGGCGCGCACGCCGATTCGCATCGGCCATATGACCAGCGAATACACCTACGGCCGCGCGGTGCGCGAGTCCGCGCTGCAGGCCGGACTCGATAATTTACTGGCGATCGAAATTCCGCTGCCGGGGCTGGTCGAGCCGCGCAGTCAAATGGCAGTACCGCTGCTCGCGTTCGACAATTTGCTGGGAATTATTTACGTCGAAAGCACCCAGGATTTGCGCTTTGGCTACGACGAGGAAGATACCCTGGTCGCCCTCGCCGCGCAGCTGGCATTATCGATGCTGCATCTTCAGCAAACGCAGGAGACAGCGAATTCCGACATCGCCGAATTACCGGTCGCGGCGTTGGTCGGCACCCCGGTGGAGGTGCGCTATTACCGGGAAAACAACAGCGTTTTTCTCGACGGCGACTATCTGATCAAAGGCGTGGCCGGCGCAATTTTCTGGGCGCTGGCCCAGGATTATGTGCAGCGCGGCAAGAACGTTTTCAGCAATCGCGAATTGCGTCTCGATGCCCGCATTCGCCTGCCCGAACTCAGCGACAATCTCGAAGCGCGGCTGATTTTACTCGCGCGCCGCCTCGAAGAGCGCTGCAACTATCTGCAGATAAAAAATGCGGGCGCGGCCAGTTTCATCTGCGTGTCGACCGGCCGCTCGCGTTGCTCGCAGCCGACGCCGGCAGCTGATTTACCGCCTTCACACCGCCACACTCACGCGGCCTCATTCAAGCAGTCCTTTAAGCAGCCTTACTCAAGCCGCCAATGGCAGCGCCAACGCAACGGCAAGCTTGCACCAATCGCGCTCGCTCAAGTTGCTTTGCGCAACCGCCAGCAAACCTTCGAACACTTCGCGCGGCGCATGCGCGCGCACGCCGCTCAGCATATTGACGCGAAAACCGTGATCGTTATTCGCCAGCATCCAACGGGCGATCACCATCATCTCAGCCGGTGGAATCGATGCCACCAATTCCGCTTCGATCGCCAGCAGCTCGACATCGGTGTAAACCGCCCAGAGCACAGAATTATGCTCGCTCTCCTCGAACTGCATATGCTCGAAATTTTCCGCGACGAACAGGGCGAACTGCCGATACAGACGCTGCGCGGCACTGCGCCGTTCCGCCGCGACGCTGTGTTCGACCGCGAGCGCGGCCGCTTGCAAATTATCTAGCGCATGCAGATGCTCGATATGTTCGTCGACGATACGCAGTGCACTACCGGGGCGGCGCTGTTCCATCGCCTTATGCACGAATTGATTCTCGTGCTGCAGATGTCCGGCACAGATGTTCAGCAATTCGCGCAATTGCGCCAACGCGACCGAGACATCTTGCTCGTCCTCGCAATCCATCCGGCCGAGGGCACCCAGCGTCTCGCCCATATAGACGCGCAATGCCTTGTGGATCGCTAAATAGATATCGAAACGCGGTGTTACGGTGGGTTGATTCATTGTTATCTCCCTTATCGGCTTTCGATCCGCCCGCCAGATCGTGCTTTGCAGTGTAAGGAAATATCGCGGCGAGCAATCCTAAAAAAAAAAGCTCAGCAAATCTTAAAAGAATCTTAAAGCCCGGGGAATCGAGCAAAAGGCGGGGAAATCAGGCGACGGATGCGACTTCTTCGGCGGTCAGCGCTCGGTACTCGCCCTCCGCCAGGGTAGCGTCCAGCACGATTGCGCCGATGGATTCGCGGTGCAAACGCACCACGGCGTTGCCGACTGCGCCGAACATGCGTTTGACTTGGTGGTATTTACCCTCGCTGATAGTCAGTCGCGCATTGTGGCTATCGATAATGTCCAGCCGCGCCGGCTTGAGACGCTGTTTTTCGGCCAGTAAAAATAAGCCGCGCGCAAACTGCTCGACCAGTTGCGGAACAATCGGCTCGGCAGTCTGCAGCAGGTAAGTTTTATCGCAATCGCTCTTGGGCGCGGTGACACGATGCGACCATTGACCGTCGTCGGTGAGCAACACCAAACCTGTGGTATCGATATCCAGACGTCCGACGATATGCAATGCCTCGCGATTGTCCTCGTCGAGTAAATCCAACACCGTGCTGTGTTTACGATCCTTGGTCGCGCACACATACCCATCCGGCTTATACAGCATAAAGTAACGCGGCAGTGCGCGCCGCAGCGTACGCCCCTCCAATGTTACGTCCGCAGCGGCATCGACTTCATATTGCGGGTCTTCGATGGTTTGTCCTGCAACACTCACCAGACGCGCCTTGATAAAGCGCTTGGCATCGCTGCGCGAGAGATCCGTGACACTGGCAATAAATTTATCGAGACGCATATGCTGCCGGCCTGAATTGCAACGCGCCAACCGTCGCCACGGCGTTCAACAGGCGCGCATAATTCATTGAAAAAATATCAATGCTCGCGAGTGGCGCGAAAGGTAATTTCGGGCCACCGCTCTTCCATCAATGCCAAATTGACGCGCGTGGGCGCCAGATAGGTCAGGTGGCCACCGCCGTCCAACGCTAAATTGTCGTTGGCCTTCTGCTTGAACTCCTCCAGTTTTTTCGCATCGCCACACTCAATCCAGCGCGCTGTGTACACATTCACAGTGTCGTATATCGCCTCGACTTTATATTCGTCCTTCAACCGATACGCGACCACTTCGAATTGCAACATGCCGACCGCGCCGACGATTAAATCGTTGTTGCGCATCGGCATAAACACCTGTGTCGAACCTTCCTCGGAAAGCTGCTTCAAACCGGTCTGCAATTGCTTGGCCTTCATCGGGTCCCTCAAGCGAATCAACCGGAACAGCTCCGGCGCAAAATGCGGCACGCCGGTAAATTTTAAATCCTCGCCGTCGCTGAACGTATCGCCGATTTGAATCGTGCCGTGATTGTGCAGACCGATGATATCGCCGCTGAACGCTTCTTCCACCAGCTCGCGCTCGCCGGCCTTGAAGGTCACGGCATCGGCGATTTTAATATCTTTGCCGATGCGCACATGGCGCATTTTCATACCCTTGGTGTAGCTGCCCGAGCAAATGCGCATGAAGGCGATACGGTCGCGATGCTTGGCATCCATGTTGGCTTGAATTTTAAACACGAAGCCGGAAAACTTCTCTTCGGTCGGCAACACTGTGCGCGTCTCCGCTTTTTTGACCAGCTCGGCCTGGCGCGGCAGCGGCGCCGGCGCCCACTCGACAAAGCCATCCAACAATTCGCGCACGCCGAAATTGCCGAGCGCCGTGCCGAAAAATACCGGCGTCAATTTGCCGGCCAGATATTTTTCGTTATCGAATGTGTAGCTGGCACCGCGCACGAGTTCGATCTCCTCGGCAAAACTGTCGGCTTCGTCGCCGAGCAATGCCCGCGCCTCCGCGCTCCGCAAGCCGCGGATTTGAATATCATCGGGAATCGTATGCCCCTGGCCTTTGGTGTAGACATGAATGATATCCGTATAGAGGTTATATACACCCTTGAAGTCCTGGCCATCGCCGATCGGCCAGTTGATCGGTGCCGCGGCGATTTTTAAAACACTTTCGATTTCGTCAAGCAGTTCGATCGGATCGCGGATGTCGCGGTCCATCTTGTTGATGAAACTGAGGATCGGCGTATCGCGCATGCGGCACACGTTCATCAACTTGATAGTGCGCTCCTCGACACCCTTGGCGCCGTCGATCACCATCAACGCCGAATCGACCGCCGTCAGCGTGCGATAGGTGTCCTCGGAGAAATCTTCGTGACCGGGCGTATCGAGCAGATTGACGATGCGCTCGCCATACGGAAACTGCATCACCGACGAGGTCACCGAAATACCGCGCTCCTGCTCCATCGCCATCCAATCGGACGTTGCATGACGATCGGACTTTTTCCCCTTCACCGTGCCGGCGATCTGAATCAGGTTGCCGAACAACAGCAGTTTTTCGGTGATGGTGGTTTTCCCGGCGTCCGGGTGCGAGATGATGGCAAATGTGCGCCTATCATTGATTTCATTGAGGATTTTACTATCCGACATTACTTAACATCTCGCTTGTGTACACGCGTGAGCGCACCGCTTTAAAAGTGTCTTACCCGCTATTTCGGTGCGCTACGGAAGGCCGCGCATCATAACAAATGGGGATTGAGAACGCTCGACGCAGGCGAGACTTGCGAGGACGGCAACATTAGCCCACGACTGTGGCCATAGGAAATGCTCTCCTCTTTGTTGCGCCAAGCGCTTTGCGACAGCGCTCCGTCCACATCGATGACCGAGAATCCGAGCGAGCGTCAATAATTCTTCACTGCGATTTACCGGATTTCCTTTAAATTTTTTAAGTACTTATTATCAATTGGGATTATCTCCAGTGGCCTGGCTTTTGCTGGGCATTCGCGCGCTGGCGCATTTCAAATATACGCAGAGCATGAATGGGGCGCCGCGACGCTACCCAATAATTTTACTTATCGTTTATTAATCTCCGCTTTCGAGGACATGGATCATGAAAGGATTAAGGCTTTATATTGCTGCCGCTGGGTTTTTAGCTACGGCCGCCGCGCACGCCGCGACGTACGACTATTTAGTAACTGGCAGCTTAACCTCTTACACCGCTTCAATTCCCAGCGTGGGCACCGTCACGGGGCTATTCGACCCAGCCAGTCCAAGCATTTTCAACGGCTCCATGGTGGTCACTAACCTGCGCATGACTAGTACCAGCTTTTCCATAGAGTATTTTAATAATAGTCTCGGAGGAGCGGCAGTAAGAACAACACCGCAGTCGACGGTCAATTTGTATGGAAGCGCTTACGGATTTACCCCAATAGTTTCCTACAACGCCGCAACCAGGCATTTATCTCAAACGGCCGCAGGCAATTACTCCACCAAAGATACTTTTTGCGTGGGTATTGCGGCCATTTGTGGACGCTTGTATCCGGAGGGAAACGCCTATTCGAGCGGTAGCTCGCCGTACGATCAGATTACCGGCACGCTCGATTTAAGCTTCAGTGCATTATTCGACGGCTTTACCGGTACATTTACCGAGATCGATACGCTCTCCACCGGCGCGGTAGTCACTAAGGTTTATTCGTTAAACGGTTCCCTGCCGCCACCGTCGTCTGTGCCGCTACCCTTCACCGGAATGCTGTTTGGCTCCTCGCTACTGGCGCTTGGCGGCGTCGCTCGGCGCCGCGCTTAAGACGCCCGTTAATCATACTCTACGCGAGCCGATATCGGCTCGCCATTGGCAGCTCCTTGTTCGTAGATGGCAGGGGCGTTTCCGCCAATATTCCCTGCCCGGAATATGAGTACGAATTCTTCCGCTCGCCAGTGCAGGCGATCGGACGCTTAACCCTGACCCGGTATCGCGCGTCTGTGATATAGCAAACAGACGGGGTATAAATACTCTATAAAAATACAAGACTCAATGCTCCCAAATAGGGACTCAAGGTCAGCGGCATCACGTAGCCTGCAAAATCAGTTGCATGAGTGTCGATACAATTTGTAGGATGAGCTGTCTGTCGTTGGTGTGCGCTAGACGGGCCATAAAAATAAAATCAGGGGACGCAATGATCGATCTATCTGTTTTTTTAGCTCTGTGTGCGACAGTGGTCGCAGCCAATATCGTGGCACTACCCAAATTATTAGATTATTCCAACGCTTATCCAAGCACCGAAGCGCGCAACATAGGACACATATCCACCATCAGTAAAAGCATCCTGCTTTCGTTGGGCGCATGCGCGGTCGGCGCTTATATGGCGCCACGGGTCGGGCTGGGCGCACCGTTCCTCCATGAGCTTCTCGATTTCAGTACGCCCATACCTAACCTATGGAACCCGCTACGTACAGCTTTGGTAAGTTCATTCTACGTATTGCTGGGATTGTTGTTGCTGAATGTCGTCTTTGTGCAACGGCATGTAACGACAGCGCGCTATTTTTCAATGCCGCTACAATCAAAAATTTTAATGGAGGGTGTCGTTGAAGAGGTAGTCTACCGCTGGGGTTTAATGTCGATAGTGGCCCGCATTTCAATTAGAGAGTTCCATGTCGACCCAAACACGGCGATGATAGTAGCGATTTTACTGGCTGCGGTTGGGTCCAGCTTATCGCATGTTTCCGATTTGGCGCGACTGCATTTCGAACGCATCAGCGTGGCTTTATTGGCGGTTATTTTGATTAATTTTTGGGCTTCTCTCTGCTATGGCTGGCTGTTTTGGCAGCAAGGATTAACTGCTGCCATTTTGTGCCACATTCTGGTGGTGTGGATATCCACTTACGCCTACCAAATGGCGAATTTGAGCTTTGATCTGCAACCCGATGATCACTGAGAAATCAGCTAAAACGCCTCGATCGTATCGCTGGCATCGACTACTTGCTGGATCACTTGTGCCGCTTTATCCGGATCCAAGTGCAGACGCTGGAACAACTCAGCCGGTATGGCTTCCAACGGCGCGTTGCCGATGCCATGCCGGCGCAGCAGCCGCGTCGCCACGAAGATCAGATTAGCGTATTCCGAATGCGGGCCGACATAATCGGCTTCGTTTTGAAAACGCAGGCCGGCGATCACTTCCTCCGGCATCGACCATAACCCCATCAGCCAGCCCGCCAGTTGATCGCGCGTAACGCCTAATAAAAAGCGCTCGATCGGTGCATAACTGAGTGTGCGATTCGCCTCCTGATAGCGGCAATAACTGGAAAAATGCGGGGGAAATATTTCCGCCAACAGTAGATAGCCAAAGTTGTGCAATAAACCGCTCAAATACGCGAGACCGATGGTGGGACGATGCTGCGCCTTAATGCAGCCGACCAGCGCCTCGACCGCAGTAGCACCGTATACCGCCTGCTGCCAATATTGCGTAAAACCCTGCGGCGAATCCTTGGGCAGATTGAGGCTTTTACCCAGCGCCAAACCCAACGCCAGATTCGATACCAGATCGAAGCCGAGCACGCGCACGATCGCATCCTGCACCGATTTAACTTTGCCGGTATAACCGTAATAGGACGAGGAAGCCCAGCTTACAATTTGCGCAGCTAAGGCCGGATCAGCCTCGACGATGGCGCTCAATGCACGCGCATCGGCGTACGGATCGACGCGCAGCTCGATAATGCATTGCGCGGTGGCGGGCAGCGGCGGCAACTCCAGTGTCTCTTCGAGACGCTGCATGATGCGCAGCGTCGTGAAATTAGTGACTGCGGCGGTGATTTCCGCAACATCGTCGATCTGCTCCAGCTCGGTGCGCTGCAGGCTGGCCAGCGGCACCGCAAAATCGCCGATCAGCGCGGCGGCGAGATTCTGCTTGAATTGCTGGCTATCGAGCTGCACCAAACTTGCATCGCCCACGCTCACCAGCAACGAGTCAGCCTTTAACAAGTTGTTATCGACCGCCATCTCCAGGCCCAGTGCCCCGGGTAACGCAGGCAGTTGTAACAGGCCACGCTGCTCGCACAGTTTCTGTACCGCAGTCGGATGCATCGCTCGCAATGCCCGTCCACTCAGGCGACGCAAAATGTTGATATCGAGCAAGCTGTGCGACGGATATAAAACGTGCAGGCGGTATTCGCCGTCGTGCAGCAGTGCGGCTTGCACCTGTCCTTCCGCCAATGCGTGCAGCTCGCCCTGCGTAGCGCCGATAAGAGAGTTTTTTGCGTGCAGAGCGTCCACCGCTGCGGGAATAGCCATTCAAGTTCTCCGTTTTCAATCGGCCAGTGCTATTGGTTTCGTACCGGTTTCGTAATAATCGGCCTAAGTGTAGACAGAAAAAACGCTGTCGTTAGCGCGGCTTATAGGCGCAGAAACCGGGACGCGGGCCAATTCGCGGATGATTGCGGCAAGTTGTGGGCCGGTTCACATAAATCGTGCAGCGCCGCGTCCCGCCGTCTAGATAAATACAATCGCCATTGGCGAGACGCGCGAGGGTAAAAAGCGTATTGCGGGCGCTGAAATGATCGATGATACCGGCCTTTTTTAGCTTCTTGGCGATGTCTTTCGGCGCCCCCTCCGCCTCGAAGGCATCGATTAGCTGCATTCTCAGCAAGTCCTCGATGGTGGCTTCGACCGGCAGCTTGCAGCAGTTGGCGAAACAACTCGCGCACAGCGAGTCCTTATAGCGGACCCAGGTTTCGATCCGCTCGATATCCGCTGCCGGAATGTTGGTTTTTTTCATAGCTGCTGTATTCGGATTACTACAATCGGGGCTGCGACATTGCGCCACAGCCGGGCGCTGCCGACCTTAGCGTATAATGCGGCGCGCTTCAAACGCCGCAATGCAACGACCGCCCCCGTTATGGCTCTGCAAATCATTATGGCTCTACTGACCGCCGCCAAAGCCAATCTACAACGCCTCGCGCTGGTGCGCCTGATTGTCATCGGCGGCGAAACCGCGGCGCTGACCTACGCCTACTATTGGCTGCGAGCCGATTTGCGCTACGCCGGATTGCTGGCCGCTATCGCGCTGCAAATCGCAGCCACGACTTTTACCTTCTGGCGCCTGCGCAAATCGTGGCCGGTAACCGACGGCGAGTTTTTTGCGCAACTATTGCTCGATGTCGGCGGGTTGAGTCTGCTGCTGTACTGCAGCGGCGGCGCGACCAATCCATTTGTTTCCTATTACCTCGTGCCGCTGGCCATCGCCGGCGCGGTGCTGCCGTCGCGCTATACGGTGAGTCTGGCGGCGACCTGTATCGGCGTCTATACCGCCCTGCTGTTTTTCTACGACCCGCTGCCGCTGCTTTCGCCGCTGCCGGGCGCTCACCAACACATGGGACACACCGCATCCGCCGAGATTATCAATCCGCATGTGGTCGGCATGTGGTTCAACTTCACGCTGTCGGCCATGCTGATTACTTATGTGGTGGCGCGGATGGCCAATGCCCTGCGCGAGCAGCACGACGAACTGAACCAGCGCCGCGAACAAGCACTGCACAATGAACAGTTATTGGCGGTGGCGACGCTGGCCGCCGGCACCGCGCACGAACTAGGCACGCCGCTCACCACGATGAAAATCCTGCTCGACGAAATGCCCGCCGACGACCCGGCATTGCGCGCCGATATCGACATGCTCAAGCAGCAGGTGCATACCTGCCACGCGACCCTGAAGACTCTGGTGGCGACCGCCGAGTCGCATCAGCGCCAGCAGTTCCCACTGCAGGCCGCCGATAAATTCGTGCGCGCCGTCCTCGAGCGCTGGCAGATCGTGCGGCCGACCGCGCAGTATCATTTGCAGGTACAAAGCCCTGTACAAGCCCCGGCGCTGCGCCCCGACGAAACGCTGCAACAGGCCATTCTCAACCTGCTCAATAACGGCGCCGACGCCTGCGACGAACCGTTAGACCTAAAACTGGAATGGGATACACGCGACATCGTGCTGCGCATTCGCGATCGCGGTGCCGGTGTCGCGCTGGAGATCGCCGAGCAACTCGGCAAACCATTCGTTACCAGCAAAGGCAAAGGCCTGGGGCTGGGCTTGTTTTTAAGCCACGCCACCATCGAGCGTTGCGGCGGCGATATCCGCTTGTACAATCATCCCGAGGGCGGCACCGAAGTGGTACTGCGGTTGCCGATCGCGGAGGCCGACCATGCCTGATACCGAAGCAACCGTGTCCGCTATCGATATTCTGGTGGTGGACGACGACCAGAGTTTTTGTCAGGTGCTGCAGCGCGCGCTCGAACGCCGTGGCCTGCAGGTAATGTGCGCACACGATTTGGAAAGCGCATCAAGCCTGGCGCAGCGGCATCGTCCGCGCCGGGCATTGGTCGATTTAAAACTGGCGGAAGGCTCCGGCCTGCACGTCATCAGTGCACTGAAGCAATTACAGCCGGATATCGCCATCGTAATGCTGACCGGTTATTCGAGTATCGCCACCGCGGTGGAAGCCGTTAAACGCGGCGCCATTAATTATCTCTGTAAACCGATTGGCGCCGATGAGATTCTCGATGCCTTTACTGTCGTCGATGATATCGCTGCGGCGCCGAGCGCGGCGACTCAACCGCTATCGGTGGAGCGACTGGAGTGGGAACACATCCAAAAGATTTTGCTCGAACATGCAGGCAATGTATCCGCCACCGCGCGCTCGCTCGGTATGCATCGCCGCACCTTGCAACGCAAATTGCAGAAGCGGCCGGTGCGGCAGTAACTTTCAGGATCGCTTCGCTGATTCTCGTCGGGACCGTCGTCCGCGACGAGGGGGTCTGGGCTTTTCCAGCGCCTGCCGGGGCCTTGGCTCGGCAGCGCGACGACAAGGTCGCGCTGCTTTTCGCCGCGAGCGCGATAGTGAATTTTAGCTTCGCCCAGGCGTCACGCGCTGGAAAAGCCCAGACCCCCTCGTCGCCACCGCAGTGGTCCATGACCACAGAGCAAAAATGAGAACACAAGGAATGTGGCAGAGGACTTCAAGGCGTCGCCTGCTCCTGTCTTTTTAAAGGCCCGACTGATACCGAGCTTGAATCTGCCGCCGGTGCATCGCTGCGGAAAAGCGTCGCGACCTTGTTGTCGCGACGCGGAGCTAGCGGGTATGAGGGCCTTTAAAAAGACAGGGGCAGGTGGCGCATCGCACAAATCGGGGGCCGCCCCCGGCTTTCCAAATAACCGCACCAATAAAAACGCCGGAATCAACCGGCGCTATTTAATGGAGGCCATGTAGCGAGCGCTATTACAGCAGCGAACGCCCTTTGCGTGCGGCGATGCGCATTCTCAACGCATTCAATTTAATAAAACCTTCCGCATCTTTCTGGTTGTATGCACCGCCATCGTCTTCGAAGGTCGAGATTTTCGAATCGAATAACGATTGCTCCGATTGGCGTCCCACGACGATTACATTGCCTTTATACAATTTCAAACGCACGATGCCGTTCACGTGTTGCTGCGAGGCATCGATCATCGATTGCAACATCAGACGCTCGGGGCTCCACCAGTAACCGTTGTAAATAAGGCTGGCGTATTTCGGCATCAGTTCGTCTTTCAAATGCGCTACTTCGCGATCGAGCGTGATCGATTCGATGGCGCGGTGCGCTTTCAGAATAATCGTGCCGCCGGGCGTTTCGTAGCAGCCGCGCGACTTCATGCCGACGTAGCGATTCTCGACCAGATCGAGCCGACCGATGCCGTTGTCGCCACCGATTTTATTTAAGTTGGCGAGAATCGTTGCCGGACTTAAATCCACGCCGTCGATTGCAACGATATCGCCTTTTGCAAAAGTTAAATCGATGTAGGTCGCTTTATCGGGCGCCGCTTCCGGCGATACGCTCCAGCGCCACATATCGTCCTCGGCTTCGGTCCACGGATTTTCCAACACGCCGCCTTCGTAGGAGATGTGCAATAAATTGGCATCCATCGAATACGGCGACTTCTTTTTATTCTTGGCGAAATCGACCGGAATATTGCGCTGCTCGCAATACGCCATCAGCGTTTCGCGCGAGGTCAAATCCCATTCGCGCCACGGCGCAATCACTTTGATACCGGGCTTCAATGCATACGCGCCGAGCTCGAAGCGCACCTGATCGTTGCCTTTGCCAGTGGCGCCGTGCGAAACCGCATCGGCACCGGTTTCGTTAGCGATCTCCACCAATCGTTTGGCAATCAACGGTCGCGCGATCGAGGTGCCGAGCAAATATTCGCCTTCGTACAAGGTATTGGCGCGAAACATCGGGAAGACGAAATCGCGCACGAATTCTTCTTTTAAATCGTCGATGTAAATCTGCGTTACGCCTAACGCCTGCGCTTTGGCGCGCGCCGGCTCCAACTCCTCGCCCTGACCGATATCGGCGGTGAAGGTCACCACTTCGCAGCCGTAGGTATCCTGCAGCCAGCGCACGATCACCGAGGTATCGAGGCCGCCGGAATAGGCCAATACCACCTTTTTAATATCGGACGTGGGCTTGAGGTCGGACATGAAACAATCTCCTGGGCATTGCTCGGGTTCAAGATACTGGAAGTTTAAAGCCACTAAGACTTAAGAAAGCCACGGGGGCTTAAATCGAGGGCGGCATTTTATCCGATCGGAGCCGGCCTTGCTCGCGTTGCCGCTGCAACCAGCGCAAAGAATGGCCGCCGCCGGTCGCGCCGGTCAACTCCAGAGCCAACTCGGCGGCTTCGACCAGCCGCGCGAGATCGATACCGGTGGCGAAACCCATCTGCTGTAAGAGCAGAGCCACATCCTCGGTGGCGACATTGCCGCTGGCACCGGGCGCGAACGGACAACCGCCCAGACCGGCGATCGACGCGTCGAATTTGCGGATGCCGCACTGCAGCGCCGCGTACACATTGGCCAGCGCCATGCCGCGCGTGTCGTGAAAATGACAGGTCAGCCGCGCCGCGCCGAACTCGCACACCAGCGTCGTCATCAATGCCGCGGTCGCGGCCGGATCGGCGGCGCCAATGGTATCGGCGATGATCACCTCGGTGGCGCCGGCCGCGAATACCTGCTCGGCCAGCGCCATAACGCCGCGCGACTCGATCGGGCCTTCGTACGGACACTCCCACGCGGTCGACAAATACACCAGCGAGTCGATGCCATCGCGCCGGCTCTGGACGATCAAATCGAGCACCACCGCCAGGGCCTGCGCGCTGCTCATGCGGATATTTTTTTCGTTGAAGGTATTCGACGCGGCGATCACCGAACCGATCGCCTTGATCCCCGAGGTTTTCGCTAACTCATAACCTTTTTGATTCGGCACCAAAGCCGAATAATAAATATCGTCGCGCGGCAGACCTGCGATCACCGCATCAGTGCCCGCCATCGCCGGCACCGCGCGCGGCGACACGAAGCTGCCAACCTCGATCGCGGGCAGACCGGCCTTCACCAGCGCGCGAATCAACTGCAGCCGCTGCTCCGGCGCCAATACGCGCGGTTGATTCTGCAGACCATCGCGCGGCCCGACTTCATTGATCACCACTTTTTCAGTCATAAATGACTTTCCGAAAGAACGTAGAAAACGAAACAACGATACCAGCAAGGCGAGCTGCCGTAAGGTTTGCTGTGACCGTGAGTCGGCATGAATGCCGACTCCGAGCCTAGAGCCTGCCCCATCGCGAAGCGATTGCTGTGGGCACATGGACCCCTTTTGTTTTGAAAACAGAGAGGGGTGGCGTGTCACAGCAAACCTTAGGGCGGCTCGACCTCGCACAAATGACCAAAGTCCTTAACTAATTAGATTCGCAGTTTCTCGCCGAGCAATAATACTGTCATGTGTTAGAGTTAAATCGCTAGCCAATTGTTTTTACAAAGAATCTATTCCGATGCACGCTCTCTACCCGCTGCTGGTCGGCGCGCTGCTACTGTTCATTAGCATCGTGCTGACACCTCTCTCCAACCGCGTCGGTATGCCGGTGTTGCTGCTATTTTTCGGCGTCGGCATGTTGGCCGGAGAAGACGGGCCGGGCCAGATTCAATTTCACGACTTCAACGCCGCGTTCGTCATCGCCAATCTCGCGCTGGCGGTGATTCTATTGGATGGCGGCATGCGCACGCGCGCCGCCACGTTCCGGGTCGGCTTGCGCCCCGCCACCGCGCTGGCCACGATCGGCGTTTTGATCAGCGCCGGCGTCACCGGTGCGGCGGCGATCTGGCTGCTACACCTACCGCTGCTCGAGGGATTGCTGCTCGGCGCCATCGTCGCCTCTACCGATGCGGCAGCGGTATTTTCGCTGCTGCAAGGCCGCGATTTACATCTCAACGAACGCGTCAGCGCCACGCTCGAAATCGAATCGGGCAGCAACGATCCGATGGCGATTTTTCTCACCATCCTGCTGCTGGAAATGATCGAGCATCCCAATGTTGGACCCGGCTGGCACGCCGCGTTACTGTTCCTGCAACAATTCGGCATCGGCGCGCTCGGCGGCGTATTGGGCGGCTATCTGCTGAGCGCCTTGGTGCGGCGTCTGGATTTGGCGATCGGCCTTTACTCCTTGTTAGTGGTGAGCGGCGGCTTGGTCGTGTTCACGCTGACCGGTCTGCTTGAAGGCAGCGGATTTCTAGCGATCTATTTAGTGGGCCTGCGCCTCGGCAATAGCGACGCGCCGCTGCTGCCGACGATTCTGCACGTGCACGACGGGCTCGCCTGGCTGGCACAGTTGGGTTTGTTTTTGATGCTGGGCTTGTTAGTCACGCCAATGCAAATGCTGCATCTCGCACTGCCGGGGCTGGGATTGGCTTTTGTTTTAATGTTTATCGCACGGCCGCTGGCGGTGAGTTTAAGTCTGTGGCCGTTCGGCATGAACTGGCGCGAATTGTTATTCGTCAGTTGGGTGGGACTGCGCGGTGCGGTGCCGATCGTGTTGGCGCTATTTCCAATCATCGCGCGTATTCCCGAGGCACAACTGCTATTCAACGTCACTTGTTTCGTGGTCATCATTTCGCTATTGGTGCAGGGCACGACGCTCGCCTCCGCCGCGCGCTGGCTGAAACTGGAAGTGCCGGCGCCGCAATTGCCGCAGCGGCGCATTCCGCTGAATCTGCCCGATCACAGCGATCACGAATTATATTTGTTGCCGATGCAGCAGATGCACGCCGAACCGATTCGCCTGCAATCGCTACGCCTGCCGAAGGGCAGCACGCTGCTGGCGATTTTTCGCGAGCGCAGCTTGTTATTACCGAGCGGTACCGACGAATTGCAACCGAGCGACTGGCTCGCGGTGGCGGGCAGTTCGCGCGCGGCCGCCGACATCGGTAAATTGCTCGCCGCCAGCGCGCCGGAGCGTTTGGCGCCGCGCCAGTTCTTCGGCGATTTCACCTTGTCGGGCGATGCGTTATTGGCGGATCTCGAAGCGGTGTATGGCCTCGCCGTCGACGCCGATCAGAAACAATTGACGTTGAGCGCGGCCATTGCGCAACGCCATCGCGGCCATCCGGTAGTGGGCGACCGCGTCGCATTCGGCCCCGTGCAATTGGTGGTGATGGCGGTGGAAGGCGATCGCGTCACGCGCGTCGGTATGAAGTTCCCGGAGGCATAGGTTTTAGAGTTTAGAATTTAGTAGTTAGCAAAAGCAGTCCTTGCCGCTTGTCGGCCAGCAACTACTTTACCAACCCTTAACCTAAACCCTAACTACTAAAATCTAAACCCTAGCTACTAGCCTCACGACCAATCGTCATCGTCCGGCAATGCGTAAAATTCGCTGATGCGCTGCCAGGCATCGGCCGGCGAGTCGACGAATTGAAATAAATTCAAATCGTCGGCGCCGATACAACCGGTCTCCAGTAAATATTCGAAGTTGACCAGCTTTTTCCAGAATTCCGTGCCGTACAACAAAATCGGCACGCGCCGCACTTTGCCGGTCTGCACCAGCGTCAAGGTCTCGAACAATTCATCGAGCGTACCGTAGCCGCCCGGAAATGCCACCAGCGCTTTGGCGCGCATTAAAAAATGCATTTTGCGCAGCGCGAAATAGTGAAACTGAAAACACAATTCGGGTGTGATATACGGATTGGGATGCTGCTCGTGCGGCAGAATAATATTGAGGCCGATGCTGCGCCCACCGAGATCGTGCGCACCGCGATTGGCCGCTTCCATGATGCCGGGACCACCGCCGGTGATGATGGTCATCTCGCGCTGCGGATGCAGTTGATTGTGCTCGGTGACGAGCTTGCCGAAATCGCGCGCCGCGCCGTAGTACACACTCAACTCATGCTGCGTGCGGGCGCGGCGCCAGCTCTTTTCCACCTCGGCATTCTCCGGCTCCGCCGCGCGGCGCTCCTCCCATTCGCGCAGATGTTTTTCGGCGCTATCCGGCGGAAATGCCCGCGCGCTGCCGAACACGACGATAGTCGCCTTGATATGATGTTCCTGCTGAATCAATTCGGCCTTCAGCAACTCCAGTTGCAATCGCAGCGGGCGTAAATCGCGTCGCAACAGGAAATCTTGATCGAGAAATGATATTTGATACGCCGACGATTGATCGTAGGCGGTTTCGGCCTGGGTCTGGATTTCTTCTTCGGCGCTAAAAAAATTTTCGTCGCGCAAACGATTTGCCATACATATCTCCTCGATTATTCGATCGCGAACCCGATGCACTAGTTTAGTATGCGCTGCCGCGACAACCATCATAACGAGCGTTGCCGGTCGGCCGATAGCGAGCGGGCGGCCGCGCTGCGCACGATCGCGCACCAAATGCGAAAAGCGGCACATTCCTGGCTAGCAAATGAGTGTAGCCCCACGTTCACGGTTACACTGTAGCGTGCTCGTTATCGATTGGCAGGAGTTTAAAATCATGGCAGCAATTTTGATCACCGGCGCCGGCCGCGGCATCGGCCTCGCGCTGGCGCAACACTTGGCCGCGCGCGGCGATCGCGTCATCGCCCTGTGCCGCGCGCCCAGCCGGGAGCTGGAGCAGATCGAAGGCATTCGCATTATCGGCGATATCGAAATCACCGACAGCGCCGCCATCGAGCGGCTTGCCACTCAGCTCGATAAGCAGGCCCTGGATATCGTCATTCACAACGCCGGCCTGCTTAGCGACGAATCGCTGAACGATCTGAATATCGAGCGCATCCAGCGTCAAATCGCCGTCAATGCCATTGCACCGCTGCAGCTCACTCAAGCGCTGCTGCCGAACCTGCGCAATGGCAGCAAAGTGGTGTTGATCAGCAGTCTGATGGGTTCGATCGAGGACAACAGTTCCGGCGGCATGTACGGGTATCGCATGTCCAAGGCGGCCCTGAATATGGCGGGTAAAAGTTTATCGATCGATCTCAAAGCCGCCGGTATCGCCGTAGGACTTTTTCACCCCGGCCTGGTGGCTACCGCCATGACTCAGGGGCAGGGTATGAGCACCGATCAGGCGGCGGATAATCTGATCGATAGAATCGATCAGTTATCGCCGGCCAGCAGCGGCCAGTTTTTCCGGGCCACCGGCGAGCCGCTGCCTTGGTGACCCGCGCGGATCGTACCGATAAATCGCGGCTTAATCGGCCCCATTTAATTCGGCCGATGGCCGCCGCGAACACGATAACGCGCTAGTAAAAAGCGCCGGTTTTCCTCTTTAGAAATTGTTGACCGACTGAACGTTCTGTATATAATGTGATCAGCCTAAGAAAAGCTACTATCTATTATGCTCAGTAAATTCGACGTCCCTTCCGCAGTGCTTCGTCCATCTCTCCGTAACCAATACTGGGTCATAAACAACTGGGTCATAGGCGATAGTGGCGCTTCTCGGCTGAACTGCCTGTTCAGGCAAATTTCTATTTAAATAGTTAGGGTTTTTAGCATGTCCAATGTCAGCACCGGCCACGTCAAGTGGTTCAACGAATCCAAAGGTTTTGGTTTTATCGCTCAAGAAAACGGCCCCGATGTTTTCGTTCACTTCAGCGCAATCAATAGCTCGGGCTTCAAAACTTTGGCCGAGGGCCAAAAAGTACAGTTCAACGTCACGCAGGGCAAGAAAGGCCCGCAGGCTGAGAACGTAACGCTCGTCTAATTAATTTACTCGCTGCTGCAACAACTCACCGTTGCAGCGGCCGTGTCGTAATCAGGGCCACGCCGGCAATTGCCAGCATGGCTTACTCCTCTGTTATTTTAAAATTTGCTACGTCTCTCTTCAGAGAAAACATCTTCAGCATTAGGGCGACCTGCTAGCTTTTAATTTGGTTGCTATGCGTTTTCGCTACTAGTTGATAGGTGTAGGCGAGCTCTTTCTCCATCGTGTAACCGGCTCTTAGATAAAGTTTATAGGCCGGATTATTTTTGAATACCTTGATGCGGATTTCGGCATACCCAAAGTCAGCCGCCAAATCGCGAGCTAATTGCAGCGACTTTAAACCATAGCCCTTGTTGCGATGTGCGCTTTCTATATGCAGCTCGGCCAGATAGAAATTATCATCGACCTCGCGAGTCATAGCGAAGCCTATGTCTTTTCCATCGCGGATAGTCCAGAGCCTGCACTCTCGATAAAGCGCCAGCTTACTTTCGTCATCCCAAATTAAGTTGTTATCGGAATAATATGAAACCATCTCCGATTTTATAATGTCAATCGATTTTTCGTAGTCTTGGGATTCTACAAACTCCATTTATTGCTCCCGAGAAAGCAGCGACAAGGTCAGACGTAACCTCCACTGCCCGCCACTTTCCGTCATACTTTTTTTACTTTACCGAGAAAATATATTGGGATCGATGCTAAAACAATAACCGCCCACTGTATAAACGGTACAAAAATAAAAATGAGACCGCCCTGTGCATCCGGATGGATGAACATGGCATCGACAATAAACCAAATTCCAAACAGACCTGCCAATAGCGACAACGATAGTACACCTGACTTTGCGGTATTAGTCGAAACCAAATTTGCCATTACTGCAAGATAGATGTAAGGGCTAACCGCCCAGACAATAAATCCGACCGCCGCAAATGCGATTGGCTCGCTCGCCGATTTAACGCCGATAACAGTAGTTACAGCTGCGGCCAGGAAAATAAAAATGTAGGTCTCGATCTTCATAATTGAGTTTACTGACATTCAGCGATAAACCGCAATCAAGCATCGATCCATTAAAAATGATTGATGCCCCTGATATTTATTTTTATACCATACTCAAAATAATTGCGGTCTCGGCTGGATTAGGTTCACAAGCCCACAACGATTGCGACAGTAGCATATCCAATGAAGGCTTTGAATAAGATGATCAGCTCGACTCTTCGGGAGCGAACACCTGCGACGGGACTACCTATTGAGCCTTGGCGATTAGTTCTGCTTCGCTTTCCTGCCCGACAGCTTTGCTTGCCGATAACGCGCCGGCAGATTCTTTAATCAACCGATTCAACTCCGGCACGCACGAACCGCAGTTGGTGCCGCAGCGCAGTTGCGCGCCGAGCGCGGCGCTGTCGCGACAACCGGCGATGATCGCCGCGCGAATCGGCGCTTCGGAAACCTGGAAGCAGCTGCAGATCAATGCGCCTTGTGCGGATTGTTCGCCCGCCGGCTGGCCGCTTAGCAATACGCGGCGATTGGTGGCGTTGAGCGGTTGCGCGAGTTGATTCGCCAGCCACCACGGATCGGGCAACAAATCGCTTTGACCAAAGATCAACGCGGCCTGTAAATAATCCTGCTCGATCCACGCGGCGCGCAATTCGCCGGCTGCGTCGCTGAATTGCATGGTCGCATCCGGCGGTAGCGTCGCGACCGTCGTCAACGAATCGATCAGCATTCGTTGCGCTGCCGCAATTTCGCCGGCACCGGCCAGCCAATACAACCAGCCGCCGGCAATCGGTACGCGCGCCCAATAAAAATCGCGCGTCAAAGCAGGCGGCGTGCGGCAGATAATTATCGCGCGCCAACTCACCGGCAGCGGCCGCACCGCCACGCTCGCATGCTTTAATTCGGGCTGGCCCGAGTGCGGATCGGCAATCGCCGGCACCAATGTATCGACCGTCGCACGCGCGGCGAATTGATCGTTCCAATGAATCGGTGCGAATAACGACCCGCGGCGTTGATTGGGTTCGATGCGCACGCGCAGCCAAACCTTGCCGTGGCGATTATGAATTTCGGCAATCTCGCCGTTGGCGAGACCGAATACCGCGGCGTCCTGCGGATGCACTTCCACGAATGGCTCGCTGCGATGGCGATTGAGTCGCTCGCTTTCCGCCGTGCGCGTCATCGTATGCCACTGATCGCGCACGCGTCCGGTATTGAAGATCAGCGGCGCTTCGCGATCGATTAATGCCTGCGGCCATTGCGGCTCGACCGCGATAAAACAGGCGCGTCGATCAGCCGTCGAATATTTGCCATCGCCAAACAAACGCGCGCTGCCGGTATAAGTATCGCCGCTTTTTTCTATCGGCCACTGCAGGGGTTCGAGGTCGTCGTACGAATTTTTGTCGAGGCTCGCAAGCGCGCTGATATCGAATTGCAAAGGTGCATCGCGATTGATGCCGCTCAACGCCGCGTACTCGACAAAAATATCGCGCGCGCTCCTATATGAAAACTCCACATCGAAACCCAAACGTTTCGCAACTTCGCAAAGCGCCCACCAATCGGGCCGCGCTTCGCCGGCCAGCGGCAAAAAGGCGCGCTGCCGACTAATGCAGCGCTCGGAGCTGGTGACAGTGCCATCCTTCTCGCCCCAACCGGCGGCCGGCAATAAAATATGCGCGAACGCGGTGGTATCGGTGGCGGCGACGCAATCGGAAACGATCACCGTTTCGCATTGCGCCAGTGCACGCTTCCAACGCTCGGCCTGCGGCATACTAACCAGCGGATTGGTCGCCAGTATCCATAAAAACTTCACCTCGCCGCGCTCGATCGCCTCGAATAGCGGCAACGCCTTTAAACCCGGCGCGCGCGCCATGTTTGGCGCCCGCCAAAAATTGCCGACCGCGGCGATCGAATCGTCGGTGAAACTTCTGTGCACGGCGAGTTGATTGGCGAGCCCGCCAACCTCGCGCCCGCCCATCGCGTTCGGTTGGCCGGTGATCGAAAATGGACTGGCGCCCGGCTTACCGACGCGCCCGGTGGCGAGATGGCAATTGATAATGGCATTGCCCTTATCGGTGCCGCTGCTGCTTTGATTGATGCCCTGCGAAAACATCGTCACCGTGCGCGGCGTCTGCGCAAACCAGCGAAAAAGTTTTTCTATGTCCGCGATATCCAATTCGCACAGGCGCGCGACGGTAGCGATATCGGGCGTTTGCTTGCGAGCGCGCGCCAATGCCCCGTCGAAGCCATTGGTGTGATTTTTTATATACGCATTATCGAGCGCGTTCCGCTCGGCCAGATAACTCAACAAACCATTAAATAAAAATGCATCGCCGCCCGGCTTAATCGGCAGATGTAAATCGGCTTGATCGCAACTGGCGGTACGGCGTGGATCGATCACCACCAGCTTCATATTCGGGCGCTGTTTGCGCGCATTCAGCAGACGCTGATGCAATACCGGGTGCGCCCATGCGGAATTCGAGCCGAGCAGAATCACCAGATCCGCGATTTCCAAATCCTCGTAGCAGCCGGGCACTGCGTCCTCGCCGAAGGCGCGCTGCTGCGCCGCCACCGCCGACGACATGCACAGCCGCGAATTGGTATCGACATTGGCGCTACCGACAAACCCCTTCCACAATTTATTCGCGACGTAATAATCCTCGGTGAGGAGTTGACCTGACAAATACAGTGCGACCGACTGCGGCCCGTGTTGCGCGATGGTATTCGTCAAGCGTTCGGCGATGGTGTCGAGCGCCTGGCTCCAGCCGACTCTCGCTCCCCCCATCCGCGGATGCAACAAGCGTCGTTGCATGCCAACCGTTTCGTGTAACGCCGAGCCTTTTACGCAGAGCCGGCCACGATTACCGGGATGTTCAGGGTCTCCGGCCACCGGCAACAATTGTCCGTTTTGCTGTCGCACCGCGACACCGCAGCCAACGCCGCAATACGGACAGGTGGTGCGCGTCAAGGTCATTTAGGCGGCGGATTCCATCGATAGCGCAGCGGGCTGCGACACCTCGACAACATCGCCATTTAAGCGAATCGGCCATATACGCACGCGGCTATTTTTTCCAAGATCGGTTTTTTCGAGGCAACGCCCGCTCGTCAAACTGAAATGCTCCTTGTATAACGGCGAAGCCACCACCAGCTCGCCGCCGATATCGCCGACGATGCCGCGCGATAATACATTCGCGTTGCCGATCGGATCGAAATTATCGATGGCGTATAACACCGGCGACTCTTTCGGCAGAAAAAAAATCGCCACCTGTTGACCGTTTACCAACGCGCAAATGCCGCTGCCGCTAACGAGATCGCTGTATCGACATGCGGCATACCAATTCTTTTCACTCATCATTATTTCCTGCCTGGTAATTATGCGCTGACTATCAATGATTGTTTAGCCAGCAATTGTTTTTCCACACCGGTTGCCGGACGCGGCTGGCCGCGCTCCTGCACGAACACGACGTTATCGTCGCTGGCATCGGCATTGACGAACTCGCGGAAGCGCAGCATTTTTTGCGGATCTTCGATAGTAGTCTTCCACTCGCATTGATAAGTGCCGACCACATGCGCCATCTGCGCCTCTAACTCGGCGCCGAGCCCGAGACTATCTTCGATCACGACCTGGCGCAGATAATCGAGCCCACCCTCAAGATTTTCCAGCCACACCGAGGTGCGCTGCAGGCGATCGGCGGTGCGCACGTAGAACATCAATACGCGATCGATGTATTTAATCAAGGTCGCGTCGTCGAGATCGGTGGCAAATAAATCGGCATGGCGCGGCCGCATGCCACCGTTGCCGCAGACATATAAATTCCAACCTTTATCGGTGGCGATTACGCCGATGTCCTTGCTCTGCGCCTCGGCGCATTCGCGCGTGCAGCCGCTCACCGCGAATTTCAATTTATGCGGCGCGCGCAAACCCTTGTAACGGTCTTCGATGCCGATCGCCATGCCGACCGAATCCTGCTGACCGTAGCGGCACCAGGTCGAGCCGACGCAGGATTTCACCGTGCGCACCGCCTTGCCGTAGGCGTGGCCGGTTTCGAAGCCGGCATCGATCAACTCTTTCCAGATAACCGGTAATTGCTGCAGGCGCGCGCCGAATAAATCGATGCGCTGTCCGCCGGTTATTTTCGTATAGAGAGCATATTTTTTTGCGACCTGTCCCAGCACGATCAATTTATCCGGCGTTATTTCCCCGCCGGCGATGCGCGGCACGATCGAATACGTGCCGTCCTTTTGCATATTGGCGAGAAACGTATCGTTGGTATCCTGCAGGCCGATATGCGGCTTGTTCAATATATATTCGTTATCGACGGTAGCGAGAATCGAGGCGACAGCGGGTTTGCAGATTTCGCAGCCGCGGCCGCGGCCATGCTGTGCCAGCAAATCGTCGAAGCTATGAATTTTGTTGACGCGCACCAGGTGAAACAACTCCTGGCGGCTGTGCGCAAAATGTTCGCAGATATAATTATTGACCGCGACACCGCGCTTTTTCAGCTCGCTATCGACTACTGTTTTTAACAGCGCCGAACAACCGCCGCAGCCGGTGCTGGCTTTGGTTGTAGTTTTGATATCGGCGAGGGCGACGACACCCTCATCGATTTTGCAACAGATTGCGCCTTTGCTGACGTTGTGGCAGGAACAAATGGTCGCGGTTTCAGGCAGCGCATCCGGCCCCAGCGTCGGCACTTCGCCACCGCCCGGAGCAATCAATGCCAGCGGCTGGCGCGGCAGCTCGATTTTATTCAACGCGTATTGCAACAGCGTATCGTAGATGCCGTTGTCGCCGACCAGCACCGCGCCGAGCAAATGTCGGCCATCGGCGGAGACCACCAGTTTTTTGTAGATACCGGCGCCTTCGTCGATCACGCGATAGCACAATGCGCCGGCAGTTTTTGCATGGCTGTCGCCGATCGAGCCGACATCGACACCGAGCAGTTTCAACTTGGTGCTCATATCGGCGCCCTGGAACAGCACATCGCCGCCGCTGAGTTGACTAGCCGCGACTTTGGCCATTTGATAGCCCGGCGCCACCAAGCCGAAAATGCGGCCGCCCCACAATGCGCACTCGCCGATCGCGTAGATATCCGAATCGCTGGTGCGGCAGTTGTAGTCGACGACGACGCCGCCGCGCTCGCCGAGTTTTAAGTCGCTGGCGCGCGCCAGTTTGTCGTCGGGGCGCACGCCGGCGGAAAATACGATGAGATCGGTTTCGAGAATTTCGCCGTCGGCAAAATGCATCGCCAGCGGATGCAGCTCGCCGGCGACGATTTTCTGGGTATTTTTCCCGAGATGCGTCACGATGCCGAGCGACTCGATTTTATTTTTCAGAATGCCGCCGCCCTCCGGGTCCACTTGCACGCCCATCAATTGCGGTGCGAATTCCACCACATGCGTTTCCAGGCCGAGATTGCGCAAGGCGTTGGCCGCCTCCAAGCCGAGCAAGCCGCCGCCGACCACCACGCCTTTTTTAGCGCTGGCCGCCGCGGCTTTGATCGCGCCGAGATCGTCGATGGTGCGATAGACAAAACACAGCCGATTATCCGCGCCGGGCACCGGCGGCACGAACGGATACGAACCGGTCGCCAATACCAATTTATCGTAACCGAAGCTGCGGCCGCTCGCGGTGGTCACGGTATGCGTCTCGCGGTCGATCGTTGCCACCGCATCGCCAAATAGCGCTTCGATACCGGCCGCTGCGTACTGCTCGCGCGTCGCCAGCGCTAAATCAGCCGGCGTGCTGCCGGCAAAAACATCCGATAAATGCACGCGGTCATAGGCCGGTCGCGGTTCGGCGCCGATCACGGTTATCGACCACGCGGCCCGCAGCTCTAGCATCTGCTCCACCAGATGATGGCCTACCATGCCGTTGCCTACCACGATCAAACGTTGCTTCTGTACCGATGTGTTGGTCATACCAATGCTCCTTATGCACTAGCCAATTCGAGCTGCGGCGAAGATTCGCCGGCAGGCAATTCACCGGCGACTAATAGCCGGCAGTGATCGCTGCGCACTGCGATTTTTTGTTGAATCAGACGGAAAAATAATTGACTGTCGGCGATGTCGCCGAATAACAGCGCGCCGACCACGCAGCCATCGCGCAACAATAATTTTTTATAAATGCCGCGCTCGCGATCCTGATACGCCAACATGCGCGCATCGCTGGCGGCGGCAACATTCGCACCGATAATGGCATCGACGTCGCCCATCACATGCACATCGACACCGCTGACTTTCAGCATCGTCACATACGGTTGATTGGCGAATTGCTGCGCATCGCCGCATAGATTGGCGGCCAGCACTTCCACCTGTTGCCAGATCGGCGCCACTAAACCCACCGTTTCGCCATCGCGCTCGCAGCATTCGCCGAGCGCGAATATCGCCGTGTCGCAGGTCGCCATGCGGTTATCGACCACGATGCCGCGCGCCACCGGCAGACCGGCGTTGCGCGCTAACTCGACGCGCGGCTCGATGCCGGTGGCAACCACGACTAAATCGGCCGGCAATAATTCATCGCCCTGTAGCAAAACACCGGCGGCGCGCTGCTCGCCATCGCCTTCGATGGCCTGCACTGCGAGCGGCGCGCGGCCGGTGATGACACGCACGCCGCGCCGCTCGATCGCACGCCGTAAATAGTCGGCAGCCACGCCATCGAGTTGACGATTCATCAATTGATTCGCGCGGTGCACCAACGTCACGGTCATACCGCGCAACGCCAATGCCACTGCCGCCTCTAAACCGAGCAGGCCGCCGCCGAGTACCACTGCGTTGCCACGCTGCGCGCACGCTTGTTGCAGCTGCGCCACATCCGCCACCGTGCGAAATACCGTGACGCCGTTTAAGTCAATACCCGGCAGGCGCGGCAATGCCGCGCTCGCACCGGTTGCAAACACCAACTGACCGTATTCGACGCTATATCCGTTCTCGCAAAACACGCGTCGCAGATCGCGCTCGATACCGCTCACATCATGACCGAGGCGCAATTCGATATTCTGTTGTTCGTACCACTCGGCGGGATGCGAAATCAGTTGCTGCCAATCGATTTCAGCGCCGAGTAACGGCGATAACAGAATGCGGTTGTACGGCAGCGCGCGCTCCGCGCCCAGCAACAAGATCGAGCGGCGATCGCCGCGCCGACGCAAAGTTTCCACCAGACGGATCGCCGCCATGCCGCTGCCGATAATCACCAAATCCCGATAATCGACCGGCTTCGCATCCGGCACCGTGTTGGTTGCGCACGCTTCGCTATTCATACATCGCATCCACAATCGAACTTGTTCCGATGAAAAATTTTGCCAATAAAAAAAGGCACTCACCGCAGCCGTACTCCGTCTGGAATATCGACCGCCATGAGCGCCTTTGCTCGAACCGCTGTACTTCAATGCCCATCGCTGCGGCGCTGGGCATTCGCTTCGCCTCCATTGGCGACGCTAATTCGCCGCGACAAATCGATTGCGAACAATCTGCCGCGAAACTCTATAAAAGAATTAATCCACTAACCGTGCCAACGGAATTTTTATACGGGTTTTCAACACGTTGATCATCACGGAAAGCATCCCCTTCTGATTGTGCGCGCCATTTTTGTGCATGATGCCCCGCCTTTGTGCCACCTATAAATAGCGGGCAACACCTAACTACTGATTACTAACACGTACAACTAGCAACTAAGTACCACTCTCGATTCAGGCCACCTTTTCCTGGCGCTTGATATCGACCACCTTATCTCGATCCATCAGCGCTTTATCCGGCGCTTGCTGTTCGTTATTGGTCAATGCAGGAGTGCTGCTGGGCGTAAAATCATCCAACTTGCGCTGTTTTTCATAGAGGAAGCGCAGCACTTCGTGGCGCAGATGGTTGTAGTGCGGATCGTCGGCCAATGCCAAACGCCGGCGCGGCCGTGGCAGATCGACCGTTAGGATTTCGCCGACCGTCGCGGCCGGACCATTGGTCATCATAACGATGCGATCGGATAGCAACACCGCTTCATCGACATCGTGAGTGATCATAATCACGGTATTATTCAGCGTGCGCTGAATTTCCATCAGCGAATCCTGCATATGCGCGCGCGTCAGTGCATCGAGCGCACCGAACGGCTCGTCGAGCAACAACACCTTGGGCTCCATCGCCAGCGCGCGCGCGATGCCGACGCGCTGCTTCATACCGCCGGAAATTTCCCCCGGCCGTTTATGCATGGCGTGATCCATATGCACCAGTGTCAAATTGTGTTCGATCCAATCCTTCATTTCGGCGCGCGACTTTTTGCCGCGAAATACCTGCTTTACCGCCAGCTCGACATTTTGATAAGCGGTCAGCCAAGGCAGCAGCGAATGATTTTGAAACACTACCGCGCGCTCCGGTCCTGGTTCGTTGACCTCGCGACCATCGAGCACCACGCCGCCGGTAGTAGCGTGCAACAAGCCCGCGACAATATTCAGCACGGTTGACTTGCCGCAACCGGAATGGCCGATCAGCGATACGAACTCGCCGTCGGCGATTTTCAAATTCACGTCGTCGAGCGCTTTAAACGACCCTTTCGCGGTCTTGAACTCAATACCGACCTGCGTCAACTCCAACAATGTTTTCATTTTCTAATCCTCTGGTAATTAGCTCCCTCTCCCCGCGGGAGAGGGTTAGGGTGAGGGCCTTTTGTGCAGTTCAATTCCGATATAACTCAATCGTCGAAATAGCAGCCCTCACCCCTAGCCCCTCTCCCGCAGGGAGAGGGGAAAGATGCGCTATCTCACCACCGCCTGCTTATCCCAAGCGACTCGCCGCTGCAGCAGTAACATAATGCGATCGAGCAGATAGCCGATCAGCCCGATGGTCAAAACCGCCACCATAATGCGGCCCAGCGATTGGGAATTGCCGTTTTGAAATTCATCCCAGACGAATTTTCCAAGGCCAGGATTCTGCGCCAACATTTCGGCGGCGATCAGCACCATCCACGCCGTGCCCAGCGATAAACGCAGGCCGGTAAAAATCATCGGCACCGAAGCTGGCAATACGATACTGCGCACATGCCGCAACCAATTCAGCCGCAACACGCGGCTGACATTAACCAAATCGCTGCTGACGGAGGTCACACCGACCGCTGTATTGAGCAGCGTCGGCCATAAACTGCATAGCATCACCGTGATGGCCGAGGTGATGTACGATTTCGGTAAGCCATCGCTATTGGTGTACAACGCACTGACGGCAATCGTTACCAGCGGCAACCAGGCGAGCGGTGAAATCGGTTTGAACAATTGAATCAGCGGATTGATTGCTGCATATAAGTTGCTGCTTAAACCGATGGCGATGCCGAGCGGAATGGCGACCAATGAAGCCAACAGGAAGCCGGTGAAAACCGTTTTTAAACTGGTACCGATTTGTCGAATAAACGTCGGCTTGCCGGGATAGGCGCGAAATTCGGCGACGTAATTGGCATCGAGTGCGCGCGCCTCTTTGGAGCGCTGCTCTTGCCTCGCGTAGAATGCCGCGGTGCGCGCGCGATCGTCGCGATATTCCGCATACAAGCCCTGCGCCTGCTCGAACACCTGCGACGGGCCCGGGAATTGGCCCAGCGATGTCTGAATTTTTCCGGCAGCCACCTGCCACAATAATAAAAACACGCCGATACCGAGCAGCGGCAGGCCGATACTCTTCAATGCCTGGGCTACACGCGCATTGATATCAAAAGTACGCGTTGAATGGATCGCAGCTTCGCCGGCAGACATAACACACCTCTCAAACAACCAAATAATTTTAAATTTCATTTTCCATGAACACTTCCCATAAATCTCTAACCACCAACAACCAGCGCTAAGCCCGCCAACCGATACTCTTTTCAAAACTTCTTTGTAGGGGTCAATATGGA